>Ga0179593_1694918_pt1 | contig 11743 bp, 14 predicted proteins | sample CZODoug2_1_08_16_FD_185931 | JGI IMG/M metagenome (GOLD analysis project Ga0179593, IMG submission 185931) | Vadose zone soil fungal communities from Angelo Coast Range Reserve, California, USA - CZODoug2_1_08_16fungal (PacBio error correction) | ecosystem: Environmental > Terrestrial > Soil >... | reverse complement strand
TGTGTGGGGGTTACCCCCAGCCTTATTTGTCGGCTTACACCGCTTAGGAACGCGCCCATCGGCGGAACCGTGAAAGGGTGTTGAATTACGATCCATTTTCTTTTTTTGACTTGATTCTTTTGTAGGAGACGTACCCATCGACTCGAGATAGCTGCACGCCCGTACCTGAAATCGACAGCCTTTCCCTCGTTCTGAAGATGTCTTACTGCTTTAGTCACTTCATCTTTTGACCTCCCCCCGCCCCTTTCCATGCATAACGAGAGGCATACGAAGATCGTTGAAGCCACTCGACGCGCCTGAAGACAGAATTACACCCGCTTCCGCTGACTTCCGGGAACAGGCCAGCTTTCTTGGTTCTCCTTTTGTCAGGTAGTTCTCAGTGGTGGATGGGTGCTCCATACTTACGGCCGCGCTCGTGAAAGTATTTCTCTCCCCTGCGGAAGTCCGCCCAATACACAGGCCTATGCTCCTGCGCATGTTTCGATTCCGGTTTTCCTGCGGGGGACTTGGTTATAGAGGGCCGCACATTCCATCCCGCATCTCACTCTCCCTCCATAGGTAGTTCCTTAACGCCCGAACGATGGCACTCTTTTTGGGCCCTTTTACGGTCTTGGGCTCCTTCCTCCTTCTGAAGCTGTGTTGGGAAGGGCGTTGCCTCTAGGGTCTCTGGCACAGGCTGATATGTCTCCCTTCGCAGCGGAGCGAATAGACGCGCGTAGCGTACCGGCGGGTTGAACCTACTAAGATGAGGCCGCTCCCACCCGGGTCGTTTTCGAAAATGGGATTTTCTGATCTTAAATCAACTTTCTAGTCCATCCGCTCCTTTCGTTGCCTTCGAAGCCAACGCTTCCCTGCCTTACTGTTCCTCCGATCTTTTTCCGCCGATGAACAGGGAGAGCAGGGCGTCGCACAGCGCCCTAAATTGCTTATTTTAGTTAACTCTGCAGAGGTCGCGGGTTCGGTGTAGCCGAGTGGGCCACTTCTCCTTTTTGGTCGTAAGCATCCGGTGCTGTCGGAGGAATGTACTGTCTCCTCTCCTTTGTGTAGTCCAAGTAGAAAGGTAGGGGCTCCCAGAAGTGTCCCCCTCTAGGCCAGTGCCCATGTCTTGTTCCGCAACCACTGTAGCCAGACCTCCCTGGAAGAGAGCCTAATCGGGGACCCGCCCCTAGACAGGTGCATCCCCCCGTGTTGGATGACAACGTTTGCCGGGAAACCGTTACACGCCCATGTCCCCGGCTCGAGCGCTTCGCACGCTTTTAGTGATGGCTTTGCTCCCTCTAAGTGTCAGTGCGAGAAGAGGTGTCTTTACACCTTCGTTACATGATTTGGATTTTTTTGCCTGGTGATGATCACCGTGTTTACTCATGTCGATGATTCTTGCATGTCAGGTCGTTTTGCCCCCCGTTCTCGGCGCACAAATGCATCTGACGTCTCGTCCCTTCACCATGACATCCGTTCTTTTCCCCCCCGTTCTTAACCGTCGTATATGTCCTGGTCGCGAGGAGGCGGGTCTTTTCCGGCTCCTCAGCATAGGATCCTCGCCGTTCTCCGGTGACAGGTATGAATTATTCACCTCTACAGTAGGCGTAAGAAGAAGGACTGTAGACCAAGAGCCGAACCTATCCTCCAAGGCAGAGGAGCTATCCCCGAAGGCTTGATTGGATTCCTGAATGTCATGGCAGAGCTTGGGAGCCTAGCTCCCCTGGTAAAACTTGCGATATGTATGTAGCTCGGATGTCCCTGTCGCGACCCCCTGTCTCTGGTACTTGAGCGCTTTTTCTTGTTAAATTTCGTTGTCGTATTTCCAAGTCGGGGATTAAAACTTTTTTAATCTCTTAGAGCACCGGCAATCCGGGCCGAGAGGCGGATTTTCTACCTTGTACCAAGTAGACTGGGATCGAGAGCGCCGGACCCTTAGAGTCCCCCCTGTTATCAACCACAGACCCCTCTGTTTTAGTCCTTCTGCACCCCTAACTCCCCCCCTTGCCGGAAAAACCAGATTCGGGTTGTTTCTCCCCCCCGGTTATTGCATCGCTTGGGTCATCTTCCAATTCTTTTCCCTCATGATGGCCTCCCCCTTTCAGCCAACAGGACCTCGTTCCTGGACGGAAACCCATGACCCCTTCTTTTTCCTTGACGTCTACTCTAATGCGATTGCACCAGGCGCGCTTGCCATTGGCGTACTCGGTCGTTTACCCTTTTCCCTTTTTTGACCGTTTGCCATGGGTGGGTAAACCTTCGGCCACCTGCAGTTGCCGTTTCTTATCTTCCCTGTTTTCCTTTTTCTTCTCTCAGGGGAGGCTTCATCTCACGAAGCCGTGCACGCACCGAAAATAAATCCTCCCCTCGCCCCCTCTTGCCGAGCGGTTTTTCGGCAGCAGTCCTTCGCGTTTTGCCTCCCCCGCCCAACTTCCCCTCTTAACCCTACGGAAGATTTGTAGAAGTCCGCACACCCTTGGAGAGCCAGTCGATGCAGATTGGCTCTTTTTCGGCTCTTCTTCCCTTTCGGGAATGTCACCAAGGCGCTGGCTCTCGTGAGCCACACAAAGATGCTTCTTTTTTTCTTTTTTTCACCCCTCTAGTTCCTCCTTGATTCCCTCCATGTTGTTGTTTCGAGCTATCAGCTGCTCCTTTGAAAACTCCCCTCTCGAACCCCTTCCTGTAGGCTGTAGAGAGATGACCTTGCTTCTACAGGAAACGGCCGAAGCAAGCCACCCCCAATCTTCCCCCTAGCTTCGGAAGCTCTCTCTTTTGTACGTTCCTTTAGACAAGCTCGGCCCCGTTTTGGTGCCTATCCTTGGCGGGAGGTTTCAATACAGCTTCATGGACCATTGCAAGACCCTCTAGACTTCTTAAGGAGGCGCGTTGTGAGGCTAGGCTGTTGGAGGAGCTTGGAGAGGACAGGCGTGAAAGGTTGAAGCAAAGGAATCCTTCTTGACCCTACCAACCGAACCGCGCGCACGAGGAAACTGTAGAATCTCCAACTATCAGTTGCCCCCTTCCCCCCCTATGGTGGCACGTGGTGGTATACAAATTTACCACTACGGGAAACCGAGACAAGTAGGACATTCGAAGATCTCGTGGCCGAACAAAAGAGAGTAGGACGTCCGGGACCCAGACCCGCTGTCTTGGCAATACTGCTCTGCCGCGGCACCCATAAAAGCCAGAAGGGCTGGATGCAGGCTTCATTGGATGACATCTGTTTTTCCCGATACACTTTCGACCCTGCCATCTGTTTCGGACAAGTGACTTCTCGTGACCAGTGTCGATGAAACTCATGGGGTATCCCCCCCCCACACCTGCACTCTTTTAGGAGGAGAAGAAGACTTTATGCCAATCCTCGCAACACAGAATTCCCCTGGCTGGGGCGGTCTGAAATGCCCCGACCTTCTCCCCGGCGACTTCTCAAGGTTTTCGGGACGCCTCCCCCCGCTCCTCTTTTCCCGCAGTTCCGAGATCTTACAGACGTGGGCCATCCCCTTTTAGCCCCCTCCCGACAGTCCGAAATCTCCCAATTTTTCCCCTGTCCTTCGGCCCAAAGGTTGTGCTAACTGCTCCATCCTCCGCAACTTGCGCTCGGTCTATGAAGTCAATCTGTCGCCTTTTTCACAACGCCCTCCCTGAACTTTCTCCCCCCCCGACAGATTCCGCCAGTTTGTTTTTCTCTAGTGCGACGCCTGCCCGTCGAACCTTCCCCCGATTCTTCCCCTTTCCGCAGAACGCGAGACGCGATTGCGTATTCATGCAGCCGCCCTCTCGCAGCATTCTTTCCCCTTCCCTCCTCTCTCCCACCGCGCTAAAAAGAGCGGTCTTCCGAGTCCCGTCTTGCCCTCTGCATTGCTCGTTGTGGAAGAGCGTTCCCCCACCGGCGCCTTGACCTCCCCCCCCCAAACTATTCTTTTCACGAGAGAAAGAGGGTTTGATCTCATGCCACGAAAGCCAAATCCTCCTCCTTCCACCTCCTTTTGTGGCGCTGCGCAAACTTTCCAAAGGGTGGGCCCCACAGAGCAAAGCTGAAACCCTCTCTTTTCGCCCCGCATAAAGAGACTCCTGCGCAAGAGTTTCTCTTTTTCCACTCTCAACGTGTCCCCCCAACTACGTTCTGTCCATACCTCTTCCGAGGGACGGATCACGAGGACGCAATATCCCCAGCCATCGGCTGGACGTCTCTTCCCTGATGGGACTAGCCCCCGCATGACCTTGGAAAGGACCACTTCCCATCTTCCAGCCCCCCTGGTCCCCTTAACTGTTCAAAGACTTGTTGAGTTGATCGCTAACACAAGCCCCGGTGAAGTTAGAATCAGCGAAGGATCCCCCCGAGATGATGCAAGAAAAAAAGTGTCCGCCAGGAGGGAATCGACAACTAGCAAAAAAAATAACATGAACCTTAAAAAAAGAGTAAAAAATCCAGAAAAAAAGAAAAGACAGATGGTCGGAATTTAAAACGAAGTCTGAGAGGTCGTGGACATTAAAGGTGCAGTGGGTGGTCTGTTTTGTGTTTTTGTCTTTGCTTTTGCTTTTGGGGGTGTGTGCCTTGTTTGTGTTTTGTCTAGTTTTTGGGTTTTTGTTTGTTGGTTGGGTTCGGTGTTTTTGTGCTTGGTGTCTTTTGGGTTTTGCTCTGGCTGTTTGTTTTTTTTTTTTTTTTTTCAAGCGCGTTCTTGTTTCAACCGACCTTGACTCCCCTGCCAAGGGAAGTTATTAACAATGTACAGACACGGAACCCTGTCAAATTCTCAGAGGTTTTGAAGTCCCCCCGCTTTGCCTGGATGCGGCTCCTACTTTTTGCTTTGTCCCTTCCAAACAATTCCGATTACTTCTTACTTCAAACAGCCGACCCCGGTTGGGGAAGAATATTTGTAGATGTCCAGGCCTCCCAGCGAGGATTTCCCGCGTCCTACTTCGGCGCAAGTATTCGATTTGTTTTCTCCTCTCCCCCTAAGTGACCCTTCAGTTTAGCCCTATGAAAAAGATGGAACTCCCTTGGCCATGCTCCCCCCCCACACCGGCCCAGTTTTTTTCCAAAATGCCATAGGGATTTCTTGATTCTTACTACCTTTCTCCTGATGAGATCGTGTCGTCGCTTCGTGACTTGAGCCGTTTAAGGCGAAGCCCTCCCGTTTTCCCCGGTATAGATGCTAATTCAATTCCTCTTCCCTGTCTTCCTTTTTTGGACCCCCAAGTGGCATGAGTGCAGGATCTGTACCCCTACACTCGCTTCAAAAAGACCCCCAAGCAATGCGACCCTTGCATGCCGCCTCCCCTTCATGGCTCCCATTTCATGTTTTTCTTGCTTGTTCCAGGAATCCTCCAGTGGAAAGGTTTTGAAACGCGTAGTTACCAAGCTTTCGCCCTCGCCAGAGGCGGACCCCCGATATTCTTTGATGCTCGCATTCTTTTCCTCATCATTACCTAGGTTTATGTGCGCCCGCTCGTTTTACGACGCCAAGCCCCCACTAACTCCAAAGGATGGCCTCCCCCCGAATCTTCCTCGGTGACCTCCGCATTAGGCATGCCCACCCTCAGTAACATGGCTCAGGACATCCACCCTAACCCCCCCGGCAACAAGACAAGGGCTCCCCCTCCAATTGCCGTTACCGGCTTTCGTTCCGCTCTCTCATGGGGAGGTTACGCCGAACCACATTCCGCGTCTTTTGGCTTCTCCCCCTTTCGAAGGACCTTAAACGGTTTTCGGCGTTTGCAGCCCTCCCCACACATCACACCATAAGTGGGAGATTTCTGCTACGTTTTTACCGCCGCCGACGATAGTGGAATTAGAGCGTTCTGTCCGCGGCCGGGGGGAACATATAGAAGACTTTTTCTTCTACCCAAGCAAGTCCCAGGGCACTCGCGTAGACCCTTCTTCACGCCGACCCCAGATCTCCTTCAGAGCCTACCACGAGCGCTTTAACTTGCGTTCTTGCGTTCAACATCAGCCGGCATTGCTCCTTCCCTGGCTGCGTCCTCCTTACCCCTACACTGCCAAGACTCAATTAACGCGTCCCATCCTTCGCAGGAGATCATAAGCCCAGTCTCCACGGCCCCCGACGTAAAGGGTCAATCAGACTAACTCCACACGCGAACTTTCCTCCTTTTGCTACCCTAATGAAAGATCCCTCTACACCACAGCGTTTACAATCGTTTTGTAAGATTTTTTTCTAGCCGCCCTGTGCAGACAGGTCGTCACCCCAGTCTCTCACGCGTCTCCCGGGCTGTTCGAACCTCTTTGTTCTCCACTTTCTCCGCAAACATGTAAGGTCGTTCTGCTCTTCCCCTCCCCCTGTTATTTCATGGCACTACCACAGGATTTCGGCCACTGCGGTCTCCCCCTTCTCCGTTTTTTTTGTCGTCTTTTCGTCCAACCGCGACTTATCTTATATAGGAGTTTTTCCTGCGCCCTGCTGTACTCGGCCTACGCGGTTTCGGCATCTGCATTCCTCTCTGAGCGGCTCCCCCCCCTTCCCAGATAGTGGAAAGGGGAGAGGCATTAAAGCCTGTTAACTGTTTATTCCTTAACGAGCGAGGCCAATTTTTACAAAATTGGAATTAGTTTTTCCAACTCTCCCCTCCTGACCTTGTGTGATTCCCCCGCTGCCTTCTCGTCGCTTCGCTCGTTGCTCTTCGTTTTGTCTGACAAAAAATTTCCCCCATCTGGTCTTTGCATTTTGCCCCTCTTTCTCTGCACAAGGGGCTCTACTTCACAGCCGTAAAGCAGAATTCAACAACTCAACGGAGTTTTTTACCAAGGATTCTTTTAGCTTCCGTCCGTTTTTTTTCCCCAACCCAATATGAGCCCCTTCTACGTCCCCCCCTCCGCGATGGATCAACAGCTACGGTCCCCCCCTTCCTCGGTGCCGGGTTAGAGAAGCCTTACCTCACCCCTTTGGCGCTCCAAGCTTGATGCCGCCCATCCTCGCGTTCCCTGCCTCGCCGTCCCTTCTCCCTGTCAGGCGCGCAAGGGTATTTTGGAAAGGACTGTTTTATTGTCGTCTCCCACTCCTCCAGTATCTTCCGGACATATCGACTGTCGCCCCCCCGCTCAAACCCTCTCTCGAGACCTTGTTCCCCCGGGAACTCCCCTTCGCGCTGGTCCCTATAAAAGACGCTCTGAGGTCCATCCCCCTCGCGGTCCCGGCTTTTTTTTCGTGTCCAGAGACCAACTTGTGATTTTTTCTCCTCAGGATGGGCGTCTCTATCGTGTGTGTTCCGAACTTTTGGTTTTGAGCTAGATCGTCCCCCCTTTCCTTTCCTCCCCAGGGTGAGATTCATAACTCCCTCCCAATCAACAAGGACTTTTGAGACGTGGTTCTGAACTCCTATCCCAAAAGCCTTTTTTTTTTATTTGATATTGCCCGACGATGTCTTTTTTCTCCCTTTCACGCGTGTCTGTCGAGCGTGGTGAGAGTTTTTCGCCCCTTTTTGAGCGTCTTTCTTTTCGCTCTTTTGATTCGACCATACACGGGGTGACACCGTCCCCTTTTGCGTCTGCTTCTTGCCTTTTGAACCTCTTCCTTTATCGTTTTCGTCAAATTGTCGTCCCTTTTCCTTCAAGCTTGCAGGCCCATTTTGGTTGTTCGTGCTGCTCGACCCCCCTTTTCCCCCTCTTGACTTTCTTTCCTTTTCATGATTCTTGGCCGGTGATGACCTTAGAGCCGTTTCACTCATCGTTTCTAGGCCCGGCCCGTTCACCCGAGTCTTTTTATAGCCTTCCAAGGTGGTTGTTGAAGTCTAGTCAGGTGCTTTACGACGTAGCTGAATGGAGAACCCCCACCTTGCCTTTCTTCTGGCCCAAAGGAAAAAGAGGTTTTTTCCTTGTCCGCCCCCCCCCCCCCCCCAGTTCCCTCACAATTCGTGCCCCCCTTTCCCCTTTCGTCCCTTCAGCGTCTTTTCGGACCCGAACCCCCCCCCCTTCGGCTTGTGTATCTGTTTTATCCCCCTTGTTATTCTATTTCGCTCTTTTCTCGGTTTTTTTTCTCACTTTTATGAGTTTGTCCTTCCCTCTCCCCCCCTTTTTTTCTATAGATCGAGCCCCCCTTTGCCGCCGCGCTTGATCGTTTTTTTTTTATTTTGTCACTTGGAAGTTCCCCCCTGCTCGAGGAAGGAGCCGCCTTCGCATGAACGCAGAAGATAGTTTTTTTTTTGTTTTTTTTTTTTAATCCTCTTTGCTCTCTTTTTTGGCGCCCGGCCCCAAACTTCTGGATACTATTCCCTATTTTTCATCGTTTTGGTGCCCTCGGGACAATAATCCTTGTTGAGTCTTGGCAGAGAAGCCGAACTGGAAATGCCTTTATGAGTATCCCTGCTCGAAGACTAACGGCTTCGCTGATCGTACGCATGTGATCTTCCTTAAACGTGTTTGATAAAGTTTTTCCCGTAGGATTTTCCCCTTCGTAGTAGAGGTGTTTCCTGGCGTTTTATTCTTTATCCAGGATGGGAATAGGGTCTTGGCTAAAGGTCCTTCTTACTTCGACGGGTGCTCCCTTGAGCTGATTTCCGCTGCTTCTCTCCAGCTTTCGTTTCTCGGGGGCCATTGTGCATGGACTCGTAACGCCCCGAAACGGTTTCACAGCCCCCTTTTCTCCTTTGACGTATAGCGAAAGCAGTTGAGGCTTTTACTTTTCTACCCACTTCTTTCCGAAATCTTGTGGAGGCGCGTTGTAAGCTTGTGCTCCTCTTGGTTAAAGTTAAGGAGCTTATTCCCCCGTGTTTCTTAGGATATGACCCTCGATAATATTTTTTTCTCCTGAAATCTAGCATGAGGACAGTTATCGGTGCAGTTTAACTAGAGTAACTCCTCTTTGGTGGACTTCTGTCCCTGTTGAATTTTTCTCGCATGGAAACCCGGTCATGGACCAGGTCTCGACTTTTCGCACCAGCATCTTATTTGTACCGGCTTTTTAAAAAGATCCCAGATTACTTAAGAGAAGACACTTAGAGTCTCCTTGAGTTAATGGCTCTGGGGAAAATACTTTTGGGCGGTTTTTTGTGGGGTTGAGAGTTCCGTTTTACGATGCCGTCACACGACTCCGCGTTTTTTTTTTTTTTTTTAGTGGGAGACTCCCCTTCCCCTTCGTCCCCCCCACGCATTTCGTCGTCATTTCCCCTGCCTATGTTGAGTTTCCTTCGTTGCTTTTAGTTAAAATTCAGAGGGATCCCAGCCTCTTCATAACCTTGAGCTCTTCCCTCCCCCTCCAGTGAGGGTCCTTTTCCCTCCATCTCGGCAGAAACTCCTTGCGTCGTGAATACGTTAATGGGATTTATTTCTTTACAGCCCGTGCTTTGGTGATAAGCGTGAAGAGTCTGAAAGCGTTGTGCTTGCTGTGTGGTAGTTTATCTCAGGTGACGTTCCCTGCGCGCACGTTCTTTCCCCGGGGGGTCTCCGTCCCCCAAAATCCTTACACTTTTTTCCCGATGAATTCCTGCCTTTCAGATAGATCCCTTCTTTTATAGGTTTTTTAGTTGTCAGGAGCTGGGCTGGCCCCTCCACTAAGCGGCCTCACGGCCCGATCCCTCTTCTTTTTTTTCGTCCCTTCTCCCCCATTACCCCCCGATGGCCTTTGGCTTTTCAGTTGGGATTCCGCTTCTTGCTGGTGGTGACCTTCGGCTGCCTGATCTTCCTTCGTGAGGAACATGCGCCCGCTTGTCCTAACGCGCCGGAGTGGCGCCCCGTCTCCTGTTGTCCCTTCGACTAAGAGATTCCCCGCCCCTTTTCGTGCTGGTCGGCCTATGGGTCCTCTGAGATCTTCCCACCTCCAAGCCTTGCTCTCGTCTGGATCCCCCCGCAGGAAAACATTCTCCAGCTGTTCGCCGTCTCCGTTCTACGCTTAGCCGTCCTCTTTTTGTGGTGTTGTTTTTTTTGGCCGTTCTTTCAACAGGCGACAGATGTCTCGTTCGAACAGTTGCGCTGTCTTGCGGGTATGTTTCCTCTTTGAAGTTCTTTTCTGTTCACAGACTGTCTTCCAAGCGATTTCTTTGTCGGCGCGGAAGATGGGCCTCGGCTTGTTTCGTCCCTAGCTAGAAACTGTTCCGCCGTTCTATCTGATGCAACCTTTCCCTTGTCCCCCATTTAGTTCCCCCTTGCAAAAATTAAGTCCCCTCCCCCTCCCCCGGTCGCTAGCTTTAATTTAATAGGTGAAACTCACCCTTTTACCCGGTACTGGCCAGCGCCTTGGATTTTTCTTCGTGTTGAAACTTTCCCCCCCGTCCCAATCAACTTGAGAAGGCTCGCGAGCCTAACATCTTTTTCTTTTTCGCCTGAGAAGTTCCTTTTGGTCTCATAGGGAAAAAGTCGTTGCATTGTTGATCTTGTGCTGAATTCTGCTTCGTCCGGGACGCATGGAATGTTTCTATTGTTTGCCATCCGTCCCCAGGATACTTTTGGCACACCATGATGGCTTACCCACACCGCAATAACCCCCCGTAATTCACATGACTTTACCCTGGTCCTTGATTACGGTCGCGCCGACTCTTGTTCGATGCGGTCTTTTGCGCCTCGGCTCAGCAAAATCGGTCCTTCTCTTTTTTAAGAGTCTGCCTGTCCCCCCTCTCAATATGTGTTTCAAGACCATTTTCGTCGCCACTCCCCCCTATGTACCCCTTAGCGGTGTGGCAGACTGTTCCTGGTCGACGTTGAAGGCGCGTTGTGCCCGCCTGTAGCTCCTTGAATATAACCGAGCTCGTCTTCGCTTTCGATTATGTCCGCTCGCACCCCCTTTTTTTCCCGGAACTTTTGTATCGCTTTCGCCTGGATTCCCCTGGACGTTTCGATATCACCCTTTGGTGTGTTTTCTTCGTCGGCCCTCTAACCTGCGGCAGCTTCCGCGCTGTTTGATTAGTCGCGGCCCACGCAGTTGGATCGAGATGCTTTTTTCCGTGGCATGCGCCCCCACTGATGTTCTTCGGGCCGAACCGCGGAGGCGGTCTTGAAACACACTTTATTTGTGGTCGCCATTGGGCATTGGGCCTCCTCTTGAGCCACGGGTCTCCACGCCCTAGTTTAGTCCCGCGCTCAGAAAGGTTCAACTCTTTTACTGAGCAACATCACGCTCGTCGCATTTCTATTTTCGGAGTATAGCTTATGCCCCAGGATTCATATGCCCCTGCCTCTTACTCGGGACAATTTCTCCGTTTTTTTACTCAAGGTCGATTGAAATCTTTTGTGTCCCCCCTCTTCCCCTGATCGCCAAGTGACCACCGTGCATGTGGTGTCCGTCTCCATTTTAGGCTTTATTTCCCCCTTTTCTCTGACTTTCTCCCGTATTTCCCGCAATGTCCTTCTTCTTGGTGTACTTCTCAAGCTTCCCTTTCCTCTTCCCCCAGGCCCATTTTCAATTCGCCATTTTGGCTTTTGCTGGAGGCCGCCTCCTTTTTGAGTCCTCTGCTCTGAGCACCGACACCATGTGTGCCGAGGTTCTTTTCAGTCCCTCTCTTTAGCCCGGCGGCTACTTAGTGAGTTCAATTTTCGCCTCCTGCTCAGACCCGTGCCCTCGTCCCTTCTGGTCTGCATCCGGTTCACAGCGACACAGCTCTTCGTGCTTCCCGTTTTTTTCCTTCTTGTTTTTCAGCCTTTTGTGGACATGTTGTTCCACCAATTATTCGGCCCGCAGAGGTGTGCTTTTGTATGTACTTCACCTCCCCCACATGCTAGCTAGCTTTTGTTCAACTGCTGATGACCTGTCAGCTTGGCTTGCCTTTGCTGTGGTCCCCTCCGGTTTCTCTTTTGGTCCCTTGTCTTGCAGTGCTTCCC
>Ga0179593_1612664_pt1 | contig 11743 bp, 14 predicted proteins | sample CZODoug2_1_08_16_FD_185931 | JGI IMG/M metagenome (GOLD analysis project Ga0179593, IMG submission 185931) | Vadose zone soil fungal communities from Angelo Coast Range Reserve, California, USA - CZODoug2_1_08_16fungal (PacBio error correction) | ecosystem: Environmental > Terrestrial > Soil >... | reverse complement strand
CTCAGGTTCTCCCCCCCCTGCGATTTCCAATCTCTTAGTAACCTCAGTTTCCGATGCGCGCGCGTTGGTTCTGGGGAGGAACTCTCGCGTCTGAGCGCCTCCCAAGCAAGAGTCATTGCTTTAACGTTCCCCTGGTGGTATATCTGCACTCCGTTTTTTTCAGGCTCCCCCTAATAAGATCGAGACCACCCATCGAGTCTTCGGAGTAGTTAAGGCCTGTATAGGTCCTCTGGTCGCTTTCGCCTTACCTAAAATCTAGGCCCCCCGTCACCCTCTATAATAGAATGAGCTCTCCACCCCCTCCCCCCCCGCTGGCCTTTTTCGTCCGTGCCCCCTGCTCATGCCCGGGCGAGTGCTTGAGCATCCTTCCCGCTTTTCTCGCTGTGAGGTGTCCCCTGAACCCCCTCGGTGGACCTCTCGCGAAAATTGTCCCTTGTCCGGGCGCACCTCATCCCCCACCGAAGTTTTCCCTCATTCGTTTCTGAGCGGGGCTTCCTGTTTGGCAAGCACCAAGAAAGGCAAGCGGCGTCTTCTTGTGAGCCGCCTCACGAGATTTTCTTGCCCCCCCTTTAGATGGGCGAGGACATCCGGTTGACTAGACCCCGGGTCTTTTTTTTTCTGACCTTCCCCAATTGGTTTCGACCCCCTCCCCTGCCCCCCGCCGAGACTCGCGTGAAGACTGTTCCAACTCCCCCTGTTCTGCCAACCCCCCAGCTCCTCTGTCCGGGTTCTGCCTTCGTCCCTGCAAAACCCCGAGCGCATGATCTTCGTCTTGCGCCAGAACTTCCCTCTTCACAAGTTTCTGATCCTGTCCATTTTTAGTTCGACTTCTTCACGAAGTACCGCTTTTTCCCTCCCGTGTGGTATCTTACGGCTAGGTGCCTGCGCCCGACCGTCGCTCACCAGATTTTTCACAGTTCTTTTGCTGTGCTCCCTGACCCCAAATGCTCCTGGCCGGGCCTCCCTTTGCCGGAGAGCGTGGCCCCAATTCGGTTTTTTGATTAAAATTCGACCCTCTTCTTTCCCTCTTTGGTAGGTTTTTTTGACTAGGGTGGTCAACTGCTCGTTTTAAGGCCTCAAAGTGGCAGAAGTCGTGCTCGACACGTGGGCTTCCGCGGTAGCTCATTGCTCTTTTTGCAGCCTCCAGATCCCGGTCGTGTTCGGTGAACCGCATCGGGTGACGGCGTTCTTTCAAACGGTCCTTTCAGAACTCCCTAATGTTCAGGATATACTCTACAAAATGCCTTTTGTTTTTTCTTTTCATGTACGTTTCTTTTCCCCCCCAAATCGCTTAGATTGAAACCCCAAGAGTAACCTCATTAAGCTAGGTGGACTTTTTCAACTCTTGCGCCTCTCCCTAAAGATGTGGCGAGGCCAAGTATTATTAACAGGAGTCCGAGGCGAGGCTCCCCTTTTGGTTCTCCCAACTCCTTGGAACTCTGACCAAGACCCCTCTATCAAAGCCTGAATCATGGTTTTGGCAGAAGATGGGAGGGCACCTTCCCTCCGTTAACTCTTTGCTTGTTAAACCAAGAATTGAGGGTCCTTGCTGGCGCCATGTTGGCGGGTAATGCGGGGTTTTGTTTTCCCTTTTCCCTCGCCCGAACAAGTCCCGGACACAGTCCTCGGCCGACGGTCTTCGCTGATGCTTTCTTCAAAGTCCGAACCTCCTGTTTTCTCCCTGTCCCCATAGAAGATCCTGGACTGAGACCGAAGCCACTTCCTCCCACCATTGGACTCCCTCTTTTCCGTTCTGTTCCGCACACTCCTTTTTTTTGACCGGCTTCAGGGAGTGGACCTGTTGGATGGCTGTTTCTTCTTGGCCGTCAGTTGGATTGTATGTGCGCCCTTAAGACGAAGATTTCGCCTCCGCCCCCCCTTTTTCCTCGGTTTTCTACGTCGAACCCCGTGGGTTCTTGGTGACGAATTTCTTTAGCCTCCGTACGCCCCTTTGGGTTCTACTCGCTTCTCCCTCGATGCGGTTTACTTCGCCTTTCTCTTTCCCCACTTTCTCCTTTAAAAACCTGAGTTTAGATGGTGGCAAAGTTCGTCGCTGAGCGTTTTCTTGTCGTCTTCAGGGTCTTCGAACGGAAACCGAGGGGCTGATCTTTCATCCCCTTTTTTTCTGCTCATGTCCCTCAGTCCCTGAAGGCGGCTTTAACAAGGGTGGGCCAGAAACCTTGGCGCAGAAACCCCCTCCGGCGAGGGCCTTTTTGCAGTGGTGTTTCCGTTTGTTCACCTCTCCGGAGAGAACCATATGTTTCACCCCTCCTAGCGCCAACTCCCCCTTTACCTTCGATCTCTGCGCCAGAGCCGGGCGTCAGACTCCTCGATGCCACCGGCTTTCTCGGTCCGGCACGAGGTGGATTTCAGGGGCGACGAGGCGCACTTTACGATTTCCCTCTGGGCTCTCTTTTTTGTCGTGCTCCGAAATGAGGTGACTTCCCCCCCTTTTGAAGTATGCGTCGCCACGTGGGTCCCTACGGCATTACATTACTACCCTCCCACCTCCTTGAGAACCCCCAGCTTGAACTCAGCCCGTCCCGTCAAGTTAAAAGTCAGAAACGCCGAGCTGCCCGGCGACGGCCTTGGAAGTGAGAGCCTGCGATTTTTTTTCAGCCCTTCTCCCGCCTCCCTGATAGTTGCCCTTTCTTTCTTCGGAGTCAGAGACGCCTGCGATGACCGACCCCCCTCTTCTGCGGGCGAGGGGATGTTGATTCCTTTCCTTGCACCGAACGGCAAGGGCTGATTTTCTCGTCTGCCCCTTCAGAACGAAGCACGCATTTTTTTTGCAATAGGAGAAACCGCCTGACGGCAGGCTGAGGCCCTCCACTGCCCGGCCGGGTTTTGCGTCGCTGGCTTCCCCCCTTTTCGATGACATCTTCCCGGGTAGCCCTGGTAGGAACGACTATTTTTCAGCGCTAGGCGTACGGCCTCTCTCATATCTTTCAAACAATAAGTTGTTGTGTTTATGAGTAGCTGGGACCTTTTCGAGTTTTTTCCCTCTCGGGAATTTCCCTTCCCCCAGATGTTAGAAAGAGTCGCGGACCCTGCTCTTTCTGAGTCCTTCTCTTCCTTAAGGAGATTAGGTGGAGAAGAGAGTGCACAAACGGTTGAGTAAGTGGGCCTGACCGATCAATTTTTTCTTTTCCCCCCTGAAACCCCCCTTCTTCCAAAAATAAAACTTCTTGGCGCCTTGGCTTATCTCCCTTTTTGGATAGGACGCAGACTGGGCCGGGTGAGACTCGTCGAAGTGGAATAGTTATAGTTTTCGGCCTGATACCCTTCCTCAAAGTTGGTACTCTTCGTTCTGGTTACCCTCCCTTGGATCGGTCACCCTGATTTTCCCTAGACCCACGGTGCTGGCGTCTCCTCGATTTTTCTTTTTTTTGAGCCCCCCCCTGGAGGACCACCCCTTCCCGAGGTCAGCCCCCCGATCTGAGTTCTCCAACGCCAAACTAAGTGGAGGAATAGCAAACCAGGCTGGAGGTCGCAAAAAGGAGGCTTGCGCTCTGCCGTTCTGACGGCCCACCACATAGTTTTTTACGCTTTGGAGCCTTCGAGCGTATTCCTCCGGCTTCTTCTGGAGAAGAGAGGTCTTTCCATTAAAGGCGTCGCTCTAACTGCTTCACTCATTTTTTACTCTCTGGCGATCCCCAAATGACCCGACCATTCCCCTAGCTAGAAGGTAGGAGCCATCCTTTAGTGCTTCCCCACCGGGTACGCCTCGTGCTCCCTTTTTATTTTTACCATTTTTCCCCGACGTTAGGCGCTATTCTGAGGTGGCTTGCCCCTCCCCCTCTAGACAAGCTCTCTCCTCCGACAGGACCGAAGCTAAAATCCAGGACTTGTCCCAAGAGAGGTCACCTTTCCCTCGTGCGCGCGCCGTTCCAATTTTCCCGATTCTGCAGATTTCTTTTCCCTCGCGGCTCCCCCGTGTTTTCGCCTCCCCCCGCCCTTAGATCCCCGGCGACAAAGCGGGTCGCCTTCCAGGAACCTTCCCCCCCCCGCGCCAATCGGGTATTCGTCGATCCGCTCTTTCTTCTTTTCAGGACCCTTTTCCGAGACCCTGCCTTCAGACAAAAACCCTTCCCCCCCCCTCCCGAAGCGGCTCCGGTCATCGCATCGTGTCCGGGCAACGACGGTTTTTGAATCTTGTCGTCCCCCCCTGCGGCGGTCTTCTTGCCCTTTCCCTTTCCTGATGTATCCCGTGGACCAAGACGCCGTCTAAGAGGATGTGCGACAGCGAAGAAGGCATCAGCGAGGCCACCCGAGTTCTTTCCTTTTTTCCATGGTCCGTTGGACAGAGTTTTCCCCAAATACACGTTCCGGTTAAAAGCCAAGGGAGGCGGCATCCGACGGCCTGTGTCCCCAGCATTACCCTGAAGAGGAGTCCTGGTTTCCTTCCTTGGCTCCAGCTAAGTCTCACCGAAAGGCCCCCCCGCGGTGATATCTGGTCTGGGTCAAGGGGGACGCCTTGCAGTTTTCCCGCTTTCCCCCCCCCCAGAAGGTGAGCCGCGGATAGAAAATAGGGATGGCGGCAACCAGATGTTTGTCAGGTTCCGCCCTAGGTATGAATTTTCCGTTGGACTCCTTTTTATGGTTTCCCCCTACATGCTGCCCATAAAAAAAACTCGGGTTCTCGTTTCCCCCATGCCCCCTTTTTTTTCCCCTGGGTCAGAGTTCGGAAGGACTGCCTCCGGCCCCAAAGGATAACGTTTAAGGTAACGCCGGGAGATGTCCTTCCTCAAAAAATTAGCACGAGTGCCAGATTCACGGCCAGTAGAGCAAGAATTACCCTCAGTCCGTCACCAGGCGTACCCTTCCCGACCCCCCACCCTTCCGGCCCCTGACGTAAAAAACCGCCCGTATTCTTCTGGGGGCGCGCTTCGGCCCCGTGACGTCTTTTGATTTTTTTTCCGCAAAAAGATTTCAGCCAGGCCGGTTTACCCCGTCCAGACCTTGAGGATCGACCCTTCCCATGTGAGCAGGGGATCCGTACAGCTAACACCGGTCTGAGTTGGCGGTTCAAATTTTCATTTTTTAGTCCCTTCTCCCCATAAAAAGGTTCGCTTTTTTTCCCCCCCCTCCTGGCAGGTCCGGCGTTTTCTTTATGCGGATAGTCTGGGTGGTCGCCAGGCCCCACACAGCCGGCTTTCTGGGCAGTGTTGACCGTGGGGTGTTTGTTGACCCGACCGTCCCGCCGAGTTCTCGCAGGCGTGGGCCTTCTGGTGGTCGCGCGGACCGCGAGACCTTTTTTCAAACAGCCTGACCAGCGATCGACAACTTTCTTCATACCGCGGACCCCCCTCCTTTGTTGAGAAGACAGATTCGTCGTCGGAGCTCCACAAGCTGACGCCTCCGTGCCGTTGCTTCCCCTGACAACCAAGGTCCATCAGTCCAAATGGGTCCACTGGAGTTGGGTGGTACTCTCCAACGACCTCCCTCCTAGTAGGACTTGTTTCTTCACCTCAAACCCCGCGGAGGCCGAATCATGAGTCCTAGGCATCTTCAATCGACGGCCTTTTCTCTGCGTTCCTTTCAGAAAAAGTCCAGCTTCCGTGGTGTAGGCAATTCGAGGACTTCTCCTGGCGTGAGTTGTCCGCTTCTCTGGGTCCCCCATACGAGACAGCTCTCCCCAGGACGTCTCAGAACGAGATACTCCGGGTGGTTAATTGAGGTAGCTATTCGTCCCTTTCTTCTTCTTTCCCTTTTTGAATCACAGTAAAGTTAAGAAACTGATCGTAGCTGCTGGAGGATTTAAAGGCGGCCTCCCGCTCGTATCGTTTTTCGCCAAATACCGCGCTTTCCTTTGAGCTAGTACCTGTTTCCGGAGTTTTTTCTTTGGCAATTCCCAGACCGTTTGGCGGTCTTCCCGCGTCCTCATCTCTCTCTTTTCCACGTGTGTTGTTGATTTTTTTTTAGGATCTTTTCCAACCAGAAAACGTGTCCCTGAGATAAATTCCCCCAGTACAAAACTCATGCCTGGACCGAGATAAAGTTAGGTAGCGAGGGGTTCTCCCTTTCCCTCCGTTTGCGCAGTCAGGATTTCTCCCCGCACGCGCAGAAAGCGGACCGTTATTTTTTTCTTTGGGCCAAGCGCTCCCCCCTTGCCATCGTTACGGGGCCTACAAAAGACTTGTCCTATGACACACCCTCCTCTCTCCTTGCCTTGCTCGGTTTCCCCCTTGTACGCTTTCGCATTGACCCTGAGTACCACAACTCTCCGCCATGGACCGAATCCTCGGAAGCATCCTCCCTTGCCCATCTTTTTTTTGTTGCCCCATGCGCCTTGAAGTGCGAGAAAGGTCGTTTAGTGATCTCTCCTGGACGCCATGATGTGGAACGGCGCTGGTGGTTAAGAAACCCCCCTTCTTTACCCGCGTCTCCGGGCGTCTTCACGCCGCAAACTCTCCAATGTTTCCCACCTTGGCCTCTGGTGGCCGGGCCGGGGTTTGCACGGTTTTCCAGCCCAATCTTTGGCGGAGTCTACGGCTGGAGCCGACTTTCACTCGTTCTTTCCCCTTCGATTTGGCCCCTAGGACATAGCCCGGCATCGTTCCGCGGGGCATGGTTTTCGACCCTCCCCTCCTTCACCGTCCCCCCGCTCGAAAAAACTTTCTGCGTGGCCTACGTCTTCACCATTCCTCTTTCCTTTGGCCCCAGGTCTCGTGGTGGTCTTTCCCCTCCCTCTTGGCCTCTCATGCTCGGTCTTTTCCGCCAGTTCGCTCACCGGTTTTCTGGCTCGTCTTTGACGCCTCGACCTTCCGTCCGCTCGTCCCCGTTGATGGACGGCGAGCCTGCGCACAAGGACCGTCCCTCTCCCCCAGGAGGGCCTGGCCCGCCTTTCTTCTTTTTTTTTTGCCGTCAGGGTCGTTACCCCCCCCTGAATAGGGCCGTACTGGAGGCGATGCGCGAATGGCCCCCATTCGAGACCTTTGTTTTTCTTGACGTTTTCTCGATTTGGACGCGGGTTGACTTATAAAAGGGCTCCTTCTTTTTTCTCGAAGAAGGACGTGCCGGGCTGCCCTAAGGAATGGGGACGCGTCAGGCCATCGAGAACCCGGGGATTTAACGACCCGTACCCTGTTTTCCGGCGTCGTCTGTCCCCCAAAATCCGGGGTTCGACGCACTCTTTTTTGCGATCTCGTTCCGAGGTTGGGGTCTGGTTTCCCCGGTCCTTTTCACTTGGGTTTTGTTCCCCTCTTTCAAAAGGCCTTTCTGTGCCCGTTGGCACCTGGCCCCTCTGGGTGGCAGCTGCCAATCCCGATGGGCGAGGGCATCCTGGCGGGGACTTTTTTTTGGCTTTTTTTTTCTCCTTGAATTCTTTTCCCCCCCCCCTTTTACGCCCCTCCATCACCGCCGGCCTAATGGATTGGCGACGGATGATCGGATTTTTTACGACTTCCGCCGTTCGATTCCCCCTGGGGATTGTTGCAAAAAATTTCAGGGAGGGCCTTACCTCCAGTTGGCCGGCCGTTTTGATCTTCCATCGTTAACCCCGTCCAGACCAGTCGCCCGTACATAGAATAGGTGCCGTTGTGGAGGAAGTCTCACGTCGGTTCGCGCTCTTTCGCACCCTTTCTCCCGGCGAACTGAGCCAATGATGTAAGGATCCCCGAAAGGACCGCAATACCCCCTGGACGCAGCTTCGCCTCAGTCTTTGTCCTTTCAACCCCCAGAGGGCTCTGCGGGCGGGGGAGGTGGGATGGATGTCGGGATCGGGGCCGGGGGACTGTGCGAACCCCTGACGCCTCTCTCCCTCAGACTACCAGTTGGGACTCCCTTTTTGAGTCCTTTTTCGCGAAAAGATTGGAGAGGGTGATCTCTCCTGCGCTCTAGGTCCTTTTTTGCAGGCTGAGCTAATCTCTGGCCCTTTTTTCATGAAATTCCCGCACAGGGATTCCGCCAGTGGACCCTGGTCAACAAGTCCTGAGTTTTCGACGCGTGCAGTCGGCGGCGATCTTTTGGTACCCCCCCCAAGAGGAGTCAGTCCTTTCAAGTCTTTATGCAGCTCATTTTACAGATCGGCAGCATGCCCTTCTAGGTAACCGGTTGGGCATCACCTATCTGGATTCCTGCTTTCGAGTCCTTTTTTGCGAAGGACCAGCCGTCGAACGACCTCAACATGAGTTTAGGTCGAGCGCCCCTCCTGGACTTCGATCTTCCTCGCCATCCTACCCCTTCGAAGTCCCCTTCTCTCTTCTCCCCGCGTCTTGAGCCTTGGAGCCTAGTTGGAGGGAGGTCTCCGGCGAGGCGCTCGCGGTGGAGCGACCGGCGCTGGGTCTCCCTCCAGTTAATTTTTCTTTTTTTCCGATCATTCTCTTTCCTTCCCCTTCTTTGCGCCGTTTTTGTTCGCCCGTGGCGTTCCCTTCACGTCTCCCAGCATGTCTCTCAGCCGCGCGAACAAAGCCTAGCCCATGTCCCGTTCAGACCTTTCTCCGGGCCCTTATTGGAGTACAACTAGAAGAGGGCCGCCGTTCTCCCATGCTAGAGGAGACCCCCACGCTTCGGCGTCGAGTGAGATGCAAGCCCCATCCTTCCAGTGTCGCCTTCGGGGTTTTTTCTCGGCCCGTCCCGCTTCCTTTACGGTTCTGCTCGGGAAAAAGTAGCAACGAAGAACGACGTTTTTAAAACCCCCCCCCCACCTTTCTTTTTCCCTCCCCTGAGAAGAATTCCGGCCCTTCTCAGGGCCCTCCTCCTGCGTCGCTGGCGAACCCCCCGATGACCAGCGACCTCCCTCGGTCCCGAATGTAGGACCGCATCCTCGTATCGTTGAGAAAGGCCAGCTATTCCCCCATCCTCCTCGTTTATTTTTCAGATTTTTTTTTCTCCTCTCCGAAGAGGAGTTCCTTTCCACATTTTTGAAAGGGAGGAGGTACGCTGTCATTCTTCTCTGGTTCGCCAGCTCCTCGTAGAATCCCCCGGCGCCGGGACGGCGTAACTTTCTAGAATTCAGGCGCGGCTGTTGTTTTTTTTTTCCCATGTGGACGCATCGTGCCCCCAAGTCTTTCTTAGTGAGGACTGGGCCGAAGATCACTCCACGTCCTGCCGCTGGCGTCTTTCGGAAAACATACCACTCGGACCCATCACCTTCCTTTTTTTCAGACATGAAAGAAGGAATAGTTATGTCTCTTTCCGGGTTGTCTCATAGAGAATTTGAGACGTCTTCCTCGCTTATTGGTGGGCATACCTCCTTCAAGCGGCGCCCTGCGCTTTGTTCTTCCTGACGGCGGACTTCTTTTTTTGTTAGCCACTTCCCGTTTTCGATGGGACCTCTCTTGATGGGCGCCAAGTGTGTCCGCATAAAAGGCGCACCGTCAGTCCGAGCTATTTTTGCGCCCGGCCCACAAAGGTTCGAATCGACCTCTTCCCGGTATCCCCCCCCCCCCCCCCTAAGCTTTCCCGTAGCCCTATCAAAAGAGTTCTACCAGCTTCCCTCTCCGGTGGGCGACCCCGGGAGGCTCCGAGTCTTCCGCAATGGGAGGATATGGCTGACGAGATCGAGTGATTTTTTCCCCTTGAGACTTTTAGAGGATGCCTCTTCCTTGTCCCGAAAACCATAAAGACAGGAAATATCTCTTCGGAGACAATCGCGGTGATGGACAACACCGCGGACCTCCCCGCCCGGAGTAGAGGTAAGGAGCCCCTCAGAAAAACTCTTGCGCTAGCGTGGAAGTGAGCGACCTGATCGAAGCTACGAGCCGCGGAAATTCTTCCCCCTTTTTGTTTAAGGTAGTTCGTTCCCTTCCTGAATTGAATGAAAAAGTGCTCGATTGACAGAGATCCCTGAGAGGAGCCGCCCCAAGCGAGGCCTTTTCTGCGCCTAATCCTCCTCTTGCCCCAGCTTATCCGGACCCTTCCCCGAAGCAAATAAGGGTATTAGGCGATATTCGTGACGGTCCCCTAACCCCCCCTCCACGTAGCACGCCCCCCAGGCCACCCTTCCTGAAGCGCCTCCTTTTCCTCGCATGTGTGGAAGGCCACGACAGGGCGAATTTGGCGTAATGGTGAGAGGCTCTTGGTCGCCGCCCGCTCCTTTCTGTTCGGCCCTCGCCGCCTACATCAGCTCGTTGCGCCCGATTTTGAATACAGGCACACGAACGTCAACAGTTCTGGTTTTGGTCTGAGGACGGTGCTTTCCCCCCCCCGGTCCGCAGGGCAACACCCCCCCCCACGGCTGTTACCGCCAACGGGCTTAGAACAGCCCCCGTCCGTGGTGGCCCCCAATCCCCCCTAGCTTTCTTTTCGACCTTTTCCGTTGTGGACTCCCGCTCCGTCCGCAAACCAAGGAGGGCCTTTAGGTGATATCGTTTTTTTAGGTCGGCAATTTTTTTCCTCCTGCCGCTTCCCCCTTTCTGACGAGCCCCCTCGATCCGCGGTCTGCGCCGGAGAAGCCTCGGGGGGGCCTTTCCATCGGGATGGGCTTGCGAACCCAGCCTCCTTTTTCGCCCTTCCTATCTTCTTCTTGTCGCTGGTTCCCCCGAGACCCCAGGCGTTTGTGCACGGATCCTTGCCAGAACCCGAAGGTGGTTTAAGAGCCTTTCTCGTCTTTCAAGGTTGTCCTACCCATACTCAAAAGGATAGGTTTCCGGTCACGAATTTGGGCGATGGACTGCCCGGCCACAGGGTCGCAGCGGCCGGCCGACTTTTATGGAACCTGTAAACCGCCGTGTAAAAAGATCACTCCCGACCAAAAACGGGATGCGGCGTCAGCAACCTCATCCCCGGGGTCCTCCTTCCTTCCCCCAGGCCTTAATTGAAAGGCGTCCCATTGGTCCGATGAGTCCCGCCCACGAGATTTCTCAGCACGGGTTCCAGGCCCAGACTGGGGATTTTCCTTCCGAAGGTCCAAGTCCAGTTCCCCACCATTGTCGCTCGTGACGTCGTGAGGACTCTTTCGAGGCCGTAGGAAAACTGGTCTCATCACCCTTGAGCGCAGTGTTGCTGTCTCCTGAATCCTCTTCCCTGGTGGGATGCTTCCTTCCCCGGACACCCCTAGCGGCTGACATGTGCAGGGTTGGCCATGGGGACCGACTGTTGACTGGCACGCTTCGCTTTTTTTTTTTGGGCCCTTTGCCTCAGGGCGGGAGGGCCCGAGGGGCGAAGCCCCCAAAGCCAGGCCGCGGTATCTCGCAAGGGCGATGCTCTTTTCTTTTCCCTCCCTCTAGCCGATTTCAGTTTTCGTCGGCTCCCAGCCGGAAGGACCGCCTCCCCATTTCCCTTGCTTGCCCCACCGGAACAAAGGGGACACCACGGAATGAGCAGGTGTGAAACTGTCCTTGCTGCGTCTCCAGACAATGTAGAATTTCCCTACCCCCCCTATGGGTTTTCTCAACCTCCCCAGCATTGAGTCGCCAGCATGTGAGTCCAGTTTTTCTCAACTCTCGACCGGTCTCTCCCATTCATGCGCAGGTCCCGACCTGGCAAGATGGGCATTTTTGCCTTCGCCCTCGTGCGGCCCGCTTGGGGGCACTTCCTTTTGAGTTTACACGCGTCGACCAGCGGCCCGAGCAAGCCTGGGCCAGCCGCGAGTCTTCTGGGTTGGTCATTCGCCGTAGGCTAGTGGTCTTTCTCGTTCCTTTGGGTTTCTCTCAACCAGTCAAGTACTCAGACGCAGGGCTGTGGGATGATAAGGCGGATCTCCGCATAGGTTTTGTGCCGCCCAGGACCCATCGACAGCTCTCTTTTGAGCGCGCTCCCCTGCAGTTCTTCCCTTGACTTAACGTTTGGGGTCCGTTTT
>Ga0179593_1523502_pt1 | contig 11743 bp, 7 predicted proteins | sample CZODoug2_1_08_16_FD_185931 | JGI IMG/M metagenome (GOLD analysis project Ga0179593, IMG submission 185931) | Vadose zone soil fungal communities from Angelo Coast Range Reserve, California, USA - CZODoug2_1_08_16fungal (PacBio error correction) | ecosystem: Environmental > Terrestrial > Soil >... | reverse complement strand
CTATGGTGTCTTCTCCTTGAGTTTCATTGGCACTCGCTATCATGCGCTTAGACTTCGCCAACGATAAGGTAAACACGAAATATAGCTCCTTGGTTTCCTCTGCGGTGGCATACCCCCCTTCTTTTTTACGTATAGTGCAGTTTTTTTTGAAATCCCCCCCCATGGAGCCTGTTTTATTTACTCACAACTTCCACGGAAAAGAGTGTATATTGCAATCTCCACCGTGTATATGCCCCTCAGCCTCCGGTGTTACCGTTGTTCGCTTCGCTCCCCTCTGAATTGCTCGGAGGTGCCCTTCAACCTCAAAGATTGCCCTGCTTTCTCTTCGGAACCTTTTGATTGAAAGAGATTGAAAATTCCCTCTCTGGGGCAAACTTAATGATACTTCAACAGCATTTCCCCCCCCCCCCCGCAATTAGAACTCTCTTTACCCTACAGACCGCAGTAAGCCACCCCCGGTCCCGTGCACCTAAGCGGAGGTCCTTTTCCCTGCACAAACCGACCGAGGCTGCGGTTGCATTCCTTTCTGCTGGATGCGTTACCCTCACCAACTGAGCTCTGATGTCTGGATCTGCCTGACGTTTGAATGAGGATTTTCTTCCCCCCTTTTTCCCGGATTCGCTTTCGGGTATCGCGCGTCCTCCCCATGCATTAATACACCGACAAGGTGTTTTTCTGGTGAGCTGATCCTCTTTTCGTCAGTTTTTCCGCATTTCGTAAACCGCTTCCCCCCATTAATCATTTTAGGAACATTCAACTCAGTTTTCGCCTCCTCCCCCCACTTATAGTGACATCCATCCTGTAGCCGATAGACGCTCCGGTTTAAGCCCCACGCCCCCAGAGGTACAACAGATTCTAGTGCGAAGCAAGCAGTTTTTACATCATGGCGCTCTTGTCCCCCCCTTCTCTCTCCCGCTGCATTTTCAAGGCGGGGCGTCACGCCGTCTCCTATTCCTGAGTATTCCGTGCTGGCAGAGTCTGCCTATTCCCATTTTCAGAAGTCTGCGTTTTTCCCTCACTCATGAACGGCCATTGCTACGCTCTATCTTTCCTCTCGGCTCATATTACGCTACACAAGTTTTGGGTATTCCTTTATTGACTGAGACGATGCCAATCGCAAAAGCTCCCTCATTCCATTCAAACATCTCTTGTTACAGATATACCTGGTTCGATCTCCTCCTCCCATTCCGTTGTTGTGTTGAGCCTCTTCCCCCTCTCCCTCCTACAGAGTGCCATCTTGACCTAGCCTTCTGTTTTTATCGGAATACGCTGTAAACTCTTCACCAAAAATTGTTTCATCTGTATGAGCCTAGGCTTTGATACCGCAATTTGCATGTCCTTTTATCTTACCAGAACTTGCCTTCCCCCAATGGTAATTGCTTCGCCCTCATACGCCCTACAGCAGCTATTCTTCTTTTAATGCGTGTGCAGCCCCCTTAACCTCCTTTCAGGTCTCGATCTGGAAAAATCAGACGGGAATTTCCCATTCCCATTCCTTTTTTGTTGGCGTATCGAGAGACTTTCTTTTGGTTTTTTTTTCCTTTCCTTTTTTTGTTATTTTTTGATGAGCACATGCGCGGCTCACTCCCTTTTCGCCTTATCCGGACCCTTTTTATCAAATTCGCACCACCCCGTGATCTGGTCCTGATTCATTGAGAGTTCGACTTAGGTTCTTACTATTCCTCCCGCTGCCTTAAGCAATATCCCCCCAATCCCCCGTTAATCTACAATATAGTGTCGTTTATTCCAGCCAGACAAGTACGTGATCACATCCTTTGACCCTCTTGCAAAGTGGCCACTTACATCCCAACCCTTGCTAAAATTAATGCAACCTCTTCCTCTCCTTCTGATTCAATTAGGTGCGGCCCCCTGCCATCGGCGTTGTGTGCTTTGGGCCAAGCTAGAGTTTCAGCCGTCTCCCCTCTTCACTTCTGAATCGCGCGCTTGTTCCCGCTCTTTTGAGAGCTGTTTTGTTTGTAAGGATCGAATTTCCCCGTTGTCAGAGCAGGCCCCCATTAATTTTCGCTTAATCCCCCCTTCCCCCCCTTTCGCGTTATACCCGGATTAGTTCCCGGGTGACTTCCCTAAGGATTCCCCCAGTCCTTCCTAAGACTGGCAACACTCCATCCCCATTATTGTCCGCTCTTTCCAGAGGCATGGAACCTTCTAGTTTAGAGTGCCCAAACCTTCCGTTGTCCCTTATTTCCGAGTTCCAGCAAAAAACCCGGTCTTCTCAATGTCGATACCCAAAATGCCCCGTTCCCGGGTGAGGCGACCCATGCCCCAAATGAAAATTACCCCTGATTCGGGGAGGGGACCCCTTCTCTTTTTCCGCGTCTTCCAGATTTCTAGTGCGTGACTCTACAACCCCCTCTTCCTTTTAATCTCCCCTGACTGGAAGATTACACCAGATTTCCCTCCGAACTTGTGCCGCTTTCGTATAGATATTTTCCTCCTTTGTGTTTTCTAGAGATCCATCTTTCCCCCACTCCTGACTTGTTAGGTAATTAGATTACACTTGAGCATGTTGGCCTTGCGCTGACATCCCTTGGAATTTTCTCCCACCGCTCTTCAGCATCCCCCTCGTGCCTCATGGCTGACAGTTTGGCGACCCTTTGGGTGTCGTCCCCCCCGGCTCCACTACTTTTGTTTTGGAAACATTTCCCAATGGAGCGCCGTTGTCTTTAGGACTCTCCCCCTCTAAATGTCTGTTGTAAATGTTTTCAACTATATCTTGGAGTTCCCCTGGCAATAGAATTAACAGGTTCGTGCCCCACTTTTAGTTTCCTCTTCTTATTTCCTTTGCGCTTCCGGTATGGAACGCATCCCTTTGGACCGCTGATATCCTCGAAAAATGACTTCTCGCGATTATTGAAAGGCTAGGGTAAGACCTTCTCCTCCTACCCACAGCATCCCCCACCCCCAATCGCACCCCCCCTCGCCTCGCGCTGTTGGAACAGCCATTTCAACCCTGCAGGAAGGTAAGGGACAGTGTCCCCTTTAACCGCGGGATTTGTGCAGACAATGAGCGCAGACTATCCGTTCCGAGCGCTTATATCCCTTTTCCCCTTATTACGGACACAACCTCTCGCGGCTCTTGTCGGGAATTTTATCGGGACGGTGTGATTTCAGTTTCACCCCCCAACTGTGCAAGACGTGTCCATAGGGTCTCGCCCCTTCATCATGTCTTATTTCCTCACCTCCCCTTTTCTTATAGAATTGTCGAGTAAACCCCTTGCGGGTTGTGGAAGCGGGCAGGCTCTCGCCCGAACTACCTTCTGTCCTGTTCGAGTCCCGCCAGATCCACAGGCGAAGTTTTTACCCCAAAGTACTGTTTTATTTTTTCCCGGCGAAATTGGCCCCATAGTCAGGGCTCTAAAGATCATCCCCCCCCCCCTCTGGAAAAAAAGCGTCGCCGGGAGCCAGATGTGGGGCGACAAAGACAGTTCAGTTATGAGTGTTTAATCCATCATTTTTCCATTCTATCGGCCCGCTGTTTTGACTTTCTCCAGGCGTTTGATTTTTGCCGGTTCCGTCGTACGCCCCGAATGCCTCTTACCCTTTTTAGGAGGATAGTATGACTGCAATCCCAGTGCAGTGCTTTTCTGGAGTCCTTCCCGCTAAAAGAGTCATTCTCCATACCCGATGTTACCGGAGCTCCCTAGGACTCGACACTCAATATGCTGTTTGTCAGCCGATGATTTTTCCGTTTTTCATAGTAAGTAGTAAGACCTTTCCTTTCTTGCCCCCTTTTCTTGAAGAGATCCTTCTCATCTAAGTTGTTGTTGTGCTCTCTGTCATTGAGAGATCGCACCCCAGTCTATAGTTTGATCACAGACTTTGATGCGTTCTTTTGCAAAAATCCCTTCACCCCCTTGTTTTTCGCGTCGCTGTATTTCCGCAAGGTCGGGATATAATGCATTTTCAGTCGGTCGGCACCTGCCGCTTTGGCTTGGGAACCTGTCTCTCCAGGCAATCATTTAATTGCTTCGCCAGGAGTAAGCCCCTTCCCGGCATCCTACCCTTTCTATTCGGTAGTTGCCTGCTTTCCCATCCAGCCGCCTTTGTTTTTTTCCTCTCCTGTCTGAGAAATGGCACCGATGAGGCCTTTGTCAATATCTCTGCTGTTGCGTTGCACTTTCCGCGTTGTTACTCTCTCTCTTTGAGCTCGTTTTTTCGTGCTCCAATTCTCCAGTATGTCCTAGGATACTTTGGATGGTTTCCCCCAAAAATTCCTCCCCCCCCCTTGGAGAGGGTAATGAACCCGAGTGATGTTAGTTGATCGAATTCTTGGAGATCGCTCCTTGTGCATCCCACCAAATATTCGCCACGGTACTCCCCCAATTCTATGATCATGGTGTATGGATGGAGTCACACCTTAAACGATCTTTGAAACTTTCCCCCAGTGGGTTGCCAAGGACTTTTCATTGAACTTTTGTCCAAGTTAGCCGCAGCCCTTTTTGCGACTTTGACTTTCACGCCAGCCCCGGATTCCCGTCCTTCGGCGTTGGGTGATATGTTCCCCATCACCTTACCATTAGAAGTTAATGCCGGGCGATGTATGCGGCTCTATGCGAGTTCCTTTTTCCCCTTTTTTTTCGTGTTATTGCTGTTGTCCGTCTCGACGCAATGTCGGCCCCAGGCTTTCAAGAATTTCTCTGTGCCCCCAACTTACCCTTTTTGGACTAAATGATCCGTCCATCTGATGAGTTAAATATCCCCCCTTTCTTCCAGTTCCGTCAGGCCATCTGACTCCATCCCCCAGACCTCCCGGTCCTACCCTCCTTTTCAGACATGGAAACTCTAGATTATTACAACCCCCCCGGTCTGGCTTGTCGAGTCCTACACTGACAACATTCTTCTCAAATCTCTTCTTTCCCCCCCCCCCTGCCACATACGTGGCACTGTTGTCTAGGCCATTTTCCCCCCCCATGACTGAGTTAACCATGACACCCTATAGTCTGGCTGTTTTGTGCGACCTTCTTTTTTTCCCTCTTCCTAGACTGTCCGTGGTCCCCCCACATGCTCTCACTGAGCGACCGCTTTTTTTTTACTTCCCGTCCCGAAACTTTCCCTTTTTTTTTGGTCGCTTGATTCTAGCTCTTTTCCTCCTGTTGTTGAGTCTAGAACTCGCCCACCAGCGGTCCCATTAGGTCGTCAGATCTTTTTTTTTCAGGCCCCGTAGCTTCCCTAGTTTGACCTCCTCTTTTGCCCCTGAGATAACGCTCTGAAGGCGGCCACGTCACCCATCCATTTCTCGCATTTAATTTGTTCCTCCCCTGGGTGGCATATGGATTGCCAGTACTCTTTTCCCCCTTTCTTTCCCCCCCTGCATAGCAAATTCGACGGTTGTGTGTGACTCGCACTATAAATGCGTCTTTCGGGTCAACCCTCCATGGCCTCAACGGTTTGCCACGTTCGGATTTTTCGCTAGACTACGGGAAAGCACGGTTTCTTCTTCCACGGAACCCCTGCATCCTTCTCGCGACCATGTGCTAGCGATTCCCCATGAAGGATCTGGGCAACCCTCTTCGATCCCTTCCAGCCCAAACCGCACTCGAACAACCTTCGCCGCGCGCTCGGGTTCAAAAGACCTTCCACTCCCTCTTTCTTTTTTTGTCGGGAAATCTCCCCTTGGGGATGGCTTCCCCCAATCCGCCTGATGCTTCAGGCCGCGCCTTATGCTTTCTTACTCCTTCCCCCGGGCCCCGATGCTTTTTTTTTTTAGGATATTTTTTTCTGATTAGATCCCAACCTTTTTTAAGCGTCCGACGTTCGGGTGGATCCCGTTACTTTCTTCCCTTCCAAACCCCCAGATTTCTTTAGTGCGTGAAATGGATTTTGTGAAAGGCCAAGATCGTTGAACGCCCTGAATCTACAAAGCACGCTTTACACATTGGGGGAAAGTTTTTTTGGCCGCGCCACCCAGCCTGGACAAACCGTCTCATTTGTCATCTGCGCGCAGTAACTTCCCCTGCCACTCCCAAATATTAGAAAACCGCGGATGCGCCTTTAAACAAGCAGGAAGAGATTGTACATTTGGATTTCATTGGGCAATCCCTAACGCTTAATTTAGCCTTGAGTTGATTTCTTTTAGCACGGGCTCCCTCCTTTCGACTATTCCTTTTTCTTCCTGGGGATGGAGTCTACTCGGCCCAATCCGGTGAAGTGCTAATGAGGCTTTCCATCCTCTCACTCCCGCATGATTCTAGTCGGCTTCTCTCCCTCTACGCGACGTTTTTTTTATGACTTGGCCTTTCGTCGCCGAGGCTGTCTCGAAGCAGTCAGTTTCCATTTCACCCCCCTTATTCCAGATTTATCCCGCTATCTTCTTCCTCCTCCGTGTTATCTTCGCTTTACTTCTCTCCTTTCATGGGACAGAGCCTTTTAAGACTGACCTGTTTTCTCTGGCTCTTTCAAAATCCCCTTTCCCTTCCCTTGTTTTGTTCGCGTTACTCGGTCTCTAATAAAGTTTGATGCGCTTATTTGTTCGGGAACCGCCTTCCCTCTCAGCGATGCAATGGTAATTGCGGCCGACAGCTATTTTAGGACCTTGCCAAGAATATTATTTGGTGGCTCCCTGCTATCCTCAGCCCCTGCTTCTTGAGTTCTCTCCTGCCCCACTATAACAAGGTAAAACCAAATCGTCCGCTTTTTTGTTTTCGCAACTCCGCGCCTTAGCTGTGGCTGGGAGTTCTCCTTCCTCTAATAGCGGACCATGGCGGCCTCCCCACTTCTGATTCCTTTCCTTTTTGCGGCCCCTCAAAAACTTGTACAGCCACACAAACTTTTGGTCTTCTGCGCTGTCTTAACTTCGCTTACGTCGGTCTTTTCTCTCTTTCCGCACTCTGCCACCAGTCCACGCCCCTTATTTCTGAAAATGCTAGACCATCTGTCGGTGTTGCTTATCCATGGCTTAACTCGCGATCAACCTTCGGTCTCCTTCTTTCCACTGGTAAATTATCATTCAACCCCCCTTAATCTTTGCCGCAGCCCGTTTTCCCTCCGGACCACAGTTATTTTCTTTCTTCCCTCAATCCTTCGGTTGTTGGGTCTCTTGCGCCTCCCCTTTAAAGAGGCCCTTTGACCGCCGTTTTATTGTTTTGTTCCTGCGTTCCCTGGTTGTTCCCGAAGCGAGCCGTTTCTTTTCTTGTCTATTTTTATTTTGTAAGTCCGAAGGGTCTTTCCCCAGCTGTATAATTTTAGCGGCTCCCCACCCCCATGTTTTCGCGGGACTTTCCCAAGTCAGCAGGGGTTTTCCCTTCTTTTCTTCTGTTCCATTAAGACCGCCCTTTCTCTCTTCGCTCATCACAATAAAGAACGTATGGTTTCCCGTTTCTTGGGCATGGTGGACCGATGGTGTTTTCCCCCCCCATCTTACCCCCAACAGCATGGTTTTACGTACAGTCCTCCCACCCTAGATTGGCGCCCATTGCCCGATTGCATTCACCCTGACTATACGTGGAAAAATCAGTCCGAATGCCCCTGTGCCTTTCTGTGACCTTTTTTCTCTGTCTGCTGTTCGTTTGTTACTCCTTGCCCATAAATGCCGAGTGCCCCAACATGCCGGCTCCGGGACTGATACTCCTTCTATTCACGATCTTCCCCCCCGAATGTTCCCTATGTTTAGATGTCCCTTGTTTTTTTTTTCTCTGATCCACTTCGCCTTCCTTCGGAGTGACCCTGTCAGGAAGAGTACAGGTATCCTTCCCCTGATTGTTGCACTAGCGATCACCTTCCATCCCCGTGAAGACTTCCTCCCCCCCATAAGACAAGTCCTGACATCTAGAGATCATGGTGCATCCATTCAGGGTGGCATTCGGAAACCTTCTTTTCTTTGAAATGAAATCGGGACCTTTTTTCAGTTGTCTGTCTTTCCCCACTCAATGGGACCTTTACTCTGTTGCAAAACTCCCCTCGTAGCAGCCTTGTCAGCCTTTTAGACATACGTATTGGATGTTCGTCTTGAGCTGACTGCGCAAGCCTTTGTTATGTTCACGCATCCGATTCTTGATCCTTTAGTGACCATGGATGTGATCTTTTTCGATGTGACTATTCACGTTGCTCTGGGGACAAAGACCTTTCCTTTACCCCAAAATACCCCCCCGAACCCCTTCTCCGCTCGTTCGTAAAGAAAGAAAAGGCAGTCTCGTCGACTTGTCCCAGGTCAAAGGATAAAAGGAGTTGATGGCGGCTCCCAAGAACGAAGAGTCTTCTTAAGCCATGTAAACTTTCCAGGACTTCCTTGAACCTGTAGCGGCAGTTTGGCAGGCTTTAGCGCCCGGTTTATATTTCCTCTTTCAACCCAACCGGGTCCCCTCTCGCCCGAATCGTTTGGTTATCGCGGCGTACTAACCATGGCCCAGACCCCCGAATCATAAATTGAGAGGAACTTGGGTGCTTATGAGGCATTAGTTCTCTTCTCCCTCCCCGGTTTCCTAACCTCTCTCACTTCGAGTGCAGGTTCCCTCCCACTTGTTCCAGTGAAAGTTTCTCGCCTCGCAAAAGATCTGAGCACTTGGGCTCCTTCCCATCTGTCCGTTCCCCTTTTCCTCCCTCTTCATCCCAAAGGAGGCAAGCATTCGCGTGATTTGAGACTCCCACCACTCCCTTCTTGATTGGTTAATGACGCCCTTTTTGCCTCCTTCCCTCGCCCGCTGCCATGTAGTTTCCTCTGGGACGACTTTTTCCACCATTATTCCTGGCTTATTACGGGATCGCTGTCGGCCGCCCATTACAGTGCCCTCTGCTTCTCCTTTTCGTCCGAAGCGAGCGTCATTGCTACCCGACTGGCCTCTGGAGGCTACCCCTTCCGCGACCTCACTTTTTTTATGTTTCTTGACGGAGCCTCAAGATTGAAAGCCTCCTTTTTTCTTCCTAAACTCTTCTTGGCCACAATCTTCTCTCTAGGGATCTCTCTCTTTCTCCTAACGTTTTGTGTTGTCTCTATTTACTAGCTAGATAAATTGGCCAGAGAAAGTTGTCCTCTCTTTGGCATTTTCCCCTTTCAATCTCGGCCTCCGTCAAAAGTCATCCCACTTTTCTCTTTTACCGCAGTCTCATCCCGGTATCTAATTTTTGCGCTTATCACTTCTCCCTTTCCCCCCTTTCGGTTGAAACGCCTCCTAAAGGACACCCAATTGGTAACCTTTGTTTTTTTTTCCTGAGGCGACAGCGTTCCCCCTCCCCCCCCACATTATTCGGGTTTTGCCAATGCCCCAGACCCAATCCTCCCCGCTTAATTTTCCTCGTGCCCAATGATATCGGCATCCCCTTAACCTCGTCCTCCCTCCTGCTTTGCGTCGCAGCCACTGAATCGTTGTACTTTTTTTCTCATTATTTACCTTCTCTTTTTATGCAGGTCCAATGTTGCCTTTTTTTTTTCTTTATACTATTCGTAGTCCCCAAAATTAAGAACAACTTTCTTTGGTCCTGCAGAGTTCTCCCTTTTCATGTTACCTCCCCTCATCGGTTCTGCTCCGCCGCACGTTTTCCTTACTTGACACTTCCCACCAGTTTCCCTCCCCACCTTTCCATACTATCATCTTGTAGTTTTTTCTTCGAAGACCCCTTTCGAGTGAAGTCCCCGCCTCTCCCTAAACACGACGGCCTGACCCGTTGCGTTTCCTATACAGTCCCACCCTCTCTTCCCAAATATTCCTGAACCGAAGCGCAGATATGCCATTAATTCCCGACCCCCCCCTCCAATTGAGCCTTCCGAATCCCCCCCTTCGTTGGTTGTGTCTGTGCGCAGACCTAACTTTCCTCTTCTTTTGAGTTCTCCATTTCCCCTTTTTTTGTTATGTTCCAGAGACCGCCCCGTGAGAATTTGAGTATTTCAGGTTCTCTGTTGTCCTCTCCGAGTAAAGGTCTTGCCCAGAGCATTCATCTTTCCCAATTTTCATATTTCTCTTCCCCGGATCAGGGGGCTGTCTTTTCACTTACGCACCTTATTTGCCTCCATTTTTCCCAGTGCTTCCCTCTCTCACTCCCCACTTATTTACCGGATTTTCAGAGAAATCGGCCCCCCCCGAGGTATCTCCTTTTTCCCAACATTAAAACCCCTCCGACTTGATTCTCTTCTCGTCCTACATCACCCTACAGGAGTTTTCTCTTCTTTCCCCCCCCCCCTTTAGTGCAACTTTGAGGCCGATGAAACCCATCGACACTTTTTTATTCACCCCCTTCCCTTATCCCACGTCTGTTTTTGTTTTCACTTAGCGTTGGCTCCCTTCTTTTATCGATCCTCGCCTGATCGCGACCTCCGTCTCACTGGAGCCCTTTATTCAAGGACCTCTCTCGACTGCCGATGGTGGTTGGATCCTCTCTTTTCGCATCCCTCCGTTTTTTTGTTTCTCCTCTCAAAGCCCACCCGCGTGTTCCCCTGGAGTGCCTTTCAATGTAATATCTCCCGAGCGTCGTTTTTTTTTTTTTTTAGTGAAAGCGATACTTTGCGTTTTCCCATAGATGAAGTACACGTTCACATCTCGGTACACATCCATCCCTCGAGAATATGCTTTCCTCAGTTCATGGTTTTCATTCCCTTTGACCATTATCGATTCTTTTTTGGCCACTCGCCCTGGAGCGCGTCCGGTTTTTCTGTAGGACTCTCATACTACATTGCGCTTCTTTTTACTATGGTCCCCTCTCCCCCCATGGACTTCTTTAAGCCCCTCCGGTTCTGTCCCCCCTACTTCCCTGATCTGACTTGCTCCGGGCAGCGCGTATGGGGAACGAATCCCGTTCCCTGCTTTCCCTTTAGGCCCCCGACACTGACTTTTTTCTCCGCGCGCCCCTTTTCTTAACTGCTCTGGCCCCCCCTTCCTTTTTTCACAGAATCAACACCCATCCGAAAATTCTTCGCCTCCTTAGGGGAAATGCAAGCTACATCAGGATCTTCCAGGTCCACAGTTTCCCCCCTTTTTAAAGAGGATGTTTTCCCCGGAACCCAAGTGCGGATTGGAGGAGGAGGGCCGAGGGGAACAGAACCAACAAACTTCTTCTTCAACCGGCACCAACCCTTCCCCCCCCCCCCCCCCCCCCCCCCTCCCCCCCCCCCCCCCCCCCCCTCGAAATTTCGGCGATTGCGGTTCCCCCTTTTAATCGCCGTTTTGACTCTGGACTCCCCTTGGCACTGTCGCCTCTGAGGGGTGATCGCTCCCCCCCTTATAAAGTTTTTCTCCTTTCCACCGACATGATCCGTATAGAATTGGAGAGGCCCTTGTTCCTCTGTGCTGACTTTCCGGCGGGCCTAGCCGGAACCAGAATCTTAGTAAGACATTTCGCGTTCAGGGACCAGCTCCCCTTTTTGAACTGTTTTTTCTTCTTTTCCGCCGCAAATTCTCCCTGTCATCCACGTCCGGAACTGGAGCCGCCCCCCTTAGATAAGGTTAAGATCCCAGCTCCAAAGAGGACACAGCTTCGCTGATTTCTTACGCAACCAAGAGGCCTCCTCAATACGATTTTCCCTTTCCTTTTTTATAATTCGCGAGCCAGGCGGCAAGGCGCTGCTATTTCTCAGGCGCCGCCGTCCCGCCTCTTGTGATTATTCCTTTTTTTCGGCGCCCAACCTAACTGAGTCCTTCTCCGGTTTCTTTAACGAACCCGATTCCCGCAATTGCATTAGATCCTGATTTCCGTTACATGGTTCCGCTCTCACGTTTTGTAGGCTTATTTTTTTTGACGTCCCGTCTTAAGCTAGAATCCTTAATTACCCTATTCTCTGTTTCAATCTGTCTTCATG
>Ga0179593_1514177_pt1 | contig 11743 bp, 12 predicted proteins | sample CZODoug2_1_08_16_FD_185931 | JGI IMG/M metagenome (GOLD analysis project Ga0179593, IMG submission 185931) | Vadose zone soil fungal communities from Angelo Coast Range Reserve, California, USA - CZODoug2_1_08_16fungal (PacBio error correction) | ecosystem: Environmental > Terrestrial > Soil >... | reverse complement strand
ATCTATTCCCTTCCCTCCCCGGATGCGATGGCGGCTTTCAATGATCAGGTTTGCGTCCCCCGCGTCCTTTCCCCCCATAAAAAATCCAATCTTATTAACCCCCTTATTTCCCCTTTTATATACTATCCCCCACAACGGCGGGGTTCCCCCGAGAGAATGAGCGAAGTTTGAAACCATTGGGTCCCTGGACTGGTGTTCCTTTTTGACCCGTGCCCATATTGTTATATGGAGACAATGGCGCATAGTTTGTGCCGCTCACACTCTTATCCACGTGGCGGTTCTTTCCCTCACTCTAGTCCTTTTTAAAACTAGAAGAAATAGTCAAGAGGACGTCAGAGGCGGCGACGAAATCGTACCTCTCTGAAGACGTGCTCCTATTATCTGACTGATTCTCCCCAGAGTAGTATAGGCAGACTGAAAAGAGAGAAGAAAGAAAGTGCTGACGTCTACGTCGAAGGCGGCTGACATAAACGGTCGCTTTTTTCTTTTTTTGTTGATGGTGTTGTTTGTTGTTTTGTTTTACTTGTTTCTTCTCATGTTTCTTTTGTTGTTGTTGGTCCCTCTTTTTTTTCTTTTTTTTTTTTTTTTTTTTTTTCTTTTTTTTTTTTTTTCCTTTTTTTTTTTCCTTTTTTCTCTTCTCCCTCTCGGCCGTTCGGCTACCCCGCCCTCCGGCATCGAGCAGCAATAAACAAAACATCCCGACGTGAAAAATTTTTTTCTTAGGGCTTTAATTAACGCCCCCCCTGCCCTATCCAGTTAATTAGCGCTGTAATTTTGACCGCAACCCCGCCCTGACATTTCGTCCTCCCCCCCTGCAGCCCCTCCCCTCGGTTTTTTGCCAGAAAAAGCAGTTCTTAGCGTTTTCCTCTGTCCAGAATAGTCTTTCCTGTCCGAAAACACAGTGTTGCTTATCGTCCTTCGCTTAGGTAAGACTTGTTTAACCCTGTCTTTTCCCCTCTCAGTTCATTTCCAATTGAGTATGGAGCATTCACGCACCCATGACGCCACCAATGCCCTCTCCCCGCTCCCCCCCCCTCGCAAACGTCCCCTCCCGGTCTCGCCTGACGTGTCGTGCCCGGCGGAAATCGAGCCCTCACAACCGCCTTTTCACGTTTGATTTCTCGAGATGCACGTTCCAGGTTTAGGGCCAAGAGCAGAGCTCTTGTTCCGTGTGGCTCGTTCCTGATTCTTGCGGTCTTATCTCTCTCCTTCGTGCACGGGACCAGTCTCGTCTTTTTGCGTGACCAGGCAGACGAATTGTATTGCCCCTAAAGCGTTTCCCTCTAGACATCAGGTTTTTCCACCCTGTGTCATTGGGGTTAGCCCACCATGTCGTTTGCAAACGAAGCCGGCTCCTCATCCCACAAGCCTGTTTTTTTTTCTGATAATTTTCGAAAAATTTTTCAAACCCCCCCTTTCCGCGCGTTTAGCTGGATTGGTGTTGATTGTTATATTCCTAGTTCGATTGCACGAAGAATCATTTTTCCTGTTAATGGGCGCTAGCCTCTTCCCTTTCCTCCGCCCCCTCTTTCTTTGTTTTTGAATGATTATGCCTTGCCCAAATGATAGGAAGCTCTGATTTTTTCGCTCCTTTGATTCCCCCCCCCCCCTTGACCTTCCGCTCGTCTCAGGTGCGCGAAGAACCATCTTTGCGCCTCTGCTGTGCGCCGCAGGTTTTTTCCAATCAGCAACCAGACGAGGCGATTCGTTCGTGGCTACACGGCTGTTTTGGCGCGGTCTACTCCTTTTCCCCTATATCTTCTTAAGTGGCGCCAGAGTTCTGTCATTTTTTTTGGCTTGGGTTATTGCCAGCGGTATTTTCTACGTTTTGTTAGGAGGGTTTTACGGATCGAACATATCTCTCTTGACTTCATGAAATCCTCTTTCCTCTATTTTGAGCCTTCGCCACCCCTTTCCTTGGTCCGCCCCCTTCTCCGTTTCCCCAGTGTGGAGATGGAGAAGCCGCAGTAAGCCCCCCCCGTTATTCCCCGTGAAGTCTCTTCTGTTTATTCCGCACCTGCCATGTAACCAAACTAGCCTCTATCTGCAGTAGGGTTCCCCCCCCCAAAGCGCTTCCTTGCTCGCAATCTGGCACATATTAAAATTAGAATTCTCTACTCTTTTGCGGCTGCACTCCACCGCCGTGGTATCCCCCCTTGACGTCCCCTTCCCCGGTAGGGGGTTTCTTCTGTTCTTCCTTGTTACCCTGTTTATTGTCGCACTACCCCCGACTACGGCCGTCCTCCTTGGGGCTTTCCGCGCGCTTTCTCTGCATGTTCTATAAAGCCCCGTCTACCCTTGTCCTTACCGTCTTCGGCCATTTCCTTCTGAAATGAATTGAAAATAGCCCCGACGCACTCGCTCGACTCGACCTCTGGAATCTCTCCTCCCTTCACCCGCTATCGTGGTACTTCTTTTTTTTCCCCAATCGCCACCGAGAGTATAATAACCACCCTTCTCCGGCCTTCCCCTAAACGACTTCCAACCGCTGTTTTACATGAGTGTGGTGTAACCACTTCTTCGCCTCAGTCTCACACCCCACACGGCTTTTTTCTTTCTCAGTCTTTTCTCCCCCGATTTCCTGGTTCCTTCCAATCCAATAACTTTGTCGCACCTAGTGTTCGGGTCGCCTCCTTTGGTGCCACCGACACTATGAAAATTCTTCCTGTACTTAGTCGATGTCTCCTAGTAACGCGAGAGCGTCCTCGTTTTCCCCCTCCTAGACCCGATCACTTAACTTTTTTTCCTCCTCCTTTTTTACCTCATCCTTCCCACTCCAACTTCCGGACAAATCCCCCCACTTGCTGCCTTCCTTGGCAAGCCATCTTTTTCATCGTTCCCGTTTCCCTCCAACGTACGCGGTAGGCGGTTCTGTTCATTTTCCGCATTTTTGAACCACGTCATTCCCCTGACGCAACCGTCACTTTTTCAGATTTGCCGTCTGCCGGCGGTTTACGCTTTCATTCTTTCCTTGTGCTTGAAGGGTTTATGTTTTGTCCTGGTGCTGATGCGCCAGCTCACCTTCGTCGGCGTCGCCTGACCTGTTTAAGTAAAGGTAGTACTTCCCCTTCTTCCTTTCTACTTCAACGTCTAGCAGCTAGCGCATTGGGTCGACCCTGCATAATTCACGATTTGCACGCTGGCTTTTCAGCCCTAAATTTGCCCTCAAGTGTGGAAAGTCAGTGAAGCGTCCCACCCCCTGTCCCCAAGATTGGTCATCCTACAGCTAGGGACTGTGACTCTTTCTTCCTTTAAGCGGCGGACTGACCTCCCCTCTCTGTTTTTCCTGCTGTCCTTTTGCGCTGAACCCCCCTAGGATCTGGATTTTTTGCTCTTCCTCCCCATATTCGTCACCCAATTACTACCCTGCGTGGATTCCCCTCTGAGGTAGCTGCGCCCTCGATTTTTCTTATCTTTCATTCTTTTCACCCTTATCTGTGACCTCCTTTCCTAGAAGGAGCATAAAGTCCCGTACAGAGATCGACGATTTCGGCGCCGCTCCTTTGTCCGTCTTCTCGGCCTTTCTTTCCTTTTTATCAAGGAATCACCGCAATTTTTAGTTTTCTCCCCACATTTTCCCTTTTCCACCTTGTCAGCCCCACCCCTACCGAAGGAGGGCAACCCCCCTGAAGGACACGCCAGCTCTTCCTTTCCAACTCACTCTCTATGACGAGCCCGGTACCTTTTTTCCCCCCTTTTCATGCACAGGCCAAGGTTTTTAGGAACCTCCTTGTTATCTCTTTGATCTACCCCTTCGCAATTCGAATAAACCCAGTCTGACCCTTGATAGCTATCTCCTTGCCCCCATAAGTTGTCTTGTTTTTTGTTTTTTTGGTTTTTTTTGATTTTTCTTTTCTTCGCCCCCTTGTTTCTTCTTTGTGTTGATTCGTTTTCATTCCCCAATCCCTTCCCGGACCCGATCGAGTCTTTTTTCAAGTTCTTCATCGGGTCTCTACGCGTCATATTTCACGGACCCCTTTCCTTCCTCCGACTTCCTCGCTCAATGATCTCCCGCTTGCAATGGAGCCTGCGCTTTTCCCGAACTTGTTTTACACCTCCTTCGTTGTGGCCTACGGTGACGACATGCGTTCATCTCAACACGTACCCCACGTGGCGGGTTCCCCTCCCTGAGCTTCTCCCAAGAAAAGCCTTTCAGCTCTCCTGCGGACTCATGCCGCCCAGACTCAATATTTTCTGCTATACCTTTTTGCCCTTCTTGCTCCTATGACATGACTTTTCACCCCATAGATCGTCGAGGACTCTAGACTACTACAGCCCACACATTATCTCTTTCCCGTTCGCTCTCCTCTCCTCTTTTTCGCCCTCTTACGTTTTTTTCCTCTAACGAGCCTGTTCCTCCCCTTTTCTCTTCTTAAACCATTGGCGTTCCCTCCTTTGAATCCTGTTCTTTCACTTGCCTCTCTCTAACTTCCTTTAATTCTTTCCCCACATGTCCGCCGAACAGCCGCGTCTTTCTGCGCACCACGGCCCTGCCGATCCTCTCCGCTTGACCCCCACCTTGTTTCCTTCCAAGTCCTTTGCTTAACGCTGGACCCTGAAACCTCTACCCTCTTTTATCAAAATTGTCCCCGCAACTGCTATCAGGTTGCTCCACCTTCAAGTTTCCCCGCGCGTTTTCCTTTTTTGCAGCCCGTCTTTTTTCCAGTTACTTTTATTTTTTGTCTTCTCTTTTTTTTTCTTTTTCCATGGGTTTTTTCCCTTGAACCCCTAATGTCCTTATCCCTTGGTTCCCCGTACCCATTTCTTTTCTGCTTCCCCCTTTTACCCCTGTGTGCCCTACGACGCTCACTTACTCCCCCTCTCATTCCCGTGACATTTATGAGTTTCTTTTTCTCCCTTTATTCATTCTTCGTCTTTCCCTAGCCGCCCATTGCCACATAACTTTTTTTCCCCCCCCATGCACCCCCCCCCTTTTAGACCCCCCCCATTTGAAAACCTCCACCCTGCTGACCACCACCTTTCCCTGCCAACCTATTACTTTTGGTTTCAATCACCAGCTCACCACTGCTCCATACCCGTGCTCTCTGATGATGTTTCCCCCCCTCCCCGCGGTCTTGTTTCCTTCCCCCAGAATTATCCCATTCTTGTTCTTTCACAAACTCCGTATTACTGATTCAGTAACGTTACTTTATAGTTTCCTCTGATCTGATAGTTATTTTATTGAACATTAAGAGCCGCCAAAGCAGAAGTGAGACAGGCCCTGCTGTGGGTGTATCCGTTCAACGCCCTTCGGACTTTGTTCCATGCCCTTTTTTTTTTTTTCCCCTTCCGTACCCTTATCTTTTCTCTTTCCATCCGCCGTCTTACCGCCCTCTCTTCTTCTTCGGAGACCTACGTTTTTTTTTTAGGCACTTTGTCCAGTATACCTTTCCCCCCCCCATTTTCTGCACCCCCGCTTTTTTTTGCATTATCGGGCCCCTTTTTGAGTTTTATTCCACCCCCGTTCCTCCCTCCGTAGAAGAAGAAAGCCTTTTTTCTGAGGCGAACCGCAGGCTGTGAAAACACTTACTTCCCCATTCTGATCGAGGTACTCTTTTGCGCTCGCCGATTGGTTTTTTGTATTTCCTTCCTTCTCCCTTTCCCCCATCCGAAATCTCCATACCGGTGACTGGGCGCGACCCTTTTCCACTTCTACGACTCCGATGTCTTTGCATTTTGTTCCCCAATTATTAGTCAGTTTTCTTCTTACGGAGGTCGGTTGGAAGGGCTGTCTTGTCTCTTTTCCCGAGCACTCGCCTTCGAAGGAGGCGCTGACAGTCGTCATTCTCCTTCTGCTTTGGTAGTTGCGCAGGGGTCCCCCCCTCACCCTGAAATTTTTTTTTGTTTCTTCCAGAAACCCCCCCGACTCTTTCGACTTTCTCCTCTTCGTGGTCCTACCCGGCGGTGTTCTGCTCACGCCGTCATTTTCCCCTCTATTTTCCTTGGGTTGGCTAGATAGCGTTCAAATTTTCGCCGCTTGGGTTTCCTGCCCTAGATGCTATTTTTTGCTGAGGCGCATGCCCCTAACGAATTAGCTACTGTACTACTGTTCTTTCTCCCCATTAACTATTCTTGTTTTCCTCTCTCTTCTCTCCCTTCTTCTTTCTTCCCCTCCTGTTGTTGTTTTTTGTTTTTATCTCCTTGATGGCACGAAGTTTAGTAGATTATTACAAGCCTTTTCTCGTGAAGTCCAGCAGGTAGCTAACTTGCTCCCCCGTCTTTAATGAAATCCGCACAAACTTTCTTCCCCTTCCTTGTGCGTGAAAAACCATTGCGCCCCTACTTTCCTGAAACTCTGTGCCCCCCCTTTCCAATTGATCTATCCTTGTACCCGGCCATCTCCCCCTTTGACAGTGGTCCCACTCGCTTTCTTTTTTAGTATTTTAGTTTTCTCTTCTTCTTGGTCCCTGCCTTCGCCCCCTCCAAGCAAGGCCTCCCTATCGCGTGTTTACGCTTGCTTCTCCGCAGAATCGTGAATCAAGCCCCCCTTCCCGTCTATAGACCCCAAGCTCTCCCGAACTAATTCCCTTTTTCCCCCTGCCCTCCGCCCTAATATTGAGTAAGACACCCTTAATATCGCGCCCCTCCCTTCCTCCCAGATATGTGCCTGTAGCAATTCTCCTCGACTTATACTTTTCCCCCCCCTCAAGCTCCCCTTCCCTCACCTCAATTGGCAAATGTTTTGTTCCCCATCCTTTTCCCCCCTTTTTCCCTTTCTGCCTTCCTAACCCCCCCAACAAAGGATTTTCCCTTCCCCTCTTTCTGCCGATGTTTCATACAAACCTCAATCCCCCCCGGCTGCCCCCGATGCAGCAGGCTTTCCTTTTTTTTTCTTTTTTTTTTTTTTGAAAAATTTCTCGCCCAAAGCCTCAACTTCGTTTAGTCTTCCACGAAGCGCCATGCGAGTCCCACCTCTTCTGATTGTGATACAACGCCACCTAACCCCTCCTTGTACATTCATGCCACCTCGGCTTCTATCGCTTGCTTCTGCTTTTTCATTGCTGCAAGATTCTAGTTCCTTTTCAGATCGAACGAATTCGCTGTTTAGGCCCTTCCCCCCCCGCTCTAATTACAGCCCCCTTTCGCTTTAACCCACGTCTTCCGTCCCTTCGCGGAGCTTTACTTTTTGCCCCCCTTTTTCTGGTGTTTTTCCGCTGCCTAGTTTCATTGCCTGCATTGACGGAGTTCCTTTTCGACTGCGATGGGCCATCCTCCTTTTTATAAGAGGAGGTTAGATGCCAGGTTACAGAAAGGTGTACTAACCCATCCCAGTGAGCTCACAGCTAGCACAGTGTTTCAACCGCCATTCTAAAAAGTACCCGATTATGGCACCTAGCAGACTAAACTGCTTTTGCTGCCACTGTCTTGCTGTCCCCCCCAATTTTTTCAAGAGTTTTCCCTTCCCGCTCACCCTCGCTTTGTGACTAGTTCGAGACTGGCGTTCTTATTGTCAGTTCGGCTTTTTTTAGTGCGGCTGTGAGTGTTTCACTGCTCCCCTCTCTCTGGCGCTCTTTACGGACCTCAGAAGAAAAGCTTCTTTTTTGATTTACCCCTCCTCCTTCGAGCGTTTCGGCTCCCTGCAGGATTTTTCTTTTCTATTCTTCGGATGGAATTCACCCTCTCTGACGCTCTATCTGAAAATATTCCTTCGCCGAATTAAGTCAATCGTTCTCCCTTCCCTCCCAGTATCCTAGTGCCCTGACGATTTCTTCGGCCTTGCTTTTAAAGCTCAGGGAGGTTTCCACCTCCCCCTCACGGGGTTCTGCGTTGTGAGCGGCACTTTCGTAACCCATGGCCCCTAAGAATGAGGAGCACTTCTCGACGGTCCCCCTCCCCCCATCCCCCATTGCCAATTTCTTTCATCATGTTCTCCCGGGTTCTATAACCCCCTCTTGCCTCCTTGGTTCCTCGTTCGAACCCTTTTGATCGCAGCCCCACCCCTTCGTCTTTCTCCCCCCAGCTCTTTTTCGTCTTTTTCCCTCAGCCTCGTGTTTTTTTTTTTCTGAGCCCTTTTCCTCCTTCAAAGAATCCCTCTTGTGATGCTATTGGCTCTGCGCGTCAAGATCGCTGGTTCCTCCTTTTTGCCATTGCGTCATCGCGCTTTTTGCGCTTCTACTCCGCCGCGATCGCACTTTTCCGTGCCCCTGGTTTTCCCCTCCGATCAACGTGAAAATCCTTTCCCGGTTTTCGGACCTTTTGTCCTACCGTTTCCACGCCTACCCCTGTCGTTCTATTCCCCTTCCGCCTCTTATTTTATGCCAATGGATCCAGCCGAAGAATCGTCATCGTAGTTTTAAGAGGCCAACTACTTTCCTGCCTTCCAGTCCTGGAGTTAGCGATAATTACTCTCCCTCTTGCGTTCACAGTTGGGTCATTTCCATCCTGAAAGATATGAAGTCCCCTCGTTCGAAGCCTACATCGTCAGTCCTCTACGATTTCCACTTCCTGTCGTCGGCGCTTCAAACTAGGCGACCCCGCGGCACCTTAGAAGATCACTCCCTCCCCCCCCTAAGCTACTTTCACAAAGCCGCGCTTGCTCACCCTCCTCGTTTTCCGTCAGCGAATTTCACCTTCTTCGGCTGTACTCGTGGTGTACAACGAATCTTGCCCCCCTGTTCCCTCAACTGCCAGCCAAAGGTTTTCAGTCCCTCCGATTCTTTCTCGCGGCTTCTGTGCCTGAATGTCTTTAATTTGCGGGAAGAACCCCGTGTGCCCCGAGTTGTCCGTCTTCGGTTCAGTTCGCCCGCTACTTCCAACCCTTTTGTCCATTGCTCCCCTTGATCGTCCTGCTCACTTGCTTGTCTTTTGCTCTCCAACCCTTCCCCTCCGCACAATGATTCTAAGCGGTAAACCGCGCCCACCCGGCAATCTCCGCCTTCCGGTTCCGCTTAGTTTTTCTGCGGACATCTCCCCTAACTTGCCCCCCTGCCTAGGACTCGATCCGAGCTGACCTACCTTCCCCGTATTGCTGGTCCAAGTCTCCCTTCACAGCCGTGGGGAGTTCCTTTATTTTCTTCTGGTATCTCTCTTGAGTGGGACCCGCCTCCATGATTTTTGGAACCACTCGAAGTTGATCCCCCCCCTTTGACTTTCGACACTTGCCCTAAGACCTCCCTTATCATGGTTGACTTTTACGGTAGATTTACTTTTTTTCTTCCCTTACGACAAAGCCTCCAGACCGCCAGCCTGTTTTTTCTTGATGTTTTCTCTGTGCCCCTGAAAAGGTCATGGCAAAACCTTTGCCGTCTCTTACGTGAAGAGATGTGTATTTTGTGTCCTGATGGAATTTCGCGGCTATTGCACCCTCCTCCTTTCTTTTTGATAACTGTCCTGGTTTCTATGATTCTTTATTTTCTGCGAGTGCGTTCATGTGCTTTATTTCTTAAATGCTCGGCGAGCTGTGGCGTGTTTTCTCCGAGATTCTCTATAAACCCCCATGCTCGAAATTCAGGCGGGAACCGCTTCCTTTCCGTTTATTTCGAAGAGGTTGACGAAATCATCATGCCCCACCCCCCCTACTAGTTAACGCGGTCTGGAACACGGCGGTTTCTTCCCTGCTCCCGCCGAAGCCTTCATATCACATTGCAGCTGTGACGTGAGGGTAAGCCATTGGTTTTTCCCTTCTTAGATATTACTTTTGTTTTTTTTTTTTGTTCTTCTGAGGGCCATCACCTCGATTCGATACTGTATACTCCTGTCTCTTTTCCACCTGTCCCTAATCTTGTGTTTTTTTCTCTTTCCACTAACTTCTCCTTCATAATTCAGCCTTTGTCTGCGGAGATGACTTGCGATACTAGAAGAACCACCCCCTCTTTATTTTTCAGCGGTCAGCCATTTAGCTCACCCAGCTATCGCCTCCTTCGTATGCTCCTCAGCCCCCCCGTCTCCTCTATTTATGCAGGACAAGCCCCCCAATCTCGACTCCCACCATTGACTCTTTTGCCCATAAATGATTTCTTCCAGGCCTGTCATGATAACCTCCTTTGTCCAAGACCCCCGAAGAAGATACTGAGCGCTTTTTTTTTTATGTTCCTCCGGTTGCCTTTCGCCCACCTACCGCAACGTCTGACTTCAGGGTTACCGCCGTCTCTTTCATCCTATCGAGCCTTCGGTTCTTCTTTTCAGTCCCCCTTCCCGTCTTTCCTTCCCGTTCTAAATAAGATACTTATATAAAAATTGACAATCGTAGCAATGTGTCACACAATTCAGTTCAACGCCCCCCCCCCCCTTTCTCCCCGCTAGAATCTTTAAAATCTCGCTCCCCATTTTTTTTTTCACCGCCTATGATGCGGTTCGACAACATCTTCTTCCATGCTCTCTCAAAACTCCACCCAGATCTGGCAATTACCTTCGTTCAACTTGTGTTGCATCACTTATCGCCCCCTTTTTTTCATCCTTGACCTATCCAACCCCCCCCCAGGATGTTTTTATTACTACGCAGTATTTTTGTCTTTTCCACCCCAATCACCCCCCCGTTTTCCAAGATGATGGTCCCCCTGCTCTGGCGCCCACTTTTATCCCGCGTCCTCTCTCTTGTCGTGACTTCTCCCAATCCAATTTTTCGAGTTGTCCATTGTGATCGCATTTTCCCACAATACTGATCAGATACCCGCCAATCAAATATGTGGCCCCCTCCCCCCAAAACGGATGCCACGTCCTCTTTTTGCGCCAGTTAGATTTCAGTCTCGTTCAGCTTTTTTCGCACTCCCCCCCCCTCTCGCGGGTCAGGCCTGCCTTTGTTCCCTTCCGCGTTTTTTCGCCTCACACAACTTCCTTTTTCTCTCCCGCGGGCGCGTGTGATTTGACTTTCTTTTTGTACTCTGAAGAGTTTACTCTTGGATGCGCAGGTTCCCTTGGGTTATTGGCCGCCAGCTCAATTTCCCTTTCAGAGTTCCGGTCAGTTTTTTCTCTTCATCCCTTTCCTTACCAGTTCCGTACCTACCGCCGCGAAGCTCGAACCTCCCTTCCTCTTCTCTGAACGAATTAAAGCTTGTGACGCTGCCTTTACATGAAACTTGCTTTGTTTTTTCAACCTGTTTCTAACTTCCAGCTTCCGTCACAAAATTGTTTCAACTCTTCGTCATTCCTGACGACCAGCGAGCTGTGAATAGTCTCTTGCTCTATAGAGGAGTCATTGTACATTCCTTTGTACTTTTCTTTTCTGCTGTTTTTATTTCGATGCTTCTGCTTCCTCGGGTGCGCATCGTTTTACCGGTTTTCGACTAACAGGAGGTGTATCTTGTAGCCTTCGAGGTAGGCCGTACGTCCCAAGTATCATGTTATTTTTTATTTTGTTTCCTTCTTTCCATCTCATTTCCTTTCATATCTCTTTCGTTCACCTCATATGCTTCCTATTTTTTGTCCGCAAGGTTTTTTCTTCTTAGTAATCTACGATTTAGGCCTTTCAGCCTCTTCCCACGTCTAAGTTTTTGACACCTCTTTCGAGTTTCCTTCTTTCTGATTTGACTGTCCCTTCTCTGACTACCCCGAAACGGATTTTTGGATTAGCGGGTGTATTTGCACATTTAGTCAACATGTCCCCTGAACTGAAGGAGTGCCTCTGTTACACGCCAAGATCTTTTTCGAAATCAGTTCCCCCCCCCCCCCCCCCCCCCCCCCCCCCTCCTTTTTTTGCGCTCGTAGTTCTGAGTACCCCCTCGCCCTTCCCTATTGCCCGGAGGTTGAGCGAGAGCATCTCTTGCACTCCCTGCGACCCGCACCCCCTTTCCCCCGACACCGAGGC
>Ga0179593_1484474_pt1 | contig 11743 bp, 16 predicted proteins | sample CZODoug2_1_08_16_FD_185931 | JGI IMG/M metagenome (GOLD analysis project Ga0179593, IMG submission 185931) | Vadose zone soil fungal communities from Angelo Coast Range Reserve, California, USA - CZODoug2_1_08_16fungal (PacBio error correction) | ecosystem: Environmental > Terrestrial > Soil >... | reverse complement strand
TTTGCTCCCCCCTCGTTGGCCCTCTTCCTCACTCTGAAACTATTCGGTGTAGGCTCCCTAATGCCTTCTTCCTTGGGAGCCACCATGATGGCACTCCCGTTCTTATTTTGCTTCGTCACCTGACAGCAGAGGCGCCCTCGCCTCTCAGAAACGTCCTCGCCTCTATTACTTCGATTTTAGACAAACCCCCCCTCAGCACCGCTGTAAATCCACCCCCGCTCTTCCCCTCATCCACCTCCATCTGTTCGAGAACTCAACTCCGTTTGCATTGAATTCCCTCCTCTCTTTCCTAGCAATGAGTTTCTTTTCCCCCCGGGATTTTTTCCGTTGTATGACCAAACCCTGGCCTGTTTCCCTTCCGCGGTTTCCCACCGTTCCCCCTTTGCTCAATTTTGTACGGTCGCCCATGAATTTGTGCCCTCCGCGTGTCGCTTTTTTCTCTGGGAAATCGTCTGAAACGGCCCTTTGAAGGACTGGTCGCCTGGCCGCACCCCATTTTGCCAAGGTAGTGCCTTTCTCCTTGGCACCAGTCTCTGCATTCGATTACTTCTAGTCCCGAATCCGATTTCCCGTCCACGCTTCTTTGTATAGCCCCCCTCGGCTTACTGTTTTCCCCAGCTTCCGCACGGTCCTTCCGCTTTCCCCCAACGGAGGGATCTTGAGGACCAATCCTCGTAATAAGACGTGTTAATAAAACCGTGCAGACATTCCCCCCACGTCACTCGGGCCACCCCCCGGTCTTCAGTCACCCCCAATGCTTTCCCCCTTCGCCAAATTCTCTCCAATATCAGCTCTCGATGCCACCGACTCTACCCTTTACCGGTCTCTCTGAGAGTCTTAAAACTCCTCGTTTGGGCTTTCTCACGTTTCTGAGGCCCTGCACCCAACAGTTCCCAGATTTTGAGCTCGATTGCCCTTTTACCGCCGACACCCCCGGCCCCGTTCTCTTTATCGCATGAATCCCCTTTCCATTCCGAGAATCGGTATGAGTCCCCATCTGGCGCGGTTCTGACTCCTTTTCTGCGTACCAAGGGATCGCCTTCTGTGGGATTGGTTTATTTCTGAATAGGATTCCTCGCGATCTGGCAAAGCTGTTCTTTCGCTGGGATGGATGTTTCCTTTTCTGGGTCTCATCTAGCAGTGGTCCCCGCAATTCCTAGTTCCGCGTCCCCCCTTTTGATGCTTTTGAGATCCTACATTCATCTCCGTTTATGGTTTGCTTTTGATCCCAGTTGCAATCCGTCGCAGGCCTTCCCTCCCCCGCATTTTTCCTCTGTCTCCCCAGCCCCCATACCATTTTTGATTGTTTTGAGCAGTCAAGGGCCCCTCCCGCCCCTGCTGTTTTGTCCCCAATCTTTTTTCCCCCAATCCCTCTCTCCATTTAGCCAAGTTCTGGCCGCCCCCGGCCTCAATCGCGGGCTCCCTCTAAGGGGACCCCTTCCTTACCCCGTCTCTCCCAGCGAACTTTTAGTCCCAGCCCCCGACTTTCGGGCAACTATTCCCATAGTTGGGGTGCAATTTTTATGTCCTCCATAGACGTGCTTACAAATCGCAACCTCCCCTTCCGGTACAGTTTCCCCCCCTCGTTTATCGACACGGACCCCCGTGTTTTCACGCCTTGCCTCTTTACGATTTTTGTTTTCGAACACTTTGCCTTGAAATCCCCCCTTCTTGCTTGCCAAGTGCTTCCGTACGTACCCCAATTTCTTCTTTGCGTCTCCTCTATGGCGCCATCTGTTCAGGTAAGGAGCCCCAGAGAGGGAACCCTGTTCGAACCCCCAGTCGCACCCTTCAGTTGTTCGAATGCTCCCCCAACTTCCGAGCCTAAATCCTCGAAATAATTTATTCTGCGTCCCCCCCACCCACCCAATGTCGTTCTTTCACCGCAGGCACTGTCGTATTGCTTTTTTGTCCTCGCCTTCTGGTCTACTCCCCTAAACGTGGTCGTTGAGAGTTGCGCCGCCGCCATTCCTCCCACTTTCTACCCCCCGCTTGCATTCCCCGAATTATCCATAGCAACCCCTACTGCTTTTTTTTCACTGCACGTTTTTGCAAGAGCCGTTGGATCCCGTTTGGCAGCAATCCTTTGATAACCCCTGCCTCCCCCCGTATGTCTCCCCGAACCACGACCCCTATGAAGAGTTTTCCAGTCCCCTCCCATTTTTTCTGCTAATATCCAAGGTCCCACGCCCCAAGGCCAGCTCTCCCTCTCCCCTTAGCGATTGCGGGTGCTCCGTTATAAGGCCTCAGATAGCTTTTTTTGACCATGCCCCCGTTCTGGGAGGGCGTTCCACCTCCTTCCTCTTCTCGCGACGGCAAATTGCCCTTCTTTGGCCCGAATAGCGACCCCTCACTGGATGAACTCTTTCCTTGACCCCACCTTTTTATGATACCCGGTTTTTTTTCCCCCTTTTTCTGGCCTAACCCCAGAGCTCTTTTTTTGCGCTCCCTGAGTAGCCCCCCATGTTTCAATCCCGGAACCAGTTGACCCCCCCTCCGGCCTTTCGCGTACTAGCTCCACCCAGCTAAACGCCCCGCGTTCATTTTCTTTGTAACGACGGTGCCAAATTCGGCATTTGCAATCTTTGTTTTGCGTCCAATTGCCTTTTTTATTCCCTATCGGGTCAAGCGCAGTGAATCTCTCGTTTTGGTTACTTTCTTTTCCCCGACTTTTTTTTTCTTGGATAGATAACGTTTTTACTTTGTTATATACACCAACTCCCCCAACCTCCTCCCTTCAATCAACCCCCCCTAGTCCTCCCCCCCCTCGTCCACACTTTCCCGAACCCGCAACTCCCCTTTCGACCGTCCTGACCCATGTACTTTTAAGAATTGGGGTCTCCCTTTACTACCTACTCGTTGTTTTTTTTTGTCTGAGAGTTCCCAAGTCTACAAGTACATGGTCCTCCCAAGAAAACTTCTCCGAGCGGTTTCTCTGCAGAGACTTAGGGGTGGCCACGGATTTGAGGATCGTTTGTACTCCTGCGTGAGGTTTTTTCTTCGTGATCTACATCACGTACCACGTTATCGTAATCCACTAAAAAGTCTAACCGACGTAAGTACGACACGCACCCTTTCGACTCGGCCCTCCGCGATATGGACGTCCGGCCAAAGTATTTTCCGCAAAAGGAGCCTACTTCTTCTGCCTTTCAAAGTAATTCCAATGACGCTGGTTCCTTTTTAGCTGATTTGTTGGGAACTCCGCATCGTAAGCTCCTTTTACTGTTGTATTCTTTTGTTCCGAAGACCCCACTGGATCGTCAACCTCCGAGCGATGCCCTGGGTTATCGTCCCTCCTCTCTCCCCGTGATCCATTATTCGCCTTTATCAAGCGCCCCCCTTTTGCCTTTCGCGATCGGGACCGTGACCCTCGATAGTTTTTCTTCCTCGCTTTTTTTTCCCGTTTGAGGCCTAGTTTCCCCTTATCTGCGTTCCCGGGTTTTTCTACCCGTCTCCTCTCTGATAACGGCTCCTGCCAATCCTTCATGGGCCCTGTCAATTTCTCTGGCGTGTCGCCTTTACCTTCCTCTCTCCCCCCCATTAGATGTGATCCTTCGGGTTCGCCCCGGGGAGACAGGGTTTTCGTTATGCATGGTTAGTCATAATCGCTCCAACGGTTTCCACCCTACCTGGTCCCTGTTTTTCCGGAACCTCCATGACCATTGGGAATTTTTTTGTCTCTCTGAAATGCTTTGCACCTCTTTTGGGTAGCCGGCTGCTTTTAGTAATGGTTCGTCGTCCTAATTCACGCTCCCCTTTGAGGTTCCGGCAGCCCCATAGTGAGAGTCCTAGTCGTTACGCTAAGTTCATCCGGGTTTCGTTTTTGACGCGACAATTGGTTTCTCCCACTGGGTACTGCGTCAGTTTCCCTTCTTTTGTTTCAACCCATTTATTTTTTTTCTCTGATTTAGGCTTTTTGTTGCAGATGAAACCTGCTGCGAATGTTCCTTCGAGTGCGCACAAGTTTACCTCTCCCTTCCTTCATTCTCAATGCCATGAACCTCCCACCTATCCAAACGACCTGGTTTGACTTATCTTCGCCCGATGGTGTCTACTCATGAAACAAAAAAAGCGGCAGACTATAAGAAGGGATTCGCTCCCTGAGTTTTACCTGAAATCTGCAATTCCCTTTTTCGAGGACGGCCTGTTGCTCCTCGCTGGAAACCGCTTGCGTCTATGTTTTGCATTTCTTCCCCCTTCACCTATCCAATTCTGTACTTACCATGATCGAGTTTTTTCATCACATGTTACTTTGACCCGCATATTAACCAGTTCTGCGTTGCGACGGTATTTCTTCTTTGTTGCGGCCTCTTGTTTTCACGTGGAAATCCGTCCCAGCCGGAAGTCGTTTTCTCCGGCCTCATTGTATCAGGTGCGAGGGGCAGACGGAGCCTGAGATTGAACAGCACGGCGTCCTGCTCCCTCTCCTAGGAGATTTTCTTTTCCAGGAGGTGCGTGTTGGGGAGGCGGTCGGACGATTTCCAACTTTCTCCCTTCAGCCCAGTCTGGATAGAGATTAATTATCTCTCATAATTTCTCTCTTTTTTATAGATTGTCGTTGAACTCTCCTTCCGACACCCATCCCCTTTTGCACATCGCACACCAGCTACCTCAACCACCTGTCAGGCTTTTCGCCTCCACTGACACCCCCCACTTCGTCTGAGTTACGTTTCATACGAGTTTTCAATTCCAGTGTTTCTATTTTCGATTCCTTGCATCCCCCTTGACTCCCCGGCAGTTCGGTGTGTCTTTTTTTTTTTCTCTTTTTTTTTTTTTTTTTTTTTTTTTTTTTTTCCGGCCCCAGGGCATTCGTCTATACTGTTCCTGGCCTCGCACTGCTTTCACAACCTCTCCTCGCGCGTTCCCTACCGGCTCCCCGCATTAGTTGCCTTCTTCGCGCTACAACCTTCTTTGTCCCGACCAAGCATTTGGATTAGCGACCGATAAGTTCTTTTTCTCGCTTTTTTTGGGAGGACCCTGTTTTCTCCGCTGATGACTCTCCGCGCGTTATTCCCCCTATGCAGTTTAAACCCGGTAGCGGAGTTCTCAACCCCCCCTAGTTTTCCCAGGCGCGATGGAAAGATCTTTTCGGACATACCCTCTCTCTTTTCCGATCTTCTCCTGCCCCTTCGTGCAAACTGCGAACCCGGGACTGATGGGTTTTTTTTGCCTGGCAGCACCTGGTCCGTCCAGAGGGCTTTTCCGCTATTCCCGTCTTTGCAAACCGAGTTCTCGGATATATGTAAGTTTCTGCAACGCCATTATCTGTGCTCAGCGTGCCGTCGGAGCGCTTCCGGTATCTTCATTTTTTTCCGAGGGTTTCCGCTCCGCCCGCACGAATACGCCCTTTTAGCCGTTCCTCTCGCGGCGGCGCTCCCATTCTCTCGTGTACAACCCTGCTTGAGAGTGGACCAGCTGCCCTACTTTGGATTCGTCGAAGATTCAGCTGCTCGTGCTCTTTCCTTTGTGCAGGTGTTTGTCTTCGCTACGAAGGTTTTTTTGGATGACGTTTCTTGAGGCGCAGCTGTTGGCCTCTTCTTCGTGACGAGCGCCGCCATAGCTGCTTAGCAGTCCTTCGGTAGTATGCAATACTATTTTTTTTTTGTGAAGCAGTATTACCGGCGGTTCTCTCCCCCATAGGTGGAGAGCTTGCACATAGCACCGCAATATCTTCCTCCTCAGTTGTTGTTTGCGAGATTGCTTTCGCCCGCCCGTGTCCCCTCTCCTAGCCACTATGGCGGAGAGGATCCCTCATTTGCTTCCTTGGGCGCCCCTAGACTGTTCCTTTTCCCACTACTTTTCTTCCGCTTGGTTCACGCTCGTAGATCCTGCGCCCAAGCTCGCGCCTCAGACCGGCCTCTGCAGCCCATTTAGACAAACCCCTCACACCCTCTCCCGCTCTGAACCCGAATCCATCGTCCTCGGTGGAGTCCCTGATTTCTCCCAGTTTTGCGAGAATTGTCTTCGCATCCGACTTATTCTTCCGGCTAGCACGAGCGTTTCCTTTAGCCTTGGTCAGACCACCCCTCGGGACCCAATCTTGAGCCCTCATCCCCAGTCTCAACGTTTTCCTCCCTGCCTCGCATTAATTGTTTGCCCTAACCCTTCCTTCCCGAGACTCTTTTTGATCGGTGAACCTCCGGCTGAAACCCTCCGGACAACCCCACGTTCGTATTGGTCTATCCAAATCATTTCTCCCGGTTAGCCGTCCTCGACTTGGAACCACTTCTCGGCCGTCGGCTCTTTCCTTCGCTCTTTCATCGTCCCACTGCGCCTTGGCCATTCTCGTCTGAACTGGTTTAAACCCCCTTCCTTCGGTATACCGTTGAACGCGCCTTGATTTAAATCAGCTGATCAGCCCGGGTTTCCTCACCCCGCCTCCCCGCTAATTTCCATAAATCCCGTAGTTCCTGATTTTAGTTCAAATCTCGCACCGGACTTTGTTTCAGTTGCTATTATGAAACATCGAAATTGTGCTCCGACTTTGGTCTCGAGTACATCCCAATTTTTGCGTTGGGAGGCCTCCACAGTCTCTTCACTGAACATTTTTTTTATTTTCTTTCGCTTCCCCTGGCTACCAATTCCGGTCGAGTTTCCGATTTAGCGGTCATCGTTCAACTCTTGGCTCAAAGATACTGCCTGTAGATTGCGTACTCAGTCTCTCGGTGTGAGAGTTTTGTTTCGGTTTGAATGGATCCCGAGATTGCACCGAGGTGCGTTCGTGGTTGCGATTCAATTTGATGGTGTCTGCCGTAGCCATCTCTCTAGAATGACGACAGTATAACTTTTTTCTCGAGGAGACGGGAACTCTACCATGTTACCCTTTCTTTCTGCCCTTTCCTAACAGAGTGGATGCCTCCCCTTCCCAAACCCTCACCCCCTCAATAAGGTGCACGAGCCCCATACCTCACCTATTCCGATTGAGATGCGTCCGGTCCAATTCCCCGACCGTAACTTCGCCTAATTCTCTTCCCCTCGATTATTCCCCTGCGGCCGCGCACACTCTTTTTTTTGGCTCGCCATTTTCCCACTTCCTTTTCCAAACCTAAACCCCACTTTCGCGCCCCAGCCAGCTTGTACTCATGCGCACTTGGAAAGCTAGCGTCTCTGTCCCCAGATGAACACTGTGACTCCCCCCCGCGTTCTCCCTTTCGTCATTTACTCCTTCGGTGATTGCCCTTTCTGCCCCCCCATCACACCGTTAAATAGGAGCATCCGAGTCGGAGCGCCCCGTGCTCCGCGTCTCTCCCGGACTTGCACTCTTTTCGTTTCCCTCTCCCTCAGGTGTCCCTCTCCCCAATCTAGACGTCTTTCCCCGCTTCCTACTTTACCCCCCGCGTCGGAACTGATTACTTTAGTTTTTTTCTTTGGTTTCAAGTTCCTGTCCTGAGACAGGCATCTGCTTTCCTTCGAACCACGCATTCTCCCTTCCCTCGCGCAGGTGTCCCTGCTTGAACAAAACGTTTCCAATCTTCCATCTTTCCAGGCTTAGCTTCCAGGTTCTAGTGCACATTCGTCAACGACCCCCCTTTTCGTACCTCTTCGACAGCGCTCTGCTGGTACCCCTCCAAACGTGGCCTCTTTAATTACGCTACGTGGGGCCTTTTTTTTTCCCCCCGTCCATTCGGCAATCGCTACCCCAGCCCTGCCCATCGGTCGTCATTTATACCTTCAATTCCCCGGTCCCATTTTCTTTGGGGTTTTTTTTCGACTCAGGGGTCCAAGTTTTTTAAGCCTTCTGCTGCGCCATTTTTGGCAGCAGTAGTCTACCTTAAACACTGGCACACGAGATGTCTCCCGCACCGACCACATTCCGCGCTTCACCTCATCGAATTTGACGCCCTGTTATCGACCTTCTTTCCACGCCACGGCTATTTCTCCTCACGGCCTCATGCACAGAGAATGCTTGCGCTGAGTGTTTCTCAGGTGTGATGTCCTACGGTAGTGCGTTTCCCCCGGGCTAGATTCGTTTCCCCTCCCCTTGCCCCCCATGATGCGAAGAAACTCCACCTCCTTCCTTCGAATCGCTACCTGGCTTTAGGGAAACCTTCTTTCATTTCTCTTGACCCTCTTAGGCCCTTTTTTTTCATCTTATTAAGCTCAGCCCCAGTTTGCAGCGCGCAGTTTTTTTGTTTTGCTGATCGGCGTCGCCCCATTCGGACCCCAGGAAACGACGGCCGTCTTCTCTTATCGATGCTTACTATTCACACCAAAATCATTACAACGCTCCCTTAATTTTATTGGCTTACTTTTGACCGTCGCTTTCAGACCTTTTTTATTGCACTTGCTGCCCCTTTTCTTCCATCCTACGCCTCTGCAAGTCGGCACTGTAAGTCAGACGTTGTGTCGTCTGTTCCTTTCATTTTACGTTTTTCGTTTATTCGATTTCAAAACGTGTTTTCCTTAGTATATACACGTTCCACCCAAAACTCCTCCGATCATTAGCACGTCCACAAGATAAATCCTGTCCTCCCAGTCTCTGCATGTCCCAGAAATTCCGTTCTAAAACTTTTACCTTTGGGTTTATTACCCATGATATTAAGAATGGGTCTATCTTTCCCCTCCATAAGGGGGGGTGAGAGCTCACACCCCACACACCAAGCACATACACCCCACAACCAACCAAACACCCAAAACACAAACCAACTGCCAAAACCCACACCACCCACCCCCCCCCCCCCCCCCAACCCCCCCCCCCCCCCCCCCCCCAACCCCCCCCCCCCCCCCTTACATGTTTTTGCCAAGGAAACTTTTCCGACCTTTTTTTGGCGGTTTTTAATTAGACCGTTCTTGGGTCTTAATGCCCACACCCACCCCACCCCCCCCCCCCCCCCCCCACCCCCCCCACACCCCCCCCCCACCCCAAACACCAAAACCCCCCCCCCCCCACCAGGTTTTTTTTTCCCTGGGTTACTTCTCCTTCTGCGGGTCTTTGGTTCTTGTTATACCTAATTCCTAAACGTTATCGCCATACGAAAAGTTTCTCCCGCCATAAGTACGACCTCCCTTCCATTCAGTCGTGCCAGAGGTATGGAAGACGCCACTGTACTTTCTGCCCATGCGTCTCTGCCATGACTCTTTACTGCGGTCCCCCCAGGCCCTCAAATGGACCGCTTTTTCGTTTGATGTTGGCTTAGTCCTCCTCGCCCTAAGCGGCCGGCGTAGTATTTTTGTTCCGAATGTGGCCTTTTTTCGCGTCCCCTCACCCACCTCTGCTGCCCCCTGGTTCTCTCCCTAACGATTGTCAGCCGTTTGCATATTGTCCTGATTTCCCTGTTCCCTATCCTTTTTTGGAATTACCTAGCTAGTTTTATTTTGCTTTTTCCCGTGTTGGGCTAATAGTGATGACCAAAATGCTTCTGGTTGAAATGGCATCACCGTCGTCTTTTCTCCGCCTAAATTATCCTTTTTTTTTCTTCATCCGTAGGAGCAATCTGTCCTGGGCTCTGTTTCCCTCCTTCCTGCGCTCCCCACATGCGATTTTGCCTCCCTGAGATTGTCGATTCTTCATCCCCCCTCGGTGCCTTTACTTCCTGGCGTTCATACTGCTTCCCCCCCCATTACGCAGGCTCAACCTACGCTTGAACCCTTTTTTCCTCATTCTTTTCCCCCAGCCCCCCCATGGGACTCCGTGGTTCTTTGCTAGTGTGATAATTTTGTCTTCTCCTGGCATTTGTTGGGAGAAGTTGTGTTGTTCCCCCTCCTTGCGTCCCGGTCTTGCGCCAAGACCGAGCCCATCTTGAGGATTTCTTCGTCAGAGCAGCGATTCCTCGGCTTTTTCCTGCCAGTACGCTCCGTTTGTTGACTACATTGGGTGGCTATCCCTGGGCGCGAGCCTATCTTCCCCCCATGATTTTTTACGTCGTCCTTTGCAGCCTCGTCACCTGTCTGCGGTGACTTTCTCCGCTGACGGAGTGGCACACGTCCCTCTCCTAATTCACTGCCCATGACTTGCGCATCCAGACCCTAGTCCTTCCGACCCGTGTTTGTTATACGTACCGGCCTCTGGTCCAGATAAGAATGGCTTTCGTCTTCAAAGTTTGGTCGTCGGACCACGAGATTCAATTAGGCGAGGACGCTGTCCCCACGACTGGCGCTCCTTTTTTAACCCCCTTGGATGTCCACTATTTGCCCGCTTGAGGTTGACAGCAGCATCAATTCACCGTCTAAATGACTTTTCCTAAAATGTCTACATGGTCCCCTCACCATGTTTATCTTGCTCTCTTACGGACAAGTCGTTGACTGTCATTTCCTTGCTGGCTGTGTTTTCCCCGCTTACTCTTTGTGTTTAAGTTTTGTAAAGCTTGACCCAGAATGGCCTGCCGACGTTCTGATGAGGTCCGGCCAACCGTTAAGGCGAGTTTCATAGGAGTATATTTATCTTTGAACCATTTTCGGGCGGCCATCTACTCAATATAGGCCGTTCTGCTCGTCAGGCGGTAAGTGCCGGGTTTTTGCTGGCTGATTTTACTCTACCTATTGCCCCCTGTCTTTTCCCTTGGTTGCAGTACCATTTTCGACCTTTTCCCCCTCCCTCCTCGCCCTTCCAAGTATGCTTTCTTAATTTTTTATGATTGCGTAACCCCCACTTGTCTCGCGACCAATCAAATGTTACCAACTCTCAGACAGCGTAACCATCGTTGCCTCTGCTGCTCTAGGCTCTTTCCCAAACGGACACCACCTCTCCCCCCACATCTTGACCCTTTGCACGCATACGGAGTCTTTTGTCGCCAGCTTTCCGATCCCCCGCTTTCCCCTGCGTAATCTGAATACCTGGTTTATTTGGGTGCCGGTCAAGGCCTCCTTCGATCCCACTGTCGACTGTGACTTTACCTGTGCCTCCCTACAAGTTTTTTTATTCTCCCTTTCCGAGCCCCCCGGTTACCAAATTCTAGTCGTTGAATATTTTCGTTGTGACAACCTGATGGCTGAACCGTTTGTGCAAGCATTGTATAGACCGACTTTCTTTTTCTACCCCTTCGGGACTCGCTTGGACTGTCCTCTCATTTTTTCGGAACATGGTGCTTTATAAGATGATGACTCTCCCTCTCTTTCAGTAGTACCGTTTCTTTCTGTTCCCAACTGTATCCCCGGGGTTCTATGCTTCGGAGCTGATGGAATTTTATGACTTTCTTCTTTCCCCTCCTGAGTTCCCGATTTCACTGTGTTGAAAATTCTCATTTGGCTTTCCCCCGTTCCCCTTCACATTCTGGGTTCTGCATGCGATAACGTACTGTCCGTCGTCTTCAGCCTCATTCCCCCCCTCACAGGCTAGGATCCTCTTCATTATGGAAGCCCTCATTGACTCCTCCATGTGCATCACCTTGTTCCAGAAGGAGCCCTCGGAAGGGAATAGTACGGTTCATTCCCGGTTTTTCTTATCTCGATCCCCCCGACCATCTTCTTCATTTAGCGGCCGTCCCTTATTTTGAGGCCCTTCGCCACCCCCTTTTTTTGTTTCTCGACCAGTTGGAATATTTGGTCTCCCGTGGTATTCAGAGTATTTGTGCGCTTACCTCTGGTCGATGTGTTTTTTCTATCCTGTCGACGTCCCTGAAGTTGGTTCCTTTTCTTGCGCGGCAGATTTGTCCTGTTTTCCCTCCGTCGTCTCCTCTCTCCCTGATCCTTCCCCCGAGAAGAGGAGGGTCATTCCCTTATTTTTTTCCCATGAAGAAGGTTACTTCGTGTATCATTCTCCGCCCAGGTTAGTTGCTCGATTTTTCACCTTCCGATTGGCTCCCCT
>Ga0179593_1376940_pt1 | contig 11743 bp, 12 predicted proteins | sample CZODoug2_1_08_16_FD_185931 | JGI IMG/M metagenome (GOLD analysis project Ga0179593, IMG submission 185931) | Vadose zone soil fungal communities from Angelo Coast Range Reserve, California, USA - CZODoug2_1_08_16fungal (PacBio error correction) | ecosystem: Environmental > Terrestrial > Soil >... | reverse complement strand
TTTTTGTCCTTTTTCCTGTTTTCTCCACGTGCAGGCTTGGCAGGAACGTTTTCGTTTTACGCGCCGCCTCCACGAGTGAGTGACGTCTTCTGCCCTTTCTCGTGTTTTCCTCTTGTCTGGTTTCCGCCCCTTGGCGCAGAGAACAGACCGATTTTGTTTCCTTCCGTTGGCGACCCGCGGTCCACTGCCGATGCCGCTGAACCTTTCCGTAAGGTTCCCTCGTGCCTTCGGTTTCAAAATAAGCGTCCTTTTTCTCTCCTCCTTTTTTGTTTGTGATCTCTTTTCCCCGATACATTCCCATAGTTTTTTACAAAAAAGAACGAGAAAGGTCGCGGTTCATTTCCAGGGGTGACCGGAGTCATGACAAGAAATCCCGCTCCCCCGGGTGTTTTCTTTCCATGGCGGACACAAGAAACATATTAGAATTCGCGACGTTCATGAAACCCCCCCCCCCACCCCCCCCCCCCCCCCCCCCCCCCCCCCCCCCCCCCCCCCCCCCCCCCCCCCCCCCCCCCCCCCCCCCCCCCCCCCCCCCCCCCCCGCGACATTGGCGCGCTTTTCCGTTTGAAGGCTCTTGGCCCCACGCCTTTCCCTCCCCTCCCCCGTTTGTGAACCTTTTTCCCTTGTCCCGTCAAAAATGATGGCCGCCCCGGACGACTAGTTTTTTAATAGACCTCGGTCACCAGTTTTTCGACGCGCTCGATCAGGTACGCAGCCCCGATTTTCCTCGATTTAAAGACCCCTTCCAATCCTATTATCCCCCTTTCTTTCCCCGGGAAAGCACACTACCCTCCTTGCTGACTCTTCTCGCGCTTTCCCCAGCGAAGGGCCGCGAGATTTTCACGACGGTCGGCGTCTGTCCTCTCTTAAAGGCTAGCCACTATCTCTTTTCCTTTTCCCTCCGGTTGCTTTTCGCTCCTTGCGTCTCTTTTGCAATCCTCCGGAACTTTCTGCCAGTTTTTTGCGCTCGTTCGCCAAACGGATGGTTTTCTCATTTTTCTTCGAAAACACCGTTCCGTCCGCTTCCGGAGTTCTGTTCATTCCCCCCTGATGAACCCCCTGCTGTTCTGTCTTCCTGGGCCGTTGAAATTTTTCCCATTCCTCTACTTTCCGCTGTGCAGATATCTTTCCGGCCAATTGATTGTGAGACCCAGCATCGAGGCTGATGCAGACGAAGGCATCGATCCAGTCTCAGACATTTGCCACCCCCCCAGCGCAGAAGTACCCCCGCCGTACCACCCTTTTTCCTCTTCTCCTCCCTTGGACGAACGCAACGCTTTACTAACAGTGACCGACAGGCGCTTTTTTCTATGACGAGAAGCCTTTTCCGAGTCCAGCTTCTTCGAAACATCCGAGTTCCTGAATCTGTCACAGTCCTTTCTTCCTATTAACCTCTTTTCTTTTTTCATCCCTCTTTTTTTGGGAAAACACCTAAGTGCATCCATTTCGCTTATGAACTTCGCTCCCGCCCCCATGCCGGCAACTGCCCCCTCCTCCCTCCCTGTACAACTAATAATTCCCCTTTTTCTTTCAGAAGAGGAGGAGACCTCGCAATCCGCATACATTTTTTAGCGGCCTTCCTGCCACGAGGTCCTGGCTCCCGTTCCATTTCTCTCCGCACTGGACTACCCCTCTTCCCAGATAAAAGAGGATTCAGCAGTGCTTTCTGTCTACGCCGTCAATTCGGGGCGTGTTCTGGGTCACTGCTCCTTAACATCCCACGATGACTTTTTTCTTCTATGTATACCCTTCCCTTCCCTCCTTCTCAAAGAAAATCATATTCGCTCCTTACCAGTCCTCTTGAGCTCAATGGCGGAACTGGTCGGTTTTCCCTCAGTCGTGAAACTGTTTTTGACCTGTTTGCCGGGAATTGTTCAGCCCCGGCAATCGAAGTCCCACGTATCCTTTCCCTTCCTCTATATTTGTTTCCTTTTTCGTTTCCTTCCTAAAGGAGTGCAGAGCCACTGTGACGCTCAATGTCGTCGGTGTAGATTCAGTTCTCAAGCTTTTTCTGATATCGCAAGCAATCCCAGAATTCTCCTCACCTTTTATATCGTCGCCTCCTCCCCCCCCCTCCCCTGCAGAATATGTTTTGACATTGGCTCCCTTTTTGCTTACATGTGGCCATGAGTGGCTTTTTAGCGATAGCGTTCGGCTGAGTTCTGCCCGAGTTCTGAGATGCTTATGAAACTAGTTGGGGACCTGTTCTCAGCCCTCTATAGACCTCTTCTCCTCTCTTCTTAAGGTAAGATCCTGAACCGCGTCTTGCACGGGCTGGCGTTTTGGCGTTCTTCGTCACCCCCAACCTTCAAGGCCGAAGAGCGTCCATATCGTCTTGTTCCCCAAGAAGCCGTCCCTTCTCTTCTCTTCTTAAATTTCTCCTTCCTCCCTGAGCTTCTTGGGACACCCCCCCGCTGTTAGATGGAAGGCTGCTTGGAGGCGACTCGCGAACTCTTCGCGCGTGGTGCTAGTCGCTTAATCCGTCCGGTTTCTGCTGAGTCCCAGCCTACCTTCCTTTGGTCAACTCCCGGTCCAGATCACCTCTTGACACATGCGATTTGGCGTCGTGGTCAAAGTTTTTCGACATGTAGCCGTCGTTGCGTTCCCCGTGCTCGGTGACGAATATCCTTCTCCACGAGGAAATACTTCACTCTTCCCTTTCTTCCGAGGGTCTTGTTGTTCTCTCCTTCCTCTCCCTCGTTGTTTGTTTCATAAACCGTTCCTCTTTCCTCACTGGAGGTTCTCTTATGTTATGATTTAGAACGGGCCCTCAGCTTCACGCTGGCAGGACACGGTTTCGTCCAAACCTTCGATTCGGAGCCTTCCCCTCTCTTCTCCTGTTGAAGATGTGGAGTCCCTGGGTTGACTACCACCACCGGTCTTGCAAGCTTCTTTCGTCGTCTCTCTTCAGTCCAGTCGTTCACGCGAAAGGACTTGAGCGTCCCTCCTCTCCCCACAGACCCTCCTCTCTTTTTTTTCTCTTCTCGCTAAATTGCCCCTCAGTGCTGCTAAGCCATCGTGCCCAAGTCTCATTGCTGAGCTGCTCCGCGTTGTGTTGCCTCATTTCCTGGTTTTTGGGTTTTTTTACTCCTTTCTTCCTGCATATGGCTTCTCGCTCTTCTTCTTTTTTTTTTTGAAGTCAGGAGAATCCTCTTCTGACCTTGTTCCTCTGAGAGTCTGGTTTCCTCCCCGTACCTTTTACGTCCTCCCCTTTTTTGGCTTCTCCCCCTAAAAAACCCAATCTCTCTTCCCCCCAGATACTATTTTCAGGACCCTCCCTCGCCAATGCGTCTTCTTAACCGAATGGCCTCCTTCATCACTAAGGGCCCCTCCTGCCCTATAACTCTTCTTTTTTTTCCCTTCTCCCATACAAGAACTTTTTCAGTACCTGCTTTCCCTTTGCATTCGATTATGCCGCTTCGTTCTGTATCTCCCGGCGAATTTCGATTGTGCTGGTGTCTCCTCCCTTCTCCCCCTCCCCTTCACCGAAGATCCCCCTGGTGAGTTAGGGTAAAGCGTCACTGCGATGCCCGGTTGTGAGTCTTGATCTAGCAAAGCATTTCAGTTCCCCCCGACTGATATCTTCTCTCTTTTCTTTCAGGGAGTATAGAATATGAATGTTTCTCCCCCTCCCGTCCGATGATTTTATACGGGGGATGCCTATGAAGGGTCATGATCTTAGAAGGGCCCCCACCGTCTCTTGGATTTTTTTCGTTCGAAGCGTCCATCTTAAGACACACTCGTTTTAGGTTCCCCTTTGCCTTTTTCAAATGCGTACATACCCTCTGCGGTATTTCGTTTATGGATGTTGCGAGCCTTTTGGATCGCGCTTTCACTCTAGGTTCGTGGTCCCCCCCCCTCTCTTTCCTTCCTGCTAACCTCCTGCAGGCTGTTAGCCGCGTTCGTCCCAGACACCCCGTGTTTCGATGTGGACAGTTGAGAAGTAGATCTGCTTTGTCGTTTCCTGTGTTAGTTGGCATCCCCCCCCTTCCGCCTAACTGGAAGAGTAATCCAGTAGGGGTTTCCCAGTTGCTGCCAAAGAGTTTCAGCGCTGTTCAGCGGGCCCTCATGGGACAATGACCCTTCTCGGACTTATTTTTTAAGTCAGAACCAGATTGTCCCTTTTTCTCTTAGCCTCCTCCTTCTCTCCTCTGTGAATTGGTTCTTTTTTCCCATCCTACTCGTGGAAAGATGCGCTCTGTATGTGGCTCTGACGCCATTTTTTCCCTTTCTTGCTGGGTCTGTTTTTTTCCATTGCTGAGGTCCGACCCAGTCCTTCGGTTCATTCTTTGCTTTTTCTCACCCGCCCCTATGTTTTTGTCCCTTCTTTGATTCTTGCAAAGCCGTGTGAAGTTCGATGAAGCCAATTCCTTTCAATTGCCTTCTGGTTGCACCTCCCCCCGCAGACTCCCCCCTTTTCTTTTTCCAGGAAATGGACTCTCCGTGCTTGTGGCGTCTTCCGCGTGATCCAAATCCCGTCATCGAGCACTGGTCATCAATCAAATGCTTGCAACTTTTCCGGATGTTTCGCCTCAGCTTGCTTCAACCTGCTCTTCCCTCTTCTTTTTGAGCCCTCTCTCCTCTTTTTTTTTCCGGCCTTGACGAGTGGAGATTCTTTCCTCCAAAACGTTTTTGTCGGTCGCTGCCCCCAAGACATTGGTAATCCGATCTTCGCTTCGTTTCTCGTTGGCCCTCCCCTTCTCTTCGTCTGTCTGTTCCCCCTTCCCTTTCCCACTAGCAGAGTGAGTAGACACCTTCTGAGATTAAGGTATCCCCCTTGGTGACCGCCGGGTTGCTACTCGGCGTTTTCTTCTTTAGTTTTGTGCCATCGTTCAGTCTGTACGGTCTTTTTTTTACACCTTCCCCCCCTTTTCCGTCAATGGAATGACCCCCCCCCCCCTTCATAGTCCCTTCGCGCAGCCACCCATGTTCTGGGGCGAAATTTTTCCCTTCGTGTTCGTCTGTTGCTGGTTTGCAAGTGTCCGTCCCCCTCCGCTTTCCCGGTCCTTTTTTCGTTTCGCCGTTGACCTCCTCGTTCCCCCTGCGAAGTGAAAATCTTCCTTTTTTGCGTCAGTTTTTTGACTGTTTTTTCCCAACACTCATTTTTTTTCTCTAGCTTGGCCCGCTCCCCTTTCCCCTCTGGCCGCCCCACCTTAAAGAGAATGTTGATGATTTTCTCTCATTTTGCACCCCGCGCACCCCTGTGGCCCCTCCCAGCGACCATGCCGTGAAATCTTGTGTCTTTATCTCATTTGAAACCAAAAATATGACGAAAAGCCTTACGTGCCGACATTCACGACCCAACATTTCTTCCTATTCCCCCCTTTCTGAAGGTTGGTTTCAACGTTTCCTTCTCCGGTCACGTGGAGGACAACAGGAAAACGCCAAATTCTGTCTCCAAACTGACGATTTTCCTTGCGCTTTTTTCAAGTATTCCCCTCCTGTACCCGGGACTCCCTTGCCTTATTTCGAAGACTCTTCGAGGCTCCTCGGGCTTACCGCCTTCACGATGTTTTTTCGGCCCCTTGGATGCCCCTCCATACCGCCACCAGGATTGTTCCTTCCCTCGTGCTTCCCCCCAAATTTCCCTCTCCGTACGGTAGGTTCTTCTGTGCTGTCCGAGCCTAGCTCCGTCAACGCAGAACGGCGTGATTCTCTTTGATCTCGAAGTTCTTTTTCGTTTGTCCGCCTCCTTTTTTCTAGGTGTTCACGGTCCTGAAGTTGAGGCAGGGGCTGTATTTCATGTTGCGCTGATAGAAGACAAATTTCTTTTCCCACTAGCACAAATTCCTGTCTCAGCTCTCGTCTATGTTTTCCCCCAAGCAGTGTGTGCTGCCTTGCTTTCTCCACCACCCTTCCCCCATTCTTTTTACGAGTGGTCACTCGACTAAGTTTTTCCTCCCCTTGTTGATCCCAATGGACAGCCCCCCCTTCTGTACCTCCCCGGAGGACCCGATGCCTCCTAAGGCCCCTGCTGACGCTTTCTTCCCCCTTGGAACCGAACAGTTCCCCCAGCAGAATGATGACAGCGGACCCTCTTGAGCAGAAGGTCCCTCCTCAAGTTGTCTCACAAGGTTCGAGTTCCATCAAGACAGGAAAGCGAACAGTCGCGCCCTTTTCGACGCCTTACTTTCGACCGCTGGTTTCCTTCGACCATACCCTTTTGCCCTTTCCTGCATTCGACCCGCGGAAAGAATCATGCCTTTTGCCCAACCCCTGCCTTCCTACATCTTTCTGTTGACTTCGCTCCCCTATCCTTGGTCCCCGCATTTTCACTAATAGAACCTCGTCCCCCCCCCTCCGAGCTGGCTACGCTGAGGCTCTTTTCCTCAGCCTGCCTGGCCACGTCCGCGGCGTGTACGAGGTCCCCTAAATCCCCCGGCTGCGTTCCCCCTCCTTCCCGTTAGCAGACGGCAAACCCCCCCCATCCTTCCCCAATAAACGGTGCCCTTTCTGATGCCGTGACCCCCTCCTTCCCCTTTCAAAGACTACCAGGAGTTCGTCAGTTCTCATTAGTCCAAGGGGAGCAAACACACTTCCTCCCGAAATCCCCCTCCTTTGTGCCCCTGACTTCTCTTCTTTATAGTGATACCGATGATGAACCCTTAGATTACCCCAATGGACTTCGTCCTCGCCATACGGCCGGTCACTGGGTTTTGCTCCTTTTTTTCCACTGTTCGAAAATGATGGGCGGTTCATCCACGAGCCCCCTTGGAATCTTGCCTCCATTAAGATTCCTGAATTCACCTAGTTTTTTTGGCAATTATTTCTTTTCGGCCTAACACGTGTTTGCCTCCCCCAGTCTCAATCGACAATGTCGTGCGGTTCGGCTCCAGAATTTCCAATGAATATAAGGAAATCCCCCGCCGTTCTCCCCCGCCCACTTTCTTCATTTCCCTCCACTATGTTTTTTTTTACTATTTTCTTATTTGTAGAGATGCTGGTTGTTAGAATTGTGGCCCTTCGTTCCTAACTCCCTCGTTGGAGGCTTCTTTCCTGCCGAGATTCCCTCTTTGCTTTTGCTAGATGCGGTTGGACTTCTTCTCCCGAAAGCCCTCACGCGCTCACGCTCTCCCATTTCCGAACTTCCTCTTCCCTAAGGACCCCGGCACTGCAATGCTTTTGCGCGCGTTTCCCCAACCCAGAAAGGAAGAAGAGTCTCCAAGGTAGCTAAAACCAATCCCTCTTCCCCCTGCTCTTATCGAGAGTCAAACAGAGGTCACTCATCCCTTCCCCTTCTTTTCCCCCTCTTTGCTCTTCCCTTTCGTCCCACTTCTTTGGCGTTTCTTCTTCAATTTGCCTTTTCTTCCCCGACTCCATCGAACAATCGGTCAGATGTTGGTTCCGATCTGGGCTAAGGCACTGGGTCTGAGTGAAAGTCGATCTCCTCCCTTCTATTGCCCCCCCACCTGCTTTTCTTTCCTCGGCCTCCCTACACTGATGCATTTTCCCTCTTACACTGGCCCGGAGCGTCGTGGTTCAAAAGGCTCCGCTCTCCCCCCTCCCTTCTTTTGACGACCCCTTTAAGCATCGTTCTCGCCCTATCTCCCGCAGCAATGAATATAAAGTCCCCCTTTCCTGTGTGATACTTTATTTTGTGTTGTTTTTTTTGTGGTTTTTTCCTCTCCGCCCCCCCCCCATTTCCTCTTTCCTCCAATGCTTTTCTCTTTCTTTTTTTCTAACGCCATATGGAGATCACTGTCTCAAATTTTTTTTTTAGTTTACCAAAATGTAGGGATCTTTTCTACTCCCTCCCCCCTCCTCTTCCCAGGCAATGGTTGATTTCTTTTCTTCTTTTTTTTCCTCCAGTGCGGAGATGATCCCACCACCCGACAAGTGGTTTCCCCCTCCCTGCGGCTCAAGGAAACTTAGACCTTCCCCCCTTCCTGAAGGCTCCTATAGGCCCCCTCCCTCTTTTTTTTCCAAGGCTTTTCAACACTTTACTCTACGTGGTGCCCATCCTTACGAAAATTGACGCGGGGTTGTCCTCCCCATCTCTTTCCGTCTTTTCTTTGTTTTCCTCTTTTTTTTCTTCCCCCTCTCTCACTTTTGGCTTTCGAGCTCTCGCATTGCTTGGTTTTTGCCGGCCTGGCGCCAGCCGGTGGCCTTTTTCGTTTTTTGTCAGTCTTCCCTTACTCCTCCCTTTACTCCTCCCCTTCTGTTGAGCTTTTTTGTCTGGCATTCCAACCCATCGGTTTGCAGAGGCCTATACCTCCTCCTTCGTCGGAAGGAACAAACGTCCCCCCCCACTCGAGCTCTCGTCTCCCTCCTTTTCCCTCTGAAAGTTTTCCTTTCGCCCGCCCCTTTTTTCATCTCTTTTTGAGGGTCGTGTATCAGCCTTGTATCCTCCTTTCTGTCTTGCGTCATGTCATTATTAGAGCCCGTAACCGAAAGCTCGCCTTCGATGTTTGCTTTGGAGGCGGATAGCTGGATGCCGCCACCCCTCCTCGTCCCCGCCCCCTATTTTCTCTTCCTTAAAGGTCCTGCTTCGGTCGCAACTGGAATTCGAAAGACCGGTTCGTCAGTTCAGACTGTTTTTCCACCTGAGCAAGAAGTTTGATGCTCGTGCTCTAATAGTCTGTTGGAGGACCTTCCCCCCTCAATGTTTAGTTCTGATTGGGATTTGAAGGTTTGTCAGGCGACTTCGTACGGCCCCCCCCGCGGCGAGTTCTTGCTGTCTGAGCTCCATCCTCTTTTCTGAGACCTGCAACTCTTTTCCACGCGACATTCTCTGTCCGAGTTGCTCCCACCAGATATTCAGCAATGCTGCTCCCCCGTTTTTCGTCTTTGATGATGGTTGTTGCTTCCCCCAATGAATTCTCAAGTCGACGGACGCGTCTTTCGGCCTATTTAGGACCGGCTCTAACCCTTTGGGCTGGCGAAAGATATCATCCGTTTCGACAACCGCCTTTTCGTCTTGTTACGGTCTTTTGCACGGCTGCTGTATGCTCTTTCTCTAGTTTCCGGCGTGTTCTTTTTGCGATCACCCTGACGCGACTGTGAGTTTCAGGCGTTTCCGCTTCTGACCCCAGTCAGGATGTGTTCTCCCCTTGTCAAACAAATTCATGGTTCCCCTTCTCCCTTACAGAATTTTATTTTTCCCTCCTTTCAGGAACCTGCGCATTCTCTTCGAGCTTTTTTCGCCGACTGAGAGTGGTCTTTCTTACCCCCCTAGCCAGGTGATTTCCCCCACTTCGCTCAAGATGGCCTCGTTTTTTTCAGTCTTCTTTGGTCTAGTTCGACCCCATTCTTTCTCCTCGTAGACGATTAGGTCCTCTTTGTTTTTCTTCTCTTTTGTTTATGCCAGCTTTTGGACGGTCAATTTCTCCAACACGTATCTGCAGCCCCGGTGAGTTCTTCTTTCCAGTCAACGACACGGCCTTCTGGCCCCCTCTGAACAGCCCCAAGACCCCGTTCTTTTGCTGAACATACTCCCTTTGCTTTGGGCACATTTGAATCCGCGTGATCCCCATCGTTTGGTCTCGATTTGAACCACTTCGTTTTCCCGAGCCCCGCAACCTCGGGTGCCTTGCCCCGTCGCTCTGCTGACAAACAGCCTGTCCGGTCCCTTCTCCTGATCATAGTCCCTTCTCTTTAGCTCGCGACCTCCACATCCCTTAAGACCGTCGAGTTGCGCTGGCCCCTTCCAGTCATGTTCCCAAGCTAGATGCTTGTCTTCCCCAATCTTCGGTGCGGTCCCCGTGTGAGTCAAAAATTTTCCCCGCTTACCTCTATGGATTTTTTCTTTTTATCGGCGACCTTCCGTGTGTCTACACTTCGAGCGCGTCAGTTTGCCCCACTTGGTACCTCCTTCGGCGCCTTCGCGCGGACTTTAGCATTTTTTTTAGGTTGACGGTGCGGTCAGGTCCTCATTCGTTTCCTAGTTTGGCTGACCACCCCCGTCTAGACTAAATAGACTTCCACGGTCTTCCCTAGTTCGTGTTGTCTATTTTTGATTGTTTCCGCCAGTTCCCTACCCATCGCCCCACGGTCAGTCTGGGTTTGCCGTTGGCGATACAATACCTCTCTCGAACATGCTCATAGGGCTTGCGGCCATGACGGTTTCTTGTATGTTCCTTCTTTTCTCCTTTCCCTTCCTTTTTTTCTGTTCTATATCTCCTTTGACCGGTAAATTCAGTCATGGACGCAAACCCGCAGTCCAGGTTCTGGCATCGTCACGCTTTTCCCGAGTCTTTTGCGACCGCAGATTCGGATATGTGAGGTGCCTTCCCCCCTGTTAGTGAAATCCCCCAATATGACGAACCTCTAGTGCTTTCCTCGTACCCTTTTTTTTTCCCTACCTTTTCCCGCGCTTTCTTGTAGAATTTGGTCCAAAGTCCTTCGCCCCGCCGGCACGTGGATGCCCTTCGGAGTACCCTTTTTGCCGACTGACGACGCCGGTTGCGATCGTTCAGTCTTTCTCGCACCAGGGCGACCTTTTTCCCGAAGCGGTCTACGTCCCTACCCCCCGTCCTCGGTCTCGAGTCTACCACAAACAACCCGCTTCTCCTGCATTGCGGCTGGGACCCTGTCCATAACTCTTCTTTCTATGACATTCTTTCTCCTCTTTCTCACAATGTTTGCGCGCGACCTCCCTCCCTTTTTTTCGGACGGATTTCTTTCTAGTCCCTTCCCTCCGCGCAACGGCGTGCCTTGGACTGGTTCCCTGGCCGGTACTTTTTCTTTTTTTTCGTTTTATGAGGCAAGGCCATCGTCCCTTTCGGGTTCGGCACTGTCCTCTCTCCGACTGGCAAAGTTTTGATCACTGTGATTAGCCTCCCCAAAGGTGTGACAGGACTTTTCTTCCCTTCCATACAACCCCTAACGTGGTCGGCCGGTGCCCCCCGCGGTTCCGTGAAGCCGTGATTCCTCCTTTGCCCCGATTACATTCCCCGGCCCTCCTCATAGTTTTGACCGCAACACCTGCTAGTGATGAACGTCTCTTCCCCCCCCCTCTTCAGAAAGACTTCCCTTTTCCCTGCTTTCAGCTGTCACGAACTCCCCTCCAAGCAGAAGTCTTTTCCGTTTTTTTCGATCAGCTCTTTTCTTTTCCGCGTGGCCCCAACGTCTAGTTTACCTCCCGCACCCCTTCACTCTCCGGTGCCCTCGCTTAAGAGAAGTACCGAGCGCTGACTGTTCCCCCCCATTTTTATCGTCGAATCCTGTCCCCTTAATTGCGGTAAGCTGACACCTTCTCTTGTCATCGCTTCCCGACCACGTCGTTCTGTCAGGTGGAATTCTGCACCCGATCCCATCCGGAAACGACTTTTCTAAGCGACATTTCTCGACCTGTCCCCCACATCCTTCCCGGTGCTCAGAGAGGCGTTCATTTAGTTACACTACAGTTACTGGGTTACTTCACGTCGGCTTTAAGCCGCGGCCTTGTTTCCATTTCAAGTCTTCACGAAGACCCGCAACATCTCACCGACTCAATTTTTGAACTCTGTTAGAAACGCATTCAAGGAAATCACAGGCCTGCGTGCTTTTTGATCAGCAAGGACACTTTCCGATCCTCAAGAAGCTCCGAGGTGTTTTTGCTTTTAATTTCGTCCACTCCCGGCATCCCGCCGGTACCTAACCCTTTTCATAGTTCCTCTTGAAGGAAAAGGCATATTCTGATCATCCGCAAAAGGACGCGAGGCTGATGCAGTAGTGACTGTCTAACTTTAGGAGAAATCAGTGTCCTCAGCCCCCCGGCATATTTTGATTTACATTTAAGCTTGGACCTGCCCCCTATTGGGAT
>Ga0179593_1721618_pt1 | contig 11744 bp, 15 predicted proteins | sample CZODoug2_1_08_16_FD_185931 | JGI IMG/M metagenome (GOLD analysis project Ga0179593, IMG submission 185931) | Vadose zone soil fungal communities from Angelo Coast Range Reserve, California, USA - CZODoug2_1_08_16fungal (PacBio error correction) | ecosystem: Environmental > Terrestrial > Soil >... | reverse complement strand
AGCGCGCAGGTTGCGCCGGACTGGCGCTGGGCGGCCGGGCTGGATTTATCATGATGTGCTGATCCCGCGCAGGCTGGCGGCGGCCGGGGCCTTTTCGATTGTGGTGGAGGCGGGCTGTTTCGGGCCTTCAGATCTTCGGCTGGGCTATTACGCTTATTGGTCCCCACTAACGCGGTGGACAAAGGAGGATGCGGGCACGCCGACAAAATGGGTCGCAGGGCGTGATCTACTTGTCGAAACTTCAACCGGCCATACGCGCTGTGGGGTGCTGCGGTGCTGCTGTGGCGTGGGTTCTGGTGCTGGCGATTTCCCCGGCCGCCAAAGACGGAATGTCACGTGCGCCGCCGAGTACGGGCCGGCTGCCCGGGCGGGCAGAGCCCGGCGGCGGTGGGTGATCTTCATCGTTGCCAGCGGGTGTTCAGGCGCTGTATGGATTCGGAAGCGGCGATTTATGCACGGCCGCAGGGTCTAGTAGTATCGTATGACTTAGTGATACCAAGGAAAAGGTATCACATTCGTCATCGCCTCGGCCAAGGCGCGGAGAGTTCAGCATTTTTCAATGACGTGCAGCAGTTCGGGGATGAGGACATTCTGAATTCTTTTTTGGCTCTGGCAGTTGGAGGCGGAGGCGCGCCCGCCCCCAGGCATGCACTCCTGCAAGTCAGGTGATTTTACCTGACTTGCGATCCGAGAAACTCCAGGTCAGCGCCCAGCTTCGACGCTGCATGACGGTGCGGCGGGCAATGCCAGGACAAGCCGGCCCTGCGTCAGCCGGGGACGTCCTGACCGCCGCCATGCGCGCCACCTGAATAATATGCCCGGTGGTCCACAAGCCGAAACCAGGTTCCAGCCGTCAGGAAACGGCGAGATCGGCGATGGGAATGCGCAAATGTGTATGCCGCTCATTGACGAGGCCGACGAGGCGTACTGGACCTGACACTCCAGGCAAAGATGGTGTCCTCATCGAGAAGCAGGCGGCCCGCTGGCGAACCCCTGGTAAAAGTCGCCCAGCTCGAACCGGTACTGCATCATGGTTCCTCTCTGCCTGTGAGGTGCAATTTTGGTGTTTGAGGGCCATTTCCGGGCGCCACCCGCGGCGCTGCCAACGGCGCCTGGTTCATATTATGAGCAACCGGGCAACCGATCCCGCGATGAAATCCGTCGGCACCAAAGACCACCGATTGCGATTGGTCATTCCGCTGCCCGACGAAAACTCGCAATGTGTCATGGCCAGTGGCGCGCCCTCCTTCACCGAGATGCCTAGTCATTGGCGGACCCTTCATGGCGGAACGGCGTTCGACCGCGCCGGGCCGCTTCTGGCGACACCCGCGGGCACGAGGGGGGACGTAAGAAAATCGGGTGGGGACCGCTTCCCTACCACCAGGCGCCATGAACGATGCGCAGCATCTCGCCCTTGAGAACGCTATCTGTAGGATGGTTGAATGGCAAAGTTAATTCCAGGGGGAGCAACACACCATGCGCATGTAATTGGTCTTTATCAGTGCCAGCGTAATCCTTGACCTCGGCCTGCTCAAGAGGTCAAACCGCATCCCGTACACCAAGCAGAAACGCGGGACAAACTTCAAACCCTCGACGTGTATTCGCCGCCCAAGGCCAAGAACCTGCCCGTCGTCGTCTGGATTCACGGCGGCGGCTGGGCAAGGAGGCGATAGGTCCGAAATGTAATGACAAGCCGAAAGTGTTCAATGGGAAGGGAGTCATCATGGTTTCCACCAAACTATCGGCTGTGACCAACGTGGAACATGGCGACTCTTTGGGGGAAACGCGCGGAAGTCAAGAGTCCATCGCTGGTCCATGACCATATCGACGAGCACGGCGGTGATCCCAAGGCTCTTGATCAGGGCCATTCCGCCGGCGCCAGCTTTGCCGCGCTCCTTTGCACCGATGAACACTATTTGAAGGAAGAGGGGCCTGTCGTTTGCCATCATCAAGGATGCGTGCCCGCGATGGCGGACACGTATGACACTCACAGCACATGATCGAGGTAGGTGCGGAGAAGATTGCGCCAGCGTTTGCATGGTCTCCCCTGCCAAAAAATTCGGCCCACCGGCATCAAGTTCGGCAACGCCCCGGAAAAAAAAAACCAAGGCCTTCTCCGCGGTAAAGCACCGTAGCAAGGAAAGGGCCACACCCGCAAGTTCCTGATCTGTATGTCCCGGCACCCGACGGTGCCGCAAGGCTCTCCGGCCATGGGGCAACTGCTGAAAGCAGCGCCGAGTCCCGTCACGGTTTTCGGGCGAAAGAGCGACCCCACACAAAAATAAACGCCGATATCGGAAAAATCGCGACGCCTGCGACGGGACGGACCCGCTGTTCGCATTCGTTTGAAAAAGTTATCAAATGAGGTTGTTTCAATTGAGGCTGGCGTTTCAAAGGACGCTCGACTGAGGATAGAATTGACATTGCATTTTCTGCCACGCGATCGTGGAGGCTTCGATGAATTTCCAGCCAGACGATCAAAGTCGCAGAACGCGTGAAAGCCAGTTACCGGAAGGAACGGCTTGAAAGGGTGTGAGTTGGAGAGGCTCACGAGGACGGCTACGTGGCAATCGCGCCTGAATCGTGTGAGCCACTATCTCGCGATCGTTTGGTGAAGCTGTTGCCGCTGCGCGAGCGCTTCCCGATCGATTCCTCGTGATCCACCATTCACGCCAATACGCCGCGATCATTGGGAGGGCTGATGTGAATTGATCGGCGGCCGTCCTGGAATTGGGTGGGGCGCCCCACCTCCGGTTCCGGTTACGGTACTGCCGCCCATTATTCAATTCGACCTGGTCAAACTGCGGTTAGGAAAGCGAACATTCGCGGCCATCCGCACCGAGGTGGTCATTCGAACGAGAATCAGTCTGGGCCATCGAGAAGTTCTATTGAATTGCGGCGGGCCAAATCCACCGACCTTTGGGAAACTTTGAGACTGTTGCCCACGACTTCCTAGAGTGGCCAGGGCGTCCCGTACTGTCGAATAAGGACACTTTATGACTCGACTCCTACCTGGGTGCCGGGTCAATTTGCACTCTGAAACTAGACGGTTTCTTGCATGCCTCTCGGAACGTATGCGATAACCATCCGTCCCCCATCCTTTTGAGGTGGGTGAGCTCTGTCGTGATCCCAGTCGCCCGATACAAATCGGAAACAACTCTGTTCGAAATTTGCGCAAACCCGCCCTCGAAAAACAGATTCCGAACAGATCTAGGTCGTTGGATGCACTGATATATGTGGTCCGAATCAAGTTTGAGCATCTTCAGTCCAAGCGATTTCGGGCGTCAGGCAAGAAATAGAACTGACATGTGCAATAAAAATACGCAGAAAGGACTTCGATCGCACGCCGCGATTGCTGGGCCACCAACAAAATCCACAGCAGTCCCTCCCATGTCGCGCATCTCGTGTATTCGCGTTCGCAGTCGACGGTAGTACTCCCGATCCATATACACTGGGGAGCCGCAGATCCCTTGCGGAAACTGTCGTTCATCCAACAAGGTTGCACGTTGGAATCAAGAATTGAAGGATGAGATCCAGTACTTTTTCTCGGACGAGCAGAAAGGTGTCTGCGTACTCTTTTCGATGCTCTTGACGATTGGGAAAACAGAAAATCGGGAAGACTTTCTATCTCGCGCGTACCGCTAAAGCCACTCTTCAAACGGACATCGATTTGCCAAGACGAAGGGGGCTAACTGACTTTTAAGCTGCGGAGCATCTGCTGTTGCTCCCGAGTGTTGAAGCGTTAAGGACGTAGCAGGATGTCGGTATTCCGACCACAGGTAGCACATGATAGACATATCCTGCCGAGGCACCAAGAAAGAAACATTAAAAGGGTCAGGGAAGAGCGGAAAGAAGGGTTAAAAAGGGGGAGGAGTAAAGAACACGGAAAGAGGACAGCGAAGTAAATCAATACTCTTGAGATCTAGCTTAATCTAAATGGGTGGTGTGGGGGCGTGGGGGGGGTGAAGTTCTTGCCCTTGCCTTTCGGCTACTTGCTTTCGGACTTACCCTGATGTCTTCGGGGGAGAGTGGGGGTGTGTGTTATCACTACATCCCTTACTTCCCGTACGGTGTGAGACTTCCCGCGCTTTTTCCGTCTGCCTCCTCTGTGTGCGGTTCTCTGTAGATTTGGTCTCTTTATAGAGAGAGATCAAGAAGAGTGAGTGACTTCGCTGGACGTGGCCGGGGGTCGGTACTCCGACCCTGGTGAACCGCGTTCGTCGGCCGGACCCGGGGGAATTTGGAGGTTCGTGGTGCCTCGGCAGGATAGGTCAAGCATGGGCTACCGGGGTCGAATACCGACCCAGGCGACGTCCTGAACGTTTAACATTCGGGAGAGCAACACGATGGCCCGTCGCATTAAAGCAGTGAGCCGACCGTAACTTGGCAAATCATGTCGTTGAAGAGTGGCTGTAGCGGTACGCGACGAGTAAAAGTATTCACGAGTTTCTGTTTCCATGGCAGAGCATCGGAAAGAGTACGCAGACACATTGGCTCGGGCCGAGAAAGAAGTACTGGTTTACATCCGTCAATCCTTGATTCCAACGTGCAATCATGGTTGTGATGACGACATTTTCGCAAGGGAGAGTCGCGCGCCCCAGTGTATATGATCGGGAGTACTACCGTTCGACTGCGAACCGAATACACGGATGCGCGACATGGGAGGGACTGGACGTGGATTTTGGATTTGTTGACCCAGCAATCGCGGCGTGCGAATCGAATCCTTTCTGCGTACTTTATTGCACATTGTCAGTCTGCGGACGCCGAAATGCTGGACTTGAAGATGCTCAATCTTGATTCGGGACCAAATATATCAGTGCAGCCCAACGACCTCCCAGAATCTGTTTCGGAATCTGTTTTTCGAGGCGGGTTGGCGCAAATTCGAACAATTTGTTTCCGCGTGTATCGGCGAATGGGATACAAGGGACAGGCTCCACGCCCACCAAACAGGATGGGGAAGGATGTTATCGCAATACGTCCGAGAGAGGCATGCAAGAAACCCGTCTATGTTAAGTGCCAAATTGACCGGCCAACAAGGTAGGAGTCGAAGTCATAAGTGTCTTGATTCGTACCGTACGGGGACGCCCGGGCACTCGAGGAGTCGTGGCAACAGTCTCAAGTTTACCAAAGGTGCGGTGGAGTTTGCCAGCCGCAATCAATAGGAACGTCTCGATGGCCAGGATTGAGTCTAGTTTCGAATGAACACCTCGGTGTGAGGGCGCGACTGTCGATTTCCTTACAGCCTTGACCCAGGTCGAATTGAGAAGGGGCGAAAGTACGTAACCGGAACGGGGCGCACCCACCCCATAGGACGCAGCCGACAATTCCTCAGCCCTCCCAGATGGATCGCGGGGATGGCTGATGTGGATCACGAAGGAGATTCGAGCGGGGGGGTAAGCTGCTCGCGCCAGCGGAAAGCTTCACCAACCGAATCGGCGAGATAGGATCACCCGCATTCAGGCTCGATTGCCACGTAGCGTCGCGTGAGCCGCTTCAAACTCACCCTCAGCCGTTTTTCCCTTTTTTTCTTTTCTTTCCCTTTTTTTCTCCCTGGTAAATGGCTTTCAACGCGTTCTGCGACTGAGTCGTCTGTCTGGAAATCATCGAAGCCTCCAACGATCGCGTGGGCAAGAAAAGGCAATGTCAATTCTATCCTAATCTCGAGCGTCTTTGGAAAGCCAGCCTCAATTGAAACAACCTCATTTCAGGAACTTTTTCAACGGAATGAGACAGCGCCGTCGTCGCGAGGTCGTCCGATTTTCGAGATCGGAGTATTTTTGTGGGTGTCTCTTCGCCCAGACGACCGTGACGGGGACATCGGTGCTTTCAGCACGTTGCCAGCGGAGAGCCGTGCTTTTCGGGTCCGTCGGGGGGCCGGCGACATACAAGATAGGAACGGCGGGGATGGCCCTTGTCCTTGGCTACGTGGTTAACAGCGGAGAAGGCCTTGTGTTTTTCCGGGGCGTTGCCGAAACTTGATGCGGTGGCGAATTTTGCAGCGGGAGCCATGCAAAACTCGGCGCATCCTCCGCAACCTCGATATGGCTGGGATGTAATACGGGTCGCCTCGACGGGCCACGCATCCTTTGATGATGGCAAACGGACAGACCCTTATTCCGTAAAAATTAGTGTTCATCGTGCAACGGAGCGCGGGGGCAAAAGCTGGGGGGCGCCGGGCGAATGGCCCATGGATCAAAGAGGGCCGTTTGGGATTTAACCATGGGCCGTGGGCACGGCGGGGGATTGATTGGTTCAAATGGAACCCAAAAAGACCGGGAAGGACTTTGGTGACGTTGTCCGCCAGCCGTTCAGAGGTCGCCGTCCACGTGGGGGCAGGCAGCCGATAAGTTGGTGGAAAAAAACCAGGGGATGAAGCCCTTTCCCATTGGGAAAAAAAACCACCTTTTCGGCTTTGTCAAAACCATTTCGGGAACTTATCAGCCCTCCCTGCACAGGCCCCAGGGGCAGGCCGTTGGAATCCAGAAGGGGGGGGGGTGGACGGGGGGAAGGGGGCAGGGTTCTTGGCCTTGGGCGGGCGTGGAATACCCAACGTCGGAGGGTTTTTTGGACAGTTGTCCCGCGTTCTTGGTTGTCACCCGGGGTGTCGCGGTTGGAACCTCTTGAGAGATTGGGCCAAGGTTCCGGGATTACCCGTGCTGGCAATGAGGAAGGACCCAAATTTGGACATGTGGCTTCATGGGGTTTTGCTCCCCCCCATGGGAATGAAACTTTTTGCCATTCAAACAAGCTTACAAAGATAGGGGGCCGATTCAACCGGGCACGAGATCGGCGCCGCACATCGAGTCATGGCCGGGCATGGGTGGTTAGGTGAAAAACGATGTTTTATCCCCCACCCCAGATTTTCAACCCGTCCCTTCTGGTTTGGCACGGTGGTCGCCAGGGAAACAAGAGGGCGGGCGCGGGGTACCGAAAAACGCCGGGTGCCGCCATGAAGGGGGGCCGCCCCCAATGGGGGGGGACGGGGTTCATTTTGCGCGGTGAAAGGGGAGGGGCGCGGCAAAAAAAACTGGCCCATGACAAATTTTGCGCGTTTTAGTTCCGGGAGCGGGAATGGAACGGGGAAATTTCGCAAACTCCGGGGGGTCGTGGGGCCGACGGGGACCATCGCGGGATCGGTTTTGGACCTGTTTTGCTGCATTTAATATTGGAAACAACCCACCCGGGCGAGACAAGGTTGGGACAAAAGAGGAACGGGGAGGGTGGGGACGCATGGGACCAAACTGCGGGGAATTACAAAACACAAAAATTTGGGGCCACCTCAAACAGGGGGCCAGGGAGCACGGCCATGGAATCCCCCAAAGTTAACCGTTTCGAGGCTGGGCGGACTTGTACCAGGGCGTTCGGCCAAGCGGGAAACGGGCCTGCTTTCGGCGATTGGAGGGACAAACCCCAATCTTTTTGGGCCTGGGAGTTTTTCAGGGGGAAAGGGGGGCACAAGCCAATTCAGTCACAGGGCATCGGTAAAGAGGCGGGCAATCAACCACAACAGGTGGCGCATTCCATTCAGCGAATCCTGCGGGCCTCCAGTTTGACGCTGGGGACAAAAAAACACTGGGTTTCGGGGGCTTGTGGGGGAAACAACGCTGGGTACAGTAAAGGGGTCGGCGGAGCAGTGGACGCGGGTAAAGGGGAAGTTTTACCAACGCATTGGACGGCGCAGGGGGTGACGGGGGCTTGTTTTTCTGGGCATTGCCCGCAAAGCACCGTTAAGGCAAGGCGGGGCGAAAATGGCCTGTCCGGGGCGGGGGGAACCTGCAGTTCCCGGATTCGCAAAGTTCAGGGGGTGAAACATCTCACTGACCTTTTGAAGGGAAGTGGCAGGCTGGGAGCCGCGGCGCCCTTTTCCGCCTTCCAAACTTGCCAGGAAAGCCAAAAAAAAAGAATCAGGAATGTCACCTCAAACATCCCCCGGACTGCTTTTGTGCACCGTCATTGAAAAAAAATGGCATGAAAAACTATGAGCAGCCTGGTGCCCGGAAGCGTATGAACGATGTGAAACCTTCTTGGTAATCCAAACGGAAAAGTTCATACGAAGATAAGACATAGCGGAAAAAGGAAGCGGACAGAAAAGGAGGGCAGACCCGACAGGTCCCGCAAAGAAATCGTAAAACGGGAAACAGCCGCAGGAGGGACAAAAAACACTAAAAAAAAATCAAAAAGATGTGCGGGCCAAACCGTGGAAGGACACAACACACCGCCGCACGGGGCTCTGCCCAACGCCCCGCGGCCCAGGACGCCCGTACTCGGGGAGGGCGGGGGGGGGCAACGTGGGGGGGGGGGGAAACCATTTCCCGGGGCTTTGGGCGGGGGGACTGGGTGGGAAAAATAGGGGAAGAAAGAAAAAAAATGGTGGCGGGACAAAAGAGACAAAAACAAGCTGAGAAGAATCCTCAAAGCAACAGAACATCAAAACAAGGCACAGTGGTAGCCCGTGACAGGACAGGGGGGTGAGGGAAGGGGGAAAAAAGGGACGGAAAAAGACCGGAGGAATACCAACATGGGGGTAGGGCTGTGCCACGAAAGCGCAATTGGGCTCAAAGAGGGGAGAGTGGGGAGGGGGGGACACAATGTAAATTCCGTAAAATAGGGAACATAAGGAAAAGGGATACTCACGAAGGGCCGGCAACAACACAGGAAAAAAAAAAAAGCCCGACCGGCCAACCACAAATCAGTCCCCGGGGGGCGCCGACCAGCACCTGGCCGCCGGCGGGATCAGCTTCAGATTCACGGCCCAAAGCCCCGCCGGACCAGCGCCAGCGTTCCGCCCGCAACCCTGCGCCCGGCTTTTACAATCGGGGCGGGACCAAACGAGGGGCGATTCGGCAGAGGGGAGTAAAATACACAAAAAACAACAAGGGCTCAAGATACATAGGAAGGGGGGGGGCAGACAGAGAACAACCGACGAAGGAGAAAAAAAACAAGACACAAAAAGGCGAAGGGACAAACAGAAACCACAGGCCCACAAGAAATCCGAAGGAGTGCGTCCGGGTGGGAAAGAAAAGTGTAAATCTTCAAAGGCTCTTCTCCACCAGCAGCGTTGTAAAAAGCGGACCAAAGATTCGGGCAGCGGGGGCACGGGGAAGCGGAAGAGAGGAAGGGCGAGGGACCAAAAGAACCGCACTGCGGAAAAAAAAAAACGCCACGAAGCGCAGGCAAGAACTACACCAAAAACCAGAGCGAGAGAGGGCGCCGAAAAAAGAAGCAACGGGGACGCATCAGGTAAAGATCAGACGGGGGAAAAATGATCAGGTAACAGATACACGGCTGACAAAAGCTTTGCAAAACACCAAAACCAACACAGGCAGGGAAATAATCTCGGAGGGGAACAAACCACAAAACCGAAAAAACAAGCGTACTAGGTGGGAGAGTCGGCAAGCATTGGAATAAAATAGGGCCATGCCAAGGGCGGACAACCAAGAATTAGGGTTCCACCAAACCCAACTGAGGTATTGGTTCCTTCTACCCCGGCTTCAGCCATGTTGAATTTTAACAAGGGGGGGTGTGTCCACCACTCAACCCCACAGCACTCCCCGTTTTGGCCGGGCAAGGGCAAATTTGCGGGGGGAACCGTGCGCAAGACACGATAAAATTTCCAGTCGTCCGGAAATCAAGCAGGCCGTTGCCAGGAGCACACAAGCCGAAAAAACAAAGGACGGGACGCGGGGGAACCGGCCACACACGGTCACCCAACAAAGCGTTTTGACACGAACCGGTGGGGCATTCTAACGGGTTAAAAAGGACGGATGACCCCCACCGGGGCTTGGTCGCCCGTCCGGCGGGAGCGAAACCGCCCGTTTGTCTTCGCGGGGGAAGTGGTAACAAGCAGGGGAAGCGATAAGACAGAAGAAACACAAAAAAGATGGAAGATTAAAAGGCCAATGCCAGCCAGCTGTAGAGAACCCGGGTCACGCAGAGCGAGTCTTTTTCCGTTGCGTCACCCGGGCCCAAACAGGCAGTTCAAAAAGTTTCCACCGGCATGTACCGTAGGACGCCAATCGTTGAAAACGGGGGGGGGACCCTCGAAGACCTTTGGAACAAAAGCTCCTTTCAACGGAGCCGGAAAATAAAAACCGGGTCAACGTTCCAAAGGGCACCATAGTTCCGTTCGCCCCCCCACCAACCAGCGCAAGTCGCCGGGGGGGACAATGGTCCAGACGGAAAAAGCGCCCCCAGATACGGTTACTGGTAATAAGGCTCTCTAGAGGATTTTGGCGTATCTTGGGCCTTCCCCGGTTTGGTCGGCTTCCGCGAGTTGGGCAGTTCGGGGGGCGTTAGCGCTTTGGACGGGCCCACCATGAATAGGAGGGACCCGAGGACCCATCATCAGGAAAAAACCACTTGCGGGGGTACAGGGTGGGGATGACCAAAGACGGCCAAAACCGCCCGGCGATGGCGGGCGAAAAGCAAATTTGTTTTACGGCCGACGGGGAAACGATTGGCAAATGGGTCGATGGAAACTTTGCTTTGGTGGTTTTGAGGGCCGAAAGCAGTAAAGGCCAGCTGGATGCCGATGTAGGGGACCGGGCCATCCCAACAGCGCAGGTTTAGGGCGGGGTTGTCAGCAAAAACCAGGGAGGGCCAAGAAAGCGAAGGGCGGGGGGGACGGCCGGGGAGCACCGGCCGCAGGTCGAAACATGTACCGCCAACCAATGGGGACAACTTACACAGGCGGGCAAAACCGGGGCGGAAAAACCGCCTTGGTTGGATGGGATCGCGGTCGGGGCCATCACAATCGGAGTAACCCCGTCGGTTAATCAGATTACAACCGATGGACGGCCCAAGGCCAGTAAAAAAACAGGAAAACGCGACCGCCCCCACCCTTGGGCCCAACAGGCCCGTCGCGTTTTATCGTAAGTGGGACCGGGCGCTCCCCCAATTGGCGGCCCAGCGTTGCACCGCCAAACCAACCCAGGCACGGTTTCCTTCCCACCCATTGCCGGGGCGGGGACGGACCCGGCAATTGGGGACCGGAACCGGCCCGGGGGACGGATGTTGCCAAGGTTTTGCCGGAGGGGTTCCGGGGTCCCCCACCGGCCCATTCCCACAATTTGTCCCTTCCAAATTTCAATTTGCCGCCGGGCGGACCGCCACTTGGGGGACTCGCCTTGGCGATCCCGTACCGGCAATACTCGCGAATAGCCGCGCCGACGGGGGGCCCCACAACCGCTCGGGCCCACAATCGCTTGGGATTAAGTGGAACCCCTTAAAAGAAATACCGTGATTGAAAGCCAAATCCGGGCGGCACCCCAGCAGGGGCAAGGGGCAGTGGGGCCCCGCATACGGTTGGGGAACACCCGGCTAGCAAGGGATTTGGGGTTCGCCCCCCGGGGGGGGGTAGATGGGTGGCGAGTGGGAAGTACACAGGGGGGGGAAGATGGACCAAAGGAGGAAGGAATTGGTGTTTGACGACGGGTTTACAACCGGCGACCCGCCGGATGATGTTGGCCGCGGGCGGGCCTCACCCAAAAACCCGCTGATCAGCGCCACGGGGCCAAGGTGGACAACACATTTTTGCAAGCGGCGGAAAAAAACCGAGCCGGGGGACGGGGCCAGACAGGGAAAGGGAATTGCAAAAAAACCTCGCGGGCTTTTTGCAGGGAAACACTAGCCACCGAACAAGGCCGGAAAAACACCGCCAGCCAGCACGGATGCTGTGGCTTCCACCGAAAATGAGGAGGGCATCCCGGCGGGCCGCTACAAAAGCTGCCCCGGGGGGGCGTGTC
>Ga0179593_1364974_pt1 | contig 11744 bp, 10 predicted proteins | sample CZODoug2_1_08_16_FD_185931 | JGI IMG/M metagenome (GOLD analysis project Ga0179593, IMG submission 185931) | Vadose zone soil fungal communities from Angelo Coast Range Reserve, California, USA - CZODoug2_1_08_16fungal (PacBio error correction) | ecosystem: Environmental > Terrestrial > Soil >... | reverse complement strand
TGCTTATGGCAGCCCAGCGAGTTAATCGAAAACGAAAACCGTCCTCCCGAGTTTGTTCCGAATAGGGAAGCATTTTTCCCTTTGCCCCCGGGACGCGCGAATATAATTGTAAAACTCAAACCTTCACACAAGAAAGACCATATCTAATTGAGCCAATCTGTTGGCGTTGTGTTATGTCACTTCGTCCGGCCCCCTTCTGTTCGCGTCGTCCCCCTTTTTAATCCAGCCACCACAGGTCGATGCCGCTTCCTCCAGCGATTCGTGTGAAACTCGCCTGTCTGAAACCCCAGCTTGAGTTTTTTTTCCTTAATCCAGTCCTGAATAGACTTATCTCGGGCTGCCAGACCCGCGGTGATTCCCACCAATGATAGCACGCGGTGGGAGTCTTATCTTTAATGATTCTACTGGCCCCCCCTTGAGGGGGTTTTCACCCCGGAAACACTCCCGATGCTATGTCTAACCTCCCATCCCGACTTTTTTCCAGCGGTGGCACCCTGTTCCGTTCCGTGTGGCTTTATCAGCCCCCATTCGGGCCCCCCAAATGATTGCGTCATTTTTCCCAGAAGCGGCTTTTGCCTGCTGACTGCCGTCGTCACACTACGTACGGCCCACCACCCTCAAGATGGCCCAAGGCGTCGATTTTCAGTCCTGTCTTTCCCGCCGACGTGCGCCGTCGCGTAGGAACGAGACGTCACCTCGGAGGCCTTCCAACCCTTCTCCCCCCTTCCCCCTTTCCCGCCTGGTTAACACCACGGTCCTGAAATTGACGCTTGGGCCATCCCGGCTAACTAGCGCCGCCCTAAGCGTTCGTCAAAGAAATACCTCCTTTTTTTACCCTAACTATTTTTTACCGTCAGCGTCCTTTCTTCCGCGTTTAGTCTGGCGCTGGCCAAACCGAAAAGCAGAGGCCGCGCAGGTGGGTGTTCTCCGCGGTGAAAGGGTACCCCCCGAATCTTTTTCGTCACTCAGTTTCGTTGAACGCTTCTCTTCGACGCCTTGTCTCATATCGTGTTTATCCAAGTAAATTAGGCACTTCGCAGACTAATTTCTGCCCCGTTTACCATTCGTCTCCTCTTTTCCTTTCACCTCGACCCCCGGATACTTTAGCCTGCATCGCTTCCAGCTGAGGGCCCAGTCTTTCCCTTGACTTTTTCCCACATTCTTTCTCGGTAAATTTTCGGGTTTTTTCTTTCTTTTTTTTTTTTTTTCATGTTTTATTGGCTCCCCCGCGTGCAGATAGCGGATTGAGCCAGGAAATTCACTCTGCTATCTTTCTTTTCCACACCCCTTTCCGGCCGTTGAGCGGACCCGTCAACTTCTTCCCTATAATACTTGAGAGATGATTCAATCCGTTCTAAGATGGTGTTTCAGGCTAGCCCCCCACCCGGACACTTCCCTCCCCCACCCCTCACTCAGGGTGAATTGCCTTATTCTGTTTAAACCTCGTGTCCCCCGGGCTCCCTCCTCGACATCCTCCCCCCCTTCCTCGCTGTTATCGGCCTTATTTGGAGCCTCCATCTCATTCGGCAGCAATTGATATGTCTGGCTCTCTGGTTTCTTCATGTTCGGGTCACTTGTTTTTTTCCCTGGTTCGTCGGTGAATGGGCTCTTTCTCCGGGACTCCCTAGCTTTTTGGATGGGTAATACCCCCGAGGGTCTGGGTGGTTTTACCTTTTTTTTCTTCTCTCAATTTGGGATAGTAAGGCATTTTTATGTTTTGGGACGGCGCCCTCCCTCAGAAGTTTTTTTTTTTCCTATAAGAGTTCGGCTTACTTTGCCAGACGGCGTATTTTGCTGACGCCTCCACCCCACAGATTGAGTATCGCGGGAGTCACTTAGCCTCTGTACAGGACTTTTTAACTCTGCTTTTGTCTTCTGCTGCACGCGAGAGAGAGTTGGATCCCATCGGTTGAGCCCCGCGGTAGAATCTGCTCGCCATGCCGCCCTCATGCTATGAAGATTATTTTGAGTTACTTTTTCCTTGCAGAGAGGTTCCCCCTAATCCGCTATCTACTTTCCTTCTTTTCGTGTTTTTTTGGAGAGATCCCTTCCGCACTGAATTATGACTTTCTTGACTCGCCCGTGGGCAAGCCTCTTTGGCCCCTCATCGGTTACGGCAGGTGCTCGTCTCCCCGCGGCCCTCCTCCCCCCACGCTTTTCTTCTCTGCCTCGGCCGCTTGCCTCTCATGGTATCTTTTTCCCACTTTCTGGCTGGCATGAGCCGGGAAAAACGTTGCTGCCCTTCTGATCCTCCTTCGGTGGATAATGCCCCGCCCACGATACGATTTCCGCCTCCCCCCCCCCCCAACTTTCGCTTTAGAGGTACAAACCGACCCCCTATTACAGAGTGCCGGAGGGTGCGCTCCACCACATTAATCCTTAAAGCTCCCCCTTCGCTTTTATCCCCTTCGAGGGTTTTTTGTAGAGCCACAAAGTCGCGCAGCCTACGCCATCACCCCAGTGATTTCCGTAACGTCTCTTTCCGGCGGTAACCCTTTGAGTTTTATGTACCCGCCCCTCTAATACACTCCTTCCCGTATCCCGAAGAATTTCAATTGAGTTCTGAATCCCCCGCATGATCCTTTAACATCACAGTTCATCAAAAAGAGAAATCTTTAAACTTTTGATTCTTACTCTTTTTCCCTTGGAGCCGCCATTTCGATGGTTCATTGTGACCATTTTGAGGAGTTGCCCTGCGGGGCCCGATATTTCTTTTTTTCTCACCTTACTAAGTTCTCTTCTTACTTTACTAGGCACCGGTTTTTCGTACCAAGGACTATTTCCGATTGGTTCCCAGCGCTCTGTAAGGGCGATGTGCTGTCCTATAGCCTCTCTGCGCGCGCACACAAATCGCCTTCCCTTTCCGCCAATGACCCCCGCTGAACAGATTGTTTTTTCTGTGCAAACTCATACTGTTTATGAGCTCTTTATGTGAAGCGATGCGGTCTATGCTCCGTTGGGGTTTTGTGAACGGCGCAATTCTATGGAACGTTTCCCTTTAGGTGAGAAAACTTTCTGATTCTAGGTGCCTCATGCCTTTTAAACACGCCATCCTGCTCAAGCCCTTCGAATAATTACCTGGCGTCATACTCCGGCTTGAAAGTCTCCATCTCTTTACGCGCTTTCCCCTCAACCACACCTTTAAAGGACTGCGAGTTTCCATTGGTTCGTCGTTTGCCGTCGCACCCCCCGCACCGAGGCTTCTGGGGTTAAGGGTCTGTTTTTTGCCCCTTACAACTTATTTTTGTGCGCCGCTACGGCTCGACTTTCGCGTGATTTGCGGCTTTTCCCGTTTTCGACCGTTGAACACCAGGCCTTGCCTCGGGCCGAGGTTTTGTCGCTTCCCTACGCCGGTTTCCCGCGGAGCCTTTTTTCGCGGATTCGGTCCCGCACTGTGAAAATCGCCTAATTGGCTTCTTTAGGGTTTGTTCCTTGGTCCCGGATGGTTATCATAAACCTTTTCTTCGCCGCTTTTCTGCCTTTCACCGTGGGTTGCTTCATGGTTTTACAGCCACAACAACTGGCCTCCCCCCTGTTCCCCCCGCTCCCCCAGTCGGAAGTATGGTGTCATCTCAATCCCCTCCCCCGGCGTGTTGTTGTGCTTTTGACCCCCACACAGGTGGCCGGATTTTTAATCACGTCCCGATCTCCTTCTCAACTGGGTTGCTATTCCTTTTTTTGACCACAGGGTTTCCCATTTTCCCCGAGAAGCCAGTACAACAAGTTCCTTTCAGGTTGATGGTAGATGATGTTTCTTAAGCGCTTCACCACGGCTCGATGTGGCAAGCTCTGCGTCACGTTGATCTTGGGTTTTTGTTAAACCAATTTCCCATTACGCAAGGAAGGTGCCTCTTTCTCCAACCTTCCAGGCGCACAGATTGGGCCTTCCCTGGTCCTCCCTCTCTGGTGTTGTAAACCTGTGTTTCTGAGTTTACCCTTTCTTCGCTGCTCCCTTTTCCTCCAAGTTTTCCACCCCCCTCCCCCTGTCGTCCGTCCCTCGGCTTTTTTTCTTTTGGCGACCGGGCAGTTCCCGTATAAGCAATTTTCCTCCCCGTGTTGTTGAGGAGATTGCTTGTGCAGCTCCTGAGCCCCATCTCTTTTCAACGGGGGGTTTTTTGCCCCTCCTCCCTAGGGTCGAACTAGGAAGACATTTTGTCCCCTTTTTTCCCGGTTTCCCTCAGCTCCCCGAATCAAATGTTAAGAACACGTCACCTACAGCCAGAGCTTGCACGTCAAGGGTCCCTCTTCTTCTGGCTTTTTCGGCCCCCGTTTCGCATCACCTTCTGCGTCGGAGGGGTTGGTTTTTTCCAACTCTTTACATTTTTCTGTGAAGCCCCCCCCACCCCCCGATCGCCTGATGAAGCGTCCTTTTGCCAACCCCGCCACTTACATCATCTCCGCAGCCCTTGTGAAACGGGAACTTCCAACAGTAAAAATTTTTCCACGATCGCCTTATCTCTTTCTTCCCTCCCCCGCTGTGCTGCCCCAGTAACGCCTGTTCTCTTTTAGTAGCTGTACGGGATTACGATCAGTCCAACTTCCTGTTTTCATCCGTTCCCAAAAAGCACGATGATGTGGGCATGTATCAATGAACCTTTTCGCGTCCCCCTTCCATGTTCCCTTGTAACAAGAAAACCTTCCTCCCCAATATGGTTTCTCAGTCCCTGGGCTTATGGACCCTCCGTCGACCCGTACGACCCCTTAAGTCCCCACTAACCCAGTCCTTTCTTCTGACTCCTCCCTCACGTCGTGTCCGGCAACTCATGTTGTTTGTCACCATCGCGTCCCGGCGTCACGTCTTTCCTTTCAACTTGCCGCATGGACACCCCCCATCGTCGCGCAATCCCCCGCAAAAGGCGCCTTCGAGAGGCGTCAAGAATCCTCATGTCGAGACTTTGGCACCGTCACTACTACCGCCGCGCGTGTGCCCCCGTGCGGCTGGTGCTGGTAAACTAACCCCTGAAAAGTGCAGAGGAAAGCTGCAGGCCGTCTTTTGGTGTGAAGTTCTCCTTCTTTAACTGCGTGATCCGTTCAACTGATCTTACGCCGTAGAGTCACCTTGACGTAGTCGCTCTCGTTTTTTTTAGCCAAAGTTCCATTATTACTACTAAGCGCTCATTTTCTCACCGGATACACCCCGCGTCCCCCCCAGCAGTCTGCCTTCCTTCTTTCCCCCAGCCCAAACCGAGCATGAGCCTCCCGCCTTTTTTTTTTAGGCTCATTATTCCGGGTCCCCCTATTTTTCCCCCCACGTATGGTGCAGCCATTTGAAAAGGGGGCTCTAGCATTTCTATATACAGGTCCATCCCGCCCTTCCTTTCGCGGAGGTGGACGGGAACCTCTTGCACCTTCGTCCGTGAGCGGCCCACAATTCCCCCCACCTCCGTTTCGCCTATCCCCTGCACTCCCAATGTTTTTTCTCCCCTTATAGCGCCCGGCCCCACGTGATGCCCTTTCCTCACTCAGTGCACATTTTCCATCGAATTCCCCCACCTCGTCACCACGGTCTTCAGCATGCTACCTCAAATTCAGCGATCTCTTTCTCCGGCTTATGTTCGCCTCCCTCCCCTCATGCGGCAATTCTTGGTGCTACGGCAGTTCTTCAGCTTTTTTTTTCTTTTCTTCTGTCCATTCCGGTTTTACAGTCAGGGCATGCCTTTATCGTCTGGCGATCTATGCGCTGGTTGCTGCGTCTCTGTCTCGGTCTTTTTTTATCCCACTTTTGGTAGCGGAAGCGCAGGCGTGGGGCATCTCCTCTTTGATGGTGGGCTCCCCCTCTTCCCTTCTAGACGTGTGTGACTTTGACAGCTCAGTTGGGAGCCTTAGTTTCGGGGTTCCTTGTTGTTTGATTTTCCCTCTCCCCTAAGTGCCCCCCCCCGCTAACGTCCCCTTGCTTGCCAGCTACTTTTGCTGACCGCTGACCGAGATCTGCTTTTGCACGGCCGCGAGCTGCTTCGTGGAGTCTTTTGCTTCTCCGACAGGACCGATTCGGCCTCATGGTGCCCATTTCATTGCCCTCGCGAGATCATGACTGGCCTCGCCTCTTCCTTTCTTGTTGTCGTGATCTCTTCCGCTTCAGATGATCCGTCCGTTTTTCCCTTGTCACCATGCGCCCGTATCGGTCAGCGGCTTGTCGGCTTGAGCATACTCCTCGGACTCCACCGCTTTTTCCCTTTTTGCCTCTCTAGCGTTGCGATGAATCCGGTCCGAGGCGCGCCCAAGTTTCTTGCTGGCAGATCGAAAACGTTAGCGTGGTTCACGGGTCACTCCTTGGTTGAGAAGTTTTTCCCCACCGAACGCCGCTCCCTTCATGGTCACACACTTTTCCGCTTATAGCTACAACGCACCCTCCGCACTCGATGCCTGCTCCCCGTCCCCCCACACAACAGGCTTCATTCCTTGCGGGCTACCTCCTTACGCGCCGAAAGGTTTCTTCCCCCACCTCTTCGCTCTCGATTCTCTCCACAGCATGTCGTAACGCCAGCCCCTTCGGTGCGCCCGGTAACCCGGGAAGATGGAACGCCACTCATGCCGGAACACGCCTTTAGAAGGCCCGACCTTCCTGCTCTGAGTTTAGGCTGACATAAAAGACGGAACACCTCCCTCCGCTGTATTATTTAAGAGACCTGCCACTTTTTTTTTCTGGATGGTTCAGTATGTTTACCCGACTTCTTTTGACTAACGGGGCCGGGCGGCTGCTATCGTTTCCATCTTGCACTTGATCGCTCACGTACCCGTTAGTTTCCTGTCACTTTTCCCCGAGTCAAAATTCTTTCGCTTGTTCTGCCTCGTCCCATTTAAGGGCTATCTGGGCTGGGCCTTTCCCCTCTAGCTATCGGGTGAGGCGCACAATAGTTTAAGACCCCTTTCAATGCCGTGCCCAGAAGTGTTAGTTTTGTGCCTGTCCTATAAGACTATGACCTCGGAGGCGAATCGGCTCATTTGATTTTGTTCTTCTTTGTTACGTCCCCCTCATGCATGACTCTTCGGGGAACGGGGTGGTTATGTCCGTGAGAACGCTTCTTGTAGCCTAATTGCATGTGGCCACCCCTCTCTTCGCGCATTCTCGACAGCTTTTCATACGTCCCGGGCGCCGAAAGCCTACTTTCCTCTTTATATCCCTTCGGGTCTTTTCTATGTTTTTTTTCCCCCAAGCGTAGAGCCAGAGTCCTACACGCGGCGCGGTTCTGCGGTGGTAGTTGGACGTGGCCCCCCCCCAATATTTCTTTTTCGCGCGAGACTAGTTCCCCCCCTTGAGCTCTTTGCCGTGATGTGCGACATCGCCCCCTTTTGACCTTGTTCCCATGCGGCAATTTTGTCGGGCGACTGCGCGCCTCTCGTGGTCCTTTTTCGTCGTCGCAGTGCGGTCCGGTTCCCGTGTGAACCCTCGAGCCTTAATATTCTTTGAGTGCCTGGGATGGTGATTACCCCGTAGCCTCATCAGCAACCCGTTCGGCCTGCATAATAATGGGGATCCCTGGTCCTGCCCGCAACAACGGGCGTTCCCATGGAAGGTCCACCTCCCGGCCCTCGGATTTACCCCCCTCCCGAAATCATGGAGTAATGTTGTTTTTTTTTTTTTTCTTTTCTTTTTTGTGGCGGTTGAGTCCGGACCTTGTTTCACACCGGTAATTGGCCTTGATCCAGTCTCCAGCTTTTCCCAACGTTGTGCTATCTTGGTTGGACCCAGGGTTTGCTGGCCCGTAGATCAGAGCTTCCGGTTCGCACCTTACTTGATTGATCAAGTTTCCCTTTCACTCAGGTGTGAGCTGCTGTTCAGGCGTCTTTCCTTTTTTCCCGCTGCCCAGATCGGGCCCGTCGTGGGGGCGGACGTACCAATGTAACCGAGGCGACGCAGTTACGTCTCCTCACGACGAGTTCAGGACTCCCTCCGGCCCGCAATACAGAGGTCCTAAGTTTTCTGTTGACCTTTTCTTTTTTCCAATTCTCTTCGGGGGCGCTTCTGAACTTGGCAAAAGTTTAACACAATCCCTTTGTCGTCCCGTATCTTCCCCCGTTTTTTCACCTTTGGGTTACAGCGCCTATCTCCTTCCGTGTGAGAGAGATGGCTAGCCGTGATGCGAAAGCGGCGTCCCAACTCCCGACCCGGGCATACTTACATTCTTTGCCCCTGGTTCGACCGACATCCTTTCAAAACTCAGAACCGGCAACAGACAAGACCAGGAACGTAGGGATCCCACTTGGCGTCCTGGTCTTTCGTCTCGCGGCTCGTTGTTTCCCGTGCAATCGGTTGTTCCTTTCCAACACATCAATCCCCTCTCTGCCCCGCGGATGCCTTGTAACGGCGCCTTCCACATCCTCTCTGAATTCCCTTGATCCACAGTACCAAACGCTGACACCTGAATCGCTTCCTGCATATGGTTGTCCTGATGTTTCCCCACCCCTACTCCCGCCAAGCAGCCTCTCTCTGCTACTACGGGATTACGATCGGGCCGGTTTGGGTTTCAATTCATTTTACCCCAAACGCCTGGTCGTGGTATCGCCTTCTTGGCAGTGGCCCTTCCATGTGGCCCCCTTTTTTTGCTTACAGCACAAGGATTCCTCCCAAATGATTTTCCCTGCCTTTCCGACGGCGGTGTTTATTACTGCTTTTTTTTTTTTTTCAGCACCGGCCAGCCCACCAAAGTCTGTCCAACGGCGTATGTTTTAAAGTGGTTTGAATACCGACCGCTAACCCCCCTTTGAGGCCCGTACCCCCGACGTTCAATAGTGGGGTGTCACTCGGCACACGGCATTTCCTCCTGTTGCCCCACGGTCGACGGGGCGTGCAATAGCCGTGCCGGCGACTAGCCGATCCCAGAAACATAATTGTCGCTTTCACAGTCAACCCGGAACATCCCCTGTCGTCCTTTTTGTGTGTGCAACTACGCAACGCAAGGAAGCGCAGCAGCTTGGATGACTTTCTCGGCCTTAACTTTGCTCATCTTTCTCTAACGTTTCTATTCGCCGTGTCGCTCCGCTCGCCTCCTGTCTATCAACCCCTTAGGCCATAAGAGACCAAAAACTCCTTTTCTCACCGCATCGCCCAACCCGGTCCCAGCGCATTGCATCGCCGGACCTCGAAAGCCCCGGCATGATTCCAGCTGCCAGCTCCTCTTTTGTCATTCTCCTCTTCCCTCGATCACACGTCTGGTATGGTCATTATGAAATTTGGTCTTCTAGTGGTGCGGCCCTGTCAGATTTATAGGATGTGACGGCCCCCCATATCGCCCTCCTTCGCGCGTTTACCGGCTGATCGTCGACCCTGTCCTTTCTCCATCTTCTTACAGCTGACAAGCTAAGATGGTCCTCTCCTGCCCGCTCCCCCCCTTATGCACCACGCCGGTACCTTGACATTCCCTCTGCCTCCCCCACCGCGCTTCTCAACGGTATTGCCTCCTTCGACTCTATTACAGCGTCATGGCTTTTTCTGCGCCTACCCCTTTATGCTTCTCCCTTGATCTGGGATACTTAGGCTCCCCTCCCTGTGCGGCCATCTTTCCCTGTTACCCGTGCCCGGTTTTTTCTTTTGTACGATTTATGCTCTGGGTATGGGTGGTCGCGATCTTTTGGTGCTCTACACTTTCGCGGCGCGCCTGGGGATAGCGTTGGTAAGTCGTTGCTTTTTTTCCGCTCTTCCTCGGACACCTCAAGTTTTAGAGGGTGATCGGTTATCTACAAGCCTGTTGACGTGTTCTCGTACGTGCTGCACTCCCCTTCTCCCCGAAGGAGTTATACTTACCCCACGCTATTTTTGGCTATGCCAGCCAGGACTTTTGAACGTGCCTTCTGCGCGCCCTGCGTATCCCCTCCGCGGCGGACGAGGTCGCCTTGGCCAGCCCTCCTACAGCTGGCACCGATGACGGTCGCCAGTTTTGGCGACCCGGGCCTGGACAGCGCGAGATCACTGGCGGTTTTGCGTACCTCCTCCCTTTAGCGAGTCATATTCCACTCTCGCGCAGTGATCCCCCCCCTTGGCGCCCTCCGCTGAAGTACCGGTCATCGGTCCCCGGTTAGGCTGTGATTGCAAGTACCTCCCTTTTTCCAGCGCGCTGCTCGTTCTCCGCTTCAGCTTTTCCCTGCAAAAGTCTCTGGCAGAGACGGAAAACCGCGTTTGGTCACGTCGTATCACTTCCTTTGCTTTGGAGTTCCGTCACCCCCGCCTTTCACCAAACTTGCTATTCTCCCAACGATACTACAGCCCTCGCGCGACTCGGTCGCCCCCTCCCCGTTGACTAATCCCAAGCCTTCGCATTCGCATTCGCGCGAAACAGGTGTAGAGCCCCCAAATCTCCGATGGGCCACCCAGCTCTTGATAGCCGTAACGAACGACCATTTCGGTGCCCCGGACCTCAGGGCGCCCCCGAAGAACCGCCTGCCCGAGCTCTCCCGTTCTTGCAGCATGCTGCTGAGTCTGCCCAAAAGGCCGGAACCATCGAATCGTGTCAAATGGTAAGTCCTATTGGTCGATTGCGCCGTTGAGAACTTGGACCGACTTTCTTGTCATTCTGTTACCCTGAGTGCGGGTCCTAACGGGAAGGCCCAAGCTATCGGTTTAGCCTTATTGTGATCAGTTCCACGATTCAGTATTCTACTTTCCAGGTTGCCCCTTGATCAAGCTCAATAAGGAAAGATTTGTTCCGCTCCAGCGCTCCGATTGAATGGGGATATTTTCACACCTTCTCTCTCTTGCCAGGGTCTCACCCCTCTCCTCCCCACGTTCAACCAACGTGCACACTTTTTTCTTGTCTTGCTTGCAACTTCCTTCGCCTCTTCCCCTGGTGCTTTTTCACCGTTTTGTCTTTCTAGGGACTGCTGCAATCTCTGCTTTGAACCTTTTCTCCGTTATGTCGTGAGTTAAAATGACGTCTTCGTTGCCTCCCTTTCACCCGCTCTCGAGCTGACATCGTTCCACGAAACTTCGAATATCGCCGGGATTGCCCCCTACACTCCGCTTTGTGCGAAACTACCCCGCTTGTTCCCCTTATTCGTTAGTGCAGCAGCCCGCCCCCCGACCCGCCACGGCGGCGGTTCCGGTTGGTGTTGACGTTGCCTGCCTTCATTATTACGGTGAGCGCCGCTAGTCGACGGCGCTTTTGGGCGGTTCTTTTCGACCCCCCCCCCCTCGTACCTCCGACGTGTGGTCAACCCTCCCAATTTTTGCCTGTTTCGACGTACTCCGCCTTTTTCTCGCCGATTGACTCTGAAGTTCCGCCGGGTTCGGTTCCCGTCGCCCCGAGTGAATAGCTGGCCCTTTCGTGTGGGGCTTTCTGTGGTTTGAGTTTCCTTCTCGCACCTCGCTGCCTTCCCTTTTGTGCCGGGCTTGATCACATTCCCCCCTTTCCGTGAAATTATGTTCCACGCTGCAAAGTTAGCGATGTATTTGAAGTAGCCCAACCCCACTAGTGTCGTTTGTTCCACCTTTGATGACCCCCAACCGGTAATTGGCTTCCTTCCCCGGTACGCGATCTCCTTCCCAACTTTTTTGTCTATATTGCGGTTGGACACCAGCGTTTTGCTCCCGAGATTCATAGCGTCCTGTTCCTCCCGGTTGTGATTGATTCCCATTCTTTTTTTTCAATCGGTTGCTTCGTGAGATGTTCGCTGCCCCCCGTAGTTTCACCTGGCGTCCTTCGGACGTTCGAGTTTGGGTTTTCTCTGAAGAACAATTGTAACTCCTTGCTTACGCAGACTTGTTCCTCTTTCGTTGACTACCCCTCTTCCCGATTGCCTGACGTGCTGTT
>Ga0179593_1316637_pt1 | contig 11744 bp, 17 predicted proteins | sample CZODoug2_1_08_16_FD_185931 | JGI IMG/M metagenome (GOLD analysis project Ga0179593, IMG submission 185931) | Vadose zone soil fungal communities from Angelo Coast Range Reserve, California, USA - CZODoug2_1_08_16fungal (PacBio error correction) | ecosystem: Environmental > Terrestrial > Soil >... | reverse complement strand
ATTCGATTTCCTTGAAAATTGAGACAGCAAGGGTTCGCCCTGCGTTTGTTCAGCTCCCGCGATCGTCAGCTAATCGCGCTGTTGTTTTTTTTCTTCACCTGCGCCATGTGGCCCCTCTCCCCTTTTCCCCTATTGAAGCACTTCCCTTTTTTCCTTGATTTCATACTTTCCCTTCGTCAGTGAGCGTATTCCTCCTCCCTTCCCGGAGAACGCAGTTTCGTTTGAGCCGTCCTTTCCTGGAAGTTTCGGCGAGGCGATCGTTTCTCCCTCGTTCATGGCGATGAGCTGCCCCACCCCTTCAAAGTTTCCTCACCGGGGGCGTCTCCCTTCTCCCCTATCCCTCAAACTTCTCTAGACACGCTTTGCCTTGCAGGGCATGACGTTCTTAGCTGCGGCTGTTGCATGACAGGTTCCGGTCCTTTTTTTTTTTTCTCGACAATAGCGGCTTTGTTTTAGCATGATGACCCACTAACACGGTTCGCGCGCTTCTCCCCTGGTCTCATGCGACGAGCGTGCGTCCTCCTGAGATGGAGGACCTTTTCCCCCTTTTCTTCAGCCGGTTCTTCCCGTCCTCAATTCGATGACGATGGCACCATGTTCTTTTGACATAGTTTGTCATTCTGGGAGACGCGGTACCCTGACTGCGGTTATTTCCCCGGGGGCGTTCTCTGTAGCCGAGGAAGCGTCAGGTAGTAGTCAGCCTCCTTCCGCGGGTTCTCCCCCCCCCCCCAGAGTAGTGCAAAGCGGCTGAAAGATCGTGTGAAGTGGTGCCAGCCCTGTGGGCTTACGTCCTCTGAGGTCCAGCGTCAAGCCGCTGTTCAGATCCCCCCCCCTCAGCGTTTACACCGTTCCCTTTCCCCCCCTCTTCCTTTCTCCCTGCGTTATACACCGTTGGAGCTTTTTTGAAAGCTGTTGAGTTATTCCAGGATCTTCCGCTAAGGCCCATGGTGATCAAGGTCCCTATCGAAACCTAAAGTTCGTGTCTGCGTCAAAATTGGCGGCTTTATTTTCCAACCAGCCACTCCCCATTAAATGCTGAGAACACTGCTTTTTTTGTCAAAACAGCACTCCCCAGAGAAAATAGTCGGCGGGTCTGCTGCCCCCTCTTCGCCGTCGTCCCTCTCCCCCCCTCTCTTCAGTCTCTTCAGGTATCCTCCTCACAATTGGCGCCTTTCATGTCCCCTCTTTTCCATAAATTGCCGCGACTTCGGATCTCAATGGATTTGATGTCTATGTAGAGTTGCCTCCTCCTAAGGCCTAGAAGCCCCCAATCCCGGTTGGAGCGCAAAATAATTGTTTCATGAGGTTTTTTCCCTTTTTTTTTTTTCACGCAGAGCGAGTTGCTGTCGTTTCCATGGAAATGTTCAATGCCCCCCCCTTCGGCCCCCCCCCCCTCTGCGGTCCCTTTCTGGCGGCACCAAGCTGACCCTGACGACGGTGTGGAGGCCCAACCCCCCCCTGGTTCCAATGGATCTTAGTGGACCATATCCCACGAATCTACTTTCCACTTTTCTCCCCCCAATTTTTTCTTTTTCCCCCAAATTACTCAATCATAAACCCCTTTCTGGATAATATGGTGTTTTTCCCCACATGTGGCCATTTTTCTCGACCTGGAACGGCTGACAGGCTTACTAGGACCCTTTCTCTTATAACTGTACTGGAGAACACTTTTTGGGTGATATACCCCTTTTTTCCACTTGAGTCTTTTTTCTTTTAGCGTCTTGTTCCTGCATACGGTAGCCATCTTTTGGTCATTCAGCCCCTTTTTGCCCCCTCAGGACGTCCCCACTGTGCTTAACTTACGGTGAAGTTCTGCTTCCGTGTCATTATTACTTAGACAGAATTTTCACATTCGGACGGTAACTGCACTTTGTATTTCTAGTTTGAATCGCTCGACCCGCCCATTTTAGCTCTCTCCGCTAATATGACGCTCTCTCCTTCCCTCCCCTCCCCCTCCTTTGGTGCTAGGATGTATTAGCTTTTTCGCGGTCGAATGGTTTAGTCTCTTTCGCGAGGATTCTAGCACAGCAGGGTTTCAAGTAATAGTTGGGATCGTCGAATTAAATCACTCCCTGCAGCAGACTTCCCCTTTCCTCCTCTTTCGCTTTTTCGCTGGTGTGGCCCCCTGGAAACCGACTATACCCCCTATTGCTAACCTTACGCTCTTCCACCACTCCCGCTTCGAGCCGCTCTCTCATTCCCCCCCCCCCCTTTATCACTACTCCTCCCCCTCTATATTCTCCCCCCCGCTTCCAATACACAGGTAGCCTTTTCTCCCGTAATCATATTTCCCCCTTCCTTTTTTCCATTCGAGGACCGCACTGCCCACATGTTGTGTACAAACCCCACCCAGATGTCCCCGTTATAGTCCTCCCTATTTTTTGATAATAATGCACAACCCCAACCACGTGTTGGCGTTTTTCCCCAATAGAATAGATTCGTTTTAATGTCCACCCCCCCCACCATTCCTAATTCGTCATTAGGGTGTTGAGGACTCCCCCTGCGCTTTCCTTGTCGATTGGTTCCTCCCCTTCCGACCCCCGGGCGGTTCCGCCGCTTTTGACCCCCAATTGAAAGCTATCAAGCGGAGGGGACCCAGCTACTCCCACGAGCCTCATGAAAAACCCCGTGGCGTTTTATAACCCCCCCCCCTCTCTTTGATTGACTCCCTATGGATAGAAAACCTACTGACCCCCCTCCTTTTAGATCCTCTTCTTCGACGGGGCATTTCTCATTGTCGGACTCAGGCGTTCCTCCCCGCTTAGGGAAGCCTTCCCCCCCTGAAAATTCTTTCCCCGTCGGTGTCGAGGGGCGACCTGCCCTTATGCATATTAAACCAGTCAACTCGTTCTTTCGCATTTGGATGTCCGTCACTGGACTTCAGGAAGTGAGATGCTGGTCGGGCCCGCTTCATTCTCCCCCTTTTTTTTTTTTTTTTTTTTTCTTTCCTTGCGCCCGAACTTTCCTTTCCCTTTTAGCCTCAAAGCATGTGCCCCTTTAGGCTTGAGGCTCGATTCGCCCGCCTTCAACCGACACCTGGGTCATGACTGGCCCCTTTGCTTCCCGAAGAGTTTAAGCACAAAGCCTTTTTACCACTGATTTGTGGTATTCTGTTCTGGCATCTTGCCCCTCCCTCCTCCCCTCGTCGACGCCCCAAAGGCTGGCCACGCCTCCCCGATTGTTTTCCCCCAGCATCCTTGGCCTCCCGCTTTTGTTCCCCCCACAACGTGCGAAGCCGCCAGCATATTGAAGATCCCTTCCGGCTAGCTCTGCCTCTCGCTATAAAGCGCCCTGGTAAATACACCCTCAATCTGAGAGTCATCCCCCTCCTCCTTGGTCTCACATATGTCCAACCCTTCTCCAAATTCATTCATTGCGGCCTACCTTGAAACTGCTGATCCATTTTGCCTGCAGGTCCTCCCCTCGCGATGGTTTACGCTCAGCTTTCGTCGAACATATTTCCCTTTTCCCCGCACCGCTCAAGCCTTTTTTCCCTACCGTGTCCTTTTTGGGCATCAGGTCTCCAATCGAGATAGTGTTACGAGAATTTCCGATTCGTCAACCTTCATGCAACAGCCGAAATGTACGGGTACTGACTCCAAAGTCGCGAGCGTGCTCTTTCCTGATAGTTTTCTTAGTTTTTCCTTTCCCTTCTTTTTTGACTTTTCCCTTTATTTGTGACCGCCTCATCTCCCTGGTAAGATGATGCCAAAGATTTTTTCTGTTCTCTTTCCTTAGCTACGTTCGCACAGGAAACTTCGGTCTCCGCTAATTCGTATTAACTTCTCCTAGCAGCTTTACCTTCACCCTGAAACAACCCCCTCCCCCCCCCCCCCCCCCCCCTATGGACAACTCTGGAAATGAATTGGTCCTTTTTAAGCCCAACACCCCCCTCTCGTTTTCTTCCATCGCGAGTGAACTCGAAATGTCTTCGCAAGTGCCGATGATTCCCGCTCAGCCTCCCCCTCATACGGTTTTTGTTTTCTCTCGTTCCCTTTTGGGAATCGAGGTCGCCTTCGTTCAGCGAAGCGTCTTTTCGGAAATACAATTATCGTTGTTGTGCCCTGCGCCAAGGAGGGAGATCTTCCCTCTTGATTATTTGTAAATCCGGACCCCCCGCTTTGATCTCCCTCTTTTTTTTTCTTTTCGATGTGTCCACTACTCTATCCGTCCTTTTCTTTTTGGAACGAAAGCAGTCTTTCTGGCAAGATCAATTCTTCCATTTTTTCCCACGTTTGTTAATGGAAGAGCGTTTCCCATTGCCCTCTTCTTTCCACAAAGAAGGTAACTTTCCCTCCTCCCCCCTTGTCACCATTATTCCCTCTCCCACTTCTCCACCCCCCCCGGCCTTTGCGCCGGGTCTCCCTCTCAGCCCCCTTCGAACGCTTAGCCTTAGTGGCATGACCAGTACCGTTTGCGGTTTTTGCATCCCTCCATAGTTCGTTGTCTTTCTCCCCTCCTGCTACTCTCAACCCAAAAACGGTTTCGCGCTTTCTCATTCTCCCCGCTTGCACCCTCCTTGTTCGAGAGCTTCCCCAGCCGAGGAGGACTTTCGCCCCAACTTTTTCTTTCAGCTTTTGGTTCCCTTTTCCCTTGCCGGAGAACGATGTGCTACATCGATTGACATTCGTTTTGCTCCCCATTTGCGGGAGACTCGTATTTGCACGAGGTTAGTTGTAGAACTTTTCTAATCAGTCTCCGCTCAGGAGCTAGGTGTCCTTCTTTTTAGTTGCTGGTGGGGTGCCCCCCCCCCCCCCCCCCCCCGTTGGACCAGCGGTGTTGTCCCCCCCCCCCCCCCCCCCCCCCCCCACCCCCCCCCCCCCGCCCCCCCCCGTTTCACGGCCCCCCCCCCCAGGCTTCTTCCTCCCGTTTTTAGGTCCAAATAGGGTCTCGTCCCAAAGGCTTTGCTTTCCCTGCTGAGTTTCAGAACTGTGGCTTCGACGCGTCGTTCTTCTGTTAACCGTCCTCCCTTTGAATCCCCAATAGGTACCCATTTTTTTTTCTTCACCCCCTCGTCCGAGGGAGAAGGCGTTCCATGACACCGTTTTCGTTCGAACGATTTTCCCCTTCGAGGCCCCCCCCCGCAACCATGGCCTTGAGGGGACTCAATCTAGTTCCCCCTCCATTTCTTGTTAATCAGGAGAGGCCCCGACAGCCCCCCCTTTTGAACCCTCTTTTTTTTTTCCCCCATCACATAGGCTGACCCGCGGTTCTATGAAAAGCAGGAGTTTGCCCTCGTCGCTCCCCTCTTATTCCGATTTTTCCGTTTCCTCTCGTTTCATCCAATACGCCTGTCGGAATCCCTCACCCGTCCAAAAAGTTTTGCCCTCTCCCTCTTCCTCCCTGTTGATCTCAGTCTTTTTTTATTTCTATGTAGCTTTTTTAGATAAAGATTGACTAGTCTCCAGCAACGAGGTCCCCCAACGCCTGTTCCATTAGGTTCTTAGATTTTTCCCCGAGCGACGTTGTTTCCCGGCGCTTCATCTTTCCAATCCCCCCCCAGAGGAGGAAAACCCTCTCTTTTCTTCTGGCTTTCCATTTCCTTCCCCCGCTTTGAGGCCCACCACCCTTTTCGGGCCCTTTCCCTAATAGTTTACTTTTTTTCCCCCTTACCCGATTTCGCCAAAACTGTTGGCGTTTGTTGCCGTAGCCCTCTTTATAGGGCCCTAACGTTTCCCATTCTTGGTGGGTTAACTTTCTTAAGCGTGTCTCGAAAATGTCCAGTTTTTTTTTTCAGTTTACCTTCTCTATCCTTTTCTCAGGCTACCTTGTATGTCCTTTCCTTGGATGCTTATTGATTCGTAGTTATAAAGGTTTTTTTTTGCGTCGAGCGGTCTTCTCTTCTTCTTCTTGGTCCTTCTTTTTATGCATGTTGCCCCCCCTGTCTGTTCCACTTTCCCAGTTTCCCCCCCCTTCCTTTTACAGTGTACTTTCTAAGTGCGCAGGATTACGGTAGACTCGAAAACCCTTCTTACGGTACACCTTGTTCCTCCCCTGATGCTACCACGCCAATACTCTACCTGACGCCGCGCGAATATCCTCATCCCTTCCTTGTTTTTTCTCTTCGTCATATTCCTCGGCGGTACTTTTACGATTGCGGGTAGAGTTGATATAGCCCTCCCTTTCCGAACTTCCGTTCCCCTCATGTCGTTTCGGCCGTCAAGAGCCTTACTTTCTGCAGAATTTACTCCACACGGTCCCTCTGGGTTGTCTCCTTCTTTTGGAGTACATGGGCCAACGCTGACAAACCAAAGATGGCTCCATACTTGACACCCCAAATCCGATGCGAGCGCTCGCCTTTCTCAACTACTTTTTCATCCTCCCTCCCCCCCAAACAAGTGGGCTCTTTTCTTTCCCCCCCGTTAGATTGAGGAAGAGGCCTTTCTGAAGTCTTTCAGAACACTTTAATTTCTGATTGCTTCCCTCCCATGTGTGCGAATTCGCAAACGTTATAGTGCCTAAAGATACATCCCCAACCCCCCTCCCCCCCTTTTTTTTGAGCAACAGTATCCTATTATTCTTTTGAGATGTTCCACCAAACCATTGCTATTTGATTCCCCCCCCCCTCTTCCTCGGGTGTGGCACCTCGTGTTCGGGCATGTACCCCCTTTTCAAGAACCGACCTAACCCACTTCTTTTTTTCCTCATTTTCCCTTTTCCCGCCCCTAGAGAGAAGTTTTTAAACCCCCCTTTCCGCTCGCTTACGCTCCATTGAAAAATTTACCCCAACGGTTTCGCATTTGCTTCCGACCCCCTTTTTTGGATCTCCCCCCCATCTACTGAACCCGAGATAATATATAGAAGGTTCTCAAGGTAAGATGTTAGATTCAGTTCTACAAGTTTCGGAAGCGGGCTAACTTCCCAACTTTCCCTGCGTTGAGTTCGTCTCTTTCTCCCGGTTTGTCCTCCCCCCGCTAGTTTCCTCAGGGAGCTCTTTTGGAGGTGCTCCCCCCCTCGTGTTCTTTCCGTCTCTCCGGGACCGTCGCCCACCTGGGTGGCGTCGCGCACCCCCCCCCAGTGAAATGAGCCCTCCACTTCCATGTGCTATGTGGCTAACCTCCCCATCGTTTCCACCCCCAAAACTTGTTTTCCTCCCGGTCCCCTTCGAAGTCGTTTGAAGACCAAACCCTTGACCAGCTCTTTCCTCTTCCCTTTTCCTTCTTGCCGCTCATCGTTTCTGAAGAACAACTTGTTACTCCCCTGCACACTCTCCCGCGCTTTTACCCCGGCTTTGGACCATCACACCCTTCAGTTTTGTCCAGACTCTCTTCTCCCTACTGACCCTTACTAGGCTCTTATGAAATTCGCCACTGGTCCAGCTGTTTCGCATCCCTTTCCGTCCATCAAATGGGGCTCCCCCCACTGTCCCCTCTTTATAGCCTCTTTTTTGGCAGGTAAAGTCCCTCTTGACTCAGTTTGGCTAATCCCCTTCTCGATGTTCGGATCTCGTCGAAAGATTTGCTCGCTGAGAACTGCTCCTTTTTTCAGTTGGCCCCCTTTTTTGTCATCAGGTCCACTACGCCGCATTGTATTTCCATGACCGTCACCGTCATTGCAACCACCGCCCCCCCGGTACGGTCCCTGGCGGTTTGTTCGCGCGAAGTTTGCGATAGTTCCCTTTCTTCTGACACTTTAAGTCTTTGGTTTTCCTTTTCCCCCAATGTCCAAGCTGTGCCACGATCTTTCTCTGGACTCTCTTCTTCGTCTCGCGTTTTTTCTTTCCCTCCACCCCGAAGGCTCTCGGCGTTCATCACATCTCACCGACGGCAGCGCCCCCCTCTAAATTCTGCGATTCTGCTTCCCCTTCTGGCAGCGCCCCAAACCCCAACAAACATCTTTTGTTTTAATGACGCCCCTCCGGCGATCACGCCATTACCCGTGCTGGTCCGCTTTTCCTGCTGATTTCCCTCTTCCTCTCTCCATCAGTTTTGTTTCTAGTCTTCTTCGCGGGAATCTTCCCTTTCTCACTGTCCCTTGGCGGTCAGAGCCTCTGGAGCAGTCAAATACCAATACCGTTGCCACCGAGACAGGCGGTTTCAAGAGGCCTCCACCAATAGCCGAATTTCTTTTCATTCCCTTCTCTTTTGAGCTGCTCCCTCGTCTTACGTTCTCCGCCGTTTGGTTTTCGCACTTTCATTAGTCGGAAGGATTTTGATCCCGGCGGACATATCGTGCCTCCTTTCAATTATTCTCTGTCCCAACCCACAAGCTTAAAGTTGCCATTTCTCCCGCTCGCCTTTTCCTATCTCCCTTCGGCGACTCACTGTTTTGCAGGGCCATTTCCCAGAAAGTCGGCTGTTGTCATGACTTCTGAGCCGCTCCATGAGGCGACGGGTCATCCTGAGCACCACGTCCCCCCCTTCGCTTTCTCGGTTTTTTTTTTCCCTGCGACCCAAATGTTCTCGAGCGTTCTTCAGAAAGCGACCCTCTTGAGTACTTCCTCCCTCTCACGGGTTGCCTACCGCCGTTCACTAATGACGGATCCATTCACATAGTTTTGCCCCATTCTCGGATATAGAACCCCAATGTTTTAAAGGGTGTTCAGGTCTATTCCAGTAGACGAGCAGGATTCGTTATATTCGTTCAGTCCTCATGGTCGTATTCGCAGGTATGGTTAAATAGAGTCTTTTTCCACCCTTCTGATCAACTCTTTGTGCTTCCGGGAGTGGACCCCCTTTTTCTCTCCCTGACGAGAGTAGTCCTAAGATTGCCATTAAAGACCAACTTCCTTTCCAATTTTGTCCCCATAGTTACGACTGCTGGCCCGTCATGGACCTTTTTGTCTTTTTCAAGGCTTCCCTGTATAAGCCCATTTCCCTTGATGGCCCCCTCACCAGAACAGTCGTCCAAAAGGTTTCTTTGCCCCTAAAAGAATCTCCCTTTACGCTGGCCCACGAGGTTTAACTCCCCCTCTCGCGCACGCGTCGTGTAGCTTCCACTTCCGGGGATTCTCACGCTTTCAGGCTCATTGCTCCTACGACTTTCTCCCTGGCTTACGAGAACCCAGCAACGGTTCTCCGAGCCTCGGTTTCTCTCAATGTTTAGTTCCGATTCGATTTTCTATTCCGCAGTATCTTCCAAGTCCCCCTCTTCTGTGTTGGAGTCCCCACGCTGTTTCATGAGTCTTTTCCGTTCCGCCTCGATTTCCCGTCGATACCTTTCCCGTTCAACGCGGCTTTTTTTTTCCACTGTCTGCTTTGGCGGGTCATCTACATTCCTAACTCTAGTCCCACCCCCCGGAAAGGGATCCCTGAAAGTTGTTGGAAAATATTCTCCTCTCATGTGCCCCAACCGTGTCTTTTGTGATTTATATCAACTTTCCCCGGGATTCATTCTTGGTAACGTGGCCTGTGTCCCCTTCCGTTCGACAGGATTCCCCTAGGCTTCCGGCTACCTTGGCCCCCTCGTCCCCTTGTTTCTGGATTCCTAATCGTTGGATTCTTATCTACGGGTTCTGCTTGAGGCTTCTCGCATGATTTTTTCTCCCCCCCCCCGGAGCAACGGTATTTTCATTCCTTGGCCATTGGTCCCCCCCCCCTCCTTTGCCAAATTCCCAATTCGCGGACGTACGGTGAATTTTTAGAAAGTGCCTCAGCTCTCCAACACTTCACCTTGGTTAATTGAACGTTCCCTCATCCTCTTCCTCCCATCTAGCTACTTTCCAAGCCGCGATCATAGGCCGAATCTCTTTTTTTCCCTTCTTTTGTGAGGAGAGTGTATTCGTCATATACGCCTTGGCCGTTTCTCCGATTGGGGTTCCTTGTCTCCGTTGCCCCAAACCCATTTTAACCTTCCGCCATTGTTTTTGACGTAATCGAGGTCCTTTCTGCAGAACTTCACCTCCTTTCCTGATTTGCTTTTTTATTCCCTTTTGACCACTCCAACTAACCCCCTGGTCTCTTAAAACAATTGATGGCCGCTCGACTCATGCCCCCCTTTACCCCTACTTGATCCAGAGTTATGCATCCCAACCCTTTTTCGCTTCTCCCAATTCCCAAAGGAGCTGCTGGTATCCTCCGGTTGTCATCCCAGTTAAATTCGCTTCCAGTAAATGGCCACCTTGTTTTCCCCCCCCCACCCAACATTGCCTTCGACCACCTTATTTATGCCTTCTCGCTATGCCCCTTACCCCCCAGCCCCCCCCCCCAATCGAGCCAACTCTAGCCTCTTCCTGGGGCTAATTAAACAAACCATTTGTAATGAGTCCTGTCTTTTGTTCCTCATTGTGTTAAAGGCCTTGTCCGCTTGCCTGCCTCCCACGGATCTGTCCGCCTCGTTTCCCTTGACCAAGTTAAAGATCAGCCTTGACGGGTCAAAGTCTCTTGTCGCTACACTCTCCTCCTTCACCCACTTTCTCTTCCCCCCCCATTTTTTTTTTTTTTTTTTTCTTCTTATTTTTTTTCCTATTTTTTTTTTTTTTTTTTTTTGCTTATTGTTTTTTTTTTGTTTTCTTTTGTCCCCCCTCCGCTTGGAGACAAACCCTCTACATAAAGAAAAATCAAGGGGTCTCCCGATTCTCCTCCGCCCCGTCTTTCTGAAGGTTAGATCTTTAGTCGTTTCTCCATTGCGTAGGACCCTGCTCCAAATTTCTGAAGCCGCTGTCTTTTTTCTAGAGGAGACAGTTTTGGCGATAAACACTCCGTAGTTTCTGCTTTTCCCCCGCTGTATGGGATTCCGTCCCCCCGGTCGAAACTTCAGTTCCTTTTTTTAGTTCCTTGTTTGGCCTCTCCCCCTTCCCCTCCGCCGCGTCCCCGCCCCTTCTGTTTCGCGTTCCCCCCTGCTTACCCTAAAAGACAAGGTTCTATTTGTTTTCTCGTTGAGAATCCTCCTACCAAACTTTTTCTGAACGGCCTTGACTTTCCCTGACGCGGTTTTTCATTCAAAAATGACTCATTTTTTCTTGCCTGGCCGGCTTTCTTTCCTCCCCCAGATATAGTACTCAACAGGGGCTTGACACTCCATCTCCATGCTTGTAGCCGCTTTTTCCAGATTAAATATGATTTTACCACCCTTCCCTAAGCTCCGGAGGTTTCCCGACCCCTTCATTTAAATAGATTCCTGATGAAATTAGCCCCCCCTTTTCTCCCCTTTTTCGAAATAGTGCAGCTTACCGAAGAAAGACTGGGTCTCCAATCCCTTTTTATTCCTATTCTCTGGTTTCCCCCTTCCCCCCTTGCTGAAATCCCTGGTTGGAAAGCTCCATCGAGTTCTTCCCCTGTCTAGTCCTCCAATATGGTGACTTGCTGAGTCAAAAACACCGGCAAACCTTGTGTCGGGTTTTCAGTTGAGAAAGCGTTTCATTGTTGATATAAGGACTCCTGCCAACAGCCGCAAAACGCTGGTCTTTTTTTCCCCTTGTCGCTCCCTCTTTTTTCCCTGGAGAAGTTTGAGATCTTGCCCCCCCATTTGGTTCAATGGAAAACTAATTTTGGTCTGCCGCTCCTTTCTCCCCCATGTTAAAAGATGATGCCCCCCCCTGTAAGCCCTTGCTCGCCGATTTTCGTTTTAAACTTTATTTTTGGAGCCCCAGTCTTTTTGATCCCGTCTTTCTCGGAATCACACTTCAGTGGGTTCAGCGCTTCTTCAAGACCTGAAATCAAACCGAGATTCTTCCACTCTGGAAAAGTTCTTTTAATCCCTTTTAAGACCCCCCCCAAAATAGTTTTTTGACTGTCTTCCTTTTCCTCCCATCTGAGGACTCGTTCCCCTCCTTTTTTTCCCCGCTTTAGTGGCCCCTCCGGGAG
>Ga0179593_1300945_pt1 | contig 11744 bp, 13 predicted proteins | sample CZODoug2_1_08_16_FD_185931 | JGI IMG/M metagenome (GOLD analysis project Ga0179593, IMG submission 185931) | Vadose zone soil fungal communities from Angelo Coast Range Reserve, California, USA - CZODoug2_1_08_16fungal (PacBio error correction) | ecosystem: Environmental > Terrestrial > Soil >... | reverse complement strand
TTCCTCCCCCTTTTGCCCTCCCATAGTAACCCGCTCCCCAAATTCGATTGGCGATTCTTCCCCGCGGTCGTCCAGCCATTTTCCCGCAAAACCCCTGCGCCCTGGTGCAGAAACTTGTTTTTTTTTCTGTCTCAGACATTTGTGAACCGGCACTCGAATTTTTCTTCCTGGGCGATTGTGCGAGGCATTACCGCACCCCGCATTGCGTAGGGGAGTTTTGTATCCCCCCCTTCCCCCATCCATTTTTTTCTCCGGTTGCCGGCATCAAGCCCCGACTTACCATCCCGTTGAGTCAGCCCTAGATTATATCTTCTTTTACGGTTATTGCGCAGATTCGATTAGGACATTCTTTTTCCGGTAGGCTCTGCCCCCCTCGATCTTACTTTGGAAGGCGCCCTTAGTATTGGTGGCCGGTACGTTCGATTCCCTATAGAGAAAAGAAGATTGCCTTTTAACGCTTCGCTAGTTTTTCCCCTAGTTTTGCTGTAGTTCCCGTCCCCCTTCGCAAAAGAATTTTGACATTCTGCCAGCCCTTAAGCTTCGCATCTTTGGCAGGCGCTGGCTTTCTTGTTCTGGTTCATTGAACGTTCGGGGTTGCCCCTTGCGAGTACGACCCAGTGTCTTTTTCCCCCCTTTCACATAGTTTTGTTTTGGTGTTCGTTATTTTCCCAGTGCCAGCCTTCCCGGGACATATGAGTACCCTTCTGAAATCTTTTCGATTTCCATTGCCTGAGTCTGCGGGTCTTCTTTTTTCTTCCTTTTTCTTCATCGCTCGCTTCTTGATGATGGTTCCTGGTGGAATTTGAGACTTCCCCGCAACCGCGAGAACCTTACAATAGTCTCCTTTCCATTTTTTTGCCACCATTAATGGCGCGTTCCATCTTTTTCTTTCACTTCCGTTTGCGCGTTCTTCTAGTCCCTTGAGGAAGTAATTTCGTACCGAGACTCTTTTTACGTCAGGGTTTGAGTTCGAAGTGATCTTCCTCCTTCTTTCCTGCTTTAGTGCCCAGTCTTCGCTGGTTTTTACCCCAATAAGTTCGACGCAGTTTTCTTCCTCCCCGGCAAGAATATCCCGTAAATTCGATTTCCCAGTCCCCCTGTTTCCAGGATGCCAAACCCCCCTGATATTAGCGTGGCTTTGGTCTCTCGAGCACGCCTCCCTCCTCGCAAATATCCTTTCCCCGGGTATAAGGTTGTCTTATGTTTTTTTTTTCCTGAGTAGCTTCGACCTTTTTTTTCACCTCATTGCCTAACGACTAATCTTCTTTAGATTGCCCGCCCCCTCTTTCAACACGCCTTCCTTTGCTTGACCGGCAAGCTTAACGGATTCCCGGAAGACCTTTCCCTCTTCTTTTGTTGTTGAGAGAGTGATTCCCCCATAGGCTGCATCCGTTCATCATTCCGCATGTCCAGGTTGAGCACTTAAGCTTCTCGCTTTGCATGATCTAAAGAATTATTTTCGTTCAGTGGCTTGACGGGGATCATAGTTTCGTTGCTCGGACTCCTGCCCCCACACTCACAAGCACCAATACGGAAGGGGCTATTGCTAACTGACCCTTTCTTTTTTCGTTTTCTTCTTTTTTTTCACCCATTCCCCCGCAAGGCCCTTCCATTTCCCAAACCTCTTCCTCTTTTGGAATTTACTGATCTGGTTCTTACACACGTAACATCCTCCCCTTTACGGAACCCTCGCTTAACCTTTACTAGCCGAGCCGGCTCCCGGTTTTGCGAATTCGAAACGTCCCCCCATCCTCATTTTTCCAACAACCCTCTATTTCTCAATACTCCTACCTTGTGAGGTGTTCCTCCCACGGGAACGTGAAGTATCCCTCTCCCGTACCCGCGGCCAATTACTGGTGTCCCCCCAATTTCGCGTTATCCCGTTATTGTTTTTTTTTTTGATTTTGTTGCCCGACGAAATGAGCGTTAACCCCCCATCTTCCACTCCCCGCCGATGAAGACCCTCACCCCATCGAGGAAGAACCGGTCCCCCCCCTCTTTGCACTGTCGTTCCCCTTTTACGATGCAATGCATTGCGCCCAAAATACCGTTCCCCAAACGCTCATGCCGCGCCAAATTTTCCCCGTCCGGCGTTATCCCTTTTTAGTTGTAAGCTCCAGTTTCACCGGCTCCCTCCAGCGACTAATTCCTTCCCCTCCCCGGTAGCAAATTGCAAGGCTTTGAGCTTTCGATGGCCCTTATGGAACGTCTCACGAGTTTCAAATGCTGGCTTGCATTCCCGTCCCCCCCTGAGTGAAATTGCGTTCTTTCCCTCGTGCACTCGTGCATACATTCCGGTGCAATCTTAACCCACCTGAAGCGCCCCCCCTCGCGGCTACGGATACACAGCCCCCAAACCTAATCCGATCTTCGCTAGATTTCCTTCCCAGCCCCCCCCCCCCTCGTCGGCTGTCGGTATTTGATTCCTCTTTTTCCTGATGAGGTACTCTCAAAATTGTCCTGTCTCCTAGGGCCTCTCCCAAATCCCCCCTTTTGGTTATTCCAGTGCCATTCCTCCCAGAGATCCCCCGTCACAATTCTCTTTTCTGTTCCAACTCGGCGACCATCAAACTTGCGTCACAGCCTCGAAACTTTGACGGATGGCCTTGTCAAGGAAATTACTTACCCCTTTTTCTGTTTGTCTCCGTTGACCCTTCTTACCTCCCCCACACACTTTAGCAGTATCTCCTCTCTTACTATACTTCCTTTTTGTTTTTGCAGAGTCTCGGATGTCACTTTTTTTTTTTTTTTTTGCTCAAATTCATCCACCGCGATCGTTCCCATACGTGGCCCTCTTTCTCCGTTCGGTGTCCAAGTTCCCCCCCCAATCTCTTGTTAGCACTTGTTTGCTTTTTTTTTGGCAAAGGCAACGCTGATTCCCCTTTGCGGTAGGACCGCTTCGTTATTTTGGTTGGACGAAACCCCCCCTTTTTCGCTTAGTGTGGAGAATTTGTCTGCGTGGCGACACCCCTTGTTAGGAATCTCAGCCACACCAAAGACCTTTTCCCCCCCCCTGAATTCCAGCCACCCCCTAGTTCTATTTCTCTGACACGACTTTGACTGGTTCAAGTTATTGTTTGGATGGTACCGCCCCCCCCCCTTGGCTGTTCTCTCCGCGAAGTAAATAATGAGCTTAGAGCTTTCCTGTTTCAGCTTCTTTTTTTTTATAATTCCAGAATGCCCATTCGCCTTTGCTCTTCGGCGGCCTCTTTGTGAAGAGTTGTGCTCCGTACATGAGGACACCTCGACTACCTTCATTGACCCTTCCTTCGTGACGTTAAAATTTCTGTAGTGCGCTTTCGTTTCTGGGCTTTTTCATGTCCCGGATCGGGACCGCTGCGACTGGTCATGAGCTCTATACCAGGTTGTTAGCTTCCGTGGGGCCATATTTCGTTTCTACGGTATTGCCGCAGCCTGTCTTCAGTTCCCTTAAAATCTGGCAAGATTTCCCTCTTTTGCAGCGGTTTTCTCGTGTGACCTTTCATTTTGTGTTTTGCCCCTTCTACTTTCTATTCTTCTTTCATGAGTGCCTTGTGCGCCCTTCCTTGTTCACCCGCGATCAAAGCTTTTTTAAAAACACTTGGCTCCTCGCACTTGTTTTAGAAAAAGTGTCCTCTTCAAATACTCTTTCGAGGAGCCTTCACGTTCGCCCCTTGCTGCTCCCCACTCATTTAGGCGCATTCCATTTATTACCTGTGTCCTTTTTTTAATAAGGCGGCAGGTATGCCCAGTCTGTGTCTTCCTCTTTCCAGTTTGAACCAATTTAGGATCCGTCCATTTCTCCAGAGTGTTTTCCCACGGCTTTGAAGTCTTCTTACTTCACAGATGGCCGGTCGGTTTCATTTTCCCACCATTCTTAGCCATGGTTTTTGGAATTTCCCTTACGCTCTGAAACCTCCTTCATGTGTTCGTCACATAGCAGTCCTTAGGGCATAAGGTTGTCTTTCCCCTTTTCCTCTGAGTCCCGTCCCCGCCAGTTTTTCTCACGCGTCGCCCCCCTGCCGAACCTGTCCTACTATGCACAGCTTTCGACCCCGACTTTACAATGCAGAAGCCTCCCGATTCCCGGAAACTGATGAACGGATAGGCAGGTGTCTGGCTCACTCTTTCCCCTCTTGTTTGAGAGAATTTTCAGCAGGACTGCAATTCGTTAATACCCTCAGTGGTGTACCCCTTTTCAAGTGTCCCTCTGCCCCTCACAGACAAGATTCGTCTTCACTGAATGGCCTTTTTTTTGAGAAGTTCGACCCAACTTTCGTTTTTTGAATTGTATCCTTGAAAACCCCAACCTCACCTCACGAAACCCTATCGGTAATTGCCCCCTGGGCTCATGGAATGACAACGGCCGAAGTTTCGAAGACCCTCACCCACCAGACCTAGCTGGTAATCTTTTCTCCTCGTACAACCCCCCGACGTACTTCTAAATTTACGAAGCTGGGTTCCCCCAAACTTTGTTAACAGCTGCCCCTCCCAAGACCTTTTTACAATGCTTTCAAGTCACTTCCTCCATCCCGGTGCTCCCGCGTAAGAGCGTTTTCCCCCCTATGCAAAGCACGTCCCTCCAACCATCCTCTTCCCACTTTGTAGAAACTATACCGGGGATTTTTTCCTCTCCCGCATGCGAAAGGTACCCTTCCCTCTCCCCAAATTTTCTGCCCCTTCCACCCCATAACCCCCCCCCCCCCAACCAACCCGCCCCACCCCCCCCCGGCATTAAGGGGCAAAACCTTTTATCCCTCCTTTTAACTCTGATCGCGGTTATGTCTCCCAATGGCTGCCCGGTTTTGCGGCAGACCTAGTTCCCCACCCCGAATTTACCATCCACTTTCAGAAGTTTCCTGATCCCCCACCTTTCCCCCACCCATTCGAGTTCTCCATGGAAAACGATGCCACTGACTTTAAAATATTGCCGATTTTACGCTTGGCCTGCCCTTTGAAGGTCGCTCCGCCCCAGAGTCCCAAAAACAATCCCCCCCTATGTCCGCTCACTACGGGTCTTAAGTTCATTTCCTTTCTTTTCCCCTATGTCCCCTTGATACGGTTTCCACTTTCAAGACGCCGAAACGCCAGCTGCTCCTCGACACTGACTTAGCGGTAGGCTTATTCCCCTTTGGCCGCTCGCTTTGGCACTTAGCCCTGCCGCGCCAATTTCATCTTCTGACGCGCCTCCGACGAAGGTCCTCCAACCCCCCCCAAAATTGCGTTTTTTCGTGCAATTTAGTGACATTGAAGAGTCCGTTTGCCCTCCCTGCACCCTTTCCTCTCTCCGTTGCCATATTCTTTTTTTTCGGCTGTTCCTGGTCACGGCACAAATACATACACCACTCTTGACGCCCGCGGCCCTTCTCTTCGTTTCCATTTGGTATACTACCGCGGGCTTCCCTTACCTTCTCTTCAGGACGGTAACAATGTTTTGGGGAGAAGAAAAAAGTGTTCATTCCCTATTGGGAAATGCAAAAAACGGAATTACTATTACCTAACTTTGCCGCAATTCCGCCCTTTCTCCTGAGATAAATTTTTTTTTCTTCCCCCAGCCCCGCGACTTTCTGTTTCGCAGTCACCACGGCCTTCCCGTTCATCGCCGACCAGGCCCGCCCCCCCACTATTGGTAAAAGTCGACCATCACCAAAGTGTGTTCCACACTCTTCAGTTTGCCCCCATTTGGGCCTTCAACTTTCGACGTGAAAAGAATTTTCCCTCCCCTTGCCAAGAGTACTGGACCGCTCCGGGTCATTTTTTTCCCCCCCCCCCACCCAAACCTGCATCAGACTCTATCTCCCCTGTTTGAGCTTCAGCTCTCTAGCAACTTTGCTTGTTGGTTTTTTGACGCCTTTTCAGTCACGGATGCACAGTTGTGACGCTTCTCTTTTTCGGTTCCCAGGCAAAAAGTCCCTGCACTTTTCTCTGTGTTCGTATTGTTATGCGTTCCTCGCTTTCATGTGCAACCTCCATCTTGTTTGGGCCTTGGGTCTTCTGATTTGTGCCGATCGACTGGGCTGAAGACTCGGTAGATACTTTGGAGGATTGAGGAAGACGGCGCACCTTTCGGTCTCCTGACATCAAGCCCATTTGACCTCCTGCTTAAAACAAATCCTTGTCAGTATCTTCTTTCCCCCCCCCCGAGGCCCCGCGATTGTCTTTTTCTTATTCTGCAACTTTTTTGGCTTGTTTACCGAGTCTTGGCCTTTCCTTTATCGGGTCATCTTGTAAGGGGAGATTAGGTTGTTTAAGATTTTTCCTCCCCCCACGAATCTTCCCTTGGCACAGCTTCCCTTTGTGTACTTCGCACTAGGAGGCGTTGACTCTTGTTGGCCGTTTCCCCCCCCCTGGAACCCCTCCGCTACTTCCTTTGCACCGTATCCCTGAGTTTACGGACATTTTACTTTTGCTGCGCGTTCTTTTGAAGTGAAAGTTATCGGACTTTCAGGTTGTAACTCTAGTAACCCCAGGTTTGCTGCTTGAGAGGGGACCTGCTTTTGTTTTTCTAAAGCGGGTTTTCCTTCGTCCCTTTCAGGCCACAACTAGAACCCCCCTCTCCCCATCAGTTGTTTTGAAGCGTTGCCGGGTCTACACTTCCGGTGGTATCTCTTTCATCGTAGACTGAGAGTTGGTTATCTTGGGAGGACTAGTGCCCTTGTTTTTCGTACTGAAAATAGAACCCCCCTCGCTTTCCCCCGGAGTCAGCGACATTTGTTCACCCCCCTTAATTGGAAGGTTCCATACGTTTTTTTTCGACCTCGCGTGGTCTGAGATTCCCCCCCCCTTCCGAAGTACCCGTGCGTAAAGTCTTCCCCCCGCTCGAGGGGTCCTTTCTTGCGTTCTGACCGTGCCGCTTTCTCAGGCTCTATTCGACCCCTTTGTTTTTAAGAAGTCGACAGCAGTTTTCTCATCGGCATCTTCAAAATGTAGATTTTGGTCGGTCATGCGAAAGCTTATCCAGCCTCTTGTGGCCTCTTCGAGTCTCGGCGTCAACCACCCCCCCCTTGTGGCAAATAGCCGTTATTACCGACGTTTTGAAAGTTTTTGGGAGTTGTTTTCTATTCACTCGAACGTACAGCTTTCAACAAACTTGCCGCCCCTTTACTATCTTCTTATCTTGCACTCCGGAACTGAAACCCCACTTCTTTCCGGTTTCTTTGAGGATGTATGCCAACATTTCTTGAACTCCCCCTGGCTGGAACACAAGACTTCCCCCTTAAGTTGTTGTTGTTGATATCGACCTGCATCCTTTTCAATTTCCTGATCGAAGGTTTTTCAAGTACGATCTTTGGTCGAGTCCTATGTGTTCCCCCCCTGTCCTCCAGTTTCGGACTTTCTTCTTTTTTTTTCAGAGAACCATTTAGTGAGATTTGGTTACTCACAGTCACTTTCGAACACCCTCCCTCAACATTCCAGTCCCGGTGGAATTTTTAAGTTTCTCTAACTGATCGAAGTAATCGCTGTTTCTTTCCCCGTCCTTAAAGAGCCGACGAAATTAAAGTAAATCCTCCTGTAGCGCCCACATATTTCAACCCCTGGCTCTTCGCTCCTCCTTCAGTACCCGCCAAACTTGCTCTATTCTACTAATCCCCCCCCCTCTCCTTCTCCGCTGAGCTTCTAAAGGTTCCCGAGTCATCCTCTCAACATCTGGCCTTGGATAAACCACCATTCCTTCCTTTTCCCCTAGCCCGTAAAAAATGGTCTTTAGTTGTTCATCTGCCCCCCAGTTTCCCCCTTCCCGTAATACCTAAATAGGCCCAAACTGCCCGGCAAATCTTTTGTTTCATAAAAATTGACGAAGTCGCGATTGCCGTTCCCTCCCCCCCCTGTTCCGACGAATTCCGTCCACTAGTGTGACATTCCTTTTTCCGCCCCCTTTTTGCTCTCCCCCCTTCACAACCTGAGAGTGTACGACTAGTCATACCCGGGTCCCGTGTCTCCAAGTTTTCCAGACTTTTTACGACACGGCCTTCCCCTTTCTTTTCTTGATTTTGAGAAAAATACAGAGGTCCCAAACCTGTACCCCCACATCGAAATGTTTCTTCAGTCTCCCCCCCTCCCTCCCTTTTTTTTCTTCTGGTCCGCTACGTGCACCAAACCGCGACGACCCTAGTTCTCCTAGGCCTCCCCATTTTTATGCAAACCCCTCTTTTTTTCCCTTGTTTGAATTCTTTGGAGTTAGGTACGCCTTCTCCCCAACGCTTTCACGTTCCCCGTTTCCGAATCGGCCGTGCCTTGCGCCCCTTTCGCTGTTGCACTCATTTGCTATAGTGACCCTAACTAGTAATCTCTCCCCCCCCCACCTCATAGCGCCTTGCCCTATTTTATCTTCCCCTTACGTTGACGTCGAAAGCCAAACCTTTAAAGAAGACCCTCTCTCGTCCCTCTACAAATCTTTCCCGCTCCTTCTTTGAGGGACTTCCCCTTTTAGAAGAAGGTAACATTTTGCTCGAAGTTGGGAGCCTGACAACACCCCTTTGTAACATTTCGGAACCTTTACACTTTAGTCATCCCCCCTCACTGAGAATAGAAGAACCCCCGCACCCTTCTTTTGACGGTTAACGGATTTGACCTCACAACCTTTGCAAAAAGAGATCATTGCAACTTGGCCGTTCACCTAAAACGACTCAATCTAAAAGTGATGTGACTTTCCCTTCCCCCTAGTTCGACAACCCAAACCCCCCCTTGCGCCGCCGATAGAGAGAGGGGTCATTACCTCCTTTTTTGTTGTTAGAATGAGGTCCATTCCCTTTTTTTTTTTTTTTTTTTCGAAGAGTAACCTGCCTTTTTAAATTTAATGACTTCTCTGTTAGGGTTTTCAAAGTGCAAATTTCGGCACCATGCAGAGTTTTTTTCCCTTGTTGTTTTGGTCTCGATCCTTTTTTAAAACTGCCCCACCCTCAATGGGGCTTTCTCTTCACCGATTGTTGAGGAATTTATCTAAGAATTCCCCCCCGGCCGAGTAGGTGGATAAGGTATTCCTGGCATCCAACAGTTTTCCCTTTCAGCGCCTTCCTTTTTTTCCCAAATTACCTTCAGCCCCAACCCCGTGTCCCCCGAGATTATCGTAATCTTTCTTATTTTTTCATTCCAGATCGGTTTTCTCACCTTATTCATTTGACTTTCCACATGTCTTTTTTTGTCTTAAGACTTTCTGTCGCAGCTCACACTCATGGTTCTAGGATCTCTTATGCATTGGTCTTTTGAGTACTATCTTTTACAAAATCCCTTTCCCTCTTTTCAAAGTCCCCGCCAATTTTTCAGCCCTTATTCCACCCTAGACTTAGGGCCTTTTGACGTTGATGAGTCGTTTCCGCTTTGAGCCCCCAGATTACCCTGCGACTTAAAGGCACTCCCCCCGTGTACTGTGGACACCCTCTTGACCCCCGGAGTCCCTATTGTCGCCTGGTTCCTTGAAGTGAAGTGCAGGAGCTGGCCCCCTTATCGAATTCCCCTTTTACTCTGTCCTGTCCCCGGTGGAGTCTTTGGCTATTTAGTTGTTTGATATCAAGAGAGGTCTTTTCCCGGTGCCCCCGACTATTCATTTCCAACCTGTCAACCTGTCCACTATTGTTTCTACTCAGTTTTCCTCGAGCCGGCGCTATTTTACTATCCAGGTGTTAGATCTTCATCGTTAACTTTGTTCTTCTTTTTACTGTTTCCCCGTTTGCGTCTTAGCCTTCCCCGCTTTCACACCCCCTGAGCCCGGATATTTTTTTTCTACTTTGCCGAGTTCCATACGTTGGCCTCTTCACCCGTTATTTGCTCCTTTGTTTCTGAGTAAAACACTACCCCCCTTTCTGAGTACTTACTTAGTACAGGATATTTTTTTTCCCCTGCGTAAAGGTCGTGCCTTCTCTTTTTGCAGAACTTCCCCCGTGTCGGAAAGTATTGTTCCCTTTGTTCAGTTAAGCAATTCCCGTTTTTAGACAAGTTTGGCTTCGGTCAGACTATTAGTCCATCGTCCTGTTGGCCGGCCTGGCCCTCAAATCTTCCATATTTCGTGTTGCCTGTTTCTTCCCCCCTATTTTACCTTTTCTTTCCTCCAGGTATGCATCGCAGAGTTCACTACTTGTGATACGGGCGGGTTCGCGTCTTTTTTTTCTCCGAGCTCCTTTATACTTTTTTGCTCCCACTCTCCACCTTTTTTTTTAGAGGCACAGCTTCACTTGAAACCTTTATACTGCGTGCCGCCTGGATTGCCTCTGTTTAAAATGGATGAAGTTTCCCCTTGCCCTTTTTCGATACCTTTTTTTTTCCCTTCTCTTCTTGTTTTTCCTCTCTCTAGTCCGAGCAGGTTGCGTGCAACCAGTACTCTATCCTTTCATCGTACAGGTTTTCTCTTTCGGCACGTGGTTTTTCCATTGTCCCTGCTTTTTTCACTCTAAGAGATCTCCTTTCGGCAGGGTTGACGGGTGAGAATCTTGTCTCGTTGCCCATCCCCCCCTAATCCACCAGCCCCATGTCGCTTTTCCCTAACCTCTCCCCGTCTTTTGGCACGCGGCTCCCAAGGACACCCAGGCATCACCCCCATACCCCGACCCCCCCCCAGCGTGCTTCAGCACCCACCCTCGAGATTTGAGACTCCCTGATCCTTGAAACCCCTTCCCCTCGAAATTACGCACTCTCATCCCCAAACTTTTCCCACTCGGTCGACTTTACGGGTACCCCCGCATAGCGAAATTGCCCCTTCTCCCGGCCAACTTTTAAGTCCTCCCTGCCCTCCCGGTATCCTGTCCCCCCCCCGACCGGTACTACCTACTTCACGCTAATGGGACCGTGTCTTTCCCCCACCGCACGTGACATCTCCCTGTCCACCCTACTGGACCCCTTCACAAATTCCCCCACCAAATAGGCGTCCCGGAATTGTTTGACCGCTTTGATTCGCGGTTTTGCCCCTTCCCGGGAAATCTCCTCCTTAATCCACTTCTACTCTGAAGATCTAACCCCTTGTCCCACCCTGAGGTAAGCTTTTTCCCTTCTTCCCCACGATCTTGACATTTTCGCGCTCGATTTGGCCCTGGGGCTCTGTGAAGATGTCCAAACCCTGAGAGGTACCCCCCGACGCATATTGTCACGCGCGCACTCCCCGTGTACGCTTGCCATGTAGACCCGCTACCGTTAACTTTTCTTTCCCCTTCTAACCTCAAGCTTTAAATTGGTTCCCGTCACGCGGGCCTTTGCAAGGCGTGGAGTTGCCTAGTTTTCCTCTCACGATGTCGCCCAACTTCCCACAGCGCCTCCTACATCTCTCCCACCCCTGGCTGTTCCGCGTTTCTTCCTTCATTGAGAGTCGGCAATAGCCGCCCCAACCTTGCCCAGCGCGCATCCATGTCCACGACCGTGAACGAGAGCACAAAAACGTTATTTGCCTAAGCGTCCTATGCGACCTACGGTTTCATCCCAGCCCCAGTTTCCCAAATTCTCATCCGCGGGTGGCCCCTCTTCTTTGTTCCACTAGGAAGAAACCCTTGTGATGACGCGTAGCCGGACCAACACTTCTTGGCCCCCGCAATTGAGGAGTGAATACGCTACTTTCGTCAGGCACCCATCAGATCCGCCTACAGGAACCTACCCAATTATTCGACGTTTTTTTGATCGAGCCCCAAAACAAGTAGTTTTCCACTTCCAGCGTTCCCTCCCTGTGACGGGCCTATCTCTTCCGTTACTCCCACTGCGGAAGCCAGTAGTAGTCCAGTGCAATCCTTGTGTTCCCGCTTTTCCCGAACCAAACCAATAAATTGGGCAGCAATACTCTGTTTTTT
>Ga0179593_1393721_pt1 | contig 11745 bp, 12 predicted proteins | sample CZODoug2_1_08_16_FD_185931 | JGI IMG/M metagenome (GOLD analysis project Ga0179593, IMG submission 185931) | Vadose zone soil fungal communities from Angelo Coast Range Reserve, California, USA - CZODoug2_1_08_16fungal (PacBio error correction) | ecosystem: Environmental > Terrestrial > Soil >... | reverse complement strand
TTCAACTCTTCGGTGTTTAGTTTTCGTGAAACCACCGAAGCATTCTTTCTTCTTATGTACGTATTCCGGAGCGACTCAATTGCGCAGTAGGTGGGACCTAGTCTCTCCGTTTCTGGCCGTGGCTCCGCTTTTTCGAAGAATTTTGCCCCTAGACCTCCAGCCCGTTACCCCGACGGCTTTTGGTGCTCTAGGGTTGCTCGTTTGTTGTTTATCCCCTTCGGCGCTTATCCATCGGGTCTCGCCTGTCCTTCGCTCTTTTTTTGTCGTTTGGTCGGGAACCGAGCGACGAGGGCCATGTCGGCGTTGGATGCAGCTATTGCCTTGACGTCCTCTGGAGGTCTTTTTTCGTCCCCCTCCATTTTTATACATTGACGCCATTCCTCCTCCGCTTTTCCCCTTCCCTAATGTTCTCGGTATTCACTCCATTCGGCGAAGTCCTCTAGGAAGCTCGTTTTGATCGTCGTCTCGTTCCCTGTTTTCTTCCGAGTTTCTTTTTTGAAAGTGCGGCGTCTACTATTTCGCAAATAGTATGGATCGATTAGATTCCAGTTTCTGCGTGCTTTTGGCAGGCACTTCTTTTCCCCACTTCCTCTCTTTCTGTGCACAGAGGGTCGGGTGTCGGCTTACTTTAAACTTCCCTTTTTCTTTGGTATCTTTTTCCTCTACATTCGTTGCCAGTCCTCTCGTCGGCATGTGGTCTGAAGTCGGGTTGTAGTCCTGATTTTGTCTAGACTCCTTCCCGTGATCGCCCCGTTGAACGGGCAGATGCGGATCTCCCCTCTCCCCCTTCCTTGCTTTGCTCAATTTCAAGCAGGTCGTCAAGCACTCCCACAGCTCCACCGTCGCAGGTGTCGTCTACGAATGTCTTTTCTCCCTACTTTTTCTTCTGTACTCCTCGACGATGTGTGCTTTTTTTTCTTTCGTCCTCTTGTTCGCGCGTTTTTTTGGTTTTTTTGGACGATTTCTCTCCTTTTCTTTTTTATTCTGGCTTGTTACGCGGCCGAATCTTGTCGTGCGGGAGTCTTTTTTCCTCCCAGTCTCCTTTTTTTTCTACTCTTGTGTTGAGTAGGAACTGTTTGTGGAAGAAAAGAGTCTTGTTTCTGGCAACTTCCGCGTAGCTCCCTTTCGCTTTTTCCCCCCTTCTTCGTGGTTTGTCTGTTTCCTCCAGGAGTCCCCATTTTCTTCACTCTCCTCCTCTCTTTCATTGATTTGACTTTCTCGTGATAGGTTTTTTTCCGTCGAGATAGGGTGTCAATTAGCTTCTTTTTTGATGGATTTTTCGACGGAACTATATTCTCTTTTTCCCTTCTCCGGAGGTACGGTTAGCGTGGGTTTGTGGCCCTTTTTTTTTCCATCTTTCGCGAAGCAGGATTTCGAGAACTTAGTCCTCAATTACTTGTTCCTCCGAAGTCGCGTGGTTGGCCCTGTGGCCGGCGCTGGTCCGTTATTTCATTCCCCCCTTTCGGCCCACCTTGACGAAGCGTATGCCGGCTTTTCCTCTTTTTTAGATCCCTTGTGGCTTTTTCTTGAGACTGATCGATCCCCTCCCGAGGTAGCCCTGGTTTTATTCTCGTCTTTTTCTAGGTTTTCTGTTTTTTTTCCTGAGTTCCACTAGTAGGCTCCACCGCGATCACCGCATCCGGCGGCCTCTCCCCCTGCGCGAGCCCCTTTCTCTCTTAGTCATTCGAGCAGCTCTTTTTTGTCCCTTCACAGACCAGGACTTCGGTGTTCGCCCGTTGGGTTTAGCGGTTTAAAAGCGGAGGTTTTACTCTTGTTTATCTAGGCTGCGCGTGGATCGCCCCTTTCTTTCTTCTATTCACTTCCTCCTTTTTCTAAACCGGGTCGAGTGCGGGTTGTTTCTGTATCCTCGCGTTTGCATTCCCCGAAGCGTATCAGTTGGTGAGGTCTTGTTCGCGCTCCCTTTTGCATCAGACGCGACCATCCGGCTGGAAGCTCCGTCCACCCCGCGCCTCATCTTCTTCTTCTCTTTTCCCGGCATCTGTCCCTCCGATTGACAAGCTGCTTTTTCCTTCCCTATTTTCCCCGTTACTATTTCTTTTTCCTCTTTTGTTGTTTAAAGTCACTCGTTTTGATTTTTAATCCCTCCCCCTTTTTTGACTTTGTTGGTTTTCGAGCCGCGCGTGCTCCTCGCTTTTTTTTCTTTTCTTGGTAGTTCGATCAAAGGTAGCGAGGCTTCGACCTCCCTTTGACGCTGCGGTGCGTCACCTCTAGTTCCTTCTCAACTCTTTTTCCTGTTCCCTTTTACTCTTCTGACGCGCGACGTACTCGAACGGGAGATCCGTCTTTCCGCTCTTAGCCATCCCTCTCCTCGTCCCAAGCTGGCGACCCAGAATGGTTTTTCACTCTCTGTTTTTTACTCTTGGGGGTCGCGCCTTTTGCTCTGTTCTTAGTTTTCCTCTTTTTTCTCCCGACGAGTATCGCCGAGGAGCCACGCATTTGCCCTCCTGCGTCACTTCTTCTCTTCAGCGCCCCGTTTCCGTTTCTCCCGAGAGGTAGCTGGCCCGTTAAGACCGCGCCCGCTGCTACCACTCCCGGGCCGGACCTTTTTTCCGTTTTTCTGCTTATAGCTTTTTTTTTCCTTCTTCGCGCGCCGGCCAGTTGCCAACCCTTTTTTTTTTTTCTTCGTTAAAAGTCTCTTTCTCCTGTCGTTTACTTCTTCTCCGCTGTAATTTTGGCGACCCTGGTCCCACCCCCCGCTAACTCCTTCGGCAAATCCCTACAGGCCTTTTCACGATTCTTTTTTTCCCTGTCTGCATATGAGATTCCCGAGCCACCCTGTCGCGAAGTTCTCTTCTCTCCGAACCAAGCTTTTTTCAACTGAAAATTCAAGTCTCTCGATTGCCCTATTCCTTTCGGGTTCCTGTCTCTACGACGCGTCGCTTCTCGACAATCGTTTGCTCCTCTCGGTGCTAATCTGCCTACTGTGGTGTCGTGCGAATCCCTTTCTTGGACAGAGAACAACGTCCTTTAATTCTCGTTCCATTCTCGCGCCCTTAGTCGCGGCGGCGAGGAGGGACTTACCCGTTTCCTTCCCCTCCTTCCTTTTTGCGCAAGTGCCAGAGTCGTCAAAATGCGCGTTTCGTTTCCCTTCACTCAAACCTTCTTTTCATATCGACGAAATCAACATCAGCAAAGCGGGGTTCCCCCCCGGTCTCAGAAAGTTTGACGAGTAGGCTCCTCTCTCTTTTCGTTGGACACTGCGACGGTGCAGTTTTGTCTATCTCGTTTCCTTCCCGTTTAACTTTTTTTTCCCTTCCCTTTTGCGTTCTCCCGGTGATCGTCGGACCTTCATGCGCAGTTGCCTCCCTATTCCCGGTGTAAACGGGTCGGGTCCCCTCTTCCCCCCCCCCCCATATCCTCGGACCAGTTCACAGGACTGCGCCCCCCTACCTTTGCAAGGATTTCGGGTTCCGAAACAGTCCTCTTCGATGGAAGGTCCGACGGCCCTCGCGTTCGAGAGATCTCAGACGATTTGGCGCTTCTTCGGCCGCCTTTATTACCGCTTCTTTGCCTTCCGAGGCCGAAAGAAGGGCGTCTCTTTGTCGCAACGGGTTTGCCCCGTTTTGTGCCCGCAATGAGTCGAGCCTTTTGTTCCTTTAGTACTTTTTCTTCTTATTTCACCTTCTACAACACCCCAATTTCGGTTGTCTAGAACTTTTACGCTTCTTCCCTTTCTTTGCAGCAATCACTGCATTTTTTCCCCTCTCTTACGGACCTTCCACTACCGCGGCCCTCTTTCCTATTCTCTACGCATCTGTTTTCCCTCTTTCATGTTTTCCGCTGGAGGCGATTCTTTGTGTTTTTGGATGGAGGAGTGTTCTGCCTTCTCGAAAAACGCTGCCGACGCTCTTCTATTTTCTCCACTAATGCCATGAGCGCTCCTCATACGTTCCAGCTTTTTTTCCGTATGCTGTAGTGTATTTCCCTCCACTTTCTTACGAATCTTTTCATTCTTCATCATCATACGTTTTTTGTCTCTTGATTTCGCCCCTCTCGGTGTTTCTATGCGTAAGGAACAAACCTTCACAGCCTTCCTTTTTCCGGCTTTGTAGTTTCGTATGATCTCTTCAATGGCGCAGTATGATTTCCATCTTTGACTCTCTTGCGGGCAGTTTTTTCTCAAGCCTCTGCCTCTCACCTCCCCTCCCTGTACACCGAGCGTCTATTGCGTGGCGTCGTTTTTTGTGTTGGTAGCCATTTTCTTCTTTGATTTAGGTGTGCGGCGCGCCGTCTTGAATGGAAGTTCAGACGTTAGTTCTTTTACCGCGGGCCCAGCGGTTTTCCTTTTTTCCGCATCCGTGTAGTCTTTTTCGGTAAGGTGACGCGAGCACGGTCACCTCTTCAACTGGTCCTCCCCTCTCGTCGTAGTCAAGTAAAGTGTCCGAGAAATTCCATGAGCTTAGGTCGGCTTGTTTTCCTTGAATCTATCTTCTGGCGCTCTGAGTCAGGCCGTTTCTCTCTATCGGAGCCTTCGACTACGACCCCTCGTACTACTTCTCTTACTGCGGGTCTGCGTAGGCCTTCCACGACAGTTATGGGCGGCCTCGCGCGTCGTGTTTTTTTGTTCCCCTTCTTGGTCACTGTTATGCGATTTTGGTCAGTTCAGAAAAATTAGTTGAGTCCCCCTCTTTTCTTTTTATTGAGTCTTGTACGACAGCGATCACTCAGCCTTGTCGGCAAGTCTACACTGTTCTTCTGATTTGCCCCTACTGTACGTCGCAGTGTGTTCGTCGATTCAGATTCCTGGACTCTCCCCCGCTGGATTTAACGCTCCGTGGTTTGCTTTTTTGCTTCGTTCGATCTGATGAGCCTTTGTTCGGTTTTCTGCTTGCGAGAATGTTTGACTCAATGCTGTTTCGTCCGCTCCTACTCTTTCTGTTTTTTTCCTCGGAGCCGCACGTTGAGTTTCTGTCTGACTTCTCCCTAGTAGTAGTGCTTTTTCTATGGCCGAACCACGCGGCCCATCCTTGCGTCCCCCTGGTCGTTTAGGTTTCCGTCTCTGCGCATCGGTTTCTGCCCCCTCTTTTTTCTTTCGCTCTCAGGCGTCCTCGCCGGCATCTCCCTATCTCTTGGGGATGTTGAACTGTGTCGCGCGCTAGGGCTGGTGCGATATTGGTTTGTTTTTTTCTTAAAGGCTCAGTTGCCCGACGGCCAGAATTCTTGAGCTTATCCTGGTCGTGTGGTGATGTTCCTTTTTTGTTTTTTTTTTGGCCATTGTTCCAAGCTGCTCCGCCGGTTCCCTGCAGTCCAAGTTGAGACTTTCCTTTCGCCCATACTCCTGTGCAGCCGCTCTTCTTTTTTTTCCTTTTTTGAGCGGCGCCGCGAGGACAAGAGCTCTTCCTCCCCTTCATAACGTTCTCCTCCTTTTTTTTTTGGTTTGACTTGTAGCCGCCGGTGGCGAGGTAGTAGCGGCCAGACCTCTTTTTTCTTGTCCTCCTGGTAGCGTCCTTTCGGTCAACACCCATGTTTTCTGATTCTCGTTTGGCGTGGATCTTATATCCTTCGTAGTTTTTGAACAAACCGATCACTATCGGTTGCAAGTTCACCCGACCGGCGCGAGCCCCCCTTGCTCGAGCGTTTTAGCATCGTCGGACCCCCTCTTTCTATTTCTTTTTCGCCCGATTGGGAAGCGTGAGGTTGCAAAGCGAGGGGTTGTCGATTTTTTGAATTCTTGCGCGGGATCGCCCGTTATCCCCTCCCGATCGTCGCTTCATGGCGACTGTCGTCCCCGAAACCGGGTTCGTTTTCTTTCGAGCTCTTTTCTCCATGCGTATCTTCGGGTGTTTCCTCTGCGCGCTCATACAGCAGCGCTGACGCTGTTTTCCCGCGCGATCTCTGGCTCTTGAGATTCATCTCGTCCTCCGATGTGAAGCTGCGTTGCACTCCTAGTTTTCTTCTCTTCTTCCTCCTCCTTTTTTTTTTCTCTCAGAAAATGCCCACTCTGTTTTCCCCCAACCTGACAGCTTTCCTGGTTCTCGAGGAAGGTCGTATTTCTTTTTCTTTTTTTTGAGCGCTCCGTGTCCCGTTTTTCTTGCCCAAATTTAGCTTTCCCAGACATGCCAAGGCCGACGCTGCGATGTGCAACCTTCGTTTCTCCCCTTACCCGGGTTTGACCCGAATTCGCGGCAGATACTTCCGCTCTCGCCCGTTCGCCCGCGGAGCTAAAGCTCGCAGCCTTAGTGTGTCCCCCGTCCCTTGCACCCGACTATCGTTGTCTGCCGCGTATTTCTGCGCCCCCGATTTTTTCTCCCTTTTCTCCCCTTCTTCCGCCGGATGACTGTGATCTTTGTCGCCTACTAGTATTTTTTTTCGAGCTTCCTTCTTGAAACCTGTTCTTCGAGTGTGTCCTTCCCGCTTCTGAGGTCGAGCGCCCTATCCCAGCGACAACCGCTGACCTCAACCAGTTTTTTCCGGATCGCTTGTTCTTTTCTCCTCTCTGGCCTTTCCTTTTTTGGTGGCGCGGCGGCAAGGGCCCCACCCAGATTCTCTCTTCTTTTTTTGTATATGGTTCGACGGTCGTCTAGTCTCCTTGCGCCTCTTTCAACGCTGACAATTGGCCCCAACACTTTCTTCCAACACCCCCGAACCCCCCCACCCCCCCCCTGACCCCCCACCCCCCCCCCCCCCCCGGAAAATCCCCGCCAGGCGCAGTCCTGTTCTTTTCGGTTCAAAGATGAGCCACTTCTCCCCTTCTCTGAACTGGACGCACCCGATTCTCCGACGTTTTTTCCCGCACCTATACCCTGCGCGACACTTCCCCCTTACTAGCTCCTTTTTCGATGGGCGGGTTGAAGCCTGTTTCCCTAGCCGCGTCGCTTGGTGGCCTCTCCCGCGAAGAGTTTTCTCCCTCTCTTCCCCTGGGTGCCGCCGTATGAAGCCCTTGTCTTCTTGGAGTCCTTGAGATAACCTCTTTACCTCATTTTTTCCTGCTCGTTGACCGTTCCACCTCGTCGCGCTGACGAGGGAGCTGATCTTCCGCTTTCGTTCCGCGTTACGTGTCCCTTTTCTCCCATTCTGCGTTTGTCACGGCCACCGTCGTTATCAGCGATCGACGACTAAAACGCTCCTGCTGAGTCTAGCAGAGTCGAGGTCCCACTCGGTCGTCTCGTTCTTCTTCGGACGACACCGCTTTTTTCTCCGGTGGATCTTCCCTTTCTTCTTCACTTGCGAATCATGGAGGTATACGCTGATTTTCCCCCCCCCTAATTCTGCCGAGCCGCTTTTTCGTGGATACGACTGGGCGAGGCCAACGTAGCCCACATTCTTTTTTTCCTGTAACCTTCCCCCCTTCGAGTGACCCCGACCCTTTTACCTTAGGCTAGATGGACCCGAGGTTCATGCTTTTTTCTTGCTTTGACACTCTAGCGAAGCGAATCCGATGTTGGTCTTCGCGGTCGCCCGCAGACGAGGCGAGGGTTTCGGCGATTTAGTCTCCTGTCTGCTTGAAGGGCCGAGAAATCCCGGAATTCTCCCGATGCTCCTTCATGAGTTCGAAGGACAGGGCTGTGGTGACGTGATCCTTTTACTTTGCTGGCTTGTACTCCCTTCCCCCCCCCATTCGGGCTAGGTCTCGCCTCATATGCAGCCCTTGCGAGGCAGCCTCCTCTTTGGCCGCTGCGGTCCCTAAGACACTCGGCCGCGCGACGCACTTCTTTCTTTCCCGCATGCCGAACGGGTCAAAAGAGGCACAAGTTGCTCCTCTCTTTGGGATGAGGTACGGGGTCTGGTATGCCGCGTTCGGCCCTTTCGCAAACGTGACCCGACGTTTTTGGTTCTTCAACTACTTTCTCTCGTATCTATCTTTCCAGAACGCTGCGGCTGAAGTCGGGGATTTTTTCAGTACTAAGGAATCTTTATCTTCCTACCTTTTTTTTTTTGTAGGCTCAACTCTCTGTGTGTTTTACCCTTTCCATCTTCCTTTTTCTGCCCCTGCGTTCTGTAAGTAGTCGGCAGCTTCCCATTTCGTTAAAAAGAGTGAATCCTCTTTTCTCTTGTAGAGTTTTCGACGACCGAGGACTGTGAACCTCCTCGACCCTGACCGGGAGCTTCCGGCGCGTGTTCGGGTTGATCGTGTTTTTGTAGCCCAGCAGGCGTCGGCGGGATCGTTTCCGGTATTTCTCCCCGTTAGTTTGAAGGTCAGGAGGCGCGGTGTCACCGCGTCTGTTTCCCGAAGGACTGCTGCCGCGCCCTCATTAGTTCCTCGGCTAAGGTCGAGAGAGTCCCTCTTTTTCTCCCTGACTCCATCCTACTCGTAGCTAGTCAAAGAATTTCGTCTCCTAGGAGAAGCATCGGTCGGAAAGCGTTGGCGCCGGAGCTTCCCTTGGCGCGCTTTCTTTTCCCTTCCGATATGCGTTTTCCCCTTAACCCTCTTTGATGTCCTAGAACTAGATGTTTTGTGCTGCGTCATACGCAAGTATTTTCTGGCGCAGCCTTTGCCGGGTTTTTTTTCCTTCCCTTGAAGGTCGAGCGCTTGTGGTACTCGTTGGAATCTACCCCTCGTCGAAAGATCTCAGTTTTTTTTGTGTTCGGGTGCGTTGATTAGCGGGAACTGCCTCCCGGTTTTTTGCCCAGTTACGTTTTTCTCCGAGGATATCTCCGCTTAACCTTCCAGAAGAGGACGCAAGATCTCTGGTTATAAATGCCTTTACCTTTATGACGCACGAAACTTTTTCTTTTTTTCTTTCTTAGCTCTGTGAGAGCAATTTGTTTTCCTTGGTTCTTTATTCTTTGAGCGTCTGTTACGTTTGCGCGTTCTAGGCCGACTTTTCTTGGCCGATCAGCTACTCGGGTCATCCTTCGATTTTTTCATGATCCGAATATTGGGAGTATGCCGGTGGATTCTCTTGGCGTACACTTGCTGATTCTCAGGTTCAACAGTATGCTCGTTAGCCGTAGTGCTGCATCGGTGGAGCTTTTTCTCGGGAGTTCTTCCGTGGTTACCTATCTTCTCGAGACGCGCGGTCTTCCCTCTTTCTTTTTTGATGGTGCGCGATGGTTTGGGCGTCGAGATCGGGTTCGTTTTTAATTGAGGTCCGTTTGCTCGGTTAATGGTTCAGCTTTCTGAAAAGATTTCTTCTTTGCCTAAGGAAGGTCCTGTTAGCGTTGTTGGGCCCCCTGTCGCCCTGTTTCCCTTTCCATGGTCAGCATTTCAAGTCTCCGTAATTCGTCCAATAGACTTGCGCGAGCAGCGGAGATTTGGGTTCGGCGGACTTTTTTCCTTTTCCTCTCCCCTCTGCGTCCTCCGCATCACGTCGACCGAAGACGATCGTTGGATAATTGGTGCTGTTGATTAGAAGGGGTGCTCTGGTAGGATACTGCCTCGTCCTCGCCGGTGCGAACTTTGGAAGCGGTTTCTTCCCTCCTTTGGTATGATGGCCGTTGCGGGGATGTCGCGCGATACTAGTAGGCGAAAACAGCGATAACCTCCCCCCCCTTTCTCCCCCAAGATCTTTCGCCTTTCTGTGTTCTCCTCGCAGATGCGTCGGCCCTTTCGCGTATAGTCTTTGTTCGCTGTTCGCGGGTTCCTTTTTTTTCGAGCTTAGGTAGGGTCTGGATGCGCGAGGGATACCGGTTCGTTTATTTTTCGACTTACATGGTCGAAGTCGTCTCCACCATGGTGCTTTTCGGACTTTTTGAATTCAGTCGCTCGCGTTTTCCCCTTGAGACCGCACGCGTCTTCCAGTTTCTTTACGCGGCGGTTTTCTTCTTCTCTCCCTCTTGCTGGACCGCTCAACCGCGCTTGAGTTTGGCCTTCGAGGATAGAGGACCCCGGCCTCTTCTGTCTTTTTTTTTTGATTGTGACTCCCTTTTTTTTCTTCCTTTCTCTCCATCAGTTTTTGTGAGGGATTAAATGCCAATAGGATTCAAACCCTTTTTTTTTCGATCTGCGCCTAGCGCGGTTTTTTTTGCGAGCTCAGGGATGGTTTGATGACCCCCCTTGTCTCTCGCCTCATCGCCTCGACGCTTAGTTTTTTTCCTCTCTCGTCTGACAACCGCAAGCACTGGTTCGACGACTTCGCCATTGGGCGAGATCTTCCTCTAGACCTGCGATCCCGTCGCGCATCTTCTACCACGCTTCGCTTGCCTTTCTTGCCCCGCTCGCCCAAGCTTGCTCCCCTCTTCGACTTGACGATTTTTCTTTTGACAGACGACATCGGGGGCTCGCGCGTTCGCGGGTGACGCAGGATGTGTTTGTTAGCGTTTTTCTCTACGATTTATCGGCGTGGTCAACTCCCGACGCATCAGACCATGCGAGTCTATTCGCGCCGGTGTTTCGCTTTGTCGGCTGAGAGGAGTTCTACCTCCAGTCCCACCTGTTGACCCCTCCCTCGCGTGAACTTTTCTCCCTCTTCGCCCTTGAGCGTATGCTTTCGCGCGAAGAGCAGGCCATTGCAACCCCCCCTCTCTCTACTTGATGCTATGCCGTCGGCCCATTCTGGAGCTGGTCAATGCTGTTCTCGTCCGAAATGAGCCCCCCCACCCTCCCAAGTGACCTTACGGCAATCTACGCGAGAAGATCACTGCGTATTTCTTTATTCTGCGCTTGCGCCCTTTTCGAAGCCCCGGACAAGTACGCACCCGTTCTCTCCCAGCCCTACTCCTGTACACAGGAACAGTCCTTATCTCGCGTGGACATTCTTTTACTCTTTGCGCCGGTCTCTCCGACTTCGTTTTTTCGCTGGTGCGCACGCAGCGTCAATCGCCTTGAGCTTCAGCGTTTTCCCCTACTTGGTTTCTTTTTTTTCTCTTCGTTCCGTTGGTCTTCCCCTTCCTTTCAACCGGCATAATCATCATGATCGTGACCGACCTCGTTTTTTTCTCTTTAGTCGATCCATGCCCGACAGATTCGTTTCGCGTAACGCGCCCAGTTTTAAAACCTGCTGCGCAGTCGCGTCGGCTTCGCTCAGAATATCCCCTCCATCAACCCGCATTTGCACCGAGAGAGTTCGTCTAAAAGTGTCCTCGTGCACTTATTGTCGCCGTGCCCTACGACACATTCTGACGGTGTCTTTTTGGAGTTTCCTCCTTCCCTTTTCAGTCAAGAGATCCCGTAGGTTTTTCTCGATGATTTCTGACGCCTTATTAGGCAGGGCAGACGATCGGCGTTCTCAATCCTTTTGAGGAACGTTGGCCCGCAATCGCCTCGGTTTCCAGTCCGGATCGCCCCGACCTTTTGAAAGGATTGCGATTTGTCAGAACCAGTCCTGTTTGTTATTTGTGGCCGCCAGCAGTTTTTTTTTTTTTCTGCGAGAGACTCACCTGGTGCGATAGTCGGCCTTCTCCCTAGTGGCCGGGCGGTACTTTTGCTTCCAGGCTGAGCACTCTTGAGCCAAGAGGCTTCTGACGCTGTTTTTTTAGATGAGTTCGCGCCTTTTTAAGGAGCTACGCTATGAGCGATCTGCGAAGTTATACAACAATTTAGGCTTTAGTCTCAGATACGTAAAGTTCTCGGTTTCAGCAACTCTTTGCAGTTTGCTCGGTTCGTATCCTCACTGCCTTCCCGCGTTTGCCGCATTTCCCCTCTTGACTGTCAGCGAGTGGGCTTCCCAACCGGCAACCCGAGCGCACGACGGTTGGAGTTTTTCTTGGTCCGGGCTGCTGCGAGTCCCCTTCGTCTGAACTCTGCCTCCGAGGAGGTCTCCACCCTCCTTGCCCGCTCCGTATCGTAAAGACCTTTTTTTTTTATTCGGGGAAGGTTGTTCGCAGCTATTTGACTAAGAGTTG
>Ga0179593_1332406_pt1 | contig 11745 bp, 10 predicted proteins | sample CZODoug2_1_08_16_FD_185931 | JGI IMG/M metagenome (GOLD analysis project Ga0179593, IMG submission 185931) | Vadose zone soil fungal communities from Angelo Coast Range Reserve, California, USA - CZODoug2_1_08_16fungal (PacBio error correction) | ecosystem: Environmental > Terrestrial > Soil >... | reverse complement strand
TCACTGCAGCACACCTTCGCCCGAACATCGCTTTTGTCCCTTTGCCTGCGGATTCCCCTTTTCGTATGTGCATCCCCTTTCTTATCCCTTTTCTCGAAACGACTGTTGGACCGTTCCCTTTTTGTGTACACGCGCTCTCTCCCTGGGGCCTTTTTCGCCAGCTGTCTTTTCCCGAACCCTTTTTCCATTTCTTTCCGAGCCCCGCGAGTTGCATCTCGCCCCTTGACGGTTAGTATTGGTGCCACTGACCACTTTTTTTTTTTTGTTTCGATTGCCCCGTCCTTCTTTTCCTGTGCTCCCTTGACTCCATTTCCCTGCCTGGATACTATTTATCAGCCTCTGCCCTTATCGATCTACCCCCCTCAGAGATGAGGCGACCCTCTCGCCGTGAATGTTCTTTCTTCCCCCTTACGTTGATTATATTGCTTTTTTCCTTCGGGTGTCTTTCCCTTTTGTTTGACAGACCACCGTGTCCCGTTGCGCAGTTTCCTTAATCGGTTCTTATTTTTTCTGTTTCGTGACATTCCTAAGCCTTTTTTTTTCTTTTTTCTCTGCCGCAGTTAGGGTTGTTCTGTTCTTTTTGTGAGAAGAGTTTCGAACTCTCTCTTCTCCGATGCTTGAAAATAAGGACGTGTCTGGGCCTGCCGGTCTTATTTCCCCTCCTATTTTCATTCACCCGTTTTTTTCTTTACGGCTTGAATCGCACTTTTTCCCTCTTCCTGTTCGATCCCTTTCCCTTCCAGAAATAATTGTGCTCGGACCCTTCCCGCCAGTTTTCTGGGTTAGGAAACCCGACCCCTTTTGAGCTCGTTCTTCCTTGTTTCAGTGATATGCACACTTTTTCCCTTCCAGGTCCGCTCGACGCCCGTCTCTCCTCCCCTCGTAAGAAGACTGTTTGCTTTGAGAACCTTCGACCTTTGTTTCGGGCACCGTAGTCTTTCATAGCCCTGTTACCCGGGGTACCAGTTTTTCGCGGCTTTTATTCTCCCGCTTGGCTCGTTTTCCCTCTCATTTCGCCGATTGCCATTCCTTGACTATTATATTCAGAATTTTCTCAACTGTAGATTGAGTTCTCTCCCCAGTAAAGCCCCCTCTCTTCTTATTGTTGTTGTTGAGAGCTCTACTTGTCTTCTTCTAGCCTTGGTGCCTTATCATCACCCCTAAGAAATCAGTCTGGAATTCGGCGACTGTCTCCGAATTCCTAACCCAACCGCCCCTGTCTGCACTCTTCTCTCCCCCCCCAGGAGTTAGAGTCCTTTCATGCGGCTACTGGTTTCCTTCTGTGAAAAAGGATCCCTGCCAAACCGTTGTTTCAGTCCCCCGCCTTAGGTGTAGTCGACCCACCTCGCCGTTTTCTTCCCCTTCTCCCTGGCTTTTAGGCTGTGTGCCTTCCCCTGGACCGCCTGAAACATCCGCGCCTTTTCTTTCTGAGTATTTTTTGAACACTTCCCCTTGATTAGCTGTTTTGGCGCTCCATAAGTCTTTCGCCGAGGAGACCCACTGCCCATTCTTCCGAGCCTGATCGTCATGTTTTAGCCCCCCCCCTCACTTCCGCTGTTGGCTTGAGTCCTTCAGATCTTCGGCCTTACGTCAATCAAGTTTTTCCCCCCCTGTCTTCTGAGTCTTGCCTCCCCATTCCCTTTCTTGCCCTTTCTAGACCCCAACCCAAGCGGACTCTCGGTCCCTCATCCGGTGTCTTTTAAACCTTTTCATGTCATAATTCCTCCTTTAGAACTAACCGAACTTCCTCCCCCCCTGTGCTTCCTGTGCTTCATTCCCGGATGGGATGCTCAAACCCTTCTTCCGCACCCCACAAGGTTTTTTTCCTTTCCCCCAGTAACGCGCCATGGCTTTTACTCGCCACTTCCTGCAGCTCGGCTCGGTCGTTTGATAGATATGTTTCTTGCTTGTTGCCGCCCCGATCCATCATGTCCATTTTCGGACCCCATGAATTCAATTTTCTAACGTTCCCCCGCGACAGACTCCCCACTGGGTGGAATGTTCCTGCCTGAGTTTTTTTTCTTGGCTTCCATGAATGCGGTTCCGGCGTCCCTGGGTTCCTCCCCTACTGCAGGCTACTCCCACTAAGTGAAAGCTCCCCGCAGGATTTACGACAGGACTTGACCGGTCCCTCCCGAGTTGACCTTTCGCCTTCGTTGGTCCACTGTCCCCAAGCTGTCTGGATATTTGGGTACGGATTTTGCTGCAGTTCTGTTTTGTGACCATCGGTAAACCCTCCCGTTCATTTTGCTTTGGGCCTTGCATCACTCTTCGATGGTCAAGGCGCACAACGATGGCCCCCCCCACAACATCTCTGGTTGAGCCGGACTTCTTCTTTCCCCACTCCTCCTTGGCTGATGATTTTTTATTCTTTCTTCGATACCGTTCACCGTTCCCACCTTACACCCCCGGATTGAGTACTTATTTTCCCCACGGGCCGCAGTGGCTCCTTACCGTGACTCTCTCCCCATTTCTCAGATCATGAGTTTATGCCTCCTACGGACGCGTTTTGCAGACCTCGGATCTCTTTACTTTGAGCCTCTTTACACCGAAGATCCGCCCCCCCCCGCATCCCCCCCCACTGGGAACTGTCGGCCTTCTATGTGGCTGACTTCTTCGCCTTGGAGGGTGACACTGCGTCCATACCCTTCCCAATCATCTTTTCGACCCCCCCCTCTTCGGCGTTGGAGACTATCTCAGCTTATAGGTACCCTGCGTCAGTCGAGCCGGGTTTCGGCTCGTCAGGAGGCGGTCCTCCCCCACCCGGCACGGTACGTTTCCTCCCTTCCCTGCTCGGTGTTGAATGAGGGAATGGGAGTTTTTGCGATCTCTCTTTTTAATCCTTGTTGTTGTTAATCGTGCACAATCCTACTTCCATTCACCCGCTCGCCCCCTGTTTCGGCCCCTCGTAGGCCCCGTGGTAGCTATCGTTGAGGACCTCGCAGTTGGATTAAAAAGTCTTCTCTTCCTGTTTGTTTGATTTTAATATGGCGATGCTTCTCACCCCCTCCGCGCTTGTTTATTTCCCCCCCTCCCTCAGGCTTGATTTAGCTCTTCCTGCACGGTCCCCCTCTGGCTTACCTTCCCCCCCCGGCGGAGTCCACGCGAACCTTGTCCCAGTATTCTGGCGCGGGTGCGTTAGCTTTGTACTCGATGCTCCTGGCTTTGCCTCCTTATCTGCGTATTCTTTCCTCCTTTCCCTGTAAGTTACGGCAGGAAACCTTTTAACTGCCCATGTTTTTTTTTTACAGTAGCTTTTCTCCTTAGAAGCGTTCTTCGAAACGCGCCGTGGGGGTAAAACTAATCGGTTTTTAGTGTTTTAGTTTTACGCTTATTTCCCCCCCGTTCTATAGAATGCCTTGTTTGGCTTTGCCCCGGTAGGCTTTTTCCATTCTTTCCTCTTTGTGTTTTGTCCCTCTTTGCGTAATTAGATTGACCTTTTTGTTTCCGATCCCGAAGGGCACTGGGGAATTGGGTTCCAGATTGGTTCACCAGAAATGAGCCATCTTCAATTCAATCTCAAGAGCTGTAAATATGGACCTTAGTGTCTTCCCCTTTTCTTAGGACAACCGTTATCTGAAGACAGATTTTGCGGGAGCATGGCTGTCTTTTTGTTTCGCTTGTCCCAATCTTTTTACCCAACAACTCACGGTAGTTTTAGCGACTCTTGTTCCCCGCTGCAGTGTCTGAGCCCTTTTCTCCAGCAATGCACTTTCCGCGTTGAAATTCCCCCCCTTTTTTCTTCTTTTTTCGGTCGCTGTTGCCTGTGCAGGATCCTTTGTCGGCCCTGGTTGCTGCTCTGGATTTTCCCCTGCGGCAGCCGATGACCGACCGATCATGTACTTTTTCCCCGATCCTGTCGCCCTTGCCCTTTCTCCCCTGTCCATGGTTGGCCTGTCCTTGAGACCCCCCCTTTTGCTTCGGGCGGCGATGCTTTTGTTGTCCTTTCCCCCATTCGGTGTTTCAATTGCCTTAAGGCTGCGCTTTGTGTTTTCTCGTTAATTATGAAATCAACCCCCCAAAGACCTTCGTAACTCCCGCCGGCCTTTCGGTCCCGAGAGTAATATTGGTTTTGGTTTTTTTAGCAGCGGTAGTGGCCTCACCCAGAAAACCCCTATTCCCGCTTTTCTTAACTTCAGGAACGGTGGTGGGCCCCTTTGAATCTGACGTAGTCGTCATATGCGTCAAGTCTAATGGAGGGGCTGCCTCTTGACACATTGACCGACTGCTCATTTGGTTCCGAGCCCCTTTCTTCTCCCAGAATGATCCCTTACGCGACCCCCGGACGTAAGAAATACCTGGTTTTCCACTCATCTGGAAACCCCTTTCGGTATTTTATTAGTTTCAGCTCGGTCCACCACGATCCGTAGAGGTGCTGCAGTGGACGCCGACTCCGCTTCGATAGGGTCTCCCCCCCCATGCGGGGTGTCTTACCCCTGCAGTTTTTGTGTGTGTAGCCTGTCCCGTGTCAGTGCTCCCAGTCTTTGCCCCCTATGCCGGTTACATCACCGCCGGATTGTCCGTTCCTTTCTTCCCTGTGAATTCGAATACAGTAGGATTGCCTTCCGCCTCGTTCTTCGATTTTCAGGCCCCCGGTGGTTCAGGTCCCTGTCCCTTTAACTCCCTTTTCTTTCAGCATCCTTGTTGTTCAGAGTTTCTCCAGTGTACCCTGAATGATATTCCCCCGTTGCTTCGACCTGCAGGGGAATCTCCCCGCTTTTAGAGCGCGGCGTCCCCGCAATGTTTACCCTTTCTTTTTGTCCTCAATTTCTCGGCTGCTGGCCCCTGAAAAGGATAAGCCTTTTTTCGTACCGATCCACCGCAGCCCTCTCGTTCCAGCGGACATCGTCCTGTATGAAGGTATCACCTCCTCTCCGGTCGTGTTTTGCCCGTCGGCTGCCACTTTTATCTTATTCCTGGCAATCATCTAGCCCGTTTGAGGAACAGTCCCCCCCCATTTTCTTTTTTTTTCGAGTACGTTCCATCCCTTTTTCTTAAGGGCTAGTCGCAAAATATACTTTGGTCAGCTTCATTCCCCTCACCACGCGAGACTTCCGCCCATTCAGATTCCTTCTGGCCCGTCTGAACGACCTTTTTCTTTTCTGCGCTCCTTCGCTCGATAAGTTCGTACGCCCCTCGCGCCAACCCAACCCCCCCCCACCTCCCCATTTCCCCTCGTTAGTCCCAAATGCTTCCCTTCTTACCCCGTGCCCTACCCTTTCGGCAACTAATGCACTGGCGCAGCTTTTTCCTGGACTGTCCGCAATTACCACCGGTCAAGGCCCTATATCAACCTTAACGTATTTGAGGACCTGTCCACCCGCGCCTGACCTTCGCCCGGCGTTTTTCTCCCCGCGTCGTTTTCTTATTGCATCCGATTTTTTTCGGAAACCCTGGGCGCGGCGCCTGACCATCCCTGCACCATGTAACGACGCCGGTCACGCACTGAAACCCCCCCCCGGTTGTCGGTTTTCTCGTCCATGGACTTCGTTGCGTCCCGATCCCCTGCTCTTTGAAAGAGTAGTCAATCGATTTGATCCCTACGTGCAGGGCCCCCTTTTGCGTGACAGCTTCCACGCACTTGCTCCGAGCTGCTTCGTATCGGCCTGTGTATCACTTTTATGCAGGTCGCATCCCTTTCGCACGCCGGCCATGATGCCCTTGATGGATTTCGGTCCCTTGTGGTATGCTGTTTGGAAACCTCGGTCACCCCTTTTCTTCAGTCCCTGGTCGCACCGTGTGTCCACCGAGTCTCTGGTCAAGGTTTTTACGATGCCCAAAATTTTAGTGGGCCGGCACTCTTCCACCTTTTCACGTTGTAGCACAGACCTGCGCTCGACCCCTGTTTGGACAGCTCCCAATCACCCCTCCTGTCTGCGGTCCTTTAATAACTCGCAGTGGCGTTCCCTGTTTTTTAAGAAGCACCTATTGCACCCGGTACCCCCCTTTTTCCTTTCCATCTTCCTTCTGATACGCGTTCTTTTCTCTTTCAGACGCATACGACTGATCCCGCTTGCTAGCATGGTAATCATTACATCGCCCCGTAACCCTTACTTTGCAAATGTTCAGGATATGATTTGTGATTTACCTGGATGCGCATCATCTCTTCCTACATGCATCCTTGCCTTCGCAGCCTACTTTGCTTCTCCACGCGGCGGGCGTTTCTCGCATACCATGTAGTCCTTTTCTTTCCCTTAGCCTGGTTTTGCTCCCTACGGAGGGGGTCTAATTCAGGTTTGCTGGTTCGTACTTTTCCCTCAGGCCTGATCGCGTTGGGCCTTGCAAGTCAGTTTTGAGATTATCTTTCTTTTCTTCTATTGTTTTGAGAGAGTTATCGCCAATAATGCTGTTACAATTCCCCTCCCCCCGATGCGTCCTTTCTGAAGAGTAGACAGTTCAGTGTATGGGGGTTTCCGGCCCCCCTTTTCCTTACGTATGTCGCCGAAACCCGGTTTTACGGGCGGTGACTGATGAGTCATGTGATTGTCTTTCTTCCCCTCCTGCGTTGGATAACGCCAGTCCTTTTAGGTTGGACTGGTTTTGCGTTCTCTCAGACAACTTACCGGCGGCCCTCCCTTAGATTTCTCGGCATTCCCTCCCCCATTTCCCGTAGATTGCGGGTAGGGATCTGGCTCGATGCCCCGCTTAGTCCGCTAAGAGTCTATCTTGACCAGCCCCCTCCCTCTGTACTGTCATTCCCCTTCGTAGTGAACACTGTTCCCATTTATCTTCATTTATGTTGTCTCATGGAGAGTCTTATAAGAGTCCCCCCTATCCCACTGCGAGCTTTTTACCGTGCCTTTTTTTTCATTCTTTTTTAGTTGACTATTGTCCCCACAAGGCTCGATTGTCATGTGATCAGACCCAGTCTTTTTCAGGACCGGCCACGAACGAGTTTTTCGGCCCTTTTTTCGCTCCCTATCGGGAGTGACCTTTCCCTTACCGCTTGGCTGAATGCCGAGAGGCTGGTTCAGCAATCCAGAACTCCCCTAAAAGATCCGCATCTGTCATTTTGCGGCTTTGATGTTTTTTTGGTTTCCCGGTTTCCCCCCTTTTTATCCTTACACAAGTCCTTCTCTCCTCGATGCGCCCGTCAGATAATGGAGTGTTGCTCCCGTTTTTAGTCTCCTTGGTCTTTTCCCCTCGAGGTGCGAGATTCCGCATGACTCTCGACGCCCTTGCGTTTCTCCACTTGTCCTGAGAAAACTGAACCCCCCCCCCCCCCCCCCTTGCGGTTTTGTAACTCGTTGACCGGCGCGTCCCCTCCTGTCTTTTTTCTTCGCCCGTACATTCTGGCTCGCTTTTCCAACGGACCGACGTGTCCCCCCCCCTCCCGAGCCTCTTGCTTTTCGAATTCGTTTTTACATGTCTCCCTTTTTGACAGTTACAGTGATCCTTCTCCCTTTTGATTCGCCGGTGTGTCCCCGACCTTTCTCTTTTTTTTGCATCCACTCACGAAGAGCGAGGCGTGCCATGTCAGGTTTCGTTTTTCTTTTTTCTGTCGTCAATGAATCAAGCGCACTGAGGCCCCCTCCTTTTCCCCTGAGAGGCCTTTATTTTGCGGCCAGTTTTTGAGATGGGGTTTGTTGGTTTTCCCTTCCCCTTATCCTCGGAACTTATCGGGCGCCTTGCGCTCGACATGGACGGCGGGTCCCTTTCCTTTCTTTCGTCGGGCCAGCATAATCTTTGTTCAAGTCTCGCTGCTTTCTTTTTTTAGCTGACCCCCTTTTTCGATTTTTGATCGCGTACTTTTTGTGACTTCGTTTCCTTGAAATCCTTATTCTAATTCATGCTTTGAAGCACTGTCCCTGGTCTGTTATTCGATGACCTTCCTCCTTGGGCGCTTTAGGTGTTCTAGCCAGGAGGTCCGAACGATTAGGTTCCAGAATTCCCTTTCCCTCTTTTTCCTTGCTGACCGACGCGGCCCCCTCTTCCTTTTTCTTTTCCCATGCGGGTTCTCTTTGGGTTTGATTTCCCAGCCTACGGTTGTTTCTCTTCCCTTCAGTCTTTCCCTCCACTGCCTTATTCATGCAACCCTTTCTTTTTCCTTCTCTTTCTTGTGATTCCCTTTTGTCCGCGCTTGGCTCAAGGTTAGCCCTATTCATCTTCCGCCCTTTTTCTTCGTTGAGGCCCAGTCGCGGTCTTTCTTCCTTCATTCCAGTTCATTTTCCATTCTTTACTCTCCCTTGTTGTGTTTTTTTTTTCGCTCCTTGCTACATGTCTCTTTCACCAGCCCTCAAGCAAATCGAAGTTAACTTTGACTCTGCAATGCGCTTTGGCTGCCCAGCGCGGTTGCCGAAATTCACAGCCTCCCACCGCGGCGCTCCCAGCCCTTCTTTCTTGATACGGCTATGGTACTGGAGAGGAAGGCCTTTCGTATTGTTTATCCATCCCCGCAGTTTTTGTCTCACTGATCGCGCCGGTCGCCCTTGGTTTTTCTGGGGATTGAGCACCGCGAAATGGTAAGGTTTCGTGTGACGTTCAGATTTTTCCGCTCCGCCGACTCCCGCTTCAAGGCCGTTCGGTCGATACGTGTGAACCAGCCCGTTTACCCCTTTTTTCGATTTTTTCCCTCATTATTACGTTAGGCGCTGATGTCAAGCTGCATCTCTCTTTCGGTGTTCATCTTCACGCCCTCAAGTTCCTCTGCTTAGAAATGTTTTTGGACTACTCACTCCTTTCAACGTGGACCGTTGTCTCTCTTCTCTATTTCTCCCCGTTCGGAAGCCTCTCCGCGCCACAACCCCAAAACGATAGGACTTCGGGCCGACCCCCAATTCCCCCCTTCCCCCTGGTATTGTACTCCCGGGATCTGCTTCTTCCGACGACAACATCACCCTCTTTCAGCCTTTCCTGCCACTTTCGCTCCTGCTTATTTACGTGATTTGTTTGCGGTACTAAGCAGCCCGCCTTTTTCACTTCTCCCCCAAGTAGATCAACCGTACTTACACATTGCGGTCCCGTAATCCCCTCCTCCCTACTGCCATGGTGCTCGGCTTTGTGTTATTTTAGCTGCGTCATGTTTTGGAACCATCTATCCTTCCCTTTTTTCACCCGTGCAGCCCCCGCGCAAAGCCCTTTGAACATGCAACGCGCGTACGACTCCGTGCATTTTCCGAACCAGTTTTTCCCCCTTTCCAGTCTCCACTTGCTCACCCTGAGGGCGTCGCCACTTCTCGGGGTCCCTGGGGGTTTTTCCTTCCCTATCAGTTTTTCGATCCAGTCTGGCACTAAAGTGTGCCGTGACGTCCACCTCAAGGATTGCCGCGCGGCAGCTCTCGTCTCCAGGAATTGTATGCCCTTTGCCGGTCTTCCCTTTTTCACCGACATATGCACCAGTTGTGTGCTTTTCGGTTTGACGACTTTTTTTTTGTTTTTTAGTCTTTTTAGTTTACCCATTCTACCCGCGGGTTCCCCTTCCGTATCAGGTTAACCTGTTTCCCTTCTTGAGATGTTCAAGGCTGCAACGATGTCCCCCACATCCCTTTTCCTGAGGTGGCGGCGCCCGGCAAGGCCGTGGCTGCAGCCCTATGCCTCATCGCTCCCTGGTTTTTTGTTCCAATACACCCCGACTTTATTTCGATCAATTCCTCCGAGGTTCACTGAATCGTTTTCAGTAGCACAGATTCAATGATACAGTTACCCCCTTTTCCTTGACAGATCCGCCTTTTCAGTTCTGCGTTGCACCGGCCTTCTCCGGAGAGTGATCTTACGCGCATGTCGCCGAGGCGCCTGGTTCGCATCGAGACCCACGTATTCCACCCGCTCCCTCCCGACGGGAAATGTTCGGCTTATGTTGCTTCCTTCCTATTCTGGTTTTGGTGCTGATGGAGTGTCAGACCTGCTGCCCCCAATCCCCAGACATTACCATCCGCCTGATCGTGTATCACGCGCGGCGTTGTCGTTCCCCTTCCTTGCTTCTTTCTTGACAGGTCTTTTTCCTGGGTTCTGGTTCATCGTAATGAGCGGGGGGCAGCAAGCCGTCTTACACGGTGTCGTTAGAAGGCCCCGCAGGGATTCTCGTTTTTTGGATGCACAGTAGCTTTTTTGCGAATTATCTCCTTTTTTTTTTGTCTCTCTATTGTTCTCGAAAAAATCTGTCCTTGCCATCAACCGCGCCGGCCCGCGCGCCGGCGTATTTTCGTGGTTAGCGCAGGATCGTTTCAGCCCTCCCTCTGAAGGTGAGCCCGAAACCCGGTTCTTACTGGACCCAGAATGCTGATGCTTCCACGCCTCGCGTTTCGTCGACCCTAGTCATCTGATGTCGTGCTTAGGATTTCTTGCTGGCCTTCTGTCCCCTCGCCCATCACCTTCGCATCCTCTCGACCGCGTTTTTTTCCTTCCCGTCCCCTTTCCCAGGTATTTGTTTTTTTTCCCTTACTAGTTTTTTTTGTTGTTATCTCTTCTCCATGCGTCGCCTTAGGCTAAGGCCCTTTTATCTGCGAAATCTTCTTGTCAGTTGGATTGCCTCTGAAAATGCTGCGTTCTCTCCTTACCGGGTTGTTCCTCGAGCGTTAAGGGAACTTTCAGTGCGAAACGCTTTTTTTTCTTTAATCGGTCCGCATCCTTCTGGGTGTTTTGGTCTGTGAAGATGATGTCCACCGGTATCGTTCTTTCTGCTCTGATGCAATGGCCGGTCTCTACGCCCCCCGATCTTTTGATTTCCTCTTTTTAGCGCCTTGACAATACGGTTGCCCCACGTTGCGCAAGCGTCAGGCATTTTTGAATGCCCTTTTTTGCCCCCTCTTTTTTCCCCCTCACCTGCCTAGCCCACGTCGTAACGAAAAGCCCCCAGCAGCCTTTTTATGGTTTTTTTTAAAAAGGCGACAGGACTTCTTGCTTCTTTTTGCATAACTCCGGCCTCTTTCCGAATCTTGAGGTTTGTTAGCGGTCACGGCCCCAAAAGTTTGGCCCTGCCTTTTCTTCGGGTCGAAATCCGATGTTCGACCGCGGTTTTTATTTTCTCTCCCTCCCGTTGTATTAGCCAATTTTAATGATTTAAAATGCTTTTTACTTGTAGTGTTAGGTTACCACTTTCTTGTTCGCATTTGAGATAATGTTCGTTCCAGGTCCGAAAATGCTCTAGATTTGTCATCGTCCTCACCTATCTTCTTCCCCAGGTTCACGAGCCTCTCAAGATGATTTCGGCGGCTTTCCATTTCCCTGGTTGTTTTTTCTATGAGCCTTTCTCCCGGGGCTTTCTTTCCCCCCTTTTTTTCCTACCGAAAGACGGCGTACATTTCATGAAAGGTGGTTGAGTTTCTTTTTTCCGTCCCTAAATTCCATCCCTGCCCTTTCCCCTTTCGTCCCGACTCGAATAGGTTCTTCCTAGAGCCGATCGTGTTTGTGGTGGCCTCGCAGCGGTGGCGTCCCCCAACACGAGGCGCTTTTTCCCCCCCTTCCTTCCCCTTCGGGCCTTGGTCCCGTCTTAGGGCAGGATCTTTAATTGTATTCCTTGCGGTCCCCTGGGGCTTTCTTTTAAAACCACATTGCCTACATTCTCCTTCCAGATGAGCCCTTTCAGAAGTCGTAAGCCCCCCCCCCAGGCCCTACTAATCCCCCCCCGGTATGCACCTATCGACCTTGAATTTTTCGCGTGTAGGTATCTAGAAGGGCGTTCGGTTCCGATAGGCACACTGCCGTCCCTGTCGCTTTGGCATCGACTCACTTTTTTCGAAACGCCGGGCCTATCGTCTTTTTTCGACCCCGGTGATGCGTACCAGATTTTTCGGTAGCCTGGGCCGT
>Ga0179593_1325801_pt1 | contig 11745 bp, 11 predicted proteins | sample CZODoug2_1_08_16_FD_185931 | JGI IMG/M metagenome (GOLD analysis project Ga0179593, IMG submission 185931) | Vadose zone soil fungal communities from Angelo Coast Range Reserve, California, USA - CZODoug2_1_08_16fungal (PacBio error correction) | ecosystem: Environmental > Terrestrial > Soil >... | reverse complement strand
CTCCCCTCATTCCTTTTCACCGCAATGGACATTTCAGTCCAACAAAAAAACGCTCCTCGCTTGCTTGTACCGTATCTCGGCACCGTTCCCCTTCCCCCAATTAGTTCTGGGGGGACCCCCTCCGTTCAGAAGGACACAAAAAAAACCTTGGAGTTTTCCAGATGATTAGTGGCTCTGTTGACCGTTCCCTTAGGTCGCTTTTTTTTTTCGGACGATCATTTGTGGGACGTGGTGGTTTGCCCCCCTGCTCGATGCACCGAGTACTCTAACTGCAGTCCGTTGCCTTTTCCCCCGGATCACCACTTTCCACAAGTCCCCCCCACTGGTTTTGGGGGGAACCCCCCAAAATTTCTTTTCCATTTCTCGGGGCGAAGCGCCCCCTTTTTACTGGGGGGCTGTTTTTTCCCTAAAATTCAATGAATTTTTCGAATAGACAAGTTTTTTCTCCCCCCTTTTTTTGGGACACAAGGGTTGACTCGTATAGTAGAGCTTCGTTTCTTTAGCACAAGCGGTGGGGGTGGTTTTGCCTGTTGGATTTGGAGGGAGTTCTACACCCACCCGTTTTACAGGTAAGCCCTCATAATGTATGTGCCCCAAATTGTTTTTTCCCGTACCAAACCCACCGTCTCGTGTTTTGGCTGTTTTTCAGTGGTTTAATTGCTTTTTTGCCTGGCAATCGGGCCGGATAAGTTGAGACCGTTTTTTTCCCGGTCAATCCCCTCTGCTTTCTGGTGGTGGGGACTTGTTTGGCCGGCCGCCTCTTCTTTTCTGGTTTTCGCAGTGGGGTTTTTCAAGTTTCTCGTTTAACCAAGCAGGTTCCTTTTCCCTTTGCCTTTTTTTTCCTGGGAACACCGGCGAGGAAACTTTTACCCAAGGAAAAGTACTATACCGCCGGTTGTATTTTTTTTACACGTCTACACCATTGCACGCTCACATGTGCGTTGGTTGAACTTTTTTGTGTCAATACGGTCAGTTTAGAGCATTTTGGAGCGTGTCCTCTAGAGAGCCTTGGCCTTTAATAACAGGTTCATATACCCTACAGATTTCCCCCTTCTCTATCTGCCCGAAGTTGGCTTCCCATATTGCCATACGTACCCCCCTCCCCCCCCTTCACTGTAAGGGACTATTTGTTGTGGTATAAGTTGCCGGCTTTTTGGTCAGTACTTGTTTTTTATGGCCTACTTTTGGTTTCCCTTTTCCTTTTGCATAATATGTTTGCATCGAAAAAATGTTGTTCTTTTGTGTTGGGGACGATCCTTTGTGTCCCGCAAGGCGGTTTTCTCATTGGAAATTTTTTTCTAAGGATTTTTTGTTTTTCCTGCCGTTTTTTGGTATATGCCTTTTCGTTACATTCCGCTCGTATCATGGACTCGCTTTTTGCGGCGGGGGAAAAATACCAAACCGGCAAGGTCTCTTTCCCGCGTGGTTCGCGGCAGACCCGGCGCGTCTGCGAGGCAGCCCGGTGGTTGTTTCGTTACAGTTTTGAGTTTTCATTTTTTGGCCAAAAAAACTTGGTTGACGGAGGGTTTGAAGATAGGGAAATAGCCTGTTTTGCCTTAAATCCATCCCTTGCAGTATCCGCCTGTCGATTCTTTTGTACCCGTGGTAATCTTTCTTTCCCTTTTCCCTTTCTTTTTCCCCTCACCAGTCGAGGAGGTGCCTCCTGCCCTGACACGACCTAGTTTGATCAGGTATTCTCTATCACCATCGTCCCCGTTGTAGGGGAGTCCCCATTTTTTCAAAAACCAAGTTTCCCCCCCGTCAGCTTTTCCTTGCCTCTACAGGCTCCAGGAAGTGAAGCGGTTACTGTCACCCAGATGCGGTGATGCACTTTTTCAGCGTGTGCCTGTGCGTAGGAACGGTGAACCGGAAGGGAATGGGGTTTCCCTTTTTGCGCTTGGTCAAAATTTGCCATAGCCCATTTTTTTTTCCACCGGGGCGTAAGAGTGCGGGACCTTGGTCCCCCAAATAGGACGCGCCCTGCTTAATTTCAGGTGAGAACCAAAAACATTCTGCCTTTCGCCGCGGTTCTTGCTCTCCTCCTTCTCGTCTTCATTAAAGTGGGGTTTTTTGCCCTGAGGGGTCGGACCTTTATGTTCATCCATACAGTGCCGGTGGGTAAATTTTTTTAAGTTTTCCTTCGGCTTTCGTTTTTAATTTTTTTCCCAATGGTTTTCGCCCCGGATTCTCCGCGGACGGAAAATCCCAAAAGTCTTTCTTTTTCTGGGTTTTTGCACTGTTTTCCTTTCCTTTTTTTTTCAAGTCCGTTTTGAAAGTTATGTGGTAGCTAGTGTTTTTTTTCCTATTTTTCTTTGTGCGGCGGTTTCGATCCTTTTCCTTTCCCCACACCCCCCAATGTTCCCCTTTCCCATTGATTATTTGCGTTTTGTTTTTTTTTTCCCTCGCATTCAATTTGTTGGCCCGGTTTCCTTCTGCCGTTTCTCGGAACAACCCCTCACCGTTTTCTTGTTTGGACAAGGTCAAACACCGGGCAGGGGCAATCCCTTCTCCGGATTTTCCTCATTTGAAGTTAATTCTCAGGCCATTTTTCCCTTTTCCCTTCCCGGCCTTGGGCGTCCCCCGTGGGTGTCTTTATTCCCCGGCGATTTGACGTTTTCCGTGTTTTTTCCTTCCTCATTACATGGGGGTGACCCCTTTTACCGGGGCCGTTTTTGTTTTTCTTTCCCAGTTGCGTTGTTTGCACCTTACTGGGTCCTAAATTCTTTGTCAGTGCCTCTTCACAGGCAGGTTGCTTCGCGTTTGGGCTGCCGGGAACAAAATTCCGCTGACCCTTTTTTTCGTAAAACCCAGCGGGCTGTGGGAGGGTCCTGATTTCTTTTGGGTTCTGCTTGTTTTCAAACCGGAAACGGGGCGTTTGTTTTTCGAAGGCCCCAGGTGTTTTACCCTCGAATTTCCGCCCGGGACTTTTTTTTTTTTTTTTGCCCTCGGGGCGTCACTACGGGCGAAGGACCCGTTTTGTTTCCTGACCATTTAGGCTTTTCGGGAATGTTTCCCTTAAGGCCGCTTTCAAACGGGAGTCGCCTTAACACCACCGGGTCCAGTCCCCCAATTCCTGGGTTTCCGGGACGCCTGGCGGGGTTCGGGTGAGGTTGAATTGTCTTCAGGGACCCCCCTCCAAACATTGTCTCTGGGGGCCAGGGTTTACCGACCCCTTTTTTTTTCCAGTTTTTTCGCATCTTTGGCTTTTATTTGGACCCCCGAGGTCAAATTCTGTTTCTCCTATCTCTTATATGTTTTGGGGGAAAATTTTTTTTGTTTACTTGGTTCAAAAACCCGTACACCCCCCCACTATTCTGGAAAGTTGTTTCCCGAGTTGGTTTTCGGCCTGTCTATTTCCCCCAAGCCCAAGCTTGAACCGTTCCCATGTTGGTCCACCCCAGACCGTTCTGTTTGGTTCATTTTTTTTTTGTGTCCTGCGGAAAACCGTTAGACTTATCTCACAACTCTTTTGTGTTGTTTCTTTGAGCTCTTGCTACCCAAACGTTGTTTCCGTTTTTGCGCCATCCAAACACCGAGGTCTAAGTGGTGTTTTTTGGTTTTTTTTCAAACCGCTCACGGCAGTTATCGGCCCTTTTGCTCTTCCAACTCCCCTTTTTCACGAAGACTCGTCCGTGACCATTTAATCATGTCGCTCCGTTAACGATTTCTTCCCTGTTCCAAAAAGATCTCTTTTTAGATTTTGCCCCGCGCGTTCTTCCTTGGTTTTTTTGAGCCTGTTGAGTTCCGCCAGCCGCCGCCCCGCACGAAAGAATTCGGCGCTGTTTCCTGCGCCGTGGGAAAACGCACGGTTTTGGCCGGCCCCGGCGTATGTTTTTGCAGTATTTTCCCACTTTTTTCCCTCTGCCTATGCGAGTTCAGTTTTGCGCCTGGGTTTACTCTTTGCCTCGCTTTTTCTTCTTCCCGAACGCGTACGGGATTGATATTTTACAGTGTCGACCCAGTAAGAATCATGCCCGTTTTTTCATTTGAGAGAACCATTCCGCGCTACTTTTTTTTTGGACCCAGCCCGCCCCGTGCGTTTTTGTTTCCACCGGCTGGCGCCAATTTTTTACTTGAACCTTTTCTTGTCCTTGATTGGGGCCCCAGTGCATCGGTTTTACCGTCGGTCATTAGTAATTTTGGGTTTTTGGTTGGGTGGACCGACAAAACACTGGTGCATCTTTGCCGTATACAAAGCCCTTTTTTCAGTTCCGTGTCGCGGGTTAGTTGGATTGGGCCTGCCGATTTGAAAAACCCCTCTATTGATTTTCCCCCCTTTCTTCTGTCCTTTCCCGATGTGTTCCCTGTTCAGGGGGGCGGTGGATTAAATTGTTGTCGGAGTTTTTTCACTAAAAATGCGCGGCTTGGGAAATGTTGGCCACCACCGCATCCCCTTTTTGTTTGTTCTGTAGTTTGTCAAGTTTTTTCAGGAAAATCCCTTCCCCGCCCCTCTCCCTATTAGCGACAGCCCTCCCGAGAATGCTTTCGCAAGATCGCCCGTCCCCCGCGTTGTTCTTAGGCGTGCAGCGATAATCAGCGTTTTGTTTCACCTTACGCGCCATTTTTTCGTTGGAGGGGGGACCGGCCCTGACCGGTAACTTTTTGGATCCCCAATGTCCAGCGTTTTACCGAGTGCACACCGCACCCCCCGATGGGGGGGGGGTGGGTTTCCGGGGGGGGGGGGATGAAACCGGTACTTTTAGTTGTAATGCTGACCCTCTCGATGGTCGGTTCTTCATGGTTTTTTTTCTTAAAGATGGGTCATCATTGGGTGTCAGGTAGATGTTTGATTTTTGCCCGCCCCCCGCACGGGAGGGGGTCCCCACGGAGTAAACTCATGGCCCTTCGGCCCCCCCCCAGGGCGGGGCTTTTGCTTCCCGCATTTAGTTTTTGTGCCAGGTTTTCCTTAGGCCAGCTTTTTTCCCCGCCCTGGGTTGTCCTTCACGCTCTGTGGGGACCTCACCTCCGGGTTTTCATTCTTCGCGCTTCCGATTTTGGTTTGCTGGCCTTGGGTTTTTCACTTGTGAAAAAATTGGGGATTGATTCTTTTTTTTCGGCCCCCTTTTTCGATAGTTCTTCCGCCTCGAGCGGCCGGGCGTCGGTTTTTTGAAAAGACCTCTTTTGCCCCCTGTCTGAGCATTGCCCGCCCCCGGGATGGGTAGTTAGGCCTTTACTTTGGCGATGTCCGTTTTTAAATAGGGGGGACCGCGATGTAGCGCAGGGCGTTTCAGATGGCAATTTCTTTCTCCCTTTATTTTCGTGGATCCTTCTCCGTTCTTTCCACCACCCCAGGGTGTTTCATTCCACCCCACCTGCCGCACAGGGGGGCGGCTTGCTCCGCGTGGGGAACACGTCCTGCTGGTCCGCCCCGCGCGGGGGAACCGCGGCTGGCGCCCCCCCCAACTTGTTTTCCTGGCGCTTTGAAGGGCACGGGTTTCCCAGGAGGGCGCGGATTTTATTTAGCATTTTCACCGGGCTCAAAACCGCTTCTTCTGCCCGCTGGTTTTGTGTCCATTTTGACTTTGCCAATATCCAAACCAATTTCTTTCTTCGTCACGACCGGCCAGAAGCCGAGTTGTTTCGGCGCACCAGCAGGCGCGCTTGCTTTACGCCCTATTCGACGTGTTGAAGTAATTGAAATTGCGACGATTCGCCTCATCGACGGCATCGATTCCGACGTACTGTCTTTTTCAGGTTTTTGCCAAGCCCTTTTTTCAATGAGTGAGATTTCCCACTGACGGTCTTTACAGGCTCCTCCCTTTACATTCCCCCGACATGTTTTTAATGGTTGTCGCGTTGAGACATTTTTATTAGACCTCGTTTGCTGTGTCTGTTCTGCGGGTCAAGGTACAAAACCTCACATTTGCCATCGCAAATAGACTGTCGAAGCGCTGACGGCTTCGTTACAACCATATCCGCGGTTCTGCGCCAACCCCGCCTCGCTCAGATGGTTATTGACCGTCACTTTCAATATCGAACGTTTTTTTCCGCTTTTCTTTCGCCGCCTCCTGACTGCAGTCGACACGATCTGAGCGTTTTTTCGAGCTATTTCCAGTATAGTCAGGGCTTTGCTGGACCGTGGATTCAGCCCTTGATCATTTTGTGCGTGCGCACCGAAACCCCCCCGACTGTTTACGACTTTTGGTAACCTTATTGTTATATGGCCGTCCCTTGGCGATATCGCCTTCGAGCCTAGCAACCACAGCCCGTCCTTCCTGCCTCCCCTCTCAAGAGTACGTCAAAGACCATTAGGAGCTGAGACGTGCTGCGTTGGAACCTCGTCAGTCTGAGAAGTCATTTTTTTTTTTTGCCCTGCCCCACATTTTTGATCGCCGACCCCCTCCCAGTGCAGGACGTCGAGACCCGACGACCTTTTCCCCCTGCCGTATTTTTTCCTGTTGTTTCGCCGTCATACTGACTTTTCGAACTTATGGCGGAATTTTTTTGACACCGTCGCGAGCGCGAAATTCCTTTCCGGGAAGGGAACCGACTCGTCTTATTCTGATCATTACACTATCCTTTTTTGTTTTCTTTTTTGATTCTCTCTTCGATCTCGAAATGTTCCCTTCGTCAACGCTCGCAGCTGTCGTCTGGCGGCCAAATTGTTCTTCCATGTCCCCTGAGAAAGGGTCGCGGGGAACATCCCCATGGAGTACAGGCAGATCTTTTAGTGCATCTGCCGTCGCTTTGGTTTTTGTCCGTTTGGCTCACCCTTTTAGGCTTTGCCCAAGAAATTTTTCCTCGCATTTGTCTTTTCATCTTTCTGGGGCCGATGTTTTTTCCCCTCGTGCACCCTTTGCTCCCCATGAAATAATGCGCGGGCCCCACTGCGCGCAGTTTGAGCGAAAAAGGACGGCGTGCTTTTTCCAATCCGGAAGGCGCCTAACGCCAAAGGCCTTACCACCAGTTGGTACCAGAGTTGAGGACTCTTCTCTCTCTTTACCGTTTTCTTGCGCACTTCGCGAGCGCATGAGCGTTTCCGCCCGTTTTCATAGTCAAAAGCACGACTGTGAACGCCCGGAACCCTCTGGCGGTTTAGGTCTTCGGCGAAAATGCGGCCTGTTTTTCTCACCGGCGAGAGTCCACCCCAGTTTTTCAGTTGACTTGTCCCAAACATATCGATCGTCTGGAAGGGTTTCTTTTGGCCCGCCGCGTTCGAGGCCTTCTTTATGGTTCGCTATTATCCTCGTCTGAACAAGCAGGGTTTCCCTGTGAGGTGGTAGTTTTTGTCAAGCGTTTTTTGAGGTCCCTCCAGCATATTATACCGGCCTTTATTCTACCTGGCGGCCCCCCCCCTTTTCCGCCTGCCATTTTTTGTTTTGGAGACGTCCGGCTGGAAACTCCTTGTGTCTATTGCTTGCCTCCTCTTGGCTGATTTTTTTATCTACTCGCGCCTTTCATAACAGCTCTCAATCGATTTTGCTTTCCCTTGATTAGCGCTCGTCTTGACATGACCTACGGGACACTATCCCAATCGCACTATCTGCGGAGCCGAGCCGCCGGCGCGTGCCCGGACGCTCTGGATGCTGGGTATCGTTCTGCTGCCCCCTATGTTTTTGTTCCCTCTTCTCATGCTTCATTTACTTTTAGCTTTTTTTTCAATTTGTTTTGGCGAATCCTTCTAGCTTTACTTTCCGTTTATATTTTACGGAAAAAACCCTCCGCGCTCTCATGCCGAGATCACTGCTTCCTCAACTCAATTGGTAGGTCCCTTTGCGTCTTCCCGGCCGCCGGTTTGGGCTTTCTTTTGGTGCTGATGTCCGCGCATGTCGTCAGAGCATATTTTTTCACGGTGAAGTTTGCTTCCTGGCTCAAAGCAGGGACGAAATCCGTGCGCGCGTAACAATCTTCGCACAACCTTCATCGCCCGTTCACCACACCATACGGTGGCGCCAGATTGCTAGAGGGCTGGAGAGCTATTTTTTCCTGTCCCGCCGCGCTTTCTATGCGCGAGGAATCATCTATTGGTATTTGTCCAGCCCATTCAATTGAAATTACCGCATTGCTTGGTACTCGACTATTTATTGAGTTGCGTCCACTTTTCCTTCCCGAAGCTGTGCAGGACTCAAACAGGCGGTCTTCTCCCCTCTCCCTGGCAATGAGGCTTTCGCGGTTGCTGGCCATCTTCTTCCGGCGGACGGTTTCGTCGCGTCGGCCCGCCTTCCACTTTGGAACGAATGTTAGAAAAACATGCAGCCCCGCCTCTTCGTTCTGCCATTACTCCCTTAAGCCGTTTTTCGTCAGTGGTTTTTTTCCCACTCCGCGCGGGATTGAATCATCCGCCTTTTCCGCTTTGCCTTCGCTTGGTTTGATATTTTTTTTCTTGATCATCGCGGCCGCCAAACCCGGCGTTACATGCCGAATCTTTTGGCAAGCTAGTCTACTGGATGCGGCCGAACTATTTTGGCGCGGGCGGCGTCTTTTGACTGGCCTGCCACACACGCTTCAGCAAGGAATAATGCGTTATGGCCTCGGCATCATCTGCGTTCGGCGCTTCTACTCGACCACATCACGCAGCCAAACCTTTCATCCCGGCCCATTCCAGCGACCAGTGATTTCAATGTAGTTTCATGCGTGTCCCCCTCTGCCTTTTGACCCCCCCCCCTGCGCGCGGTTATTATCGCGCGAGCGTTACGCTTAACCTTCATAGCACGGGGCACGATGCTTCTGCGCAATCAAGTTCTACTGTTTCGCCTGCCCTCCTGCGTGCCTGCGAGGCTTCCCAGGAAAAAAGAGCTTACGTTCCGTTCAACCTACGACTTTTTTTGAGAAGCATTCTCTTATTTTTCGCCCGCTGCTTCAATACGGACAGGCTTCGAGCGACCACCACCCCGTTAGCCCGTTAATGGACCCCCTGCGCCTATTTTAGGGTTTTGCCCATATGCGTGCGAATTGCCATTACAGCCGTCTGCAACCTGGTCCAGGTCGCCCCCCTTTTAACCCACATGGCCCGAAAATTCGCGCGGTCCGCGCGTGCTTTCGGGACTGCCCCGCGAGTTACTCACTCGATGACATAGAAACCGGCCGCGGATTTTTCGAGTCATCTGGTTTCCTATCTCTATTTTCCGCAACCCTTCTTCTTTTTCACGCCAGTTGCCCTCTGGCGCGAGCAGCCGATCACGCTGCAGCTATTGGCGCCAACATAAACCCTTCGCCGCGGTGGTGCCTATCTTGAACGTTGCTCCCTTCTTCTCTGAGTGTTTTGAGATCTCTTCACGTGGGTTCGTTTCGCCACAACCAGTCTGAGAATATCTGGTTCTCCAAATAGCTCAAGCTGTGATCGACCGCTCGCCCTCTTTTTTTGTCCGAAGCGAGTTTTTTGGGTCCAGTGACCATAGCCCATCCTGCATACGCAGAGGACTTGAACCAGACGTACGCTCCAGTCGGCGAAGCTTAGGTGGTATGATAGAGTGCTTGTGACATTGAGGCCACTACCCGCCCGCCGCCCCGTTGCGCCCCGCCGTAAGGCCGTTTGTTTGTTTCATTACACGCCAGGTTGTTTCCGTTTTGGAGATTATCTGAGCCCCGCAAGGGCCCGGCCCCCTCGTCGTCGAGATACTGACGCCTCCCGGGCCGGGCTTTTGAGGTTCTGTTTCTTTTCGACGTCTGTACCGGATTGACGTACGACCGAAGATCTATGCTCCAGCTGTTGCAGAAACCCCCTTTTTCGCTATTTCGCAGTACATGCGCTTTTTCCCAGGCGGCATCTCTTGACTGAAAAAAGATAGGTCTTGCTGCCAGCGATCGGCGCCCGCGGTCATTGTAATGTCCCAGGAAGTAAACCCTTTTTTAGCAGGAGACAGCCGCCGCTTTCCCTTTTCTCGGCGGAATGCACCGCGATAGACCGTTGCGAGAAATCCTTGGGCGCTAATTAGCGATGCCTTTTTCCTATGTCGGGCGTTTCCTGCAGTTCCAAGTTTTTTTAGCCATCCCGGCAGCTAATGCTTGGCCCCCTTTGCATATTCCCCCCTTAAAGCGTAACCATGGTTTTTGTGGTAGGACGCAAACCGTTCCGCGCCAGATGATGGCCGCCGCACGTGACTCGCTTGCCGTCTAAGAGCGCTGGAAACGCCAGGTGGCTGGGCCGCCGCGATCCGGAAGCTGCACCTTCTTTTCCGCTCCGGCAAAGTACGAGGATCGAGCGTGTCCACCCCCCCAGTCCCGCCGTCCGGAGCGCCCAACACGATCCTAAGCTGCTGCTGCGTTTTCTTTCTGGCTTAGCGATCATGTTTTTTTCTCGCTGATATCAGCGTTTGTTTTCTCTGACAACACGGGAGCGCGGCCACGGACCGGCTGCCGTAAATTGGCATGCCCGTAGCGCTTCCGCCGATTTTCGTGCCGGTCTCGCCGGATGCCGTGGTGCACCGTTCTTCTTGATGACTTGATCGTAGGCGCCTGATCCCCCGATGCGTTTTTGCGCTTTTTTTCATGAACTTGGATTGTTTTTTCTTGAACGCCCGCACTTGAATCGATGGTGATACGTTCCCCTTTTTTTCAGGGCGAAGATTTTTTTTTTTTTTTTCCAAAAAAAAAAAAAAACAGCCCTCGGAAGATGCGCACTTGCTCGGGATTCCGGACGAGTGCCCCCCTGTACTCGACCGAATGTGAAGCGGCCCCCCGTCATGGATCCCCGACCATTTGCTCTGTCGATCACTCCGCCTTCCACCTGCCGTGCAATTAAAAACTGCCGCCACTGTCTGTTTCGCGCCTTCTGCGCCCCGGACCGTCGAGGAAGCGCCTTTGCCAAATTGGATTTTTCCAGCGCCTTGGCGCCGCGCAGGAGTTTTCGGATTTTTTTTACGAGCATCCAACGGAGGTCACTGCATCGTCCTCCTTGCCCTCTGTCGTTTTTGCAGCTCGTCATGAAGCCATCGATCGCAACACATTATTATTGCACCTAACCCCTTCCCGATCCCTTAGTGCACCGTTTTGCCGAGCTCGAGACTCGCAATCTCGACGTGTTGCCTTGGGAATGTCGCTGCTTCGACCGCTAATCGACGTGCCATACCGATGTTGCCGTTCTAAAGGTTTCCGTCGGCAGCCAGTTGTATGCATGCGAGTGTTCCCATTCTTCCCCGCGTATTTCCATGACGTTTCCCCCGACAATGCGCCTTGCAATGGTGTCGCGGTAGCCGTGGCGATAGCTCGTGCTGGATTCTTCTGGCCATACTCACAGGTCATCGACTGCCTGGCTCCTCGAAAGGCTGCCCCCCCACACCCTATCCCTGATATCGCAGTGCCAAACCTGCCGCCGATAGATTTTTTCTTGACGTCACTTTCTCGACGGACTTTGCCCGGCCGATTTCGTTCCGCCTCCGACGCACCCTTCCACGATCTTTTTGTGCCTGTCCAGATTCCCGGAGTCGGTTGACATGGACCGTTTCTTAAGCGGCCCATCGTTCGGGCGCAAGCCCCTTTGAAGCTCGTACGACGCGTCAAAAGTCGCCTTTTTTTTTCCTTTTTTGGCGATATCTGCCTTCGTTTGAGTTTTTTTCCACCAACGACGTATTTGCTCTCCGCGCTCAATTCTCATACGCTTGTGATTCTGAGTTGTGCGTCGTTGGGACACTCGTCCCAAGTCCGGTGCACCGAGACTTCCGGATCCCACATGTGCTCGCCGCCACCGCTATCTCGTCGAGCCGGTATATTGTACTTTTTTCCGGGTTTTCCTGGCGGCGCCGTCATAGACTTCGGCATTGGCGTACGGGTCCCTACGCGAGCGTTGCGACTTTAATTTCGGTCACG
>Ga0179593_1278018_pt1 | contig 11745 bp, 8 predicted proteins | sample CZODoug2_1_08_16_FD_185931 | JGI IMG/M metagenome (GOLD analysis project Ga0179593, IMG submission 185931) | Vadose zone soil fungal communities from Angelo Coast Range Reserve, California, USA - CZODoug2_1_08_16fungal (PacBio error correction) | ecosystem: Environmental > Terrestrial > Soil >... | reverse complement strand
TTCTCTTCCCTGAGGAGGGGACTCCCTTGCGCCAAGGGAAGGAGGTCTTTTGCTTCCTTTCCAGCCTGGCGATCTTCGTATTTCTGATTTCCTGGAGGTTCCTCCCATCCGCTTTTTTGTACGGTTCCCGGCACTGTGGGGCCGGTCAGCTGGAACCGGTCTTTCTCCCGTTTTCATGGCTGGTAATCCCTTCGGTTTGCAGCCGCTGTCGGACTCAGTTTTGACTGAGCCTTGGCAAGAGTTCGTCCCTGAATGATGTCCCCCCTATCTCAAACAGGACTTATCGAATCGTCCGAAGTAGGACGATCTAGTTCCGCTTCTCTCCTGAAAACATCTTCTAGACTTAACTCTTGTCTGGGACCTGATCCGGAATAAGGGTTTTTCTTCGTTTCCTCGTTCAAGCTCTCCTCCACATCACCTGGTGACGACGGGTGGTTTCCCAAGGCGTTTTTTTTCCACACCTTCCAAGGCTGCGACTCCTCTCTTTAAGTCTTTCCACCATATATCATTTTCTTCTTCCGACTTTCCCTTCCGCCTATTTTTGGATGGTTTTGGACTGGACGTCTCTCTTCACAGTACGTTTGATCTTTCTTCACAGCCTCTGGCCTGAAGACCGTTTGCCGTTCGCCCAATCCCCCTGAGTCAGTTATCCCAGCGCTCTCCATGTTTCCTTTTTACGGTGCTTCTTTCGCGGCTCGGCTCGGTGTTTGACGCCCTTTTCGCCCTTTTCTTTGCCACTTTCGCCCTTTTCCTGTAGGCGAACGTACTTCGGTTGTTTCGCCCAACAGTTATTTCTCTTTTAAGAAGGCAGCCGGGTTTTCTCTTCGATTTGTTCCCCTTTTCTGGCCTAGGCTCACGAGACCGCTCCGCCTTTCTTCCCGCGATTCTGCTTTTCATCCGGAGTAGGCTTTCTTTACCCCGTTTCTTCGACGCCCGCCGGTTTCGACGCTTGGCGCGCTCTTTCTTCCCAAGAGCGCTTTTGCTTACATGTTCAGCCAGCCCGTAATTCTCCCTTCCTTCTGTTGATTCGTTCTTTTTGGCTTTTTTAGTGCCAGGTCCGTTTTCCCGGGCATGCCACAATCCTCTGAACCTTGTCTTGCTACCTCACCGCCTACGAGCTGGACGCCTTTCACCGTGGAGCGGTGCTCCGGCTGCGGTGGGCTTTCCCGAACACTTTTTTTCCTTTTCTCCCCTTCCTCTTTCTTCCGTATGTGGACCACGCTTTTCCATCGGAACAGCCGTTGCCCCTGGTCAGTGCTTGTCCGAGTCCCCATTCTCCGCATTCAGCGACTTTCGGCCCCGCCACCGCGTCCCGTGCAGCGAGCCCCTGGCACAAACCAAGATCATGACGTGGTTTTCCCCTTTCGTTTTACGTGGACTTCCTTTTTTTTGCGCGCTTAACCACCGTGCGTCCCCTCCCTTATTCTCCCCACCCGGCGCTTGCACCGCGAAGACGTGGCCCCTCAGGCCCTCTTCCCTGAGGTTTTCCCCTTTTCAAAACCTGCCCGTCTCCCTTTTTGTTTACTTTTAGATGCGCTTTCCCGCGATCGCCACGCCTTTGGCCACGGGCCGGGTGGTCCGCGCCCTTTCTGATTCGCGTTGGGCAACGAGTCAGGCCAAGTCATGGTCCTTTCTGACCATGCCTTCATGCAGCCAGACGCGTCCCTTCATGTTTGCGTCTCTGATCTTTCTTTTTCCCTCTTATGGGGTTGTTTTGTTTTTGTGTTAGAGAAGATAGCCGCTCATCATGGATCTTTTTCACCGGCGTGGCTTCCCTTCGGTGTTCCTTTTTCAGACCAACTTGGGTTTCCCTCTTTTGCCCAGCTCTTCCTCCACGCGCGGAACAACTTACTTTTCAAGTCCTCCCTTCTTTGTCTCTTTTATGCTCAAGGCGCATTTTTTCCCCATCGCCGGTCGCCTCATGTGGTTCCGTTTTTTCCCCCCGCAGTTTCCCTTTTCTTTCCTGCCACGTGCTGCCTCTTTTCCTTTCCCGTAGTGGGGTCCTCTTGCCGTACCCAGTTTTTTGTCGCTAGGTCCACGTCGACGTCTTTTTGAGCACCCCCTCCCGAATCTGGTGTTGCCCAACATGGTCTCTTGCACTTGCCCCGGACCCAGCGGGGCGTGGCCGGTGCCCTTCGGAGGGTTTCTCGATCCTGGACCGTCCATCCACTAATGGTCAAAGGCATTTGATTACAAGAAGTGGTCGCAGCCAGTTTCTTCACCGTCCTGTCAACTCTTTCCACTTTTTGTTCTCGTTTTCCCCCGTTCGTCTTTCTGCCCCCCCAGTGTTTTCTGGGCCCGAGCTCCGCGAGTGCTTTGCGTGTGTACCCCGGTTGAGCACGACCAACCCGTTTCCCTCCGACTTGGGGTTAATGTCTTTGTCACGTTTCCTGGAACTCGCTTCGAAGCAATTAGAGTCCTCGTTGTCTCGTCCCTTTTTTCACCAGGACGGGTACTCTCCCTTTCGCTGGACGAATCCTCTTCGACCAGCCGCGTAACTTCTTTCGTAGCATCCCTTTTCTCATTTCCAGGAATCTGCCGCCAAACCGCTTCCTCTGCTCCCTTTCGGAGTCGGTCTCTTGTCTTTCTTCCCCGACCGTCCAAACGGCCTCACTTTTCCTGAACCAGAACGAGATTTTCCTTTCTTTCCTAGACAGTCCCGTTTGGCGCTTTAAACTCTGCCCCTCCTGACTTGTCTCCGTCATTCCCTTCCGAAAAGTGGCCAGCAGCCCCTGGTCCCTCCGGCGTCACACCGAGCCGAGCCGCGACGGTCCACCGCACCGAACCCGTCTTCCCCTTACCCCTTGGTTTCTTCAGAGGTTTTGTAGCTTTTCCTCTGGATCTTTGGCAGAAAGGCGGTATTTTTCCGGTCTCGCGTGTCCCCCCAGCCAGACCTTCCTGGGCTTTTCGCTTACAGTTTCCCGCCAGCCCGCTGTGACGCTGTCCCCTTCTGAATCCGTAAATTCTTTTTCCCTTTTCCGATTCTCGTGGGCGTTTTTTCCTTTTTTGAACACGCCTACGGACACATTCGTGAACCAGTGATTGCGCTCTTCCCCCCTCTTTTGATCCACATTTCTGCCTTGGTCCCTCCAATCCTTTTCCCTTTCGTCCGTAGCTAATTGGGTCTGCCCTTCTCCCGGTTCACTAGATAGTCTACTTCGCGCGATTCGACCTAGTTTATCTTTTGGAAGTTGAGTGTATACGTCAGTCGCGCGTGCCCTCGATTTTTTTGAAGCTTTTTTCTGTTCAGCGGACTGACCAGCCTTGCCAGTTGCAACTCGAGTTCCAGCTACCTTTTTTGTTTGTGCCGGGCTTACCTCCCCCCCCGCTTTTCTTGTTCCCAGTCTCCCCGACGGTAACTCTAGTTTCCTAGTCGATGCCTGTGAGGGCCCATTGCTGTGACGCTTCCTTTCTTCCTTTGCGTTCAGCCCCGCCGTAATACTGGGCAATCTCTTTTCCTCTACTCGTTTTTGTTTTTGATCTCTCTCCCCTTTCTGCTTTTGGGCCCGGCCGTGCCTTCCCTTTTTTTTGTTTTCTTCAGCCTGGCCAGCAGGCGATGGTCTTTCCTTCGAGGATGTTCTTCGGTTCCCTGGCACCCCCCGTCCAGTGGTGGCTTTGACCAGTTTTTTGTCCCGGCATTCATTCAAGACTTTCCCTTTGAACTTCTTTAACTCCGGTACGGCTGGTTCCACCGCGCTGAACAGACGATGGGGTTCCTCTCTGCTGCCCTTCTCCTTCAGAGGCTGTACCGGACGGATGTCCCCGTTTCACCACTCTCTGTCCCCCTCTTCCTTCGAATTAGCTCTGCTAGTGACCGTCGTGTCCTTTACCCATTCGCTACGACCTTCACCTGATGGGCGGGACTCTTCCTGGATCATTTGTTCTCCCCCCCTTTTCTCGTGAGCGCGTCTAATAACATGGTTCACGACTTTTTGTTTTCTTTTTTTTTTTCCTTAGTTGTGGTTATGGGACCTTCTATGCCTACGCCGAGTCGCTGCCAACAGATCACCGGAATCTTTCGCGGTTGCCTGTTCAGGCAGCGTGGACTGCCTGGTGTCGGTTGTTCTATACCGGTCCTTCCTCTTTTTCGCCGGCTTTTTTTCCTTGCCCCCTTTGCCGGACGCACGACCTCCTTAGCCCATCCGCTGGAGTCTTTTTCTTTACGACCAGCGCGAAGCCCTGGTCGTCGCGTTCTGTGATTGTGTTGTTGTTTTTTTCGTCTCTGTGTGACTCTTTGCTGTTCTTTCTTTGTGGCACGTCATCGGGGCGCTCTCCAACCGGGGCATTCGATTGCCTCCTTCAATTCTTTTCCTGGTCTTTCTGAAAGTGTGCCGTTCGGTCTTATGAGGCCCCCCCTCCGAGTCCCCCTTGCGACGCGTTCGTGATTCCTTTGTCGGCGATTTGCCACCAGCGGATGCCGATTTCTCGGTTCTCCGGCTGGGAGATAACTCATCGTTGCTTTACGGGTCTGCTGTCACCAGATACTGTCCCAATCGCCATACCGGAATTGATGCCCTCTTAATGGCGGCCTGTGTGCAGGAAGGTTTTGTAACTTTGGCCCCTTTATGCCCGTTTCTTAAGTGGCGGGTTCCAAAGACCTCCCCCTGCCTTTCCTCTTGCTGGTACCATGGGGCGGGAGCCTACACGCTGCGGTTGGACACACCGCTACCCCTTTTGGCCAGTTTTTCCCGAGTTGCAGCGACGGTTGTCCGGTTGCGGGAACACGCGTGTGCCCCCTTCCCCAGCAGGGCCCAGGAGGTCGTGTCTTTCTCGTCCAGTGCTCTCTTTCCAGAGAACCCTTCCCTTCATGTCCTTGCCTTCCGTGCCGTGCACCTTTTTTTCATGTGGGGCACCCACCGTTTCCTGGAGTGGTTTGCCCCTGACGGGTCTATCTCTGTTTTACGCGTGGCTTTGCGCTTTACCCCACCTTTTTGACGTCCACGAGACTTCTTTTTTTTCCTCCCTACTGGCGCAGGAACGTTCTTTTTTTCCCCATCTTACCGCTGCAGGGTGACGGAAGTGTTAACACTGTCGGCTGACTTTTTCTGGGACGATCCCGGCATTGCCGCCGACGAGTCTCCACGCTTTATCTTCCGGGGTTGTTTTTTCCCTTTTTTTTGCCCGATAGGGCCCCCCGGTCACCCCGTCACGTCCTGGTTCTGACCATTCACGAATTCTGCCCTCCTCTCTGACGGTAATTTTCCCCGAGCTGCTGCTCGCCGCGATCCTCTCCCTCTACTTTGTTTGTTTTTTAGTTCTCTGATGCTCTCTACTCCGTCTTTTTTTTTTTGCGTTTTCTGTGATGTCCTGTCCTTACTCGGTGCCAGCGCGATCATTCACTTGGAAACCAAACCACCCAAGTCAGTTTTCCAATGTCGAACGGGCGTGGCGATCCGGCGCGGCAGGCGCATAGCCTCTTTCCGAGAAAGGTTGATTCGTGGATTTTCGCTGGCAACGGGTCCTTTTTGCATTTTTTCCCTGCGCGGTGCGTCCGTCTTTGTGCGAAGTATCTAGTTCAGTTTCCCCACGGTTGTCCAGTTTTAGTTTGCCGCAAACGACACGAGATCGTCACAAGGCCGGTGTATCCCGTTTTCCCCCCCCTTCTTCTTTTGGTGGCCTCCCTTTTTTTCGATGCTGGAGACAGAGTGTTGTTAGGACGGCTCGACGCTCCCTTACTTCTTCCTCCATTCCTAATTTTTCGGTGTCGGCTTTCCCCCCGAGTTTGTCCAGCAGCCTTTGACGAAAACGTGATTCCCTACTTCACCCCTTTTTGACTGTTTCGCTTCCCTTTGCTTTGCTGGCCCGTCCGGTGTCGATCCTCCTGGCGGGTTCTGTTTGCCCAAAGTTCAGACGATGTTGCCTGTCCACTTTTACGTTTCCCTCGGGCGCCAGTCTTTCCGAAGACTCGGTAGGGAGATCGTGATTCTTCCACTTCTTTTCAGAGATCTCTGCGCCTGTCCGTCTGCTCGCCTCCCCTTTTTTACCTCGGCTTCCCTTTTTGCACCTGGTACCTCCTCCTCCGCTTTTTTCAAAGCAATCTCTGTCCCGAACGGAGTCGGCGGCCGGTCTATTTCGCTCCTTGCTTCCTTCCAATTCCTTTCCGTTCCCCATGCCCCAGCCCGTTTTTTCTTGTCACCTTGACGTCAGGTTTTCTACCCTCAGACCCTCTCCGTGCGACGGCGCCTGGCGACAGTTGGCTGGCCAGCCTTAGAACTTCGTACAACCTTCTTCTCCGACTCCGGTTCTTCCCCAACTGGTACTACCCTGGTGCGTTTTTTTTCGACCGGACCTCCGTCTGCTGGGGAACGGCGGTAGTCTTCAGGCCTCTCCTTTCACCCCTCAATCTTCTATCCTGGCCTCTCGCCCTAGCCCGCCCACCCCTACCCCCGATGATAGTCGTCACAGTATTTCTTTCTTAAAGTTTTTGTGGCAGCCGCTCTTTTTAGTCTCTTGAGTTGCCCTGAACGCCCTTCCCCCCCGTTGCCCCTTGATGTCGCGCTTGTCACGAGGACAGATTACCACCGGGATTGCTCATTCCCATCCCCCTACGTTTTCCGTATTAGTCTCTTTTTTTCAGTTTCTTTGGCCGATGGCTACTTCGGCCGATCTTCTCCTGCTGTTTTCATGAAGATTTACCTCCCTGTCAGGTCCTCGGATCAGCCTCCGCTTTTTTTCTCCTCCAGCTTGTTTCCTTGCCTTCTCCCCCCATTGAAACTGCCCGTGACCGATGATTTTTTTTTTACGGGTCTTCCCCCCGACAAGATGTGACTGGTTCCATTACCCGCGTGTCCCCCATCGAGCCGAGATTCTTTGGCCAGGATTGCCGACGCCGCCCTGGAGGCCAGTCCTCTCCACTTTCCCCTCCTCTTTCTTCATCCCCCTCCGTTTTTTGCCCATGATGCGGCTGTCTTTTTCCCTTTGGCCAAGGAAGGCGTCGGTTTGATCCCTTTGCCTCCCTTCTCTCGTCTCGAGATCGGTGACCGTTTCCTGGTTTTAACACAGTCCAGGCTTGCTTCCTTTCCGGAACTCTTTATAGGTCCTTTTAAGCTTTGGATTTCTTATGGGTCAGCCGGTCCACTCCGCTGGCGGCGACAGCCTCTTTACTTCTTCTTCCCTTTTCGGACCCTGACTTGATGTCTGCCCCCCTGAACTATTAGAATCGTACTACTGAACCCTCCCTTTTTTTTATCGCTCCCCCACCCATCGCGACGAGTTTATTACCCTGAGGTTCTGGGAACTTATACGTTTTCATCCCGGTGCTCCGCCTTTCAGGCGTCTCTTCATGTGCCAGACTTATTTTTTTTCCTCCCTTCGGTCTGGGCACACTTCCCATTTGGCCTAGCCGTCGCTGATGCCCACCCGATGATCCCCCTTTGACGTACCGACCCCTGTGCCCTCCTCCCCCAGAAGAGGGTGGGGTTTCTTTTTTACGGACGCTGCCTAGTTCTTTTCTCTTGCAGTTGACCTAGTTCCTTCCCGACTTGATTTCGTTCGCCCAGCTCTTCGTCCCTTTTCCTCCCCTTCTAAGAACCTAGGTCCCTTTTTCTGGTTTGGGTTTCCGCGGCTCGGCCGGGTGACGTCACTTTCTCCTGATGCTGGCAACTTGCCAGGTCATGGCGGCGCTTCAGGTCTCTTTTTCTCCACCGGTCCGTAGCTCCCCTCCTTAAATTTATTAACGTGCCTTGCGTTGGTGGTTCGGCATAGGAGACCTAGTCCCGCTCCCTCCGCCTTTTGGGCTCGATGGCGTTGTCTCTTCCGATTATTTTTACGTGTCCCAGCGGACGCTTGCTGGGTAGCGGCTGGGCTTGTCCTTCCCCTCCTTAGCTTACTTACCCCTTCTGTTCCATCCAGCACGAATTACCCTTCCTGATTCTTCGCTTTCTTGCAATATTTCCTTCCCCGGTTACACCTTGGCCAGCGAGTGAACTTGCTCAACAGACACCGCCATCGCCGGAGATCGGTCAACTTGGTTCGGTCGCCTACAACCGGCTGGAACACCGGCTACCAGTGTTTTTACCGAGTTTCCAGCCTCCGGTTCGTCCCGGATTATGTGAACTTTTTTCCCCCCGTAGCGTCTTCTGATTTGATGTCCTTTGTTCCCAGTTTTTCCTCCCCTCCTCCTTCCTTTCCATCCTCTTTTTTCGGCCTTGGCAGAGCGCCATGTTGTTTCCCCCCCCAGATCTTTCCGTTTTGTGGTTGCTGGCACTTTTCTCGACGTTGACCGTTTGCGGCGTCGTTTTTCTTCACAACCGGATGGTACCCCCGTTTAGATCCTGCGCCACCCCTACTTTTTCGTCCGCGTAGCACCTTGTCCTCCCCTAGGTAATTGTTTTTGTTGTCCTCTGTACCACCTGCCGTCTTTTGGGGCGAGGCGATTCTGCCTTTCCCGCGAGATCGCCTACGTCCCTTGAATTCCCCCCCGGCCGTTGTTCCTCGTTTGCTGATCGCGCTGGGCCCCGATCCGGGCCACTTCATGTTCTCCTCCTGCCTTCCCTCCTCAGTCTCTTTATCTCGCGAGCATCGATCTCCCTTCCTTTGTTTCTCTGAGATAGCTCTCCCTTGTGATTTTGTTCCCTTGTTTAGCGGCGTTTCGTTTTTTTCCTCACCTTGTGCCGGGTTTTCATCGTGCCAGCGTATCAAGTAAACGGTTACCCCTGCCGTTGGCCCCAGTTAAACGGAGTTTCCCTATTTCGCGGCTCAATTCTGTTCAGCGTCCGGTCGCCGGTCAGGTTCCACGTAGTTCAACCGCATGGCAGCCTTTTTTCGATGCGGCCCCACTTGCCTCTGTGCCGCGCCGTAGTGTTTTGAGCCGCCCTCGTGCCGTTCCACCCGTGTTTTTTCCACCTCCCCTCGAACCACTGCGTCGTTTTACGTATTTCCCAGCACCACGTGGTGACCAACATTTTTTGCGCCAAGGGAGCCCGCTTTTTCCTTCCCTTCCTGTTCGCTCACTGGACTTGGATCCTTACTATGGGTCTTTGCTTTTACACCTTCTTTCGTGGTCCCCCCTTTCCCCATCGCTGCAACTCGGTACCCTGCGGTGTTCACACCGTCATTTTTAGGCTCCCGTCACACCCCCGGTGGCCCGTCGCCGGCGTTTGATCGGGTTCGTGTAGCAAAGACCCGTCTCTCCTCTTGTTGTTTTTCCATTTGTTCTTTGCCAGTTCCTAATCGCCAAATTCGGTCTGTTTCGGATGAAAAGGATCGGGTCCCTCTTTGCCGCTCCTCTTTCAGTCAGTCGGTAGCAATTCCTCGGGCGTCAGGACCTTTGTTCCTTCCAGGCAGATCCCTGAACAGCCATCTCTGGAACCGTCCTGCGCGGCCTTGTATTTCTCTTTCGCCTCGGTCATACCGGTTTTCACCGGCAGAAACGTTTTAATTCCCCTGCCTACTTGTCCTTCGCCTTCCCGGTTGGCGAAAAACTTGTCTTGTAACAGATGAAGTTTCGAGGAATGGCTCCCCTTTCCAGTTAGTCAATGTTGTCCCCGGCCGAGACGCGATTCAGCACCGAACCTACCCCCAGTTTGTCTTCCCTTCTTTCGAATTTGACGGCGGGGGCGCGGCTTCTTTCGGTCGGCCTTAAGCTCCTTCACTGCCGCGCTACTGGCGCGTCGCCGTCCTTCTTGACACCCAGCCCCCCCTCTCTTTGCCCAGTCGACGTACGTCCCTGTGCCTCCCCGTTTTTTTCGCTCGGAGTAGGCTTCTTTGCGTTGACAGTCCCCCCCCTTTTGACACCTCGTTTCAATTTCATTCTTCTTCAGAGGACCAGAGCACCTTTCTTATTCTAGTTACCCTCCCTCTGGTCAAGCGTCGTAGCGAATGTTTTTGTTGTCTTTCCCGTTACGCTCTCTTATGCATTTTAGTTGATCTGCAGAGTCCGCACGCTTCCGGTCTTCGTCCTTCCCTTCCATAAGACCTCGGCTGTTACATTCCGGTTTGACCAGCCAGGACCGTTTGCCCCTTTTGTCTTTACAGAGGAACGGATGGTCCCTGTTTGGTATGACCAGCAAGATGTTTACTTTTCTAACCGCGGCCCCTCCCTACTCATCTCTTCTGTGTTGGATGTTGCATTCATTCACCCCTTTTTCTTCCTGGCCTGGCGCAGCGGGCCATGGGCCATTCCTCATCATCTTATGTTTTCTTCTAGATGGGCCCATGCTTCGGCTTCCGAATTTGCCCTTTGCGGTCTTTCAGCATGCGATGTCTTCTTTCTATTTTTGTCACCGGTCTGTCCATTTGAACACCAGTCCCCGATGTCTGCTGTCCCCGGCACGACGTCATTCCTTTTCCGCTTGGCCCTTTTTGCCGAGGTCTGGATCAAGCGGCGGACCTTCCCGTTGTGATGAAGCGCCTGATCGGCCTCGGTTCCCCCTCGGAATGTCAGTGTACCCACAACATGCTGTCGAATTCGTCCGCCCTCTTCTCGGACGCTTTTGTCTGTCGCCTCCACCACATGCGCTACCGACCCTTCGTTTATGGTCTATCAGTGCATCCCTTTTCTGTTACCTAGTTCCCTTTTATTCCACCAGGGTTAACTACTGGTGTCCTTTTTGGTGTTATTGTGTCCTACAGGATCCTAAGCTTTGGTTGTACAACCGATATCATTACTACTTTTCGTCTGCAGTGCAAATGGTTCTCCCTCTGTGGGTGTCGTTCCCTTATCCCGGTCTCCCTCCGGCCAGACGTTATGCGGGCTTTTTCACCCGCGCTGCCTGCCCCTTTGCCGTTCTCCAAGCAGCCTTCTTTACTATGTCGCCCAGACCCCGCTGTGCTTTTGTGTTATCCCCTCTTTTTAGGGGACCGGGTATTTGGTGCGGCCGGCTCTTTTATCTTAGCTTTCTTTTGCCACCCTTTCCACTTTCCTTTCGGCGCCTTACTTCGTTTCGATTTTCTCCCCACCGGGACGTCCTTTCGACGGCCCTTTCGGTGGTCCTTGTGATGCAGTTTTTTCACGTCGGGCTCTTCTAACGAGTCGCCTGCCGCGTTAGGTGGCTAGATGGCGGTTGATCGGCCCTTTTCGGACGGTCCGGTCCCATTTATGCCTACCCCGCCCTCGGGTTGCGGCTGGTGTTCGACTTCGGCCCGCTAGCGGGTCTTGTAACGCTTTTTCATCCATCCCGTGAAATCTACGCCCTTTGTTCGGCGAATGGCGTTTTGCCCTTTAGTTTGACAGGAACTTTCCCCCTTTCATGCCCCCCCCATCAGCTTCGTACTTTTTGGTCGTGCTAAACGAACCCTCCTCACTTCTGGAGATAGGTCCCCCCTTTGGTGGTTTCCCGCTGCGGCCTCACCCAGCACTGTTTACCAGAGTTGAAGAGACGGTTCGTCCGGCTTTTTCCCCTCGTTCCCCTACGGAAATTCGGGCCCCCTTAGTGATTCCGAGTCCAGTGAGTTTTCCTCTCCGGCTTCCGGCCAAGAAACGTCGCCAGTTGCCGCATGTTGGGCTTATGGAGTGTTCTCCCTCGTCTCGACGTTCCGCGTTGCGCTCGTACACACCTGGTGGGACTTTACGAGATCCTTCCCACCAGGAGGATGCCCTTTTTTTCCCCTGGAAACCGATGCCCTGCTGGTGACCGAGACCTTGCCTGGACCGGGCGTTTGACGAGTTCTCTTCTATTGACTCCTAGTGAGATAGCCCCGCTGTTAGTTTTCGGCCTTTTTCGCGCTTTGATGTCCCGTCAATTCCCAGTCGGTTTCCCCTCTCACCGTCCGCAGCGGAACGGTCCCCTCCCCGACTGAATCGTT
>Ga0179593_1572028_pt1 | contig 11746 bp, 13 predicted proteins | sample CZODoug2_1_08_16_FD_185931 | JGI IMG/M metagenome (GOLD analysis project Ga0179593, IMG submission 185931) | Vadose zone soil fungal communities from Angelo Coast Range Reserve, California, USA - CZODoug2_1_08_16fungal (PacBio error correction) | ecosystem: Environmental > Terrestrial > Soil >... | reverse complement strand
TCCCTTCTAGACGAACATTTTGTAGTTGGGAATCCACAGTTTTTTTTTTTTCCCTAAACTCCTCCGTCCCCTTCTTCTTGCGATACGGATCCAGGAAGATTAAGATGCCTGGTTGCTACGGAATTGCACCCATGTCGATCTCCCAAACCGCTTAATACTCCCTCTCTTCTCTACTTCGCAAATGCGGGGACGAGATTCCCTTCCCTCTTTCCCGTCAAAATCGAGAGGACGATCGGAATTTCATCTGGATTACCGCAAGGAGAGTGATAGGTTGTTTATGCGCCCGGCTGAAAACCGTTTGCCCTCCATTCGCGATGCGCATCACCTGAGTACAAGCCCTCCCCCTCCTTTTCGTCCCTCTTGTCATCGTACAAGTAAACATCAGCAAAGGATGCGTCGAGTATACGACGCCCTTTTTCAGGCCGTTTCCCCTTCCTTTCTTTTCCTGTTTCCTCTCGGCAATTTTGGGTCCTCTTGCTGAGATGCGCTACACCCTCCTTTCTCCCCCCCCCCTCAGCTACGAAGGGATCTTAGAACACAAAGAGACCGTCTCCCCTTTTCCGAGTCGAGAGCGATTCCTTCTTCTGACCCTCATTCCAAATATTCGGCATCGCTTCCTTCGACCAATATAAGCCAGCAAAACTACGTCAATCGGACCGTTGCATAACTCTTCTCTTCGGAATTGATGCATTTTCCTACGAGGAGGGGCTCATTCCTTCCTCCTTTTCAAATAGTTGACCTGAGTATAAGACCGCGGCTTTTCACGTGGGCAGAGCGAGCACTTTTGCAAGGCGACTTCCCCCCCCCCTATCCCCCCTGACTTACCAGGTTGGACCCCCCTCATCTTCATCGAGAGCATAGCCGTCTGCGTGCGACAAGCTACGAGGTGCGCGACGGAATCGGACACTCCTTGCGTCGTCCATCGAACTCCCCCCTTCCGTTGTTGTGTTGAGCTTCTTCTCTCCTTTTCCAGGCCGTTTGTCAGATTCGTCTCCCAGAAGAAGAGATAACTCGATGCTTTTTCTTGGTGATGCGACTAATTGCCTTGTTTTCACCGGGTATTCTGTATGATGGCTGACGTTTCTCTTCCCCCGAAATGATTCATCGGGAAAGTGGAAAGAGCCCTTGGGCAACCTTTTTTTCCTACCGTTGCTGCAGCCCCGACGTCTTGCCTTTTTCCCCCCCCGATCTGCATCAATTCCGCATCCTTTTCTTTTTCTATGAGAGAGCTTTTATCGGTCACGAGTTCCGTTTCCCCTTTTTTTTGGATATTTTTCGCCCATGCAGTTGGCTCCCCTCCCGATGGGGAATGGGGTCTTTTCCCCTCTTCGCTCTCCGACTCGTCCTTCCTTTTTTTAACGCGCAGGTGCTCTGTCCATATCCGCGAGAAGCCGCATCTTCACTTCGTGCTTCTCTTCTGTCTCCCCCCACGACGACCACCCTTCGACCAGGTAGACTTTCCCCTTCTTGCCAGGAGACACGATGGTTTTTGTCCCACGCATCAAGTGCGTCCCCTTTTTTAACATCGCGTCCCCCTGTTTTTTTCTTGTACGCCTTGTAGTCATTTTCTCGCACGAATAGACCGACGTTTTTCCCCCCCCCCTTGTCAGTCCGTCGCGACAGAGGGAAAATCGACCCTCAAAGCTCATTTAGTAATAAAGATTCCCCTCGTCCTCGAGATTTACGGGCCTCCCCTTTGAGAGACTCTATTCCTCTGGATAGCTGAGAGGCTTGACTTACCCCCTAGTAATGAAGGGGAGAAATGGTCCCCTGGCACACCATCCGTCTTCCCCCCTCACCGGTATCGCCCCTATCCTTTCTTCCTTCTTTTCCCCCTTCCCCCGCGATTCCACAAATAAGCACCCTTTGGCGGATAAGACCCCATTATACCTCACACCATCTTTTTTCTTTTTCTCATTTCGAAGTATTCCTTTCTGCCGCTCGAGTACGCGGCTTGCTTCTTTTTCCCTTTTCTCCTCTCTTGATTTCCAGGGTCTGGTTAGTGTACACGAATATAGCGGACCGTTTCATGAGCCCCGAGAGGTGCCTCTCTTACCTCATCAGAAGGCCCTTTCCCCCCCCTTTTTTTGCGACTCGGGGTTTTTCCTCATTTGTTCCATCTCTCTTTCTTAGGACCAGGAATGCCTCCAACCCTATCGGCATAAAATTGCAAGTATGACGGCCTTCCGGGACGAGTAACTCACGCGGGCCCTCCGACTTCCCTCTTCCATCGGACCGTTGCTGCCCCCCTCCGGACATAGGGAGAAGGAACTTCTTCCCCCTGCTCCGCAAATGAAATGGACGTTTATTCTTGATTTTGCGCTTTTTCGCGTCGAGGAGTCCGTCTCGCTTCCGCGTATGAACGCCATGGCTGCCTTTCTCGTCCTTGCGCAAAGGGGGAAAGTGTGAGATGCTTTGAATAGAAATAGAGCAACGAAGCAGTAATCTCCCTCTGCTTCAGGCTGGTCCTTTGGCATCGTGGGCGGCGACAGAGTGGCGCTTTTTTTCCTTTCCCCCCCCAGCGGAAGCAGGAATCTGAGTTCCTACCCCTCCCCTTTTTTTTGTTCGAAAGGGCAGGGTTCCCTGCCGGATTAAGAGATACCGAGTTGGTCTTTTCCCCCATTGTGCGGCTTCTTTTTATCTTCTCCCTCCTTCGCTTGGAGGAAAGGAAAGTGCCTCGTTTTTCTTCCCGGATGCAATGGAACCCCCCCTTTCTCTTTTTCTTCCTTGGGAATATACTCTATTGTAAGACACTTGTTGTTTGAGAGATCCACCTTGTAGAGGGGAGGGACGGAGCATCTCCTAAGCAGCCTTTCCTCCTCCCCCTTTTTCTCCATCGTGCGATCTGAATAGATCCCTCTTTCCTTTTTCTCTGAAGAGCGAGTACCAATCTCTTCATGCCGCGGCAAAAAGGCAACGCCACTCCCAGGAGTCGCAAAATGCGGACCTTTTCTTTTTTTGTTTCAGGCTACGCTCTTCCCACCCCTTAACTCGGTAGCAGCCCAGAGGTCTTTTCTTCCCGTCGCCCTCGATTTAATAAATGTATTTTTCCCCCACCACGGAAGGCACGACTCTTTTTCGCTATTCGAGTAAGACGCATTTCCCCTGTTTAAGGCCGGCTGGTTCCCCCCCCGGGCGTGCATGCGCGCGAGTTTTCGCAGAAGCGCCCCGCCCTCTTTCCTCCTACGCTAAGATGAGCTCTCAGCGCAATCAGAATAACTTGCTCTCTTTTTTTTTTTCCCTGCGGCTTTTAAAAGTGGCGTTTTTCCCTCTTTTAGTGCTTTTTTCGGATGCCGAGTTATTCTTCCTTTCCCTCCTTTTTAGGTACCAGTACGTTCCTTTTAGCCCAGGGACTGACTTTCCCCTCCGGGTATGGAAGAGATGTTTCCGCCTCTGCCTGCTCCGATAGGGGACCCCAACAAGTGCGTTCCTGACCCCTCCTCTTCCTTCGATGCAGGAAGCGAGCGTCATCTCCAGTTGCGCATTGGAAGGCACGGTTTTTTTCGTCACCAGACCTTCCTCCCTTGCTCGGAACGATCCACCCCGGCGCCCGCCTGGTTTTTTTTTCCTCCTCGAGAACTGCGTCCCAGCACGACAAATGGTGTGATTTTCTTTTTTTTTCTGGTAGGTCTCCCCAACTTGTGTCTTCCTCTTCTTTTCCCCTCACCGAAGTATATCCTTCCCCCCTTTCCGGAAGCTTAAGACGATGCGGATGTGTTGCTAGTCCCTCTCCCATGTCTCCCCTTCAGTAAACCCGTTTCCCAGTTAGTGCTAATCCGGACGCTCGCCAAATGGTGACTCCCCTGTACATCTAGAGTCCTCTCTCGGAATTTCTTATTTCCTCCCTCTCGTGATCGTGGACGCCTTTTCCACGCGTGTGCACCCGTGCGTTTTCTCCCTCTTATCGAATTGGGCAGTGACCCAACCCTGTAAAAGAAATAAGCAAAGAGGTTGTCTGTCCATCCGCACGGCGTATCTTCCCTTTTCCGCCATCGTGCGGCATGGCTCCCTCCCTTTTTTATTCATGTATACTTCCCCTTTCCCCTTTTTGTCCGTCGATGGAGAACCGCCCGCTTCCTTTGCTACAACGAATCCCTGCTGGATCTTCTTCTGCTTTCCCCCCCCAGAGACTCATTATGACGAGTCTTTTTCTTTTTTTTTGCCGAAAACGCATTCAAACTTGTTTCTGGTCAATGGCGTCCCCGGCCTTCTCCCCCTATACGCCGACACCCCCCTTGAACGATTGCATCTCCTTCCCTCAATCAAAGATCCTCCTTGAGGAATTGATGCCTCTTTCCCACTCCCGACCTTCTTTTTCCCGGTGCGCAGGAAATAGTTTATAAGAACGGCTCCTCTTTCTCCCTTTTTTTCGCGAGAGCCCATGAGTAGGAAGTAGGCCCCCGCCATCATATTCCCTCCTTACCAGGTGAAAAATTTTCATCTTCTTTTTTCTCCCAAGCTATCAGGGTTTATCGCGTCGGATGGTTTGCTTTTTTCCCCCAAAAGCCGTCATTTTTCGTCATCTGAACTCATATCTCCCTTTTGGTTGAGAGTATCTCCCCCCCCTCTTTCCTTTTCCGCGAATTAAGTCTTTTCTATTCGCGGGAAAACCCCCTGCCTCCCCTCGATGATTGAAAAGATCCTCTTTTTCCGCTCGCTTTTCAGATATAAGTGTTCACCTTAAAAACTTAAGTGATGATGATGTCGCCATTGACTACGTCCTTCGCCTTGTGTCGCAACCGAGACCTGACTCTTTTCCTCCCAGGCCAACGATTTAATGCGTTTCTTTTTTGTATTATCCTGTCCCCCCTAGGGTTTTTCCCCCCGGCTGAAATAAATTCTCTCGTGAGATCAGGGATTTTCCTGTGCCCGATTGCAATTGTCACAGATTTCAGTAATTTTTGCCGGGCCTCCCCCCCCTCTTTCGGAGACACCACCGAAGATTGGGATCTCGGAAAAAACTGGCTCGCTATAGATCTTCCCTTCTTCTCTTCTTTTTCTCTATCCTCCCAGCAGCTCGCCCGCGGAGAGCTTTCGACATACTTTTTCTTTTTTTCTCCTCCCTCGCGAAGGATTGTCGCCTACGACCCCCCAACAATGCCCTGCCGTTTCCCTTAGATACCGCATGGCACCACAGCCCTTTTACGCGACATTTTCAGAATCGCACCCCCCCCCCAACTTGGAGGATGTTCCGCGGACATAGCGAAAAGACGTCTTCTTGTTGTACTTTTTTCTTCCCCCCAATTTCTCGCATAGCTTTCCCTTTTTGCAAACGGTTTTTCCTTCCCCTTCCATCGGCAACGAGAGTCCCCCCCGATCCAGCTCATGGCCGTAAGAAAGATACGTCTGATCTTTACTTGCAATCTTTCCCCCTTCCCCCGGCCCTTGCAGAGTCCGGATTTCTGGGCTATTAAGCGGGTTTTTCTCCTTTTTTTTCCCTGTTCTCGACAGGGCAAGTCCCCCCTGATCGGTCTTAAGCTCAGATAAGTATCGCCTTCTTGTGATGGCCATACCCGCCCCTCCCTCAGCACCGTGGATCCTACCCCCCCCCTTTTTCGGTACTAGAAAATCACCCCCTTTTTCTTCGGTGGACTTCTAATTTCTCTCCGTATTTTCCGCCCCCTCGGTCCTCGCTACGCGGCGGCTTTTCTTTGGGATTCCCCATAGCATCTCTTGCTGCCGGGTATTACACTGCAGATCTCGTCCTCCCCTTTTGCCAATTGCGACCCCTTCATGAAGGCGATTTACCCTTCCCCTCCCCTCTTTCTGCATCAGTAAACAAGTGTTGTCTCTTTGGTTTTGGGGTCCAAGACAGCGTTTCTGTCGGAACAGGGAATTCTCTTCCCCCCATATGCGTCCCCTGACCGGAAGAGTACTTCAAGCTTTTTTTCCCCCCCCTTTTCTCGGAACGAAACAGACTTCCACTGTCCCCTTGCGACAAGATTAGAACCTCACTTGTCTGCCACTTTTGCCTCTTTTTCCACGATCTCCAATGACTCTTGAGATTCTTCTCAGTCGGAGATTTCCAGGGTATACCTGTCGCGAGGCAAGGCATTCTTGGCCACGACATGTTGTCTTTTTGTACGCCTGCCCTTCCGCGGCGCCCAAATGTGCTCCCTACTAGTCTCCCTTCTTGAATTGCATACGTTTGTGATAAAGAAGCGTGCCCGATCCAGGCGGCGCTCCGGCCAGTTGGTTCCCCTTTGCGTTCTCTTTTTTCAGCGGCCTTCCAGCCTGGAATTAGGTCTCCCTCTCCCCTTCCTTTTTTTTTTCGCACGTGCCGGGTGACGAGGCTTTCCTATCCTTCTTGGGACGCGCTAGACGTAGAGACCGATTTGTTTCCGATGCCTACCTCGGTCGCCCTTTCTCCCTGTGCGCGGACTTTGCTTCGGCGCTTTTGGCCCGCCCAGCGACAAGTGTTTACTTTTCCTTTTTTGTTTTTTTGTAGAGAGATTCCACTTAGGTCTTTCGGAGACTGCCCATTGAATCGCCGGGATTTCCTGCGGCACTTGCCCTTTCTTCCCCCCCTCTTTTTTTTCCCTCGACCTCGAGCAGCGCACCTTTTTGCGCGTCCCAAAGCGCGGAGCGCGTCATCCTCCTTTCCCCCCTTGGCGGGGCCAAACAGAGCAGGAGTCGAATTGACCTAATCCGCTGGCCGAGGGTCAAGCTAAGCCCCCTTTCCGGTAGCCGCCCACTCTCCCTTTAGCTTCCGTAGCCGGATTTCCAAAAAGTAATGGCTATTCCCTTTTTTCCCTTTTCTCCCCTCAGGGTAGGATCCGTCCGAAGATTAAGGGAACCCATTTTTCCTCCCGGCGTCAACAAGCCCATTGGCTTTCCTTTATTGGGCCGCATGCCCTTCTCCTTACGATGCGACTAATGCCATTCCTCCTCCTCCTTCCCGTTCATTGGCGAGAGGGGAAATTCGGTTCCCCCATGACCGTCTACGATGGGGACGGGTGACTCAACGCGGATTGGCCGCGGTCTTTTTTTCTCTAAAGTCAGGGACCTTCCTTTAGAAAAGGGACTGACTTTCTCTCCCTTTTTCCTTCTCGAGGGTCGCCATTAAGTTCTTTCAGGAGTCAGAGAAGACGCTTAGGGTCAAAGGCGCCCCCCCGTGGTCCTGACTTCAGCATCCCGAGAGAAGTCATGCGCCTTTTTTTTTCTTTTCGCGCCGGTTGGAGGTATTGCGTGGTAAGAGTTACCCCCCTTTTTCTCGGAACATATCCCATTCCTTCCCTCCTCCCTTTCCCCCCCTTCCGCCTGGGGCGTCGGAATACGTTCGCGAACGTCTTTTTTTCTTTCCCCTCTCCCTCCTGCAGGAGAGGTAAGGGCCTCAACCGGTGCTGATGTTCAATCGGAGGTGTCATTATATCGGCCCAAGGATTAGTTCCCCTCTCCCTTCATCTTACGACCGATTCCTCTTTCCAGTCGAGGGACCATTCCCCTTTTCCCCCCCCTCTTAATTCTCCTAGTAGTTAATACGAGATATAGCAATGGCCGAGCTTTTTTTGCCGTAAATCTGAGGACGAGATCGGCTTCTCTTTCCTCCCTTAGCTGATTTCGTGGGATTCTTCCTGAAACAGGTGCACGGCGGTTCTTTTTTCGTCCCCCCCTCCTTTCATGACTACAACCAAGGCTTCCCCCCCGAAATACCGAAACGCGTGTCTTTTCCATACAATCCGCCCCGGCTGCTCTCTTCGGTCTAACGAAGACCTCTCTCCTTGATCCCTTTTTGGTCCCCGACGGACAGGGAAATTTTCCCCTCCGGCTTTTTGGAGAAACAGAAGGACCCTTCTCAGATACGGATGTCTCCTTCTTTTCGGGTCTCTGGATCGGGACCTCACGTCGATTTAAACCGGTCCTTTTCTTTGGGAGAGATGAGCCGGTGTTGCGAACACGCATTCCAATATTTTCATCCGGCATCTCCGGCTCGCATTGGTACCCTTAACAACTTTCCCTTTTTTCCTCATCGAGCTTCATCCGATTCCTATCCGATAGTTAACGTCCCTCCCCTTCGCTACGGGGGGACTCATCCCTTTTCTCGTTGCCGGTTACATCACGCAGCCGTTGTCACGTGCGAGAGCGTCCCTCTTAGGAGGCAGGGTCCCCCTGCACATCATCACTTTTCCCCTGGTGAACAAGGCGACCCTTACGAGAGAAGAGCCGCTCTCCAAAGCTCATCTCGGGTCTTCCGGCTCCTTTTTTTCCCCCTTCCGGAATCTTACAAAGCCTCATGAAATTCATAATCTTCTTCTCTTTTTTTTTCTAGAGATGAGTTAGACCGGCCAGCTGCATGAAGTTTTGTCCTCCCTTCGATCACCTCTGATCTTTTTTGGACCCAGATCGTTGCGCCTCCTGTTTCCCTGGTACTGGCCGAACCTCATGCTATGATGGATTGGAAGGTCGCCCCCTGAAATGGATTCTCGCCTTTCCCCTTCCCCCGACCGCGGCCTCCTTCACCGATTTCTTTGATGAGACCGCAGTATGGAAGTCCATTTTTTTGCCCATCTGCATTAAATTCCCCGCAAGCGTGAGATTTCCCTCTGAGCGCGATGCCTTTTCCCCTCAATTCCTTTTGTTATATTGGTAGCCCTTTCCTCCCTCCTGGCCGTATGACCACTTCCGAGATTGGGAAACACCGCCTGGCTCTCTCAATTCGTTTTGTTGAAATCCCCTCTTTCAGCGAGCAGCTCCCTCTTTCTCCCTTCTCCATTCCGTACTTAGGTGTACTTGACCCTCCGCCGCCGGCCTGTGTATCCCCCCCAAATTCCCTGGCGTCTCCCCCCTCCCTGCATTGACAAAGGCTTTTCCGATGGAGTCCGGTCTCTTCCTTTCCCCTTTCGGATGGGTATTACCTTCCCATCCTACCGCGTGGGTAGGGTTCGTCTTCCCTTGCCCAATTCGCTGCTCCCGCTTTCCTCCTCCTTTTCACCAGTTTCAGGCCGTTTCCTTCCAACGATCACGCTCATGAGTAATCCCCTCTTCCGTCTCGAGCTTTACGGGCAATATTTGATATCGCTCCCCTTCGAGAGGTCCGGATTAGCCTTCCCTCTGGGAGGCATGTTTCTTGCCTAGCAAACATCTTTGTAAGCAAATATACCTTGCGCCGATTTCCGGTGTCCTCCCCAATAAAAGAAGATTCCCCATTTTTAGCACCCGTTGGATAATACCATCCCTGTGTCCTCGAAAAATCCACACCCCCCTTCGCGGCGGACGCATTCTTTGGACGTATTTGCTCGCTTACGCGGCTTTTCCTTTCTTCTAGCTTCTTGCTGACGTTTCTAACGCTAACGCAGATCTCCATGGCGCACGATCTCTTCCTCCATGACGGCCCTGCATCGCCGAGGATGTGAAGTCACGTTGTTTTTCCCTTTTTTTTTTTCCAGAAGCGTAGGTCGCTTGTCGGCGGAAACGGCCTTCTTGCCGCTATCCTGTTCGTCCCTTCCCTTCCCCCGAGTACCTCACGTTACGAATAACGCGGCCATCCGGACTTCCCCCCCCCCCTCCTTCCCTCCCCGTCCGCCATCAGGAGACCTCATTTTGGTAAGAATGCAACGATACGCCCCAGTTCTCTGATTGCGCTGTCATTCTTCTCTTATAGCGTTGAGGATCCGTCGCGCGGCAAGGCATGAGGCCCCCTCCGCCTCAACGCACTGGGATTGTTGACTCCTTTCCCCGCTCTCAAAATGGTGCAACGTTCTTCTTTTTTTTCCGGTCAATCATCTTTCCCATTACGTTCTGCCCCTAATAGACCTCCCTCCAGTGAATCGTGGGCTTTTCTTTTGAGTGTGGGCTCCATGTATTTGAACAGAGGCAAAGCCTTTTTTTTCCCTATGGCTCCTGTTGTCGCTGCCTGGGTCCTCTTCTCCGCGCTACGCGCTCCCCCCCCGAGGAGGTGGAGGATGCTCCTTCTCTCTTCTTTATTCAAGGAAAGTGAGAGAAATTGCTTTCTTCATAGCCGTCCGGCGATGAAATGAGGATGCGACGGCCCTCTTCATCCTCCTTGTTTTCCTTTTCAGGGCACATGAAATTGAATACGCGGACTGTTCCTCCCCGGTCTCACTTGAATTATAAAAGAGGGATTTGCTCCTAGCGGAGCAGGCGCACGACGAGGAGTAGCGACTTCTCTTCGCGCGGAAGCCTCTTCCCCCCGTGCGCCACCCTCGCCAGGAGCTTCATAAGTAAAGGTGTTTTCTTTATCTCCCGCTGATGAAAAAAAGAAGGAGCCCAGTTAGCGCCTTGAGATACGTCGCCTGTTTTTTTCTTCGTCTCTGGACAAAAAGTAATTTTTTTTTTTCTTGAGAGGTCGATGTTCTTCACCCTTTGGCGCGGTCCCGGAGGCGTCCCCCCACGCTTGAATTCGCTCGAGGGGACGCATTCTCTTCCCCTACGCTCCGCTGCTCATCCTTTCCCTCATAATACCCCGGGCGTAAAGCTCCATAAAAGTTGCCTCTTCTTGAGGTGAGAAGGCGTAGCACCGGATTTCGAGGTATAGTAGCAGAAAGTCTTTCCCTCGTCCTTTCGCACAGTGGATTACCTTTCTGGGTATGCCGTCTGGGGTACGCCTCGCGAGAGCCTTTTTTTTTTTCCCCAAAAAAAAAGATCGCCCAACACGTGGTTACTGACTTTTCGCAGCAGCCTCAGTAATGCGCCCAGCTATTCTTCTGCTTCCCTGGTGGACGGAGCCTCTGTGTGTACGCGTTTCAACCTTTTGCTCGGAACGATCCACCTCGTAGCGCTCGGACCCCCTTTTTCCTTCGAGAATGCAGTCCTTCCGAAATGTTTTTGCTTTTATTCCCTTCTGTGCGGCGAGTTTTCTCCAACGGGTGCTTAGGTTCCCTTTTTCTTTTTTCCTCACTAAGTATATCTTCTTTTTTCCGAAGATCCCCGATGCGGTGGTGTAGAATGCCCCCATGTCCTTCCCTTCATTAAACCCCGCTTAATCTCCCCTCCTTTCTCATCGGACCTCTTTTCCTTCGAGAAAATATTGACCGTTTTCCCCCCCTCGATGAAGTCGTATCTGGATACCCATCTGCGTATCGTTGGACGAGATTTTCTCTTCCAAAACCGGGCAACCGTCCTTTTTTCTTCTTCGACGTTCCCCCCCATGAAATAAAAAAGGAGTACCCTCCTTACCCTCCGGGAGTTGTCAGGCGATTCGGCCCTACATAGAAAAAGGATATTTCTCCCTCCATTAGTGAGCATGGCGTTCCATCCTTTCCCCTGCGGTTATTATAATTTTTTCTCTTCTCCCTTTTGGGTCAGTACGATTTTCCCTTCCCCCCTCTTAGGCTTAGTTCCTCACAAGAATTTTCGCTCGCGCGGATCTCTCTGCTATCTCCCCCCAGTCGATTCCTTATTACGATCTGCGGCTAGCAGTACGTTCCGCATTCCCAATCCTGTTTCCACTTTTTCATCCTTTTTCCTCGGAATGGCGAAAACTTCCCAAATTGACTCCCCCCCCGTTTCAGCCCCCCCCCCCTCCCCCTAAAGATTCACTTTTTTTCATTGCCAGATACTCCCGGAAAAGATCAACAACGTCTTTTTACACCGTTGACCCTTTCCTCTCAGGCTTTTCGGAACGTGCGCCGAACCTCCTTTACGTCGGCTTCAGGGCGTTTTTCTTCACTATACTACCCCACGGAATTTTGTGAACTTTTTTTTCGAAGTTTTCCCCTCAGAATGGTGCGCACTTTCCCTCGAGGGATTTTTAGTCTTGTTTTTTGCTAGACGTACTACAAAAAAG
>Ga0179593_1357011_pt1 | contig 11746 bp, 12 predicted proteins | sample CZODoug2_1_08_16_FD_185931 | JGI IMG/M metagenome (GOLD analysis project Ga0179593, IMG submission 185931) | Vadose zone soil fungal communities from Angelo Coast Range Reserve, California, USA - CZODoug2_1_08_16fungal (PacBio error correction) | ecosystem: Environmental > Terrestrial > Soil >... | reverse complement strand
ACTTCCTCGACGAGACCTTCACACCCCCCTCCGCTTTTCATCAACATTTGTTGCACCCTGGCGACACACTCAAACACGCACTTCCCTCCTCCCTGTGGATCAAACCCCGCCTCCATCCCCGCGGCACTTGCCGATCGGAGGAAGGACCCTCCCCGAAAAAATATACCGTCCCGTAGACCGACTGCGCGTGTCCGTGTTCGTTATCCCGGCGTACCCCCCCTCTTTTTCATTTTACCCTCTTGGCTCACTGAAGCGGGCTCTACCTTCCCCTCAATCTTGGGTGTGGAGTTTTCCCGAAAGGGCCCAGCCGCCCCGGTATCACAAAGTTTTCCGCGTGTGTCTGCCGGCCCGGTCCGGATCGCCAGCTTCGGAGACGTCATCGTAGCACCTCTCCAGCAAAAACGGTGCTCAACTCGACGTTAAATCTACCCTCCAACCCCAACAAAAGTCCCCCCTATACAACATCACGTGACGTCTATCCTGGGATTACCCCAAATGGACTGCACGTCAGCTCGGCGAACGCCCCCTCCAAAACCGTAGGATGCATTCAGTTTTTTTTGCTTGCGCCATTTTCCTCCAATCCTCCAGGCGCCCCTGATTTCTCAGATGGGCGAAATTTTCTTGGCCTCCCTTGGAACTGTGGTCGCCAGGGGAAGTGTCGTTTCTCCCTTTACATGATTTCTACCCGAGATTTTTGCGATCGTTTCGATAAAAAACCTTGGCTGTTCCCCAGTTCTATCCCCGGTCTTTGTGTACATTTGCCCGAAGCTGAAAGTTTTTTCTTTTTCCCAAGTAATTCCCCACCTTTCTTGAACAAAAAGCTTTTTTTGGGCACAAATAGGGGTTCCACTATACGCGCGTCGAATTGTTCTTTTGTAGGAGTGGCCCCCAGCACGAAATCCATTCGATGAGGATCTCTCCTCCCCTTTTTTCTTTTGTCCTACACATTCGACTCCCCTTTTACATGGTGGCATGGGCCCCCCCATTTCCGCGAAATTGCGAAGGTCCACCCAAACTCACATCTCCTTTCCCCCACTCCACGCGGTTCCGCTTTCTTTTCCCGTGTTTTTTCTCTTATGACATTGCTCAATAGACAGGCGGATTCTTTAGCCGTGATCTTCTGTGCCGCTAACGAATAGTTTTTCGCAGGCCGGTTGATCTTAAACTTGTATCTTATGGGGGGTGTAGACTGCCCGGCCCTTCTCGGTTAGGTTCCTCCATTCTCGCAGTTCCAAGTTCCAACCCTCCTCCTCATTACACAGGACTTCCGCGGTGGACCTGCGTTTTTTGGTTGTTTTTTTGTGGGGTGGGGACTGTACTTCAAGCCGGGCTGGGACCCTGATTCAAGCCACCCCCCGTTCAAGTCGATTCCTTTTTCTGTCCTAGAACGACCGGGAGAAGCGTTACCGGAGTAGGAACCGGGCTTTGGCATTGCATACCCTTCGTTTTTATTTCCTACAAACTGTCGAATATTCCACACCCCAAACTTCGCGAGGCAACCTTTCTGACCAGCCCTCGATTTGCCGATTTCCGCTTCGCGGTATCTTTATGGTTGACCCCAAAGCCCCCCCCTGGCCAGCCTCCCCTTCGTCGAGTGTTCAGATCTTTCATTCCCCCTTGATCTCCGTTGTCTTCTTCAGCGGCGTGCTGGTGACTCATGGCAATCGCGACCCGCTTTCGACGAGAAACAAGGACACCCCTTTCTCCCAGATTGTCTACCCCAATACAGGCTCATGTTGTTCGACTGAACCTCCCCACAAGTGCTTCTCCCTTCAACTAGACCCGTCGCCATATCTGAATCTTGTTTCTCTCTCAAACCCAGTGTTCCCCTTCTCTGCATGCAAAACTGATGGGCGGCACATCCGCGCGGGGACGCAGTCTCCCTCGTGAAGTCTGCATCGAGAGTTCACTCCAGTTTTTTTTTACGATGATATGTTATTCTTACGTCCTCGGTTCTGAAGGCGTGCAACTTCCCCAGCCCTGAGACGGCTTTCCTTAACAGGTGGAGTGCGTTCCGGGAGTCCTTTCTCCGGTATGGGCGAGTCGCACAAGATACGTTGAAATGGCAGTTTTTGGTCCACACCTCTCCCGAATACGACGCGCCGGTTGAGTCCCCCCTCACGCCCTCACTTTTTTTTGACGGCTACCGCCTTGGTTCTTAAGGTCCCTGGAATTTCATGGTCGACGCCCTTAGACTCCCTTCGTCCAGCGTGGTTCAAGCGACCCACATTTCGCCATGGGTTGCCCTTGGTGTCGATATCCCTTCCAGTTATTCCCCGCAGGCAATTCTTTCCGAGAGTCTCTCCCCTCCTACTAGTTGCGAGAAGGCTTTTTGAGATTCTTTAACCCCGCTGTCACCCATAAGACCGTGCGACCTTTCTCTTGTAGACAAAGCAGCCTCTTTTTGGGAAGTTCGCAGCCAGACCCTACAACGGCGTTGGATGCCATATACCCCACTGGACAACATTTCTAGGCGCATCGGTCCCAACGACCATCCCCTTTTTTTAAAACCAACGGTCATGCTTTTATGCAGACTCCCCCCTGTTAAAACTATGGACGTTTAATTCTATTCCCTTCTAACCTTTTCTAGGGGGGTGTTGAAAGAGAATCACGCCCAAATGGAGGTTTTATCCTTGACCGCAATAGTAGCCTTCTGAAGTGCCCCGAGAATGAGCGGTTTGTTCGACCCGTTTCATGCCGGCGGGGACAACCAGTTCTAATGGAAGGATTTTCCCATGTATTAGGTCAAGCCCGGGGACTGGTCTGCCTAAACGTCGGTGTCTTGTGCGATACCTCTTTAGGATTTGCCCTTCTGACACATTGCAAACTAAACCCAAGAGGTTTTAGAACCGTCGGCGGTGGATATCCTCTTTCCTCAAGTTAAGTTGTTAGTATTCACTCCCTCTTCGGTCTTCGAAAAGCGATGTTTGATTTTTTTCCCCCACTTTTCCCTAGGCCGCTTTTCCCCTCCTGCACCCCGTCTCGCACCGCCTCCGTTCAGGCCTTCCCCCGTCCCTTGCTTTCCTTAATCTCATTGGTAGGCTCCGCCCCCCAAGTGATAATAACATGTTTGTCCTCCCTTCCCCCGCCCTCCGATTTCGTTACCAACCGCTCCCCCTTTTTCGAGGGTCTCCCCCTTCCGGCTCACTCGGTGTTCCTAAAGCAAAATACCGCCCCTCCAGTTTGCGTTGATTGTGTAAACCCAATCGCCTTCATTCAGGACGATGTCGACGGAGAATTTACAACGACCCCTTCCCCCCTTGTATTTCCTGCCAGCACAGCTCTTTTGTCCAAGGAATGTTTGTTCCGAATTGAGCTTATGTTGGTATTATAGGGAATAACCTTCGGACTGTTCTGCTTCATCACTTCCCAACACCGAGGCTCTTTTTCTATTCTCCTGTCACAACGGTGAGTAATAGTTTTCATCATGAACCAGATCCATTCACTCCCCTTTTCTCGCCCCCCCTAGTAGGAGCTTTGTCTTCTCTCTTCCCCCTCCTCTTGTTCCCTCCCTCGGAGTTATTCGGCCCCCCCCCCCCATGTTCAGGCCATGTCCGACCTGTGGCGTAGATGCCACCGCAACGCTGGGAAAGAATGTGACTCGGTCCTTTTTTGTCCCCCCATTTCGCCTTCCGGGTTTTCATTACCGGCTTTTCCCCCTCCTGAGCCCCGTGAGGGCGTCTACTCAACGAGAGTGTTCTGTCTAGTGGCACTCTCTCCATCTTCTTTGGGATGGAAAAATTCCTGTCTCACGTTCTCCATGCCTCCGTTCCACCTCCTTTTTTCGGCCAGTTCTCCGGTATTTTTCTGTTAATGAGCTATCCCCGTTTCATGCTTTTCTTCGAAATTGTTTCCTATCAAAACACTTTCGTCCCCCTCCTTTTTCTCCATCCCTCTTTGTATACTGTTAACTTTCGTCAAAGCCGCTAGGAACTCAAATCAGTTGAATTTCAATTGGGCACAGTCTTCCTCTCTTTTTTTCCTTTCTTCTTTGTTTCACCGCGCAGCCCTGTTTGTTGTTTGTCCTCCCACCTTCTCGCCAGTCGTTTGAGAAATCCCCCAGCACCGGTGTCCTCTCTAAGCACGCATTTCTGTTTTTCCAGATGAGAAACAGCGACCCTGTGCAATGCTTCACAACTTCCGCCACTGTTTTTTCCCTGCCCGATATCCCACTCCTAGCCGGGATGGCTGGCCCTGGAACGTTGTGGTTCACCGTAGCAGAAAGCGATTGACTGGACTGCGGATGAATCGAGGGGCTTTCTGAATGACAGGGCCTCGCGAAGGTTCCTGGAAGTATTGGCCGTTGTCGACAAATCAACTTGGTATCGACTGCCCCCCCCAGGAAGCCAGGTCCTTCCGCCGCGTGACTACTCTCCTTCTTTCTAGCAGAATCTTCTTCTTGAAATTGTTTTCCTTTAAGCTTCCCCTGCTTGCGTTCGCGCATTCCACATTCGAACACTCCCCCGCACGGCTTAATGCCAATTGGAAATTCTTCGAAATCGACCTAACCTCTATCGTGCGGCAGTCTAAACCCTAGATTCCAAGGTTTAGATACTCTTAATTCGACCCTATATTGTTACTCCGAAGAAGCATCATTTTTTTCACATCCCCGCATCTACTCTGCTCTACTGATAGCCCTCGTCGCCTCGAGTAACAAGATGTCTGTTTGGCACCATTCGATGGATTGTATAGCCTTATAATCTTTTTTTGGCATTTCCCCCAGTCCAACGGGGAAGCTTCCTGGTATTACTACAGAGTGGAAAACGGTATTCCTAACGAATTGTATTCTTTTTTTTTTGCCATCTCCTCAATTCTACGCTAGTCCCTTTTCTCAATTCCCCCCTCAGGTTTGCCCCTAAGAGCATTTTTTCCGCATTGGACTCCTTGGACACAACGAAAACCTTTAAGTTCCGGCCATAATTTGGATCCCCCAGCTTGTTAGAACCAGCCGCCGTTTTTTCTCCCTCCTGATTTCCTTCTACAGGACTCACTCGTTATGTCGATGTACACGAAAGCGGTCTGCCTGACCCACAGTTCCAGGAGAGCTTACGCAGCGAAGGCCGCGAGCTCCTTAGGAGGATTATTGGGGGGACACAAGCTGCGACCCCATCCCCCCCCCCACACCTCCCCTAGAATCCTAGTTGGGTGTTTTCTCTAGTTTTTTTTCCTTCCAATTTCCCTCCCCCCTCGATTAGAAGTAAAATGTGATTCGTTTGTGGTGAGGGCGCTTACCTGGTTGGCTGGCGAATTGGCTGCTGAGACCGTTTCGATTTCTCCCGGCGCATCTAGGATTTCCCCCCGCGATTTCCACCTTGTCGGCGGCGTCGGTCGGGCACCCTTAGTGACCCCCACCCAACAAAGCCTTTTCAGTTAGATCCAGCTTCGCTGCATCCAAGCGTCTCCCATTCCCCCACGCTTTTGTTCGCCGAATTTTTTTGACTCGGCCGCTTCATAAGGTCGGTAAGCCATTTGCTGGTGTGCATGGCCCTGAAAACGATGAGGCTTGCAGTGCGGCGTGTTTCAATCTCGTATTTTCTTTCCCGATGCTCGTGATTTTTTCATCTTTTGTTCCGCCGATGAACGGTGATAGCACGAGTCGGTTTGAATTTCCTCGCTTTCACCCTCTTTCTCCTACCACCGGTTGAGAGAGATATTTCCCTACTCCTTTCCCCCCCCCTCCTCGGCTCTCCACCGTTTCAATCCGGGCTCCCACTCATCCCTCCCGTTCTCTTTTCCAATCTGCGATTTCACGCCCAGGCACTTCCTTCATTGGGTCGGCCCACCACCCCACCGCAAACAACTATATCTACCGACAGAATTTCCTGACCGAGATCGCGTACCACCCCCACGCTTTCGTTCCCTCTTGCTCAGCGAACGTTTTTTCTTTGGGCCCAAAGAAGGCGGTTGTGGAGAACCGAAGGGTTGTTTTCCTCCCCGCCTCTACTGCATCCAAGGTTGATAGGTTGCCCGATTCAGGATTCGCGAGCCTCGGTTTTGGACCCTCGTAGCCACGACATCCCAAAGGTCGATCCACTTCTTCTCTCTCCCTCACCAACCAACGCCCCCGGCGACAAAATCAACCGTCTATAGCGGCTGAGTTTTGAAATGGCCGTCCCTCAAGCTCGTCTTCCGCACCTTCAACTATGGATGCCGTTAGTTGGGGTTTTGCTTGCTGCAGCTGTGTTACCCTCCTCATCGACGCTCGCTGCGGGCGCCCTTTATCTTCTCTGGAACTGTTTGCATCGTTTCTCCCCTCATACGAGTGTCTCGGTTTCTCGCTCTTCTTCGATAAACACTGGCCCCCCTTAGTCGAACAGGGCGATGTCGTCCCTTTTTTAGTGGGTCGCTTGTTTTCGTTGGGTCCCCTAAAATGAGGAACACCAATCGTAGGGCAAGCTAGGTTTCTGCCTCAATCTGGCGCGTCGCCCTTTTCTTTTCTCTTAGTGGCCCCTCAAGAAATGACGCTTCTTTTCCTTTTAGCAGTTTTATTCTGTTCTACATTCACTTCCTCCTTGTGGCCCATGGCCCCAAGTCAGCTATCGTACTAGACATTTTCCCCGATTCATCAGCCTGCCTTTTCCACCTCAGAGGTGATGGATTTTTGACTTGGGGTGTAATGGAATATCAATAGACGTCTGCATTGCGCCTTGATCTTTCCCTTTTTTTAGAGCTATTTTCTATGTTTCCCCCCGGTTTCCTAACAACACCTGGCATTCCCGGTGGCAGTGTCTCATGGGCCGATCGATTCGTCTTCATGGCCTCCTTCCATTCCACCCTCAGCGATTCTTCTCGAGGTACCTTAGCTTCTCACAGGTGAGCGGATCAAGCGTCAAGAACCCCCCTTCACGTCCTTCACATGTCGAACGGACTGGAGACCGTCCCCCCTCTCTCGGCATTTGGGTGACCCCCCTATCCCCTTGTTGATTTCACCATATGAATACTTCCATTAACCCAAACTTCGCGAGGCCCGGGCGATTCTGCCTTCCCGCACTGATTCATCGAGACGCTGGGTGTTTCGATTCTGCCGAACCCCCCTTCCCTTGGACCTCTCCCCTTTTTCTTTTTGAGCAACAGGTTTACCTCCTTGCCAGCCGTCCGATGGTGGTTTATTGCAATCGCAAAGCGCGGCTGACAGATTCGACCGTAGTGACTTGGACTTCCAACGGACTGGATACTTCTTCTCCTTCCACCTTTGTACACCGACCCGTCCGCCATATCAGATTCTCCGACCCCAGGAACGAAGAGCTGCCCATGGCTGGCAAAACTCGAGTTCGCGATACAAGTGAGTTCAATTTGGAGCCAATTTTTGATCTTCCCATTTCGAGAGAAGTGCTACTTCCTCGGGCTGAAGGGCGACTTGCCAGAAGAGACGGAATGACAGGTGTCTGTGGAGTTCTCACGTGACGGTTTCCTCAGTACGCCTTCCTTCTGAGATAACTGGGCAGCTCAGTTGGGCACGATCAGAACTACGACCTTCGGTTGCAAGACATGAGGCTCTGAAGGCCCCTCCTGGATGACCTGCCTTTCCTTTTGCGAATTGGACGTCCTATTCCATACCAGCGGTGCAGCTCGTCACAGTTCGTCCGACTTGCCCATTGGTGCGATCCCGAGTTCTCTGTTCTTTTTGATGGCGAAAATTCCAACGTAAACGTTGCGAGAGGTGATCGGCGTCGAGGCCTCACTCTACGTTGTTGGACGAGAGCTCTGACAACACTTCCTCTCTTGGTGGTACAGCAGACCTATCTGAGAGGGTGGCCCTCCCCACCTGGCATTACGCGATTCGGACACTCCCAAGGCTTACCCCCCTTGCTGATGTGCGCCGGACCCCTTTGAAACTACACTTCGGTCAGTTCCATCTTCTGATGGGCTTATGGGGTGTTGAAAGAACCGCCAAACTGGAGTGCGCGTATTTTTACGCCGCTTACATTCTACTTTTCCCCAATCGAGGAATGGAATCCCATGGCGTTCCTGAGCCGGTGACATACATTTCATGCCTGGGTGACCAGCTCCATGGAAGTCTTTAAACCCCTTTAGGCATTCCCCTGCGGGTGCGTCCTGTAGTTCGTTTTCGAGGCAAAATGGCACAACTCCCACAGCTTTTTCTGACGCCAGAATGGCTTATTCAATATCTCCGTTTTTTTTTTTGCCGATCTCACTGCCCGTTCTTGCACGTCGCACGCCGCTGTTGAGTTTTTGCACATGTGCCTCGACCCTGATTCTAACTGCACCATACCCGCCCGACTTTCCCATCTACCCGGGTTCTACCATGTGGTTTAAGCAAGCATGCAGTACCTGTACGCCCGGCATCCGAGGTGTTAAAGCTCCCATTGTTAGCCTTCAGGATGCTAATCTTGTCTTTTCATCAATACGCCTGTTTCTTTTGATATGCATCACACCCCATACTCCCATAGGACGATGCTCGGACATAGTTGGGACAACGAATATCCACGTTGTCCGGCTCATGAGAAGCTTTCCCTTAAGTTAGTTGTTAGCGTAGAGTGGTCCTTTTGATAGGGCATATCTGGATAGTTCTCTCCTAAACTTTACACCAAACTGAGGAGACTTGCTATTTCCCCCCGAAATAGTGCTCCTAGTTCTGCATACGCTCCCTCACTATCGCAACTCGAGGGCGTTTTTCTGCTCTCGTTCTCCATCCCGCCATTCCTGCTATAGCCCCTTTCAACCTGGCGCAAAACTGTGGAGCTTCAAGAAATCGGTGGAGAGCGGCCCTAGTTGACCCTTACAGCCTTTCTACAGGATGTTGATCAGGCAGTGAGTCTAGTGAATACACGAGCAATTGGATCTTGGCCCCCGAGCACCGTTTCTATCTCCTGTGGCTTAATCCCCCACCATTGCACGTGTTCCCTCCACCTCACTGCGATTTTAACGCCGGTTTCACCATCCGCACAGCAACATGCACATCCCCTCTTGCCCTATAAAACATTTGAGTGCGCCGCGGACGTCTTCAGTCCCCTTCACGATTGTTCCTGCTCCGCTCGTTTTCCCATCAGTTGATTCGTTAGACTTCTGACACTATTAAATATTTGTGATTCGTGTCCCTCTCGCCCTTGTTGGAGCGGGCGTCCCTTTTAACCTTAGCCAGTCTATTGGTAGTCTTGTATCGGTCAGCCTTTTTTTGATTCTCCCCAGGAAATCACCAGCGACAGACGTGCCCTTTGAAAACTATCGCACTGGCGCTCCCTTCCCACGCCTTCCACTCTGGGAATTTGGACGTTGTTCCCCGGATCCACGGCTTGTGGGCTACTTAGTGTTATACAGTTCGACGATGTACCCCGTCTCGATGAATCCTCCGCTGACACCCCTAGGATGAAGTTTCCCAGACCTCTCAGAAAACGAAAGACCGCCGCCAGGAATCCTCGATTCCCCTTCCTGTCGTTAGCCCCCGTGCCTGTTTTTCAGCTGACGACACGATTTTTCTTCCCGAGCCAGTTACACATAGAAACCATTTACTCGTGCCCACTTGGAACTGATGACATGATCACCTCCCCAATCTTCCTAATTCTCACCCCTCTAATCGACCCCCAAGGTTTAGATACCTCACCTTCTTACCCATGTGTACCATCTTCTAGCCTTCCCAGAAGTCCATCTGGCTTTTAAACCATCCCGCGTATCATGGATATCTCCTGATCAGCCCCCCCAAACGTCCCTTCGAGCCCGTAGGAGTGGTCCCTGCCGCTCTTCGGATAGACTCTCCCCAATTGTTCCGTTCGGGACTTTTTCCCAGGAAATTTTTCTAAACTGTACTGGATATGGTCTAGTCTTTTAGAGTTATCCTCTAATAGCTACGTGGGGGGCCCTCAGACTCCCCGAACTCCCTTCTACGCGCGCAGATCCTCATGTCCCCCCTCTTTCTTCCCTAAGAGTCATTGCATTCCTCCCTTTTGGCAAAACGAACCCTTTAGCTTTGCTATGGAAAAGTTCTAGCACTGCCCCTCCCCCCGAACGGTTTCCACTCTTCTTACCCCTCTCTTCCACCCCACTGGATCCTGGATTCACGAACGTTCGTCAAACCCCCTTCCTTTGGAGCGAGTTAAGTTCTCAACGCAGAGACCTTATTTTTTTCTTTTCTTGGTCCCCGCTTTAAGCAAACCCTTCATACTAGTTCCTTTCGTTCTCCCCCTAGCTTTGAAGTTGCCTTCCCCTTCTAATTTTGTATCGGTTTCGTTTGTTTTTCTTGCTCTATGCGTGCGTCGACACTTTTTTTGCTTTCTTTCTAAGATACGTCGCCGACGGATGGCAGATGGTCTCCTCATGAATATTTCCCCATCCCCCTTTTTTAACATTGGGTGCCTGGGAGGATCCCTCTTTTAACACCTTTTTTCCAAAAACAAGCCTTTGCCCGTTAGTATCCTGCCTGCTTCTTTTCTAACCAAGCTTCCTTGCAAGTCGTTTGTAGCGAGTCAAAGAAAGGAGAGGTCCCCCCCTTCCTTTACACGGTCCCCTTGTAGCGATGCTTTTGTTTCTGGGTCCCTCCCCCTCTGTTCCTCTTCTGCTGGGCGTGTTTACCTCCTCTTCTTGTGACCCGATGACTTTAGAGTGCGTTCCTTGTTTTAAGCTTCCTAGTACCCCTTTCTATCCAGAGTTTTTTTGATGGCTTCTTCGAAGGTCTTATTAACCTTGTGTGTGCTCGAGCTCCCCCCTTTTCTCTCCTCCTCCCTTCCCCAACCAGACGCGGGCATCAACCGTTGGAACTTCCTTCTTCCCCCCCACGACCTTCTCCTTTAATATTTGTATCACACTACCGAGATACACGCCCACATCTCTCCTTATACTGTTATCATCCCCCTCAACCCGCAAGATCGTACACCATGTCCGCCTTCCTCTTTTCCCCAACGAGCATTGCAGTACACTCTGCATGAATTTCAGCGAAGCCTCTTTATAACGGTCCTTTCGATTGTTGTGGATCGTCCTGGTGGTCCTCCTCCCCCGCCCGGCCCAATTTGGAATCTGCGTTTCGCAGGAATGTCTCCCTTCTTTTCGGCCCTTTCTTGCTACACCTTCATACTGAGCATCGGACAGCCAAAAAGGCGAACCTTACATTCCTCTTTTCCCCCCCCCCCCCCCCCCAGCTCCACCTCCTCCACCTCACTGTTAGGTCTATCGTTCCCTTCAAGAAACTTACGTCACCCGTCCCTTTCCCGAGACCGCAGTCCCCCCCTTTCAGGATGTTTTGTCCTCGTGCGGACACGGCGATCGGAGATTTCTTCGCCCTTATCCTGTCGTCGATCCTTGGAACGTGTCTCCTGTTGCAACCGCTTTTCTTTCTCCATACATCCTTGAGTAGTTTCTCCCTTTCTCCCCTCCAGGCCCTCCCCACCCCTTTGATAAAAAACAGTTTCCTTCTGGGTAAGAGTGAGCCCTTGTTCGCTTTCTTTGCACACGTTCTAAGTTCTGTGTCACTCTCCCCCCCTTTCCCCCACCCCTTTTACTCTTCGGCAGCATCGGGGGTTTATTTTTCCCCTCTTTTCCTAGATCGATTCCTGAGGGGACTGTTTTAACTAAGTGCTGGGTTAGCGTTTTTTTGTCTCCAATTTCCCCCCCTTTTCTTGCCTTGACCAAATAGATCCCCTAGACAGGATAACCTTAAACTGAATTAACGCCATCGTGCTCTTCTTTTTCGCATTTGGGAGATCCTCCCTCCTCTGTAGTTTCTTCTGGGTTGGCTAAGACATATCTTTAAGGTCCACTCTTTCCCCTAACTCTTTCTTATGGCTTTCTTACGAGT
>Ga0179593_1278951_pt1 | contig 11746 bp, 19 predicted proteins | sample CZODoug2_1_08_16_FD_185931 | JGI IMG/M metagenome (GOLD analysis project Ga0179593, IMG submission 185931) | Vadose zone soil fungal communities from Angelo Coast Range Reserve, California, USA - CZODoug2_1_08_16fungal (PacBio error correction) | ecosystem: Environmental > Terrestrial > Soil >... | reverse complement strand
GATTTGATTTCGCCTTATCTCCGGCCGCTGTTTCCTGAGCTAGATTTTGTCTGGGTCTTCGGAGCTGTTTTTTCGTAGGTCTTGCCTTCCCCCACAAGCCCATCCATGCCAGCAATCCCCCCTCGCTTCTGATTTGCAGAGCGCGCTTTTTTTCTTACAACCCTCGCCTCTCTATAAGCACGACGACGATTCCCTGGAGTTTCTGCGTCGGACCACACGGACTTCCTGCCACCTCCCTCCCTGACCTCGTCTCCAACACAGCGACCCCCGTTCCTATTTCTCCCACCACAGCAATCCTTTTTCATCTCGCGGGCCTGGTAGAACGAATTTTTCCCTGCTCTGTTTCGCGTTCCCCAGCTTTTCTTTTGTCTTCCGTCCTCTTTACCCTTTTTCCTCCTTTCTGCTAGAATCCTCCAAGATTTTCCCATTGATAGTATGAATCTTTCATGCGGCCCCCATCGTTTGTCGCACTATATGCCCTCGGTCCCCCTTCTCCGTATCGATTTTTCAAGGCTTGCCCCCCCCACTGATGAGTAATTACGAGTTCTTCTCGATTTGAAGTTTGACACCTGGCCAAGCGTTTCGGTTTGCGCTCGCCGACGTTTCTCTTGTCCAGTATTTTTTTGTTTTTCTTTCTTTCCTTCTCGTGCTTTCCTCAACATCCCGCGGTCTGCTTTTTCGCGCTCAGTGCCCGTCTCCTCTTGGGTCAAACCGATATTTCTTTAGTCGAGGACCACTTAGACCTTCCCCCTATCTTTTTTTTCCTTCAAGTTTTTTTTTTGTCCCGACTTTGCTTCTCCTGATTGAGAGCCAGCCATCTCCATTATGCGAACCCTGATTTCCCAATAAACCCAACTTGGAAAGTAACCTTCCCGGGTTTGAGCTGGTCTTGGGTTTCTTTTTTCGTTGCGAATTTATGTTCGCGAACCCGACGAAGAATCGATTCCCCCTCTTTCAACCGGTCCCTTGTTTTTTGTATTTCTTATTCTTCCTCGTCTCAGGCTAGGCCCTCTTATATGGTCCCCCGGTTACGCCTCTCTTGAAACTTTTTCCCCGCTCTCAACTTGTTCTTTTTCCTCTCAATTCCTGGATCAAGTTTCGCGGTTGTTCCCTTTGCAGCCAGATCCGCTAGATTGTGTACCACTTTTTTTTTGTTTTTAAACGATTCGTTTTTTATTTCTCTTACCTTTCGTATTTTTTCTGCGCTCGAAGCCTCTTTTTAGCCAAAATTCTTCTCCCCTCTTCTTCTCCCTTATACCAGTGAAGGGAAATCGTCATGTCGGAAAGCGGACCCCACCGTGATTGTTTGGTCTTGCATCCGATCGTCTGCGTTGCCTTTTTCCTCTCCTTTTTGGATCTCGTGCTCCTACTCTCGGTTTGCCTCCCCTGGAACTGTTTTCGCCTATAGCCCACAGGAAGCTTTTGTTCTAAAGGGGTCCCCCTTTCAAGAATCCTACTCGCCCTCTCCCCCGCCGAACTCTCGTCCCTTTCAGGTTCGCCAACTTCCCCAAAAAAAGATAGGTAGTTGTTTTGAATTTGGCCCCCCCTTGCACCGCTCGGCCCTTGCTGTTTGCTCTTGCGCCCCTTCCTTCCTCCCTTCCCCTATCCCACGTTACGCAAACTCATTTTCTATCTTTTCCCCTTGGGTTTTGAAAGTGAAATTTTTACGCTGCAATCGCAATGAGTTGGCTGTTTCTTTTCATTGCGCTGGCGGTGTACCGTATCTGACCTTCATGATGGTCGTGACCCCAGTTTCCTAGGATGAATTCCTGGTGAATTGAACCGCTCGTTTGAAAATTCGTTCGTCCTAGTCGGGTTTCTGGCCCACCGCGTCTCATTTGTTTTTTTTTTTTGCGGTCCTCTTTGGGGCGTCACAGTTGCTTCCCCTTTGTCGGCACTATTCGCTTCTCTGACTGAGACTCGAGTGACGTTTTTTTGAGTGTGAGGTAACCTGTTTGACTTCCCCCCCTTCAAGACTTATTTCTTCAATCTTTCTTCGTACCCCATCTCCCTCCTCCTTTTCCCTTGCACGAATACTTTTCCCCTTCCGGTGCACACCATTGTTCACATTTTTAGCGTCCCGCCCCCTGCGATTTCATTTCGCGAAGCCCTCCTTTTTCTCCTTTGGTGTAGTGATTCAAATATTTTCACCTCTTGTGTTTATCGCTGATTTCCCTTTTGGGTTAGTTTACCCCCTCTTGTTTCTCCATTGCCCTTCTTTTTTTTTATTTTTTCGCGTTCCCTTTCTCCTCTCGCGTATGGGTTTTCCTTTTGGCTACGGGAGTTATGATTGACCCTCAAATAGTAGTTATTTGTTGTGTTTTTTGATGAGTTCATATCGCGTAGTGACCAATTCAACCCACCCTCTCCTTGAGTGACTTTGGTGAAATCTCTTTCAGCCTTTTTCCCCCCTGTCCCGGATCTCGATCGGGACCGACCCGTTTCCCCTGTGACCGATGATGAAAGGGTTCTTCAAACGCAAGAGACACCTTGCCCATCCCTTCGCCCACGCCCGCTAAACTTTTTTGGTTTCTCCTCTGCTTCCCGTTTTAGCATCAGGTGCTCCCCCGCACTCTTCCACCCGTTTTAAAGGGGACCCGTTAGGTTTTTTCGCTGACTTTTTTTTTTTTATTTCCCTGCGTTTCCCCTTCTTCAAACTGGTGACCCTCAAGTTTTTTTTTTACCATTCCGCCTCCTCGCTTCCCTTTTTTCCTTCCCCTTCTTCCGAGCACATGTCTGCCCCCTCTTTCCCGGAAAAACAACCTTTGTTTTTTTTTTGCATTTCTCGCTTTTGATTTTGCACTAACTTTTTCGAGCCTCACACATTTCGAGTCGTTCCCCTTCCCATTTGTCCGTCGCTTGCTTACGATCACCTTTTTTCTCCACCTCACTCAGTTTCTTTCAGCCGCCGCAAGATGACCTTGAAGTGTTTCCCTTTTTCTTTCCGTTCGCTCCCCCTTTCTCACTTTCGCGTTCGTCCCCCTGTTTATCGGAATCTTGTCAGGGCTTGCGCAGTAGCCCCTCTCCGTTGGCTCGCGTTTCAATTTTTTTTTTCCCCCTTTTTTTATACGATTACACGCCCCTCCTACAGATCGAGATTTTTTGAAAAGTGTTTACCCTGAAGATCGTCTCTTTCTGCTTTCCTTTCCTGTCAATCTTCTTTGCTTTCACTTCCACACCTCGCCGTTTGCTCTTATTCCCTCTTGGGCCCCGTTTTGTTCTTTACCCTCTAGGGATCAAGGTCTTCCGTTTGCAAACGCAGCTCCGGTTTTTTCTGCCATCCTCAGCGCGCCGCACTTTTCTTTCCCAGCTTCCGCAATTGGAAGACTTTTTCGTTAATCGGCGAATACTTCTGATCTGCGCCTGATCTCTCCGGTTTTTTTATTCTGGATCGTTGTCGATCCGCTCCCTTTTTCAGTTTTCTGTCGCAAGAAGCTCAGTATCTGGTTCCCCTTCCACCTCCGACTATCCGTTTGGCGCGTTTCTACCCCATTTTCCCTCCCTCTTGAACTTATCAACCTTTTAAGCTTTGTCCGTCCCCTCTTTCTCGTTTTTTCCCGTTACGCCATAGACATCCTTTCGTTTTCTTCTTCAAAACCTCCCCATAGATGGACGCGTCTCGTTGAGACGATCTTCGCTTGCGTTTCTAGACATGCCTTCTCCCCCATCCCTATCCCAGCGAGGCCTCCCAATTTTTTTTTTTTCTTTATTTGTTCTTGTTTGGAGTTCGCTAGTTCTCTTTCCTTTCTTTCTCCAAAGATGTTTCCGTCCAAACGTCGCTTGGAAAAGTTTGACCAGTTATAACTTTTAATGCTTTGGTCGTTCCTCTGTCTGGTCCCTTGCTTCCTGTGTTCCCTGACGACTTCCCAATCTCTCCCTGCTTAGCTGGAAGAAATGACCTCCTTGATGTTGCTCTCCACATATCCTCTTTACCTAATCCCCACATCAGGTCTTGCTCAGTTTTCCCCTCTCCCCCCCAACCTGCTCTCCTTGTGTCAATCCTCTGCCAGCTTTGTTATTCACCCTCCTCAGTCACATTTCGCGGTCAGGGCGGCAACCATCGTACGATTGCTTTCTTTTTTTCTTTCTTGCATCGTCTGCGCTTAATTTTTTTTTCTTCTCCCCCCTTTGCTCTGGCCGCGGTCCATTTCTCTCCCCCTTCCCTCTTTGGAATCTCCTTTTAGAGAGCGTCTTTATCAACGTTTCATTTCTTTTTAGGACACCTCATTACATTTGCGCGCGACAAGTCTTTTTTGTTTCCCTCTTCTTTGATCGCTTTCTTTATTTTTGTTGGATTTTTTCCGTTACTATGCTTTTTTCTCCCTTTTTGCTTTTTAGGGTGTCTTCAGGATTCGCCAATTGAGTTTTTTTTCTCCCCCTAACTTTTTTTCTCCTGCTTTCTTCTTTTTGATCCTTTTCGCAGGTTTTGACCCTCGCGTCAGATGAAAGTGTTTTCCCTCGCGGAGGCGTTCCTGTTTTCTTGTAGTTTTTTTTCTTCATTTCCCCTATTTTTCTCGCCCATCTCCCCCAACCCTTTTCTCGCACGCTCGGCACATCGCGACCGCTTCTCCTGCGGAATACATCGAGTAGCATATCTCTCTCCTCCCTTGTTGTTTTTTATGCTTTCTATTCTCTTCCCGCATGAGTCCGTTGCTTCTGCTTCGTAGCTCCGGTCTAAGGTGGGAGCGGTTGAGGAGATTGTTTCTTTTAGTCGTGAATTTTTTGCACCAGCGACATTTTCACTTCCGCTCCCGCAACCTTCGTTCCCCGCCTGCTGCCCTGATCTCCCTCTTTCCAAACTTCTTCCGCGATGATTTGAGTTCAGAAGTTTCCCCCCATTCGTCTTCTGTGTCTTACACCCTCCCCCCCCCCACTTGCTGACCTCTCCCAGACAAGCCATCACTGCAGTCATCACCCCAGTCCCCTGACCTGCAATCCCAGCCCCATCAATAGCGCTCTTAGCCACTTTCGCGACTTTTTGCGCCTCTGCCCCATGACTTCCGCTACGTTAATCTCACCTTTTTAGCCGTTTTGAGATGCGCAACGCTGTCCGTGTTTATTTTTCTCGCTCTTGCCCTCCTGCCCATCAACGTTTATTCATTGGTGCCCTCCTATTCCGAGTTTTCCATTTCGACGTCTCGCTTTTCCCATGCGACCTGCAAATAATTGTCCCTTGCCGAGTTCTTCATCGGATTTCCTTTCAAGAGGATTTCACTTGCAAGCTGGTTTTCGCTGCCTTTTTTTTTTTTTCATTGTCATTACTTTTTTTTGTGTGCTGACTCTTTTCCGGAGAGGTGCTGGTGGTTTTACCCTCCAGCGGTCGCGGTGAGACTTGATTTTTAGTCTCATGTGCTCGTCGTTTTTGTGTTTGGCATCTCTTACATCAATTTTAACTATAGTCGTACAGGCCCAATTCTCGCTTACCCCCCCCTTTCTATTGAAACACAATTGTTTCCGTTTTCCCCCTCCTTTTGTAGTCTTCTTTTTTCTTTGGAGCATCATTCCCTCTGTCCCCAAACTTCGTCAACTCTTCCCCACCGGACTTGTTTAACAGGAAAAAACTTTTGCTGGTCTTTTTGTGTTCTGCTGGGTCGTCGGAATTTCTTTTTTTCGCCGCAATCCTTCTCCTCCGATCGCCCCGATTCACGGCCTTCTTTGTGCTGCCTTTCTCTACAGTCAGATGTCTAGTTTTCGGTTTCCAACGAGGTTTCTTGTCACCCCGCGATTGAGGTGCAACCCTTGATAAGGTTTTTCCTTCTTCCTCCCACCTGGAAGCGACCGTCAAGTTGCGCTGGGTATGGCAGCCTGCACCCTTATTTTTGCGTAAGATGATCCTTCTGGTGTCCCCACGGCTCGGTCCCGCGACCCCTATCGACCTCCTTTCAACTTAGCTTTCTTACGAGTAAGGCCGATCTCTCAAACGGTAGTTTGCGCTATTTTTCCGATCCCACGCATGGCAAATGTTTTCTTCGTCATCGTCCCCCTGTCCCCCCTGTTCGCCGCCGCTGGCCTTGTCCATCTCTCAGCGGATGTTCAAAAGGCTTCCTTTGCGTTTACCCGACGACGAAGTGTTGCTTTCCAACGGCGTTCCTTTTTTTTCCGTCATCGCTCTCCACTCGGCCTTTTTTTTTCTCCCTGCCGTTCAAGACCATTAGAAGAATTAGACAACTCTCTTCCGCTGTCTTGTTAGAATTCCCTCCTCTTTGGTTATTTCGTGTTAATCTTTCCCCCGGACCCCAACTTTCCACCTCTGAGTCACCTGGCGCTGGGTTGTTCTTTCTGCCATGCTTCCCTCCCTGATAAGTCCGAACGGCGGTTCCTTCTCCGATGACAACGGGGGGGACCTTTGAAAAGTGACGCTTACTCCTGCTTCATCTTTCTTCATGTTGCTCCGAGCGTTTTTTTTTTTCCGCTTTGATTCTTTGAGGCGTTGCTCCCCACAGTGACCGTCAGGCAAGAGACTGTCCAAATTCCTTGAAGCCCTCCTTAACCATGGTTTTTTTCCTTATGCGAGACGGCTGCAACGATCCACACTGATCTCTATGTTCTTTTGTTGCCGGGAACTCTTTGGTCTCCCGTGTCTTCAATCGTTTTTCTTTCTGGTTTTCCCGAAGCTTGTTCGATGCGCTGCTTTCCTCTGCCTTTTCTTCGCGATCCGCTTTTAAACATCAATCGTTTGTCCCCCGCGTCCCCGTCTCCGTTTTTTTCCCTTTTCTTTTCTCCCCCCTTTGCCTGCATCAAACTTTTTCCTCTGTTTTCCCGTTCTGATGCCTGAAACCACTTAGAAAACGTAGCCCAGCTTCAGTTTTGCATTTATTCCTCACCTCTGCTTGTCTTCCTGGTGGTGTTCTTTGTTTTCGCGTCGCCAACCTTCTTTCCTCCCTCTCTTTTTCACTCTCAGAGTTTTTTTTGTCCTATCGTCCTTGGCCTACTTCCCCCGTCTTAGGAAGAAGGATTTTGAGGTCCCGGTAGACTATCGCGTAGCGGTTTTTTTTTGTTTTTAAGAGAGATAAACACTTTCCCACCCTTCTCCTCTCATCTTTAGTGTTTTTGCTTTTGATGTGAGTTTCCATTCTTTTTTCATGTGAAAAAGCGTCCCATTGCCTATTGTGAGTGCGAATTGCGCTCAAGCCTTGCGCCCTGAAGACGCGTCGGATATGGCATCCCTATTTGGCTCCAACGCTGCCCCCGATTTGAACTTTTCCTCTTCCCATTTTTGTCTTCGATTTTCAAACCTACAAAGAAAGACACAAGGAAGTAGCAAAGCGAATCTTTCGAGAAATGCATTCCTGGGATGCGTCCGAGTGAGAAATGGCCAGCAGACAGCACGTTTGTACCCCCTGTTTTTTTTTTTCTTTTTTTTTTGTTTTTTGTTTTTAAGTTGAGACCCGCTGTTCCCTCTTTGACGACTTGAGTTTCGATTTCTTTTCTTTAGTTACAGTCTCCGACCCGGCAGTAAAATTACGGACAATCGAGGCGCACTTTTAAGCCTCTAGGCTCTTTTCCCCACCTTTCGGTGCCGAGTTCTGCAATTTCTTCCAATATTCCCCGGCCCCAACCCCAGGCAACTATGATCGTGTGCTTGTTGCCAGAAACCTTCGCTGTCGAAGTGTGTATCTTTTCCCTTCATTGCAATTTTGATCCACTTCTGACTCTTCCTCGTTTTTTTTTTTCCCGATGCGCAATCCCCATCTTGCTGCAGATTTCTTCGTTCAAATTTTCCTTCCCTGCACCGCCTTGTCTCTTTGATAACCAGCTTTTCCTGGTACTTCGATTCCTGGTAGTCGCCAGCCAGGTTTGTGAACATGTTTTTCCGCTCTCTCTCCTCCCTCGCCTCTCGATTTTTTCCATTGTCTCCCGTTCCAGCGCCCGGCGGTTTCTGCGGTAATCGTCTTGTCGACCTTTCGACTTCTTCAACTTTTTGTTTTTTAAAAACGCGTTCGATCTCTTAGGCGATGAGGCGTCCCCAAGTTCTTTTTTTAGCCCCACTTTTTTCTTTGGATCCACAGTTCCACCTGCCGTTTTGTCACTCTCTTTGATGCACTACGACCTCTCGCCGAACGTGGCCCTTCAGCTCCGAACAGGCCGATGTGACAATGCACGGCTGAATCTACGTTTTTCTTATAGGGTTTACTTCGTCATGTGGTATAGCGGTCCCTCTTTTTGTTCCCGCCCTCTTTTTCAGGATCGCGTCATCAGACCCTTCTCTTCTGGCTGCCCCCACGACCCTCTCCACTTGGTTTTTGTCTGCGCCAGCTCCCACTCGTCGCCGAGGAAAACTGATATTCCCTTCGCTTTTGTCCTACATTCTCTCGTGGTAGTAGCATATCCCTCGTCCTTGTCCTCTCCAATTTCCCAATCGATGGTCTTTTCCCTCGTTGTTTCTCGATTCTTGTCGTTGTGCGTGAGCAAAAAATTCCCGCCGCCTCAGCCACTCCCAGCCGTCGTTTACCAGCGTTTTTCCTGTTTTTTTCTCGTTTCTGGATTGTCCTGTTTGTGAGTTCGCTGTGCTTTGCATGGCTCCTCTCACCTAGGTCACGCGTGGCGACCCCCCCGTGATCGGTTTCACCTTGGGTTTCAGGGTGTAGGCTACCCTTTCCCCCGTTTTCATCTGCTGTCAATGCTGAAGTGTGATGCCACCTCGGATCTCCCAGCTGGCGAGCTTAGCGAGAAGTCCCCCCCGACGAAAGATTGATGTTTTACGACGCACTATACGAAGTGTTTCCACACCCACCCAATCCTGTGTCCGTAGCCCGCAGTCCGTCTTTCGCAAAACTCTTTTTTTGTGTACTTCCTCTGCACTCTGCATCTCATCGAACCCCCTCCTCGTCGCAAATGGCAGCCCTCTTTCCTTGGCGTTCTTCACATCTTATAGGCGTTCTGAATCGGGTGCGCCAATGCACTTGGTGTCGTTAGATGTAGCCGTCGGCCCTCGCGTCATCACCAACTATCGGTGGACTCTCCCCGGTTCGCGCGAGGCTCTTTCCTCAAACGTCTAATTCTGACGGAAAAGATCCCCTTTGCAGCGCGCCAAGCGCATTTTTTTTTGTCACCACGTGCTTCTGCGCGATGCTGTGATGTGGGTTTTTCTTTCATTCCGTTCGCCTGTGTTGTGACCCTTTCTGGGCGTTCTGGCGGTTCCCCTCCAATTGCCTTGGGTGTCGACACCAGAAACTTTGGATCACGTCGTCGTTGTTTTCATACTCTTTTTAGGTTTTTCCGCGAGTCCCTCCCCTCTTAAATTGGTTTCTTTGGCTTGGCGTTGTCGTCTTTCCAAATTTTTGATGTTGTGTGTGTCCCTCTTCGCCTGGAGAGCCCTTTTTCCCTTTCCTTCTTCGCTTTGCCAAAAGCGGCAGAGCCTCCGGAGTCAACTATTCCTTTTCTTCGCATCTCTTCTTCACCTCCTTGTTGTTTTTCTAGATGCGCCTCCCGTTGCGTTCGCTCTCAGCGGCCTCTTTCCTCTCTGAGATAAATTTGGAGATGGCGCTGTCTCTTGAGTGGCCTTGTTTCCCCCCCCAAGTTTTCCTCCTTTGTGAATCGCCTCTCCCCCTCTATTCCGCCGTCTTGTTTCTCTTCGCATTGGCTTCCCCCCACTGCGCCGTTTAAGATGACAGCAGAATTCTGAGAACACCTTTCGCTTTACCCAAACAATGCCTGCCGAGTCCTCCCCCGTCCTTTTGCAAACCACATGCGGACCTTTCCTAGTGCCGGCCATCCCCCACTCCATCGTTCTATCTGGGCGGCCCTCTTTTTTTTTTGGAGCCCTCTGCCCCAGTAAGGTATAGTGTCAGCCCCTAATTGAACCGTTGTATCGACTCTTTTTGGAGGCCCCGCGTGTCTTTTTTTTTAATGCGCCGGTCCAGCGGACGCGACACACCTTGAATTGTGCACGACCATTAGGTCTCTTGCTCTCCTTTTCAGACGCCCTGAAATACTTTTTCGACGCTTTTTTTCTGAATGCAAGCTTGCAGAGTATTCCCGCAAGCGCCGTTTTTTGACTGACGATTTTCACTTGGCCCTTATTTATTTTGGCTGATCTTTCTTATTCTGTGCTGGCGCCACATTCCCGCGGTTTTCTTGGTTTTTTCTCCGCTCCGGCCTCGCTTTTGCATTTGGCTGCGTCGGATTGTGCATACCCGCTTCAGCCATTGCCAGCATAGTCGACGCTTAGCCTGATACCTACCAACCCTTTGAACCCCTGCGGTTGTCCTCCCTCTGTATGTCCTTGCTGTGTAGAAGCCAGGATGGCATTCAAGTCTCGAACTCCCCCACACGGATTTCCACTGAGAAAACGGGAACAGACTAACGATGGTTATGACTCTATTGATTGGCTGCCTGGGCCTTTTCGGATCTTTTCCAACGCGAAGCACTCTCGCATCGAGTCCCCCCCGGCATCGATTGGTTTTATTGCCGTATTTAGTGATACTTCTACAACGAGCTTCTGGTTTCAAAGCTTTGACTTTCCCTATGGTTTTCCTCGCGACAAAGTTTTCTTGGCAGAGACACAACCAGCGGCTCCCCCCACTTTTGTCGCTTTGTTTTCGTGCAGCCCGAATACTGAAGGGAGTATTGCTTTCTGCCGGAAAACGGTCGTCGTCGTCTCATCCTCTTTACCATTGCTCGCTCGAGTTTACGCGCAGAAGACATCTGAAGAGAAATTTCTTCTCGACTTGATCTGATCCTTCTGGTTCTTAGTCCCGGCCTGGGCAGCTGCCTGCCCCCGTTCGGCGCGCGGACCTTCTTTCCCTCCGATCCCCGCGGTTCCAAACGGCGCTTTGGACGGCTTTTTGATAACGACAGGGGACGACAGTGTTGCCGTCCCCACGCGCGAGGTTTGTCGCTTTTTCCCCGCTCTCTCCCATCCGGCCGCGGTTCTCACCGGGCCATTTCTGAAATAGACGCCTTTTGACCCACGCTGACCGCAAACCTCCTCTGCGCTTTCCGGGCTCCCTCCTCACCAAAAACCAGCTAGATTATTGGTTCTGTCGTTTTTCCTAATCTATGACCTGCGCCCCCCTCTTCTCGCCACTGGCGCTGGTTGGCATACTGTGCATCCGTCCCTTTTTCCTTTACGATCCCCTGTACTCAACTGGCGAGAATTTCGTTGCCCCCCCCACCGGTTTTGGATGGGCCTTCCCTTTTGAAGCCTTCGTCTGCCCCTCTTCGACTTTGTCTTCGCGGTGCGGGAGCATCCGGAAGTCATGCTGGGGGGGGGTTGATAAACCTCTAGTTAGGCCCCGCTGGAAAAGGAAATTGAAACTCACTTGGTTTGGTGGAAAAAGCTCCCCCGCGCTCATTCTGTTGCCTTGTTTGTGCCTTCCCTGTTTTCCCTGTGCTCGACCTCGGTTCGAATGTGCGCTGGTACCAGCAAGCTCTTCCCGGCTTTGGCTCCCGACAGCCTTTCTCCCCACGTCATGTAGACAGACCTGACCAATCCGAAATTCCGTTTCGTTCACACAGCTGCCGCCTCTTTTTTTTTTGCCGAACACCTTTTCTCTGTGGTTTCAGAGGATTGCAAACCCTTGCACTCCTGAGTGAATCCCTCCTCATGTAGCGGCAGCCCTTCGCGTCCCGTGGTGGTTCGTTTTTTTTTTGAATCTCCTTAAGACCAACCTCTGCATAGCACCTGTAGTTAACTTCTATTTACCCAGCATCGATGTGCCTCCATTGGCCGATTTTCCTTGCGACGCTTTCTTGTCAATTTCTTTTTTTCCGCTGTTTTCTTTTGCGTACGGCGAGCAAATGA
>Ga0179593_1732922_pt1 | contig 11748 bp, 9 predicted proteins | sample CZODoug2_1_08_16_FD_185931 | JGI IMG/M metagenome (GOLD analysis project Ga0179593, IMG submission 185931) | Vadose zone soil fungal communities from Angelo Coast Range Reserve, California, USA - CZODoug2_1_08_16fungal (PacBio error correction) | ecosystem: Environmental > Terrestrial > Soil >... | reverse complement strand
TCCCTCTTTCCGCTCTTTCCTTTTTCTCTGACGCTCTTTCTTGAGCATCCGCTTAGAGCGTTCTTTTCCCTTCCTGATGCTGTAAGCAAACCTGGCGCCTTTTTTTTACGGAGATGAGTTGGGTCATGCTCAGTATTCTTCTTAGTGCGCGTCCTCCTCCCTTTCTGAGTGCGCGTTCCCCTTAAAGGGGACGGGCCCCCTCACCGCTCTTCCCCTCGGTCGTCGAATACCAGGACTTCAGGTCCTTCCTTCCCTGGAATGTCCTTAATTTTTCCTTTTTTCACTCCCGAACCCTTGGTCGTAGCCCCTCTCTCGACGTGAAGAGGAAGGGTCGCTCTCCATCGTGAAATCAGTAGCCTTATGCTCAGGTCTTTTTTCCCTTTTCCCCCTTAACCCACCTCTTTTTGAGCTCTTTTTCCGAGAGGGCGCGCATACTACCCTTATCGTAATTCGACCGCTAAAGTAGGAAGGTTCTTTTTTTCAGGACAATCAGCGCATGCGCCACTTCCCCCCTTCCGGTGCTCCACCTCAGACTTTAGACCTGCCAACCATCGACGAGCAGTCTTTTCCAAGGAACAGAACTGGCTATTCTTTCCTCGGATGTCGGCGTGAAGGACGGGCCCCCTTTTCTTTCCATGAGTTTTTGTCTCTCTTTTTTTTGGGAGACCGGGTGCGCTCCCCCCCGTCGAGAGGCCGGTGCTGTGTTCGTTCCCCCCCCCCAACTCACGAGGACGCGGTGCTCCTTTTTCCCCCCCTTCCGCAATCACGGTCATCTTCTTTTTTTTGCGATCGAGGAAAAGCGCCGCCTTTCTCCGCCACGGTGTTGTCGCCGGCCGCGACCCCCCTAGAAGGAAATCTTTTCAATTGGATTTTTCTTCACGCAACTAACCCCTTTCTTTGAAAGCTATAGTTAATACTCTTCCCTTTTTTCTTTCTTTTCAATCCGACTCAGTGCTTTTTTTTTCGGAAGCCGGCGGGCCCTTTTCTGGCAGCTGGCGATCTCTTTATCCATTGTAAGTTAGCGGCCAGGCGACCCTCTTCTACAGCCTCCCCCTTTTTTCTCGTCTCTTTTCTTTCCACGGTTCACGGTAAACTGAAGCAGTGCCTCTTCTTTCGGAACGGATCAACGCGAATCGGATTTTGATGCGAAACGCCTCTCTTGCGGATGCCCCTGCTCCCACTTCAAAACTCAGCTCATGGACTTCACGCACATCCGATGCAGCAGCACCGAGCCCCGGTCCTTCTCTTTCCCCCCCTCATAGCGGCACGACTGTTTCAGAGACATGGGAGCCTTTTTTTCCATGGAAGCACCGACAGTGTGATTTTTTTTTGCATGGCTGCTTTTCCGTTTTTTTTGCGGGACTGGGCCTCCCTTCCGGACTTGAGCTCAGCCGAAGGAAGGATTTTTTCCCTCTCGGGGGCACACGGTGCCTTTTCCTTTTTAAAAGGGTATTTTATCCTTGCGTTTAATCTTCTCTTCCCGACTGCTTGCTTCCGCAGACACTTTTTTCGTAGGGCTAAGTTGGATAGAGTTTTTTTTACATCTCTCGGGGCGCCGCCCCCCCCTTGAACCTTGTCCCCCCACGTCCCTTTCTTGCCGGGTATTGACGACTTCTTTTTCGGCCGCGTTGAGGGCCAGTTCCCGTTTTCCCTTCAACGAGAGCCGGCCTTTCCCTTTTCTTTCCTGCCGTGACTCTGTCTTTTTTTTTTCGCAAAGTATCAGTCAGAGCATACTCCCCGACATCGGCTTATTCGTAGCAAGGGTCCCCTCATAAGGGAAATCTCATGGCTTTCCTCCTTTTTTTTTTTTCTCAAGCCGACCCCTTCCTTGCCATCGCCCTTCTGAGCCGGCGCGGCCGTATACATCTTCTTTTGTTGAGAGTTATGACGGCCGAGCGGCTTCCTCTCCCTGCGCTGATGAAGGCGGACCACAGTGCAGGTGTTCCTCCGCGCGTTCTTCTCCACATGTTTTCCTTTGGGCGGACGAAGAAGCCGAGGGCTTCCTGACTGTTCTATCTGACAGCGTAGTCTGCTTTTCCTTTGAGGCGGGATCACGTCTTCGCGTTCTTCAGTATTTTCTTCTTTCACGCGGCATCCTCGTCGCGGCCTTTGGGTCTCCCCCCCGAGACCACTGGGGGTGGGACGGTCCTTTGAGATTCGAAATCCCGACCCCCTTTTTCTCCCTTCTCCGGGCGCGCCTATGCTGGTCCTCTCTTGAAATCAGAGCTTAATGATTTCCAAATCCCTTTAAACCCCGACTTTTCCCGTGGACCCGAGAGGGCTGCTCTTTTTTTCGTCCTTCGCACCAGCTCAAGTTTTGCGGCCTTTCCTCCCCTCGCGTCACTCAGGCACAATTCTTTCTTTCCTAGTATTCACACTGTCCCCTTCCCGGTTTAAGATCGTGACAGGCGCCCCCTTTTCCTTCAGTCGGGAGCCTTCGGTGCTCGCCCCCCCCCGAACTGGACTATTCCCGGCCCCTCTCGTATGTCGGCGGGTTGAAGGCGGCCTTTCCCTTAGCTGAGTTTTCGATGAGGGACCGGTGTCTTTAAGCACAACACCGGTCAGTGTGCTGCTGTTCGCCCACTTCAATCCGAGGCGCGGTCTTTCCCGCGCTTAAACGCCTTTTTTTTTTTTTCCCCCAGTTACGTGACCTCTCCGCCCAGTTTTCCTTTCTTTTCTGCTGTACGACGGACAAGGCGCCAAGCACTTTTCCTGATCGCGGAGCATGAATGGCGACGGCCCTTCCCTGAAGGTGTAGCAGCTTTTTCCACCTATGCCCCCCTTTTCTTTCTTTTGACCCCTCTTTTCTCACTCGGACCGCCCAGGGCCATTTTTCCTGCGGCGGGCAAAGCCCCCTTCCCCGATTAGCAGTTTTAAGTCGCCATTCATTTTTCCGGCCGCCCGTGGCTTCTCTGCTCTCGTCGCGTTTTCCTCTTTTTCCCTTATGCGGCGAGAAAGTCCGTTTCTTGATCGTTGTCTTTTTCCTTTTTCTCAACGGATCACCGCGGCGGTTTTTTCGGTGGAAGGATTGCGAACTCGTAGTGCGGATGGAGCTCCCCCTGCGAAACTAAGATCATGTCGGTAATTGCACGTTCCTCTTCTCCAGAATCCTTCCTCCTTAGCCAGTTCTTCCTGCTTTCTTTTTTTCTGCTCGTCGATGGTTTTCTTGGGGGCACTTCCTCGCGTGACATGGAACTCTTTTCATGCGAGGTTAATCTTTTGTGGCGCCCGCATGGACGCTAGGGCCTTGAGTTTTCCCTTCCGGACTTGAGCTGGGCGTACTTAAGCTCCCCTTTTTTCCTGGTTGAGGTCTTTTTCCACGGTGCACTCCTCGGGGTTTAAAGGGATTTGGATCTTTCCCCTTAGCTACTGTTTCATTTATCGCTTTCCCCCCCGGCGCGCCCGTAGCCTCTTCCCCGGGGTTAGGAGTTCGAATCTCTCCTTATACAAACGTGTCCCCCTTTTTCTCGATAGTTTGTTATTTGGCCGAGGAAGAGTTTTTTCTCCCGTTCGTTGCGGGTACATGCAGGCCCCCTCTTCGTTGATACAGATAAGGATGGATGCTTCCCTTTCCGCGCAGACACCGGTCCGATCCGCCTGCGCCCTGACCCAACTCATCATCGCACCGCCTCGTTTCTAAAGCATCAGGGAATCTCATGGGTGGCTTCCCTTCTCCCCCTCTTATTCTAAAGGAAGACCCTTCATGGTGCCCCCCCTCACGCCGCCCTTTTCTTTCGAGTATCCCCCTTTCCTTTTCTCCTCCTCCGGTGTTGTTGTTGATCCTTCCTACCGGTGCTGCGTACTTGATGAAGGCTTTCTTGTTGAGAATAAGTAAGCGAGTCGCTTCTTTTTCTTAGCACACCCTGGGATTCTCCAGCAGTCTTTTTCCCTTTGGGTCATGATCCTGACTGATAATGTTCCCCTTCCTTCTTCCCTCAAGAAGCCATACGTGAGCGGTTTCCTTTACCGTGCATGTAACCACGTCTTTTTTTTCCCCTTCACCGCGGCCTCCCCCCCGTCCGCCTTTTTTTTCAGGCGAGCCCCACTGGGCGGTGGTCGTTCTTTTGCTCGCCCGGAGAGATCGACTTCTCCCTTGTACTCTATCCAAATGAGTCTCCCTCCCCGTGACTGAATGTCCGTTTTTTCGAAGCGTGAATCAGTATCTTTTTCGATCAAATCCCATGTAAACCTCCCGGAAAGAAACACGGTGGCCCCCTCTCCCCCCAAAATCCTTCCTCTCTGGATCTTCCCCCCCTGAAGGTGAGCCAGTCAAGACCACCTTCACAATAAGCGACCCTTTTAAATAGCCACCACTGTCGGTGACTCTCTCGTGACAGGCTCCCATGGAATTATTCAGTAGGGCCGCTATGAGGTGTGCTCTAATGGCGATTAGCCTTTTCTCCCTCTGATGTCGGCTCTGAAGGTCCTTTGATTTCAATGATTTTCTTTTTCACGGGTGAGATCAGTTTCTCAGTGCGATGTATGTTCCAATCCCCACCTTTTCCCCGATGCCGAGGTGACCTTCTCCCCAGTATGAACGGCTGCAGTTACGTGAACGTGACTTCTTCTCCCCCCCCCGAAGCAATGGCTGATGTACGAAGACCTCCCTCCCCCCCTGGTCGCCGCGCGTCCCCATTATCTCTTCTTCACGAGTCGCCAGCTTCCTCTCTTTGCAGCAGGATTCACGAAATCACTCTTAAAATATCTATCTTTTCCTATCCTTAGAGAGGATTCCATACAACACTTTTTCTTTCGTGAAGCCGGCTTTCCCCCCCCCTTCATGAGGCAGATGGAGATCTCCTCATGCTAGCGATAATGTAGTTCGGGCTTCCTCTCCCTGAGTTCTTTCTTCAGCATCCCCTTTTCGTAGCTTACCTCCTCTCTCCGCGAAAGTAACGGTTCACTCCCTGGATCGGTGAAGAGCGGGGAAATGGCATCGGAGTTTTTTCTTCCCCGACAACGTACTTTCTTATGATAAAACTTTTCCAGCGAAAAAATCAGCTCCCCCAGTCGGTACTTTCCTTCCCGAATGCCTCCGCAGCAAAGAGAGTGCTTTCGGTTACTGGATAGCAAACATCCTTTTATGGTGGAAGTAATTTCCTCCCGATCCCCCTTCTTCAAAGCACAGACAGTGTGAAGCGAGTTCCCCCCTTCTGTGCGCATGGCGGCTGATTGTGCTTCTTTCGGGACTGGAATAACTTCCTTTCATGACGTCCGCCGTCCTTTTTTCCATGCGCGCCCTCTCGTTTAGTGCAGGTCCAGCGCTCAATCCCTTCTCCCGGACGAGAATAAGGAGCCTTTTTCCACGCTTCTGCACCGTTTTCTTTTGCTTCCTCTCCCCCCCCCCTCCTCCCGTGCCCCTCAGTTGGACTCCTGGTCGGGAGTTGCTCCTTCCCCTTACAAACGTGTAAATGTAACAGTCCCCCTCGGCCGGGTATTCGGCCCGCCCCCCTTTTTCTGCCGCGGTGAGGGGCCCGTCCTTTTCTTCCCCGCGACGCCGGCCGCGTGATCCCTTTCCCTTCAGGACTTTACGGGAAAGAAGATCCTTTTCATGAGGCATGTCCACTCCTTTTTTCCCGGGTGTGCTCTACAGCATCAGGCATTTTTCCTCTCCTGCGTAGCGGATTATCAGCGACCCCTTCCCCCCATTCCGCAGCAAGGTAGGAGCCGGCGCTTTTCCCTTCCCCTCCTCCCCCCTTTTTTTGAGAGTTTCTTTTTTTGCGTACTTGATTGAGGCGCTGATGAGGCTTCCCCTTTTTTTCGTCGCTGCGATGAAAGCCAGCCCAATGAGATTTTTTCCTCCTGAAGAAGAAGAGGGCTTTTCTTCTCCTGCTTCCTTTTTTCGTCATATTTTTTCCCTCCATCCGTGGCGGATCCCTTTTTCTGTAAAAAGAATCTTCTGCTATCCCCCCCCCCTCCTTTTTTTTTTTTTCCGAGGTCGTCCGAATACCCGGCCTTCATGCCCTTCTTTTCCCTGGGGCATGTCACAGGCGCTCCCCCTTGGTTCGAGCCAAGTAATCTATCCCCCTTCTTTGGAAGATGAATGTGTCTGCGGCCCCTTCTCGTGCAATCAGTAGATTAATGGATTCCTTCAATCCTCCCCCCCACCTAATTTTTCTCTTTTCTTTCCCCCAAAGGTGGCCCCGAGAGGTTTCCTTCCTTCGTCGGCTAGGGTGAGCGTCATTTCCCCCGGGAGGAAAGTCTATCTCGCTCAAGTCACTCTTTCTCCTCATGCTTTCCCTCGCCTTCCACTTGCGTTAAGATAGGAAAGGAGCCCCTTTTACGAGCAGTCGCGAAGCTATGATTTTAACCGAACTTCTCTTCTTTTTTGTTGGGGATGCACCCCCCTCCTGGACAGTAAAGACTTTTTTTTCGCTGGAGGGACCGTTTTCCATCCGCACCCCCCCCTATTTTTGCTGCTGTTCGCATCTTTCCCAATCCGATGCCGCGGTGCCCCCCCTTCCGAAAGTCTGCACGGATTCAGTTCGTTCCTTTCGTCTCGAGGGAAACCCCCTTTCCGCCTTTCTTTCCTTTTTCTTTTTTTGTCGCGCGCGAACTACATGATCTTCCTTTCCCCCCCCGAGAGCGCCAGAGGTTTTTCCAGACGGCTTAAGCACATCCTCCTTGAGTGAAATCTCCTCTTTTCCCCTCCCTTTTTTTTTTTTCTCTTCCGGACCAGGGCCATGAGTGTGAGGTGCTTTTTTTCCAAGAGAGAAAAATTAATTGCCTCTAAATGCTGATCGAGAATCATGTATTTTTTTTTGCGCCTGGTCTTCCCCCGACTCATTCAACAAAAAATAGGAGGCGTCTCTCCGGTAACTGAAGACGGGCAGGACTTTTCTTTCCCCGGATAAAAGACGTGACATCGGTCTGGTACTTTTCTTTTCAAGCAAAGGACGATCTTTTCTTTGGATGGAAAATGTCCCTCCATCCCCCGCAACCATCTCGCACCCAGTCTTAAAAGAAGAAACACGACCGAAGCACTCTAATAGCCCCGGTCGTCCCTTTCCCCATAGAGGCCCGACTGCTCGTCTCTCTTTTTTTTTGTCCTGTAAGATCTTAACCCGTAGTCTTCCCACCGAAAGTGTGAAGGCGAGGGGGCAATCCTGCTGATTTCCCCCTGATTGTTAGTGGCGGGACTGGACTTCCCTTCTTCTAATGACGATAACAGAGCCGACGGCTTCTTCTCTAAATATCGGGGGCCAACCTTTAAGTGGGCCACTCGCCCTTCTTTTTTTTTTCCTTTGAGCGGACGCAATCAGGAGCCTTTTCCGCTTTATGAACCCTTTTCCTTCACGGCGAGACAGTTCTTTCTACGGAAACCACTTTGGTTCTCCTCCTTTCCGCGCAATTAAACGTGTCCCTTTCTCTCCTGAAGGCCGGGTATCGGACGTCCCCTTTTCGTAGAGGTGAGGGCCCCCTTTTTTCACATGCCCCTTACAGAGCCTTTCCTTTCTTTCCGCTACAGGATGGCCTTCTTTTCTTTTTCCTCTATATGCGCAGAGCACATTATAAGTCCCATAGGAAAAGAAATCGGGCGGATTCGTTCCTTCGTGTCATCTCATTGGCTGGCTTCTCAGCCTCACTCTTCTTTTTTTTCCCTTCACTGGGTCCGCATCATCAGAGACGTTTCCTCCCCGCGTAGGGCGGCAGAGGCCTTTCCCTCCTAATCAGTTGGTGTTGTTGTCTTTTCTCTCTACTTGCTTCTACCTCCTCGTGCTTAGGCTCTTCCGCTCCGGCGCGTCGCTGCGTGCAGCCTTTTTTTAGAGCACACACTGGGCGAAGAAGAAGCAGAGGTTTTCTTTCTAGTGGGTAATGATCATGGACTGATAATGTGTTTTTTCTTCTGCTCGTCACGTAGCTCGTTTTTTTCTTCCGTTCGTGCATGTAACACGCACTTCCTTTTTTCTCACGCGTCCTCATAGTCGCGGCCTTTGGTTCTTTTTTCGAGACCACTGGGAGGTGGGCCTTTCTTCTCCTCCCAGGAGATACCCTCCCCAGCTTTTTTTCCCTATCCAACTGGAGCTAGGGCGCGCTTTTTTTTTCTTCATGTGTCGGCGAGACTACTCAGAGTGAATAAGTAGTCTCTTGCCTCCTGATTCGCTTCAACCCCCTGCTGAGACCTGGCCACTTTTTTTTTTTTTCTGGCGCGCATCATACACCCCTTTTTTTGGTCATTAGCCAGCTAAAGTCCGGTCCCCTCACTCCGGCCCTTTTCCCCCAATCGCCCTTTTCCCTCGGCATTCACACGGTATCGTTAAGATCGGAAGGCGCCTCTGACGAAAGTAGGGCCCGCCTCCCGCCCTGATTAGCTTTTTCCTGGATTCGGCGTGCAGGACGTTCTCTGGGGGGATTTCCCTTTGTAGGGAAAGGAGTGGCGCTCAGTTTCCCCCGTCGAGGCGTCCGGTTTTTTATCCTAATTTTCCCCCCTATGCAGCTTCCCTCTGCTTAAACGAATCCGAAAAGTCTCCCTTCTCGAAGACGATTTTTGCGCTTCTCCCCCAACCTGGCGCTCCCGACTTGTCCTGCATTTCTCTTCCAATAACATGATCGCGAGAATGTCCTTTTCTCTTCCCCTTCCCCTCGGCATAAGAAGGTGCGCCTCCCCCCCCTCAAAATAATGAAATGGGCGTCTTCTTTCCTCGTGTTGTTTGACGATTTCCCCCCTTCCCTGTGAGTGAAGCCGGGAGGGCCCCCTTTCATTGAGGAAGCTGGGATCTCGGTCCCCTTCCCCCTCATGTTAGTTTCGTCTCCCTGGCTCCCCCTTCCGGTCGTCGTACAGCAGCAAGGGCGTCGCGTTTTTTTTCCCTCCTTGCGAGAAGTAACGTTCACGTAAATGGAAGCCTTTTTTTTCCAGAGCGGGAAACGGATCACTCGTTTGTTTTGAGACTCCCCTTTTTTCCCCCTCTCTGCTTAGGTTGCGGAGTTTCCCACCAGGTCCTCCAGCGTCCCTCCCCGGTCGGTAATGCCAGTCCTTCTTCCTCCGGAGCTGCGTTTCCATATCCGTTCGGTTCTTTTCTTTACTGATAGTCGATGGTTTCTCTATGTTAAAGATCTTAACCCTCTCCCTTGACCCGTTTGGTACTTCTTGGTGCCCTTTTTGATTGTGCCTGAGCCGCTCGGGGCCTTCTTTTCCCCCCCCCTTCGGACTTGAGCTGGGCGCTTTTACGAAGGATTGTGGTATTTCCCCTTTTTTCTTTGCACCCCCCAGTGCCAGGTCCAGCGCTTCTCTTTTCGGGTTTGAGCGGACGCCTCCCAGCTAATGGATTAAAGATCTGAAACCTCTTTCCCCCGGCGCGCCTTTCTCTTTTTTTTCCTTCCCCCAAGGGGTCGGGAGTTCGACCCTTACAACGGTACATTAACCCGTAAGAAAAGTGGTCTCGCTGATTCCTTCGTACCCACTGACGCTTCTTCTCTTTTGCCCGTTCCACGTTCGATTGATGTACATTCCCTTTCTTTTTTTCTCCCGATCACGGATGGCTGCTGACCCCCTTCTATATATCGAGGAACATTTTCTTCCTATTTCGGCACCGCCTCTTTATTTTCCCTGCTTCCTCCCCAGGCATCTCATGGGCTGGATTCAGCGACCTCCCTCTTCCCTTTCCTTCAATGAGGGTCAGCCTTCATCAGCGCCTTTTCTTAGCCGGCGCGGCCGTCATCCCCCCTCTCTGTTGTTAGGCTCTCTCCCTTCGCCTTCTTCCCCTTTTTTTTCTCTGCGGACCAGCTGAAGGGTCGGCTGAGCCTCTTTTTTCCTCATGAGATGGACTATGTGTAGAGCACACCCCCTTTTTTCGTGAGATGATGAGTTTTTTTCCTTCGCGCCATCTCTCCTTTCGTCTGTCCTTCGCGGGATCACGCAGGCCGGTCTTTTTAACACGCAATCGAAGGGGACTTTTCGAGGCCTTTGGGTACGAGGTCTTCCTCCCTTCCCCCTTTTCTTTGTCATATTTCCGTGTCCTTTCTCCCTTTTTTCCCCCCTCACGACCCTGGTTCGTAGCCCCCTTTTCTGCCGTGAAGATGAATGTGTCTGCTTCCCTCCCTCGTGAAATCAAGGAGCTTACTTTCTCTCCCGCTTCCCTCCTTAACCCCTCTTCCCCTGGCACTGCACCGGTGGCCTTTTTCTCACCATACCCCTCTCGTCATTAGACAAGCGTCAATCCCTTTCCCTCCCGCCACCGTCCCTCTCCCCACAATCAGCCCATGCGCACATTTTGCAATTCACACTTTTTCCCTAGAAGGTGAAGACCCCTTGCTTCCGTCCTAGTGTTCCTCTTTGCGAGCCACGGACCGACTTTTTCCCCTGTCGGTGATGATGATTCGGATGTTCTTTCCCGACGGGGTGATTTCCTTCGCTTTCTTTAGGTTTTTTTCTCTCATCCGCAACCTACTCGTCCGCGTGCTTCCCCCCCCGACCCAATCCGATGCCGCTTTTTTTTCCTCTCCCCGACCCTCGTTTCAGAAGTTTCCCCCCTTCCTCTTTTTTTGCTTCGAGGCCCTTTTCTCCAGGCGCACGCCCACGGTGTTGTTCTCTTTGCATGCATGGAGAAGGAAGACCGGGCTCCTTCCTTGTCGGCCTTTTGCCGCCTCCACTCATGGCCCGGGTCGGAGTGAAATCTCTCTTTTTTCGAGAGATTTCACGCCGGAAGCCCTTTCCCGACCGGAGGGCAAAGAGGCGATTTTGCGATCTCGTTCCCTTCGCCCTGACTGCCCCTTCGACAACACCGTGGCTTGCTTTTTCTTCCTCTTTTGCGAGCGTGCATAGAGCGTTCCCCGAAACGTCCCTTTCCGACCTTTTCGGGCCCTTTTGACTCCTTTCCCTCATCGGAGTGGAGTTTTTTTTTTTTTTTTGCGAAAAGAAGCACCCTTTCTGGATGCTCCCCTGAGCGGCCCTCGACCCACTCCATGAAAGCACCCAGTCTTTTTCCTTTTCCGACATCCGATGCATTTCCGGCGAATAGCACAGTCTTGCCCCCTCCCCGATTTCTCATGTTTTTTTTCCCTGTCACGATTTTAACCGTCGCGTGACCCTTCCTTCCTTTTTTTTCAGCGGAGGGCTTCGGCTTTTTCCGATGTGCCTCCTTTTTTTTTTTGTCGGGAATGGCCTCAACTTTCTTTTCACCGAGCCGACGGAAGGATTTTTGGGCCACAGTGACTCTGGTCCCTCGTTCTTTTGGTTTTCCTCGAATCAGAGCCTGCTCATTTTTCCCCGATGCTTGCTTCAGCAGACAATTCCCCTTCCTTTGGATAGAGTAATGGATACGAACCCCCCCCCTTCGGTTCTCCCCATTCCCTGTCCCTTTCTCCGCCTGAAGGCAGGGTATTAGGTTCTTCCTTTCCCTCGGTGAGGGGCCGTACCCAGTTTCTTTTTAACGCGAGACAGGCCTGCGTTCTCACTCCTGCCCTTTTCATCTCAGTCATGAGCATGGAACCCCCCCCCTGCTTCTTCGTCTAGACAAGGTTTCTTTCCCTTTTTTCTGCTTTTCAGCGAAGAGGAAGCGCGTCCTCCTCCCTGTGTCCGCCTTCTCATTCAATTTTTACGCCCTTTTTGCCGTCATAACATGTCTCTTCTTTTCCTCCCTCTGTTATGACGGCCGAGAGGTCCTCTCGAAGCATGATGAAGGCGGACCCCTTTTTCTCCCCCTCGCGTCCCCCTCCTTTCTTCCCAGACCCATATTTTTTTGGGCGAGAAAGAGCCGAGTTTTTTTGTCATTGCTAATGTCTCTTCTCGAGCCATATATCTTGAACGGT
>Ga0179593_1691964_pt1 | contig 11748 bp, 16 predicted proteins | sample CZODoug2_1_08_16_FD_185931 | JGI IMG/M metagenome (GOLD analysis project Ga0179593, IMG submission 185931) | Vadose zone soil fungal communities from Angelo Coast Range Reserve, California, USA - CZODoug2_1_08_16fungal (PacBio error correction) | ecosystem: Environmental > Terrestrial > Soil >... | reverse complement strand
CAAAATCCCCCCCACCTGTCCAGTTCGAGACTCAACGGAACCAACCCTTTTTTTCCTCGGAAATCCCATCTTTAAAAAACCGAGACCCAAACCTTCCTCCCCCTTTTTCAATCAGTTTGGTCTTCCCCGTCCCCATATCGTGACAGTACGACGCTGTCAGTTCTTTTCGATCTGAATCTTTAGCACAAGGTTCGCCTCTGGGCCCTCTGAGAAGCGACCTCTCCCTTGAAACTTCGTCCGAACCTGCGGCAGGCTGCCGCACTTCTGAAAGTCCTTTGGGGAGGCTTAACTTGCAAACATCTTGATGCTCTTTTTCGTTTTCCCCCGGCCGTAGTCGTTAAAAAGACTCTCATGGTGTCACCGGACAGTTCCCATTTTTTTTTTTTTTTTTTGGGGTAAGCCGGTTTCCTAGGTCGAATTTTCCGTCTTCTTTCTTCTCGCGTTGGAGTTTTTGGTCCTTTATTCTCCCTGGTTAGTTAATAAGTCCGCGGCGAAACATTTTTTGCGTCCCGGCGCAGTTACTCAAGCCCAGCGTGGGTGTCCTCTTTCCTTTAGTGTACGTCGGTTTTTTCCACTTTTTCGCCTCTTTTGTGTTTAAATAGTAAAATCTCCCCCCCCTTTTCCCCTTTTCTCCTAGCTAGACGCCTTTCACTACCAAGTCTCGCCTCAATTTTCCATCGGTCCTCCATTGACTACAGGCTCGTTTTCCCAACTCCCCTGGTGATAACTTCTCGACACACTGTTTTTTTGATAGTACGCTTGACTTGCACCCCGAGCTTGGGTCTTTACCCAGATCGGGCAAGAACCGGCCCGCTTCCTCTCGTTTGACATTTCAGATCAAGAGGTGGCAAGGGATCCCCTTTCCGCACTTTTTCTTTGTATCGAGGCTCACTCTTTTTGTCGTTCTATGTCGTGACGTTTCTTTTCGGTGGCAGAGACCCTCCGTCGTGAGTTAGAAGGAGACTCCGGGTTTCTCTGTGTCTGGACGTCCGGTATGAGGATACCGTCAGTTGGGTTGTTCTCTCAGTGTGTTGTGGGTTTTGTTTTTTATCCTTCTGTGTCTTAAAAGAGACCTCCTCTTCCGTAGTGGCATGCCCGTCACCCTTCCTGTCCGCCGACCCGGCTTTTTTGCCGTGTTGATCATGGACAAGCTTTCCCCTCCTGTATTTAGGGGATGAACTCCCCCCCTTCTAGGGCCTCCCCTACGCTTTTGGTGGCTTTGTTCGGTCCACATTCTTCCCCCCTTCTTGCTGAAGTAGGGGATTCCCCTCGATCTTCCCTCTGTCAGGGATTTCTGGGTGTGGTGGCGGGGTTGATTCCTCCACCACCATCATTAGACCTTCTTGGAGTGCCTTTGGTCCCCCACCTGGCCTGTTTGGTTGTACAACAACCCACCTTCCGGACTCGGATAGATAGGAAACCCCTTTTTCCTTCCCACCCTTTAAGACCCATCACCCCCCCGCTCCATTTTGATCAATCCCCAGAACCCTCCCTCGGTGTTTTTTCCCTTTTGGCTTATAGCTTGGGCCGTCGGGGCTGGCACTTTCTTAATATCGTCTGCCGATCGTGGCCCTGATTGAGATTTGCAACTGAGCTTCCTTTTCCGGGTTCTTGGTGCCGTTGTGGTTTGGGTTGTGTTCTGCTTGAGAGTCCGTTATTCGCCCTAGTAGTGCAGCTGGTGGGGGTGCGTGTATTCTCTAGGTGGGTGACTGACGTTCCTTTTTGTTTTTGTTTTTTCAGTCCCTTAAAGCCGGGTTCTGTTTAAGGGTTTTCACACCCCGGGCGGCGGCTTTGTTGGGTTTTGTCAAGAGAGTTTGTGGTGGTTTCGGTTCGTTTTTGTAACCCTCCCGGTGTGTTTGTCCCCTTTTTCGTACAATAAGATTGAAACCCCCCCCAACGTGTTGGCCCCGCGCTCCCCTTTTTTCGACTGGCAGAGGCTTTTTGTTACCAGATGTTTCTTTCGTGTTCCTGGTGGCTCGGGGCTGATATCCTTTCTTTTTTTTTTTCCTGGTTTTGGAAAGTTTTACTCCCTTTTCCCTTGGCCCGTGATGACGGTGGTTTCTTAGGAGAGATACACTTTTGTTGAACAGTTATTTCTGGTGCCGGACCCCTTGTTTTTTGCCACCGCTTTATCGGCACCCCGTCGTTCCCCTTTTCAAACCCTTACACCTTCCGTCTTTCTCCTAGGGTATCTTTGCAGACTTCGTTCTTTCTTGTTGGTTTTTTTTTTTGCGTGGACAATTTTCCCCAAGTGAGACTTCTGTGCCATCTTCGACCAACCGCCTACGATCAGGGGTGGCACCCAGGTTTTTTTATTTTGGCTAGTTCTGGTTTTTGTTCTCTGATCCCCCCCAGGGGACCCCTTACTCCCCCTTGGAGTGGAGTTCAGATGGAAACCCTTTCTTTGCCCATGACGGCTGCTTCCCCCCTTTTCCCCGTTAAACCCCCCCCCACCCTGAATCAACACCCATTGCCTCCCAGCAGCCCCGCCGCGGCAAGTGACTTCCACGGTGTTAACACAATGGTCCCCCCTCGACCCTCGATCGAAACTTCCCCCCCCCCTCCCACAAACAATCACCGGTGTCGCCCCCCTCCCCGTGGCTTGCAGTCCTCTGCACCCCCCACCCTTTGTCTCGCCATTCTAACCCCCAACTTCTTTGCCCGCAAACACAAAAAAGTGTCTTTCACCCCTAAAAGCCCACGACGCGGACGCGCTCCCCCGACGCCCTGCTATTCAGAACCCCTTACGGCCCCTCCCCCACTCACAAGCCCCTTCTGGCCCCCACCCCCGGAAGTACTAAGGCCAAACCTTTTCTTCAAATTCCGAACTTAGGTGTATAAAAATAGACTATTTGCTAACAAAAATTACCCAATCACCGACACTCACCCCCCCCCGCCCGTAACCTGTCTCTTAAGTTGTGGTACCGGCCTTCCCCTTCCCAACTCCTTTTTGCCTCCTCCCCACCGCCACCCATCCCGCCCCCCAGCCACGTCCCCCCACCCAACCACTCTCCCATCCCCACCCTTCACCAACACCCTTGTTCGAGGAAGCCCGGACTCTCCCCTCCTCCCCAACCTTCCCCACCCTACCTGGGCCAATAAACAGTGACCTTTCCCACACCGCCCACGACGGCAGGCGATATTCCCCCTCTTCGGTCGCCCTCAAAGCGCCTTTCTAGCAAACCCTCGGGTTAGGTTGGTGTCCACCTTTACACGACCCGTTTTTGTATAGGGGGGTATGGATTCCCAGGAGGTGTGGGTTGATGGTCGTTGTCGATATCCCCCTGACCGACGTGATTTTAGTTTTTTTTCCCCCCCCGTCCGTCACCGAGACCCGGACGTCGGATGACCAGTTCCCACGGACCCCAAAGTATATGTCGCCACTTCTGGGGCCCCATTTTCGGTGATTCAACCCCTCCACCCCGCCACCCCCCTTCGTCCCTCCCTGCGGTCCATTTTTAGCACTTCAGCAAGAAGGCAGACTTTTATGTCTCCTCTAACCAGCCGTGGCGGTGATTCCCCCCCCCCCCCCATCCCCGACACATCCCTAAGCGGTCTTGCGCTGGGATCGCACGGTGCCCTGACTGGTAATTCCCACGTGGTCGGCACCTGCCCCTTTCCCCCACCGCCACAAACAACATTTTCCAAACCCCTCGCCTTTTTCCTTGGTGGAGGTAAGCCCACCCCTTCGCCGGCTGTGGGGTTCGCGTGATCAACACACGTTATATCTTGCCCGGCCAACCCCTTTTGAACTCCAGGACCTGACGGCAAACTTTTCCTCCCGTCAAAACACCTGTTTCCTTACCCTCCTTCGACTCCGCGACATCTCCTTTCGGCTCAGACCCCGGGTTCGTGCCCCCGTCCCCCCTTCCAGACCACTATCAGTCCCTTCCTAGCTCACTCTGGTTCGGTGCAATGCGACAGCGTTGCCACCGCTTCCCCATTGAGCAGGGCACCGAACCTCCTCCGTTCTTGTCCCCCTGAAACTCGCTCTTGGTGGAGAAAAGGTAGGCCAAGATGTTTTCTCCGCCAACCCCTCGGTGGCGCCTTCTCCCCTTCCTTAAAAGTTGGGCTGACCCGCGCCAAGATGTGCTGAATTTCTGTCGATTTCCCTAGGAAGGTGAGGTCTTCGCTTCTTGGTCTCCTCTCCTTCCTCTGGCCGATTTGTCTTCAGTCCTCGTGTCGACTGGTGTGCATGTTCGTTTTCACAAACACTGTGCTGTTGCGAAGCGCGTGGTCCCCCCCCCCTCCTTTAGAGGCGGGGTCCCCTTTCCTCCGTTGTTGTTGTGACTATGACCTTCCCGCTTTTCATTGAATGGCCGGTCTCCGGTCCACTCATTGTCCGACGTAGCGCCGACGGAAGCCTCGACCTTTTTAATTAAACTTGCCTCCCCTTTCCGAGGGAAGTAACATCATCTCGGTCCCTTGCTTGCCCCTTTTACGGTACGGTTTTTGCCCATGCTTTCTCGTAACCCTCAAATCTCTCCAGAGTGAGAAGTAGTCCTTCCAGTCTTCTTCCTTGTTCCGCAGATGTTGCTTGGCTTTCCCCCACGCGTCTTCGATTGTTCTCTCCTCTTTCTCCCCCCTCCCCGGGTGGCCAGTGACTCTCGATTCGCACCCTTCCTGCTGTTATTTTTTCTGAGAGAGGGACTTCCTCTTGGTGACCTGTCTGACGTTGATAGACCGTCGGTGTTTGCCTTTCCCTCCGACGGTTTGTCGATTGCCTCATTCCTGAAACACTGTGGTAGAGGTTTTTTTTTCCGTAGCTTTTTTTTGTTGCCGGCCCCCGCTTTGGGTTTGCCGTGATCGCGCTTTTGTCTCTACCCGTTTTTTGCCCCGGGGTATAACAGATCCCCCCCCGGCTTCTTTATGCCAGGGTGAAGTCTTTTGTCACCCCTTGTTCGCTCCGAGATTCTTTCTCTGTGTATTTTGTTGGTGGCGGTGTGCACCTTTTGTCGTTGACGGGGAACGTTTTTTTTCTCATCTAAGTGGGTTAACTGCTCCTGATTTCCCTATTACAAGGGATTTGTGATTGTTGCGTGGCGTTTTATCCCTTCCCGCTTTACCAACGGTTCACATTAGAGTCCTTCTTATGATGACGCGATAAGAGCGGGTCCTGAACTCTTCTCTGTGGATTGTCTGGTGTTGGGTGGCGGTGTGATCCTCCACTTCCCTGAACTAGAGTGGTTCATTTTTGTCCCCCCTGCTGAGTTGAATGGCCGTTTTTTCCCCCCCGGTGATGATGGTGGGGTTGACCCCCCATTTATAAGTCGGCCTTTCTTCCTCTTATCCCTGAGCCCCAAACCGCCTTTTTTTCCCCAACCTAGAGACGGTGTTGGTGGCTGCTGTCACCCCCAGACCACACTTTTCTTTTGTTCTGTGCCTATAGCTCGGATGAGTCGTGTTCTCACATGTCTTTTATCGCCGGCCCTCTTCTTTTCTGGTCGTATGCCCCGGTCGGATCGGAAGTTATTTTTTTTGGGTACGTTGGTGCTTTAATTTTTCTGCAGATTGTCCATTATTCTGGAAGAATGTTTTTTTGTATAGGAGGAGTGACTTTTAACGGTTCCGTTGTCCTTTTTTGGTTTTTCGAGTTGTATGGCCCCCGCTCCATTCCTGGGCTCCGTTTTTTGATGTTAAGGTGAAGGTTCTCTTTAGTTGTACTTTGTGTCCTGGTTTGTGGTGATGCCGGTGATTGGTTTTCTCTTTCAGCAACTTCACTTTCTGATGGACTTGTTGTATGGGTGAGTAGTCACATCCTTCACACTTTTCCAGATGGTTTTCCTTTTTTGTGGGGCAGATTTCATTCAGGCTTTTTGTTGTTTCGGTTTTCTGGTTATGACGCCAAGGGTGGCTTCTGTTTTTACGGGGTGGCTTTGCGTTTCTCCGTTGGCAAGATAACCCCTGTTGTTGGGTGTTTAGATTTTGGGTTCTCTTTATGCGTGAGACCCCGTTATAAAGATCTTTGGCCCCCGGTGATGGTTTTTCTTGGTGTTGGACTGCGGATCTTTCGGATTTGCGGTGTTTACACATACACCTTGAGTGGAACCCGAGGTTCCGACCTTGGTGTATTATTGGTGTTTGGACCTCCTTTCCGTGGATGAAGTATTCCGTGTTGTCCCAACGTGCAAGACCCGCTCCTTTGTTTTGTTACTCTTCTTATTTACCTCCTTGTTTTGTTGTTATGATCCCCCAACCGGTTACCCCCGGAAGCGGTTCTTTTGCACCGGCTCTAAGTAATCGAGCCTTCCTTCACAGTAAACCCCACTCCCCACCCTGAATACCACCATTGTTCTTTTACCCGACCACACTACGTTCGGGGTCAATTGCCGACGCGAAGGCAAAAACCCCGGATGAAAATACCTTTCACTTTCCCCCGACCCCCCCCCCCCAAAATACCAAACACTACCGGTTAGGCACCAGACATGACGTTGCAACATTTCTCGAGAATAAGAACCACCAACAGAAGATAAACACGTTAAAAACACACGCTAACTCACCCAACCATCCCCGAATCACGTCAGCGATAATCAACGAAGCCACCCTGCTTTTTGCTATCCCACCGACCTTATCCTCACTTGTTCAAACAAACCCGACCCCAGGCAACCACCAATTTTTTTAGACAATTCTTTCCCACACTTTTTTCACTTTGGATTTGAACTCTTCCTTAAAGCCTCTATTTGAAGGTTTTTTTACCCCAGCGACCATCACCCCCCCTCCCTGCCACCCAGTCTTTTTTGCTTTGGTTTCACCTGAACCTACAGACCCTTCCTTCTTTCTCTGACCCACCGCCCCCCCCGCCAGGCACCTTCCCACCCCCCCCCCCCAGAAGGTGACCCCTCCCCTCGACTACAGTTTTTTGAATCCCTTCTGCCCTCGTAACTCTATCACGGACCGCCACCAACTGAAAAAAAAAACAAACCAGTTTCCCCCCCAGTGCTTCTTCGCCTCTCTGACCTCAAAGCCCGATTCTTTCGTGAATTAATATATCATTCTCGAAGGCAGCCTTCTTATCCTTCATTCATCCCTACGACTTTTTTTGTTGAGATCTACCCCCCCCCAAGTAGTCTCAGGGTTCATCTTGGCTTAAAACGTGAGGTTTTGCTCAGCCTTCACTGTCTATCTGTAGTAGAGTGTGTTCCAACCCGTCCGATCAGGCGTCCCCAGGGATGTTTCATTCTCCACATTTTTTCCCTAATTAACCAATATCGTTTGTCAAACTGTGCCCTTCCGGGCAAAAAAACAAACCAAACCAACAAATTCCCTTGTTATGCCTGATCTTTTCTCCCCCAGGCATTGCCGCTTTATGTGGGTAAAGCTTCACAAAAGCCAACACCTCCCACGAAACCATCTCAAGGAGCGGAGGAAGCTCGGGTTCGCCAGAGCTCAAGGTCGTGTGGTTCAACCCATTTGGTTTATCAAACAACCCCCCCACAAAAACTCCCCCTCGTCCCTTTTTCTTCCTTCCGGGTTTGGAGTAGCCCTCCTCCCTGGCTAGTCGCAGGCGGTTTTTCCCTAACCAGAAAACCCAATTTCTCACCGTCCCTCTCTCAACCGGCCCCTGTATTGGGCCGTCGCCTCGCAATTTCCCCCCTCCAAAACGAGAACAACACCGTGTCTAGTCTCCTCCTGTCTTTTGACTCCGCCGCCCAAACCTACTAGGAAGGTCGGACCGGCTACCCGGACTTACCCTTTCGTGACCGTCGCTCGAAATAGCCGAACAACCTAGAAACGGTTCGGAGGCCGTTTTCGATCTGCCCGCGTCACTTTCCCACCTTTTGCTCTCCTTTCGCATGCTCCCTGACCGCACTCCTGCATCTTTTCTCTTTTTTTGACCAAGTCCATCTTGCGGCCGACCCTATGGGTGGGAGACATACGTACTAGTCCTAGGTTTTTTTTTCCCCCCTCAAAATCGGTTCTTCTCGCCGCATGGGTCTTCTGTACTTTTTTTCCGACCCATTCAGAGGGGCTCATCATTTTCCCAGGTCGTTGGTCGGGAGGCCGTTCTGTAGGCGCCTTATTGCGACGTGGGGCCTGTCAGATCTGAATTTTCTTGAAGTTCTCCTGGGTAGCAGGTTACAGATGAGAACACACTCTGTGCACTTCGACCCAGCTTGCCGGGCGTCATCTCTCTTCCCTCCTCCTCCGTTTTGAACCAGGGCCGTGGCGGGTGGACCCGTTTCTCCACAGGTCCGTGTTCGCATCATGATCACCGACATAGTCCGGCCGCCCCGTCCGCGCATAAATACAAGGCCTCATTCCCTCTTGCTCCTGCTGACGCAACTGAGCTTCTCCCCCCCCCCCCATTTTAATCTTTGATAACCCCCTTAGCCCTCTTTTTTTTCCGAGAACCTCGTAGCGTGCAGAAAGGAGTAGCCACAGAGGTGGAAGAGTGCAGTGGAAGCCCCCCGGACGCCGTTCTTCGAGATGTCGGCATATTGCGAAATGTTTGACGACAGGGGGGTTTAAGCTGTCGCTTCCTCCCTCCCCTCCTTCCCCTTATATGGCCCTGATTAGATTGGTCTGTCGCCTCAGGTCAGAGAAAGCTCGGTGATGATCGGCCCCCTTTTACAGTCGATGTCCGGCCGTCTAAGGATTGACACCTTTTTTCTTTTTTGACGCCCATAGAGGATTCAGCGATACAGAAGTTTGGTTTGCCTTTGATCGCGACTTTGTAATCGGCTTTTTTTCCCCGGTGATCACTCCCCCGGACACGGGCGAAGTACAGTAGGGATGACCGCCACTCCTTCGCGATGTGGCTTTTTTTTTCTTGTGGATTATACCGACATTTGCCTGGTCCCCAAGACATGGCTGATCGGTTATCCCGAGGGCCGCCAGCTGCCTGCATGGTGGCCCCTTTTTTGGCGGTGTGATTACTCCCCCCCTCTGTACCCATCGGTCCCTTCTCGGCGTTCCTTGGATGACGCGCGCGGCTGACCGGTTTGTTCTGCGGTTCTGGTGTTTTTCTGGTTTTATTCAACGACATGTTGCCACCTTTCTGTTGGGCTCGGGAGGACCACGTCATTGGAGTCTACCTCCTTGATCTTCCCCCTTTACTGCGGGTTTTTGCCAACACTTTTGACTCGGAGAATTAAACCTTGCCATCAGGCGAGCCCACCTCCTGTACGCCCCCTCTACCCCCCCCGAGACGACGTTTTCTCGTTTCGCTTAACCCTCCAATTTCGTCTGGATGGAAACTTGCTACGATGATGCCTTGTTGTTACCGCCATTGACTTCTACGCCTCCCGCGATCGGGAGGGTAGCGGTAACGATAGGCATTTTCTTTGTGAAAGGTCTTCTTTTTTGTGTGAAGTGCTGAAAGGTACGTGATGAGCTTCTTCTCTTGCAGGCCTGGGGTTGTGGGTGTAGTCAGTTTTGGTGACTTTTTGCGGTGAGGTGGTGGCGTCTGGTACCCAGGAGGTAGGTGGATTAGGTTCTGACCCCTTGGATTACTTACTGTTTTTTTGTTCATGGTGGGGGTTTCGGCCATGGTCTGGGTTATTCTCACCTTCCCCGTTATGGACGTGTGACACCCTTAAGGGTCTTCCCCTTAGGCCCAAAAGTGGACAGCTGTTTGATTCATTTTGTGGAGATGGAACGTAAGGATGGTGTGACAGAGGAGGATCTATCCCCTCGTGGATGATAGTTGGTGCGTCTTGATGAGCTGCCGCGCGCTGTTGTCGGGGATGGTGGATGGTTTTAGTCTTTTCTCAAGGGTTGGTGGAGGTGGGATTTGATTTTTTGATTCTGCGCAGAGTGATAGGTGGTTCGTTGACCGATCGATTGGTTAAGCAACCGGGTGTTGTTCTTTTTCAGTTTCGTATCTCCTCACGTTTTGCCGGTGTTACATACCTTGTTTTTCACTTATCTTTTGTTTTCCGGGGCCGACCTTGTTGGTGGTAGTGCTCTTTTGTTCCCTGTGGTCCAGTGGAACTTAGCCTTCGCTGATGAAGTCTCTGCTTTTTTTCGGCCCCACAGCCCGCGCGGGCTACAGGTTTTGATGTTCGCTTCCTATGTTGTTGTTGTGACCGGAGAGTCCTACCCCCCCAATTCCGCGTTGGCGGTTTCGATCAGGCTCTACGGAATCCTCTTCCCCGCGGCCGGGTACAAGTCACCCCCGCACAACCTAAGACCCCATAAAGTGTCCCTCCACCGAACCCTCAAGAAGGGTGATTCTGTCATTTAAATGAAGGTGTCTTTTGGTTCGCGACAATCCGTACCGCGATCGCACGGCCAACCCCAGACCCTCAAACCGGTGTCTAGTTTTCCCCCCCCCCTTTCCTTCTTTTCCCGTCTTACATGGGCCTCTCTCCTCCACTCCCCACCCCGGCATCACATTTTCAACACCGCCCCCCCAGTGCTCTTCCCCCTGGACGTCACGCCAACCTACCCCCCTCGTCTCAGCACCCCCGAGCCACCTGCTTGGCGTCCCCGTCCCCAGTCCCCCTCGCTCTGTCACCCCCTGTTCCCTCTCTCGGGCACCCAAAACACTTCCCTAGTTTCCCCACGTTTTTTTTTCAACTCTGCGGGTACGAACCCCCTTGTTTTCAAACCTTCCTCTCCACTTTTTTTTTTTGATGCCCTCAACCCTGAAACACCCCCCCCCCCCCCCCCACCCCTCTCTCGGTCCCCTCCCACCCCGGGTTGTGGTAACCGTCCCCTCCCTCCAAGACCCCGGCCGGGATTTCTTCCCCCCCTCACAACCCCTCCTTCACCACCTTCCCCAAGAGGCTTCCTCCCATCACCCACCGGTGACCGACCTTCCCGGCAGGACCTACACTCCATTCCCTTCCACCCTTTGTGACGCCAACCCTACCCCCCCAGCATCCTGGCACCCAATTCCCTAGATAAGTTAGCAACACTTCGACACTCTCGGCAGGCTCCTATTACTTTCTATACCGAAGCCTTTCTCTCGACATTCCCAATCCCGACTACTTTGTTCCTCCACCACAACACCCAGCTCTTTTTACGTGGAAACCACGACCGGTTGTTGTCTCAGCCTTTTAAGTTTTTCTATATCTCCGACCGTGAGCGATTGTTTACTCACACTCCGTCACCTAGACCAGGATCCCTCTTCCCCTCAAAAGGGCCGGTTAAGCGACCCCCAAACCGTATGTCGCAATGTTTTTACAGTTTCTGTGATCAAAACAGATCACTCCACCATCCAGGTACTCCTTCTAGAGGATGCGGGGCCCCAGGCCGACCTCTTGTCGCACGATTGGCAGCGTAGGTGTTTCAACACCCCCATCACAGAACCCCTTGCTTCCCTCCGCGGGGGCGTCACGCCCGGACGTGCCAGTTTTCTAACACCTGCTCCCCTCGGGCGGGACAGCCCCCCTCAAGCCACCACGCGGTCGGCGGGTACGTGGTGGCCACGGTGACCCCGGCCTACGTATTCATGGTTGTTCCCCCTTTTTATCAACGCCCCACACCGTTATAGCACACTCCCCATCAAAAAAAACCAACTGTACCGTCATCCTGACGGGCCTCCTCTCCAAGCCGCCTATGTTCATTCGCTCGACAAAAGAAGCGAATTTTAGTACGACGGTCGTTCCCTTCGATCTCCATCCAGAACAGAATTTTCTTCACCACGGTTTGCCGGAGGGCGGCGAGCGAAAGTCGTCAATTTGCAAAAATGATGGCTTTCTCCTTGCTCGACCACGGAAAAGACGGCTCGTTGAGTCCCACCTCAGGATGAGGAACTTTAAGATATGGTTTTTCATTCCTACTGGAGAGTTTCCACACATC
>Ga0179593_1578830_pt1 | contig 11748 bp, 14 predicted proteins | sample CZODoug2_1_08_16_FD_185931 | JGI IMG/M metagenome (GOLD analysis project Ga0179593, IMG submission 185931) | Vadose zone soil fungal communities from Angelo Coast Range Reserve, California, USA - CZODoug2_1_08_16fungal (PacBio error correction) | ecosystem: Environmental > Terrestrial > Soil >... | reverse complement strand
CTTTTTTGAAACGGCGGTGCGCATGGTTTCCTTCCTTCCGCTCATCATGATAGGATGCTGTGCTCTTGAATCATCGGAGAAAGCTTCTGTTTTCTTGGATCCCCTTTCCTTTCTGTCCGATTTTTTGATAGGGATGCTGGAGCCCTCCCTCGTCCATAGAGCCCCTAATCTGCTCGGTCCTTCTGCGCAACTTTTTTTCTTTCCCCCTTCAAAACGCGGAAGAGATTGTGGACGAACTTCCTATTGAAGGAGACCCTTCCATTTTTTTCTTTTTTCTACCCATTCCCCCTTTACAAATCACTCTCTTACCAAGGTCTTTTTCTCCCTCCCTTCTTTTCTCCAGAATTGACCCTCTTCCTTTCCTCTTCCCACCAGTCCTTCACTTTCGAGGCCTGAAAGCTTGCTCACTTTTCCTACATTGCCCACGGCGAAAATCCCCCCTTGGACTTTTACCTCTTTGCGCGCTTCCCTCCCTTCCTTTTTCCTCCCCCATTTCCGATATCCAGGCCTGCAGCCTCGGCGATGCTCGACCCCCTCCCTGTCGAAACTGCTGACGCTCTTGACCCTTAAGTCCCTTTTCCCTCTGCTTCCGTCTTCCTGGATTTATGTTCCCATCAATCTTTTTTCCTCCCTTTCGTCCGTTTCACTTTTACGGCCCGGTGCAGTGGCTTTCCCTTCCTGCCTGTGTCGGCGCGAACCGATCGACACCCTTCGCCCCGTCCCTTCCAATTCTTACTTCCTTTCACTTTCTGCGAAGGATTTCCCCTTTGAAGATCTCCCGCAGGCTTGTCCTTAGCCCTTGCTTTGTGGTGGCGAAAAGACGCGTTTTTTAGAGACCTCCTATTTCCCTCAGCTCGCCTCGCCCTGGCCCATAGTTGCGTCCCCCCTCTCTCTCTTCCCTCGCCCCCCCTTTTCAATCCAGGATCACGACCCACAATTCTGATGAGTTCGTTCCTTCGGCTCTCGATCTTTTCACGATTTCCCCTTCGGAGCTTCGCTCCCCTTCAGGTCTTTGGGACACCCCTTTTTTCTTTTTTTACCTCCCAAGCCTCCACTCTTATTCCACTATTTTACCCATCATTAGCGCAGGTACCCCCCCCCCGCAATCGATTCGCTTTTTCTCTCTCCTGGTTCCTTTTTTTCACCTGCACATAGGAATTCATCCAGAGGTCCCTCCCACCCCCCATTTCATCTTTTTCCATCCGGTCATACCTTGGAGACTACGAAAAGGCCGTCGCGTCAGGTGGGTGCTTCTCTTTTGCCGCCATTCCTGCTTTTTCAGTTGTCCGAGTCTCCCTAACTTTTCAACCCCCTCTTTCTCAGCAATCAGTCCGGCTATCCGCTGATTCTGTCGACCCGGCGTGGAACGCCCTGCGCCCATTCAATTGTTTTAATCATTTTCTCCTTTCCTCCCCAGGTGTCCTGTCTGATTGTCGACTGGGAGCACCCGCGTGAAGTGATTCCCCTCGGTTGACATTTCGCGTCCCTAAGTGATCGACTCCGGCGGGTCTTTTTCGGTGCGTGTCACGCCCGAGGTACACGGACAAATTTGCACGCTACATGCCTTTTTCGGACCCTTTTCTTTCGATTTTCCAAGCTTTTTATCCCTCCGTTTCCCCCGCAATTTTGCGGCCCATTTGTTGGGAGACGCTCTAGTCGAGAAATATCCGGCCCATCCACTAGAAGGTCTCTCTTGACGTGCTTTGCTCGTCCTCTCAACCCCCTTTTCTCCCCACTGCATCCCCCTTCACTCCCGGTCCTGTGGCAATATTCCTCCGCGTGCGAGGCGATTCCTTCTTTCAGTTGAATCCCCCGCCCCTCACTTTTCATCGTGCACTGAAACTTTTCCATCTTTTCACGCATGAATCGCCCACCTTCAGATGCTGCGAGGCCTTTTTGAATTAAAGACCTTTTCCAGCCTTTTTTTCCTCCGCATTCGATCTACCTAACTTTGACAACGCTTTGCCTCCTGTCTTTTTCTTCCCCTAAGCTCTTTTCCCTATGCAATTTCACCAGCAATTCGGCGGGAAATCCCCCCCCCCCGGCGAGGTGAGAGGATGACCTAAAGCCTCTTCCCCGATGCAATGGCGATTCGCCCCGAGAGATTCACAGCCCGGTCGGAGCTTTTTTTTTGTTACCCCCCCGACCCATGAATCTTACTATTCACCCCCCCTCCCTCGCAGTGGCCCTCCGGGCGGATTGGCGTACAAGTGAGTGGCCAAGTGGACGTTGTTCCCCCCCTCTTTTCCCCATCCTCTCTTCCCCCCCTCGTGTTGTTTTTTCGAGTCTTTTTTCTTTCCAATGATAACATAGTCCACTTTTGTGCCGGCAATTGTCACGCCCTCTTGGCCCGACCCTGACCGCCTTTTATTCCCTTTCCTCCCCCCATGATCCTTTTTCATTTCCCCAAATCTTCCCTTCTCGCCTTTTTACGGCAGAAAATCGCCACTCTGCATAGGGAACGATTAATCCTTTTCCCTCGCCGTGTCGTCTTCCTTCGCCCCCCCTTTCGGGCCTCTTCATGATGGAGACAAAAAAGAAATGGCCCCGGTAGCACCTCGTTTCAACCTATTTCCTCGGTTTTCCTTTTGAGGACTTCGTGTTTATCTTCTTTTTCCATTTTCGCCGACTTCTGCCGGTGATTATGCGATTCACGATGTGCGGCCCCACTCTTTTCTTTCGCCCCCCTGCTGCACCCTTGCTGATCCTTCCTTTTTCAAATGATGGCGATCTTTTCCGACCTTTCTTTATCTCCCCGTTCTTCCTTAATTTGGTTTCTTTCCTCTTTTCAGTCCTCTTCTTTCAATTCATCCCTCTCTTCCCTCGGGAGGATTTTGACGGTGAAAATATTTCTCGGTCGGCGATTCCTTAAACCATCCTTCCAAAATTTTTCTCCTGTCCTCTTGCAGAGTCTGTCCATTCCCACTTGGAGAAAAGTTTCCACTCCAGACATTGTCCCAGACTTTCCTAGCTCTTTCATTTTTTTTGTAGGGGAACCTCCCCCCTCGACGCTCCTCCACGTTCGATAGACCTAAGGATTAAGGATATCGCTCCCCCTCCCAGTACCCATTCATCCTCCTTTTCCCCTTCATTCCCCTCTCCCTGGTTGCGTTTTTCTCGCGGATCATTGATTGTGACCTCCCCTCCCCGCTCCCACATTTACCCCTCTTAGACTTTCCTCGGACAGCCTCCAGCGTATTATTGCTTGACTGAGACTGCTTCGGCAATTTTTTTCTTTAGATAACTTCCCCTTTTTTTCTCTCTATTTCTTTCGCCTTTCTTTTTCACTTGACAGCTTCAGCCCTTTTTCTTAAAGAACAACCTCCGAGTCCCTATCTTTGAGTTATAATCGAGATGAAAGGCTGGGCAAGTCTTCCTGTGCCAATCTTTTCTGTATCTTCTTTTTTTAATCCGAGGTACTTTTCTCATCCCAGGACTCGATTCGAATCTGATTGCCGGGGATTGGTTGACCGGCGTCCTCAGTGGGCTGTTTAAAATCTTCCATAAGAGTTTTTACCCCCGCAAGTGGTGTCTCTTCCCCTGATTTCCGCAGCCTCGCCCTAGGGGCGAAAAGTCAAGAATAGTTTTTCCCTTCATAAGTATAGCTCCTTCTAATTTCTATCAGACTGTTTCCTTTTGGATCGTGGAGTTTTTTCTCCCTTTTTTTTTTTTGGCAGCCTCCCTCCAATGATTCTCCTTCTCCCCCCTGGAGTCGGCTGCCGCGCGGCGAGCTTTCTTGGGACATATAAGCAAAACGGGCATCCACCAGCGCACTTTCCTCCGGTCGCAGACTGACCTCTTCTTAAGGTTTTTTCTTTTCTTTCCTCCTGCTTCAGCTTCCCCCTCGTCACCCCCTTGCCGTACAGTGTCGCAGAATCGTATGGGGAGTCAGTGTCTCTGAGTTTCGCGCCCTGAATCATATTCCTTTTGTCCATCCCCCGCGGCCGTCACCCCTTACGTTTTTCCCTTCTTCCTTGTGTTGCGTTCCATGATCCCAGGCTTTCCGAATCCAGCATTCCATCCCAGGAAGGCATGCGGCGAGCGTCAGATTTCGACCTCATTTTGTCCCCTACCCTTGCGGAGTCTCTTCCCTCCTGCGTTGATTTTTTGATCGCACCTTTTTTCCTTTCCCCTCCGAGAACTGTCCCCCCCTCCTTTCCTCCAGTCCCCATTCCCCCCCCTGTGTTGATTTCGCAGTTGGGGTCTTTTCGATCTTTTCTCAAGCTTCCCGGACCATTCAGTGGCTGAGCTTGGTAGGACGATTCCCCCTCCTCTTTTCCTTTTTTTCTTCTTCTTCAAAAACTCTTCGCAAGTCCTCTAACGATCGTTCTAGGAAAAAGACGAATGCGAATTCCTTCTTCCCCTTTTCTTCGCTTCCGCATTTTTTTTTTCAAGTCCCTTCCCCACTGCCCCTCTCCTCCTGCTCCATGAAAGTTCCCTTTTTTTCTCCCCCTTTTGTCTCTTTGCTTCTCCTATCATTCCTCCTCCCCCCAGACCTTTTTCCGGCGTTTTCCCCCTTCCCCTTGGAGCCCCCCCTCCCCCTCCCTTCAGTCTTTCTTCGATGCCGTCGCACAGAGCGCCGATCCTTTCTCGACGGAAGGAAAAAAACCCCCCCGACTCCCCGTATTATCTCTTTTTCCTCTCCCTTGTTGTTTTCCCCCTCTATACGTCTTTCCCGTAGACTTCCCTTTTCCTGGCTTTGCTTGCAAATCATCGTAAAGCTGCGCTGGAAAGAGGGGTCTTTGTCCTTGGGATGGGCGACCTCCCAGTGCAATATGCTTTCTGCAGTTCCATTCCCACTGGTTTAACAAGGCCTCCTTCCGGATGTCTTTTTTTTTTTCCCGTATGTCGTCGAAGCCTCTGGCGTCAGGATTGAAGGAGCTTCCTCTTCTACATCCGTATCTTTTTTCTACGCACGATCGTTTTTCAAAGGTCTTGCCGCCTTTTTTTTCCGGTTTTTTAAAGCGCCTCCCCCCCGACCCCTCCCTTCTGCTTGTGGATCCTTCCCCACTAATAATTTTGCTGTCACCCTAGCGCTCCCTTGCCACAACGTCTATCAACAAGTTGCGTGTGACTGAAATTTCTTCCCCTCCTTCCCCGTCTTCCGTCTTCCCGCTTTTGCCAGACCATCAAACCTTTTCTATAACTCTTTCGCGCCCCTTTTCTGTCCTGCTGACGCTCTCCGCAGGACCATTCATTTTCTTTCCATGCTGATTCCTGACGTCCCCTTTCTCATGACGCCACCAGCCTTTCATCAAAGCGTTTTAAGCTATCCCCGATGTCCCTTTCGTTTTCCGTTTCGTCCATTTTCTCTTTTTTTGACCTCCCGGACTTGCGCCTTCCTTTCTCTCACTGCGGCCCCTTGGCTGTCGTAATCCTCTGAAGAAGGAGTGATTTTTTCCCCATCAAGCCGGCTTTTCCTACCCTTCCGGGCTGCCCCTTCCTTGACCTCCCCGACTTTCTTACCTTCCAGCCAAGCCTCTCCGCGCGGATCCTTTACGAGAAGTTTTTTAAAGTATCCCAGATCACTTCTCTCATCTTCCTCTACCCCCCCCCCGTTTCCCTTTATTCCCCAAATTAGTTCTTCAGCGGATTGATATCAGGGATGCCAAAACGATTCGGTCTCTTTCTTTTGTTGACCTTTTTCGCTAGCTCGACCCTCTTGATTTTTCCAGCTCCCTCATTAACCTATTCCGACAGTCTTCCTTCCCCAATCCCGCCCCCCATCTTTCTCTTTCCTGGGCCTGGGAGCGATCCCATTTTTTTTTTTTCTTTTTTACTATTCCCCTTCTCTCCCCCAAACCTTTCACCCATTGAATTCGACATCCGGTAATATACGCTTGAGACTCGAAAATTGCCTCTTCTCTCCAGTTGGGGCTCTTCCGCCCTTTCTTTTCTGCTGTTCCCCTCCTTCCGATTACTCTTCTTCCCGGCCATATCCCCCCCTTGCCCCCCACGACCCCGCGCTAGAATGAAATCAAGTAGGGATCTAAGCTCTTCTTCCTATCTCGTTTAGCACTCATTGTCGCCGTTTTTTTCTGGTCATTTGATTCCGCGAGTAAATAGCCTCCCCCAGGTGGCGCGGATTGTTTTGAATACCGTTTATGCCGCTCATTTTTGCCCTGGCGCTTGATTCCTCTTTTTTCGCTTTTCCTTCTCTTATTTCCTAAAATTTGTTAGTATAAGGGATGTTTGTTCCCGACCGAGTCCCATTTTTCCCCATTTTCAGTCCATTCCTTTTTCCCCCGGCCCACTTCTTCACGCTGGGAATTTCGGCGCTGACAGAGTTATCTTTTCGCGCAACTTTTTTTATCACTTTTTTTTGCCTCGCCCGCGCTCGTCTGCCCGCCCTTAATTCCTAAGGCATCGGCATCAGTTGCGTTCCCCGACGACCCCCGCTTTCTTCCACATTGCCCTTTTCAGCCCCCCTTTGACGGACCGAACGCGTGAATATTTCAAATACCGAAGGGCGCTGGCCCCTAGCGCCTCAGTTGAATCCCCCTTTACGATCAGCATTCTCACCGGTTCCTTTTATTCCCATACCTTCCCTTCGACGCCCCTCTTTTCTCAGCAGAATCGCGACCTTCAGATTCTTCGCATGTTTGAATGCACCTTCCCTCGGTCCGCCCTTTTTTCTTCCCAGTTCTTCTCTCCCCCCCTTGAAACTTTTGTACCGACGGCCCTTCTTTTGGACTCTACTTTTTTTTTTATGAAAACCTGTGAAAAGTCCCTTCTTTCCTCCCACACCGGCGGAGTTTCCCTATTCTTAAGAAGCTATTTTCCCCCAAATGGCGATGGTTTGCTCCCTCTGATTACTCATTTTCTTCCTCGTTTTTTTTTTCCCGAATTTGATTTCTAATCCCCCCCCCCCATCGCGAGGTTCCCAGCCGGCGAGTCTGTCCCATGTGAAAAAGTGCTCTATTCTCTTCGCCATTCTCTCCTAATACCCGTTTTTTTTTTCAGATATGAATGGATGCGCGGGAGATCCCCTCTACACCTTTTTTTTTGCCCTTTTCCCGCCTCGCTTTGGCGCCCTCCTCCCTTTCTTTGACTTTCCTATGATCTCTTTGGAACTCCCCCAAAACGAGTCCGAGTGCCCTTTTTTTTTACTTCACGCAGTGTCCCTTTTGGAATCTTTTCCTCTCCTAGACCCCCTCGCAGTTTGTTCTTTCCCGCCGCCGGTTCATGGCAAGCGACCCTTCCGTGCCTCTTCATTTTTTCTTCCCACCCTCTGCATTTTTTCAAAGTCTCTTCTTTCGACTTTCTTTTGAGCTTGAACGGAGGGAAACGAGTTTTGAATTAAAACATGCTTTCCCTTCATCTGAATTCGACCTCTTCTTATCCACTAGTCTGCAACCGTTCGAACTTTTACCCCTTTTCCCAGTTCCAATTCCTCCCCCCTTTGCTGATCGTCGTTGGATTCAATGGCGCTCGCTCAGAGACGGATTGATATTGTCACCCCCCCTCAGGCATTTTCCTACATCTTACCCTTTTGCATCGAGTTTTTTTTCCCCAGCGCTTCCCCCGATTCCAAGCAAACTATAAGATGCCTTCGCGATTTCTGTTTTAATTTTTCGCTCTGTATTGATCACCACCCCCTGGCCAAAAATTTGGAGCTGATAAATCTGCTCGCAATTCCCCTCTGTTATTTCCTCCACCTGCCATGTCGATTCTCCTCTTAGTGTTCCCCCTAGGTGCTTTTTCAAAACTATCCTGAGCCTATCCTCCCAAATGATCTCGACAAGATAAGGATTAAAGGATCCTTTCCATAGCCCCTCCCTCCGTTGCCACTCGCGTTCCACTTTCCTTTCCTTTTCCATTTTTCCCTTGTTTGGAGTTTTCGCGGATCAAATTTGTGAAACCGAAGCTCCCAGCGCCAACCCGGGAATTATGTCTAACTTTTTACCATTTTTGGAAGATCTTTTCGTATTAGCTCCTTCTTCCTGCGAAAGTCCCCTCGGAAAAGTGCGATGGCATTTTTCTACTCCTTCGCCTTCGTTTTTCCCTCAGATTCCCTCGTTTGAATTTTACCCCAATGCCTCTACTCCTCGTCTCAAACTAGCTTCCCCGGATGGCCTATGTGTGACAATTTGTTTTGTATAGTAGAGTAGGTTTCCCCTTCCGTATTTATCTGTTTTTAGTCTTTCACCTCCCCAGAATTCCGAAAGCTTTCGGGATGGTGCCTCCTTTTTTATGTTTTTAACATCTTTCCAGTTGCTCTTTTTCCCCCTCCAGACTTTTTACCATTATCCGACCGGTAATAGAATCCAGCGAAGATCGGCCCCCCCACCGCTCGTTTTCAAATCTTCATCCTTCTCTTTCCTTGTTTCCTTTTTTTCAGAATTTTCTTGTTAACCCTTTCCGGGGCTCGGCATCATCTCTATTTTGATATGATTATTCCTGAGCCACGGAGTCTTTCCTCCGCGCGGGCCGCGTTTTTTTCTGGCTCTCCAAACTTTCTGTCCAAACCACCTTCATGAGGCTTTCTCAAGCCTGCTTTAATCGAACATATTTCCGGATTTTGGGTCAGCCCGCATTCTTCATTAGACTTCGTCCTTCTAAGAATCTCTTTCCCTTTTTTTTCCTCATTTTAACTTTTCTCGAGTTTCGCCATCACTCGGCCTACGTTGTCAAGCCAAGGAATCCTTTCCCACGGTTCCCCTGAAGTTGTTAAACGCTTTTGATTTTTGTTGGCTCATGATCCCCTTTTTTTTTCTTCCTACATTGGCTATTTTTCTTCCTGAGAGCGTTCAGACTTTCTTACCGCATGTACGAGCCTTAGGCGCTGCCGAATGGCGTTGATGCTACCCCTTTTTTTTTCTTTCTGCTACTGAAGCGACCTTCTTCCTGAATCATTTCACCCAATTTTTGGCATTTTTCTCCTTTTGGCTCACCGATTCCAGCTTCCCACTTTCTTTTGAGCCGCGAATGGTGTACGAGGAAAAAAACGATGGTCAAATTCTTTGAAGATCTTTTTAAACATTTTTTTTTTCTTCAATCATGACATTGTGTCAAAACGTCGTGCTTCTCACTGTTCCCCCTCTCCAGAACCCCAGATTTTCTCCCCCCAACTCGCTTCCAGAGTTCCCCAAAACTTACAAATTTGAGACTCCGAGCTGCATTCTTCCAAGGAGCGCTTTTTATAACAAAATTCTCTTTCAGGATTTCGCGCCCGTTTCATCCCGTTGAGAGGTTCGAGAAAGGACAGTGAGAAAGTATTAAAGAGCCCCTATGATTCCTTCAGCACAGCACCTTCCCCTTCGAAGTCATTCCCCCTATTTCTTTCTCTCGCTTTCTCCCTCCCCCTCAAGTTTTTAGATTATCCTTGCGTATTTCCTTCCCTTAGAGACATGATCGGATGCTTGCGAAGGACGTTCTTTTTTTTTTTTTTTTTTTTTTTTTTTTTTTTTTTCCTTCTTTTTTCCGAGGGGATCAGGCGCCCACGCCGTCCCCGGCAATATGAAGGATTTGCGCGAAATAGAAGCCTTTCCGACCGCAAATTTTTATAAATCCCGTTCTTCATTTGATTCGCCGCGCATTCGTGCGCCAACTCTGTGGCGTTTCTCTCTCGAGAGGAATTCTTCTAACCTCCGTCTCTTTCTCAACTCAAGATCGTGTACACATTGATGAGCAGAATGAATAACTCCCTTTTATAAAGATTGCTTCTCCCGCTCGGCTGCCCACCATTCTCCCTGACCTTTTCCCTGCTGGAAGCTCACCCGTTATCTCTACATTAACGGCGAAATTTTTTTTTTCCCCGTTGCGTGGTTACCTTTCTGCCTCTCCTTCCCCCACTCCGTCTCCCGCTGTTGGCTCCCTCAAAATTTGTGCCCTTTTCAGGCTTCCCCTCCCTCCCTTTTCTTCTCGACAACCCCTTTCTTTGCTTACGCTTCCGCCCTGCACCCATTCCGCATTTTCTTTATTCCGGAAGCAATGGGACAAGCCACCCTTCCCCTTGGGACCTCCCCTTTACGATAGACCGCGTCCATTGCTTCTTTTACGCCCCTGCTTCGTCTCACGGATTTTTTTTTCTCTTGAGTTCCGTCCCAAACGGGCGCCCCGGTCCAGATTCTTGCAACTGCCGGACGGAGTAGTCATGGCATATGAATTTTTTTTCTCCCATTTCCCAGCCGCAGAGGTTCGCATTCCTTAGTTTTCTTTTGCGGTTTTCCTTCCAGTGAAGCTGATACGGCCAAGAGTGAAACAGCTGCCGTGCTGCAGCCGTTAAGCTCTTTTCTAAGGATAATTCTGCTCTCCCTATTCATATCAAGAGCCACGCACGTTGCTCCCCTGGACCCCAAACTGATGCTCCTCTTGCCCCATTCGGATCCGATGAAGATTTGTAAACACTTTATGTAGAATATTACTCTTCTATGAACCTTCTTCGGCCTCTTCCCCTCGACCGACAATCCCCCTTTCTTTCCCCTTACAGTCCCTCCCATCCACTCCATCGTCGATTCGCGAGGGCATGGTAGACAGAAACCCTCCTTCTAGAAGTTGGAAGGAAACCTCCCAATTCCTCCAACAAATGGTCACACTTCCCTTTCCTCCCCCCCTTGGTCTTTCCTTTGGGATCCTTGCGTCGAAGTATGGGGTCGCTTTTCTCCTGCCAGTAGGCCTCTATGTTACTTTCCCGCTGCCGTCCAGCTCGAAGGCCATCGCAACCCCTTGCCGAAGAGATTTTTCAGGCAAATCACCTTCTTCCACCGTTTATGGATTCTTCTCTCTTTGTGGTCCCTTCTGCGGCTCTTTCCCGTTTGTGCGCTTTCGGTCTCAAATCATTGGATTCGAGACCCTCCTACCCCTTTTTTTTGATCGAATCCTTTTTTGGCAGCTCGATATGATCCACTTTTGAGCTTTTTTGGCTATGGCGAGTCCGTTCTCTTCCCTTTCTGCTCTTAAACTTGGAGGATTTTTCTTTGTGTGCCCGCCGGCCCCCCACCTTCCCCCCCCCCGATCCATGACCGGCGATCGAAAATTTTTGGCTGAATACGGGATAACATCGGGAATTTTACTTTCACTTTAATTGTCGTTCCCCTTTTTGAGTTTTTATTTTTTTTCTTTTCAGAGCCCGTTACATCCTGCCTCCTAAGTCCATAGGCATGTCCGTGCTTTTTTTTTTTTTTTTTTTTTTGCTCTCCTTTAGCGCTGATGAACCCCATTGCTGACCTCCGCAAATTGAATTCTCAACGTCCCCCCCCTTGGCTTTTTCCCAATACCTTTTTTGTTGTGTTTTTGACAAGAGGATCCTCATAAGTTGAATCCACAGATCTCCTCCCGTGTGCAGTTTGCTTGTCGGTCTTTCTTCCCCCTTTTTTTACGCTCTTTCGCAGCCATCTTTTCAGCAGAATCGAGACTCATCTTTTAGAGGTCATGTTGAATTCCGCTCGTTTTCCACCTTCTCTCCCCTTGCCCGACTTCCTCCGCTTTCGCCTTTCCCTTCCCATGTCGTTTGGTCGCCATAATGAAAGAGCACGTGAATTTGGCGATGCCTGAACTCCCCCCCCTTTTTGAAATCCCCCCTTGATTTTTTGCGAGGATGCGAATCCCGCTATATTCCCGCAAATGGAGTCTTTTTCCCGAGATAGATCACGCACTGATCCTTCCTCTTTTTGTTGTTACCAACGTCCCCGAGACCTTTCGGCCTCCTTGCATCTCTCTGAAGGTCCCTCCCCAAGACTTGGCGAGGGCTGAACCTGGACGGCCACACCTTGGAGATTTTTTTTGGAGTCTCCTCTTTTCCTACCC
>Ga0179593_1540908_pt1 | contig 11748 bp, 10 predicted proteins | sample CZODoug2_1_08_16_FD_185931 | JGI IMG/M metagenome (GOLD analysis project Ga0179593, IMG submission 185931) | Vadose zone soil fungal communities from Angelo Coast Range Reserve, California, USA - CZODoug2_1_08_16fungal (PacBio error correction) | ecosystem: Environmental > Terrestrial > Soil >... | reverse complement strand
TTCGCATTCGACACACGCGGCATCTCCGGCCCCCGAAGAGGGAGTACATGGGTGATGTGTGTTTTTTTCCCTTGCAGGCACCTTGACGAAACGATACCTCCCCACCTGCGTCGACCGTCTTCGAGACCCTCTTCTCTCCCCCCGCCGTGATGACCCGGAGGCATTTCCCCCCCTTTGCTGACGCTGTCAGCATGGTCTTCTTTCCCTTCCCGCTTGTCAGGGGATCGAGAATGCCGGAGGGGTATCATCTGCCCCCCCCTTGGCGTCGGAATCATGGGCATGGTGAGGTTTTTCTCCTGCTTTGCTTTATCTTCTGGTTTTCACTCTTTGAATTTGACGCCTAGGCGCTTCGCTCCTGCGGCGAAGTTTCGCGAGTGGCCAACGGCGCCCTCTCGACTTTTTTTCCCTCCATACAGATCAGCCATTATGAGACAAGCAGACGTCCCTTCCGCGAGGTTTACCCTCGAGAGGTTAAAATCCTCCCTTTTTTTCTCGAAAAGCCCGGGAGGTCTCAGCGTTGAACAGCCTCCTGAGCGCTGTGGCTTTCGAAATTCAAATTCTCCCCCCCTTTCCGTGTCAATGCCGGTCGAACCGTGTTTCGAGCTCTTCCGCCCCCGCATCCAGACCCTCGTGGACGGGGCATTCTCTTTCCCATCCTCCGTTGTTGTTTTTTTTTCTAGTGAAGAGCAACTTCTTGATGAGGGGACGTCTTTTCTTCACTTACCGAAAAAAAGGTGACTACCGGCCTTCCTCGAAAGAACCCCTCTTGCGCCCCTTGTCGCTTAGAAATAAAGTTCATGGGAGGACCCCTTAGATGGACCACGCTCGATCGCTCCCCCCCTTCATCTGATTGACCTAGCTGTCCTATGCTGATCTCCTGACAACTTATTACAGCGTCCTCCTTTTTTTTTTCTGTCCGCCGTTTGGCGCGACGGAGCGCCCCTCGCGAACCCTAGGGAAGAAGTCTCGCCGGCATCAAAAAAAGATTTTTTCCCTTTCCTCTTTCCCGCAAAGCCGAAAGTCGTTTTTGAGCATCACCATTGCCCACCAGTGTTACAATATCCTCCCCTCTCGAGGAAACCATACTTTTTTTTTCCCTTCCCCTCCCTTTTGGTACAAGATGCGTGAGGGTCTCGAGAAAAGCTGACATCTTCCTCCCCCCCCGAAATGACGACGGGTCTCCCCTTCCCCCCCCCCCCCTTGTCAGGCCTACTAGCTTTTCCTCTTTTGTCGCTCGCCTGAAGGGGAGGAGCTTTTCCGGTGCTGAAACACGTGGCCCTCCCCCCGAGTTTGTGTTTTTGTCAAAAAATACGAGACCCCTTACGCCACTCTTCGGAATTCGAGTCCTTTTTTTTCTTTCCCCCTTTTTGTTCCGCCGCGACCCAAAGAGGAACTCTTTGGTCCTTGGTAGCGGGAGAGTGGCCTTAACACCTTTAAACTTCTTCTCCGTCCTCGCCCCGCATCGAGGAATATTACGATCTGCTGAGCGTGGCAATCCCTCCCCCTTTTTCTTTTTTTTTTGTTTGTTCAAAGGGGTTTAGCCCCCCCCTTCTCTTTTATTTCTTCGTGGTGAGGCTTGCGCAGTTCTCCTTTTTTTAACCCGATCGCATCGCGTTTCCGCTGATAGAAGAGCATTCACTTTTCCCGCAATATAACGCCCCCGCCCCCCGGCTGCTTCTTCTCGGAGAGCTAGGACCTCTGCCGTCGTCCTTCTTTTCAGAAAATAACGTTCTTAGGAGAAGGATTTTTTCTGGTTCGGTGAGTCTTGAAGAGGGTATATTAATGAGATCCCTCTCTTCTTTTCCACCCCTATTGATGTGGATGTTCACCTCCTCTGCGGCGATATCTTTTTCCCCCTTCTGGTCACAATTGAGCTGCTGTTGACGTGTTATTCGGCCCGGAGCTCGCCTCCCTACCCGGCATCCCTGCCCGCTCATTCTTCACTGCTCGACGAGATCCCACCGCATCTACAACCCTCCTTTCTTTCCCAAATCACCAATCTCGGGGTGATTTTTTTCCCCTTTTCCCCCTGGCGACCGTCCCATACATGAAGGAGTTTGGCTCCGACCCGCATGCCTTTCCTTCCTCCTTTCTGCCACGACAATTTCACCGAGATGCCCCCGTCGATCGTGAGGAATAACCCCTCTCTCCTCGTGGCGCTGGGCATCTCGTCTGCCCTTCCTCTTCCGCAGCGATCTCCTTCGTCCCGACCTTCCCTCTCTCGTCTCTGGAAAATCCTCCACGCGTTTGTAGGTGACCGGGATTTTTTTTTTATCCATGAAAGGGCGGTCCGGAATTCAGGAGTTCCGAATCCGATTTATGGAGAACGCCGCATGTCCCCTTGCCATTCAGGTGGCTATTTCTCAACTAACTGGTGCAAAGAGCCCTTCCTTTTTTCCCTGCTCTTTTTTTTCCACAGTAAAGCCTCCTTCGTGTACCTTGCGGCCGACTGCTTTCTCGGAAGTTGGCACCTCTTTTTTTTCAACGCTGGGTCGGTTTTCCTTAAAAACGCCTTAGCCCCCCCCCTCCCCTGCTTGGTTCGTCAAGGCTCGCGTGAAAAAAAACAGTTATTGGAGAGTAGACCTTAGGCGGTGTGACAACTTTTCCCCTTCCTTTTTCCCAATGGGCGACGTGTGGCCGCTTAGCTGCGCCCCTCCGTACGCTTTCCATATACACGCAGCAGTCTTTCCTTTATGGCATTTCCGTCCCCCATCTCTGGCTCGGCTGCGATCCTCTCTTCCCTCAGCGTGGTACCAATCAGTAAGACAGTTTTTGTAGGGGTGAAACCTCTCCTTTTCTTCCCCCCGCTGAGGTGCGTAAGTGGTGACGTTATCTTATTTTTCCTCCTACATCCCCTTGATAACATTTCCCTCTCCGCCCACTACTCGATTTTAAAAATCTACCCCCTCCCCCATTTTCCTTTCCCTTTCTTACGGATTGGTAAAACCGCTGCTTGGGCGTCCGTTATGAGATCGCCTCCCTTTCCCCCCAAACCGAGAATGCTGCGGGATATTTTTTGGCATACCGCGTGATGCCGAGATTCTTCCCCTCGTCGCATTGGGACAAAAACCAGTCCTTCTTTCCCCTTGTCCCTACTGGGATCCTTTTCCTTCTCCCCCCCATTTCCCCAATCTGTTTTTTCTTATCGAGACTTGACGACCAATCCGGTGGTATGGGCTAAGAGCGGTTTCCAGCGTTGCCGAAATTTTTTCCCCCCCCCCCCTGTGCCAAATTCAGTGGGTCCCCCTCGGAAGATTTAAATTAAAAGAGTCTCACTCCCCTTTCGACTTTGGACTTCCCCTCTCCTTTGTCAAGGGCTCTTTAACACCCTGGCTGCGCCTCTTTCCCCCAGCCACACTGACTTCCCGAACCATTTCTCTCCCTTCAGTCGGATGCGGAATACCTATCCGTCACGCCGCAATTTCCCTTTTGCGGAATAAGGTTTCCCAGCGGCGTGGAGGAGTTCCCCTATCCCCCCTTTCGATAGTCATTCTGCCGAAGGCTTTTGGGCGCCGCAGCCACGGGCTCGCGGGTTCTTTTTCCCTCGCGATCGACTGGTTTTCCTTGGCGCGCATATCGGTGAAATTTTTTTCTTTCTTTCTTTTTTTTTTTTTTTTTTCTTTCTTTTTTTTTTTTTTTTTTTTTTTTTTTTTTTTTGGTTTTTTTTTTTTTTTTTTTTTTTTTTTTTTTTTTTTTTCTTTTTTTTTTTTTTTTTTTTCTTTTTTTTTTTTTTTTTTTTTTTTTTTTTTTTTTTTGTTTTTTTTTTTTTTTTTTTTTTTTTATTTTTTTTTTTTTTTTTTTTTTTTTTTTTTTTTTTTTTTTTTTTTTTTTTTTTTTTTTTTTTTTCCTTTCTTTTTTTTTTTTCTTTTTTTTCTTTTTTTTTTTTTTTTTTTTTTTTTTTTTTTTTTTTCTTTGTTTTTTTTTTTTTTTTTTTTTTTTTTTTTTTTTTTTTTTTTTTTCTTTTCTCCCTTTTTTTTTTTTTTTTTTTTTTTTTTTTTTTTTTTTTTTTTCTTCGGTTCTCTCCCTGATGAAGGAATGCGGTTCCTTATTTGGTCGAAAGGGTTTTTCCCCATTTTTCCCTTCCTTCACCCGTCCCGCATCAACCAAGATGGTGATTCTTTTCCTTGATGTGCAGGATCGCGAGAGCCCCCTCGGTGGGTTCATTTTCGAACGTGAAATATGGGATGCTTGCGGGATCCCATGCTCCCAGAGGATCTCTCCCGGAGCCCAGCATAAATTTGCATTAATGCTGATCAGTCGAGAAGACATCCTTTTGATGGTATGAAGTTTCCCTTTTCCTCCTATGAGAGAAGTTTCCGCGCAACAGATATTCCTTCTTCCCCGTCAAACTAAATTGAAATCCCGCCGGACCCCCCCCCATCAGAAAGGACTTTCCCTGCCGAGATAGAATCCCCTCCTCCCTCTCGAAGGGGGTTAATACTGCTCCCGAATGGCGGTAGATGAGTTTCCCCAGCGATTAGATAGAAGGAATCCTCCACGGGTTAGGCTTTTCTCTTCTAAAGATCCAAAAGCCCCCCCGGCCGCATCCCAAAACCTCCCCCCCCCCCTCTCCGAAGGGCGCCCCCCTGCCTGGGACCTTTCCCTTTGCAATTTTCGGATGGAAACGTCCTCGATGGGGGCGCATGACTCCCTCTTCCCCCTTTTCGTTTCCTTTTTCACCGCCTACCACCGCCATCCCCCCCCGCTTTGGTCGCTTCTTCCGGCATCATACGTTCCCCCTTTCGTCGCCCCATCGCCGGAGGTTTTATGTGTTTTTTTTTTGTTGCAGCACCGGGACCCCCCTTCTTCCCCTTCTCTCGACCGTCTTAGAGATAGCGTATTTCTGACCAGGTGCAGCGGACCGCCGTGATTCCAGGCTTCCTAGGGGATGACGCTGTCATCATTTGCAGCTTGTCAAGGTGCTCTTCTTTTCCCCTCCCCTTCTCTTAAACTGCCCCAACAGTTCGATTTTGACACAGTGCCTCGGAATTTCTTTTTTCCTTTTCTGATCGGCTCGGTTTTCTTTCCCTTTGAAGGACGCCTTTAGTTTTTTTTTTTGAGACCTTCCCTCTTACCGGGTAGGCGACTCTTCGAGGCAGCAGTCGCTCCCTTAATAAGTTGTCCGGGTCTATCCTCCTCTCCGCGAGGTCATCAGCTTCCGCAGGTCCTTCTCTTCCCACCCATCGAATTGCGCGGATCCGACAAGCCCTTTCCTCTGAACAGCCGCAATCTTCGGCGAAACGGGCTTTTCCCCCCTCCCCCCCCCCCTTCATTCGCGTCAAGCCGAGACGGGTAGTAAGTTTTTCCGCACGTCCCGCACCCCAGAACATCGTGTTTCCTATCTCTATCTTCCCACCGCCGTGTTGTTGTGTCTATTCCCCGCTGTTCGGGATGCTGCGTTTCCTTCCGCTGCTCGGCCACCTCACTTCACACTCTTGACCGGCCTTCCTGGGCTCCTTTCGTTCGCGCTAACTTCTTTTTTTTGTTGCTCCCTTTAGCTACCGGGCTGTCGGATCACCAGCTCCCCTCTGGTAACCGCTCGCTTCTCCCTCCGGAAGTGTTGACCCCTTCTTTTTCTCTTTTCTTTCTTCTTCTTGATAGACCCGGGACCTTTTCCAGCGCGATCTCTTCGCGACGGCGGCCCCCTGACCCGGGGACCTCTTTCCTCCCCTTCTGCCTGAGGCGCTGCGTCCTTCAAAAGAGGAAACCGCTCAAGTTCAGAGCCTTACGGAGAAACCCCCCCTGCCAGGCCGCAAACGGTGTCAAAATTTTTCCTGTTGGTGCAGTTTATCTCTTTCTTTTTTCCTCCTTCGATAGAACCTGTAAAGCTGAGTGGGGGTCGGTCCTCGTCAGCCTCGCGTTTCCCTTTCCCTCGGGTTCCCCCTTCGGTCCGCCTTGCACCTCAGTCTCTTACGCGATCTCGAATCCTTCCCCCCTTTCGTCCATTGCCCCCCCTTTTTCCCCCCCACACCACCACATCAAAAATCCGGCGCTGTGCCGTAAGCCCTCTTCCCTTCTAGGAGGGGTCGAATCTCATGGCGGTGGGTAGCTCCCTCTTTTTCCCCCTTCCTGACCAACTTTACAATTTTTGTGAGTCATGAGCCCTCATTTCCTTGTGAGCGTTGGCCATCCCTCCCCCAATTTCACCGATGACCCTTCTTTTCCCTTCACGGTGCTGTCTCCCTTGGTTCTCGACAAGAGTTTTTTCTTTCTTCGGCGGTGGTATTTTGACGCGTTCTCCTCCCTTTCCCTAAAGCCTAGAAGCTGCCCTCCCTGATCGAAGAGATTTTTTTTCTTCCTTCCTCGCCCAGCGCAGCAGGAGGAGGATTTCTTCTCGGCTGATCTCGGCAGTAGGACCCCTCGTGCTTTCTGTCGAAAGGCTTGGCCGGCGTTCAGGATTTAGTGGAGGGTGTCTCTGTATCTCGGTATATTAATGCTTCCCCCTTTTCCACCCCTGATGGATGTTAAAATGAATACCCGAGGAATTGAGGAAAGAGAGAGCTTCCCCTCCTTTCAAGATCCCTCTCGCCTTCATCTCCTCCGCTCTCTTTTCACTCCTCCTCCCCCCCATCCAGGAAAAAATTCTTTTGACAGGCAGTTCTTACATGATCCGCTCGACTCCGGCCCTACCCAGCGCCAGATATCTTTTTTCCCCGCGCGGAGCCAGGATTTACCTGCTCGACGCGATCGGTCCCCCGCAGCGACAGATTGGTACAAAATCACTTCGGGCCGGAGGTTCAAGAGGCCCTTTTCCCTCCCTCCCCCCCATACATGGAGCGGGCTTACGTCTGCAGGCCTTCACTTGCCACGAACAATTTCACCTCTACCACAGTCGATCTTTCTCTTCCCCCCCTCCCCCCCCGCGAGCCGTTGCCCGATGCATCTCTTTTCAGCGATCTCATTCGGCCCTCCCCGAGGAGATCTGGAAAGACTCCTTTTCCCCTTTTATTCCCTTTCGGCCGCCAAGCCGCCCTTTTTATCCCATGATCCTATAGGGAGTTCTCGAGAAACGCCTAATGTTAATTTCCTTCCCCCCCCAGGGTGGAGCAGTCAGTAATCGCTCCTCCCCCCCTTGCAACACAGCGGCCTCGAGGCTCCCGAAAGTGCCTCCCTTTTCCCCTTCCGCTTTGAACCCATTTGGACGTGGCACATCTATGTCCCCCTGCAACGCTGAGGTCGGCTGTGATCCCTGCGTCACAGAATCTTAGCCAATACCACCTTTTTGTCGTCAAGATAGCGGCGCTCTTCCCCGGGAATGATTTCCCTCCTTTTCGCCTCCAGTAGGGAAGGAAGTGCTGGACCAAATTTCGCTCTCGCGTTTGGACGCTTAGCGATCGCATCACGCGGGAATGCTCTCCCCCCTTTCTTTTCTTTTCCCCTCCCTCCCCGCTAGCAGTATCGGTTATTGGCAATGACTGATCCTCACAAGCGCAGCGGTTGTACCCCCCCCCTTCTCCTCCTTCTACTTTTTTTCGAGGGTGAAAATAGAGTAGGGTGGCGTCCCTGAGTGCCCCCCCTCTTTTTCTCATCCTTCCTTGCTAACAGTCACCACTTACGGCCCCCCTTCCCTCCCTCCCCCTCTACCAACCACCTGATAAAATCAATCTTTTAATTTGCTTACGCGATGGTACAACCGCTGCGCTTTTTGTTATGAGCTTTTTCCTTGCCGGGCATTGCCAATACCCTCTCTTTTTTTGACCTGCCACTATCGCATACAGGAATTCCCCGGCGTTATGCGCGCAGCTAAGCGTCCCCCCCCCCAGCAGAACGAGGACCCTTTTCCTACTTTTTTTCACCGTCTAAACTCCCCCAGGAATGACCGCGAGCCTTGACGACCCACTCCTTTCCCCCTTTTTCGGCGCTATCGGTTACGCTTGGGACTCACGACCCCCCTTTTTTTTTTTTTTTTTTGCGTGGCCCGACTGATGTGCAACTTCCGTCTTTCTGACGTTTAAAAGCTTCTTTCCCTCGTCTCACTGGAGGTCTCACGTTGTGGTAAGGCAGTTCACTTGCAAGGGATCTTTTTGGCGATTAATGATTTCCCCTTCCTTTTCTTCACGTGGGCGCCCCGGTCACATGCGGCTTTCTCCCCCTCCTATCCTCCCTTTCATGGATAAAACCGGTCTTCCTCTTTTTCCCTACCCAACGTTACAAGGCGTCCGTGGAGGTTTCCTAGTAGATCCGCCGGAGATCGATGCGTTTTTTCCTCCGAGATGCATTCCGACCCGGCTCGCGGGTGCTGTTTCCGATCTTTTCGGCGTGCATCTCGGCGCAATTTTTGTGTGGCAGACGATCTGCTAGACGCGCGAGGAACACCCCATGGCCTGCGGGTAGTAGACCGCCCCCTTCGTTTTTTTTTGTCCCTTCTCCTTGACTACGGCACTGTTCAAACCGATGATTGGTGGTTTTTTTCTCTTCTGGTTGTAGATGCTTTTTTTTCCTCCTGGATACGCTCCTTTTCCCCTTTTTTTCCTCCCCTATAGGGCGGCGGTGGGCTCATGCGACCGCCCCTTTGCCGGGACTGCAACCGCAGCATCAATTTGTTCCTGATTCCTTTTTCTCTCTCGCCGCAGATTGCTGTCTGCAGGTGAACACTTTTTGCCGGAAGAGGTTTAAGGAAGAGACCGCGGACCCTCCTTCCCCCGGCACCTCCGCTCAAACCACTCCTTCCTTGAATTTCTGAAATTTCCTATCGCTCTCAGAGCTCTCCCCTTCTTTTCCCTTTTCTCTCTGCGCTGGAGGTAGAGTTGTCAAAAACTGATGCTCTTTACCTCGGAAGAGACTCCTTCCCTTGGCGACCGGATCCCTTCCCCTCCGCAACACAGGAAGCATCCGACGTTGAACCCCCCCCCTTGCAGAGAAAAAACTTTCCATCCCCAAAGTGAATGTTCCCCCCATAATGTAATAGTTCCCTTATGGAAAAGATCAGCAGCTAGAAGGCCTCCTCTCCCTTTCCCATGACTAAGAGCAACTTTTCCGAATGTTCCACTTCCACCGACATCAGGTCCTTCCTTTTTCTTCCCCCCCTCCGGGCATCCTCCGTTAATTTTAATTAAGGGAGCGGGCCCCCCCTTGAGCGAAACGTTTTTCAAACGCGCCTCAATTCACCTTCCCTCCTTCTTTTTCTCGATTCTGCCCCTGGGGCAGCGGACCCCGAAGTGATGTCCGGACTAGTGGGAGCGTCACCGCGTCTTTTTTCTGGAGTCGATACCCCTTCTATCGAGAATTCGCACGGAGGGGTCTTTTCCCCTTCCCCCCACCTTCTATTTCGTCGGAATATTGGACATTTAATGGGAATGGTGATTCTTTGACCTGGACTTTTTTGAAGGACGCAGCGCCTCGGCTCCTTCTCCCCCCTTCTCCCGTTTTCGGCGAAGTTCGAGATTCCGCGTCGATCAAACGGAGTCTCATAAGTGTGCCGGGTCTCCTCTCAAAGCAGCTTTCAATTTAAGCGTCCCTAGGTTACCTCCCCCCCGCCTGGTGATCCGACAGCCCGGGATTTTCTAAGCGCCACCTGACTTTTTTTGAGCGGGCGAAAGGTTTGAAATTAACGTCCCAAGGCAGAGAACGCTGTGGCAGAGATTCTTCCCTCTCCCCCCCCCAGAATTCGAACCTTGGCACTTCTATCTCTTGTAATCCCCCCCCCTTTCTGCTCTAGTTGCACCGGCCACTCCTTGCTGCGTTCTCTCTCCACCTCCCGACCCCCCGTCTCGGCATCCTGGCTCCTTTGAATTTAGAATCTCACTCTTGCGGCGTTCCTTCTTTGTCTCCAGGGTTGTCTTAATCCCATGCCAATTCTGGTAACCGCTAGCTAGCCTAAGCTGGATTGACCCCCCCTTTCCCCTTTCTCTTTCTGATTAGACCCGGACACATTCCCGCGCAAGTCTCCTTTGGAGAGAGGCGGCCCCTTTTCTTACCCGGTAAGAGGCCTCTTTCCTTCCCTCGGCGCTGCGGCCCCTTCAAAAGATTTTCCCTTCAAAGCAGCATTCCTTTCCATGCCCATGACGCAAACTTTCTTCTCCCCCTTCACTGTGGTGCAGTTTATCGCTTTTACCCAGGGCGAAATTCTCTTCCCTTTTTCGTGCGGGGGTCTCCTGGACCCAGACCATGCTGACAGCGTTTCATCCCTCTGTCCCCCTCACTGCCGCAGAAGGTCATCCCTCGTCCTTTTGCACACCTTGCAGGGCTCACTCCCTCCTTGAAGGGGAGGAGCGTTCTGCAACACTTTTCCCACAACAAACACCCCCCGGCGATGGGCCCTCTTCGAATTCGAGCAGTTCCTTGGGTAGAATTTCCCTCCCGGCCCTTCCTGTTGACAGATGGCTGGTCGCGGCGAGAGTTTCCCCCCCTTTACCCGTGGCTCGGATTCCTTCTCTCTTCCTTCGAATCTGCTGTAGTGGCATCTCCTGACCAGTAACGTCATGTTCCCCCTGGTGTTTCTTTTTCTCCCGGGGTTTCGACAAGGATTTCCTCGTGAGCGGCCCTGCTTTGTGCGCGTTATCCTCCGATCGCCTCTCCCTCTTCTTTCCTACTCCTCTTATCTAAGAGCATCAGTTCAAACTTTTCTACTCAGCGCAGAGGCTCTGGAGAGCTAGGAGATTCAGTACCTTTCCCAGCAATTAAAGTGCTGATGCTTTCAAGGCCTTGGCGTGCTTTCCTGGGTGAGGTTTGGCCGCGGGCTATTTACTTCTCTCCCCTTCCCTCGTTATGCCTTGCATACCAGCGTCAATCTCTTTTTTTTCTCTGGCGGGAATCAGCCTCCGTTCCTTTTTCAGTGGCATTCTTCCCTTTTTTGCCTGGAAGCCCGTCACCTCACGCACCCGCCGAATTGCCACGCGCTTCGTAAACTGCCTCGACGCAGATCCTTCCCCTCCTCCCATCCTCCGCGATGTTTACTACCAATCTAGGGGTGATGCGGGTCTTTGTCCTTTTCCCCGCAATAAATGCCTTCTTTCCCCCCTGCCTTCTCTCTCGTCTTCGCAGAGATCTCCTCCCCCAAAATTTCACCGAGATTCCCTCCCCCAGTAGATGTAGAGGAATCCCCCGAGCAGTTTTTTTCTTGCATTCGTCTGAGTTAACGCCGAATCATTTACCAGAAGATTCTAGAGGAGTCGTCTTTCCCCCCTCCACGCCGAGAACCCTTTGTACCTTTTTTTTTAGCAGGCATAAAGGGTTTTTTTCTTGACTTCCTCCTTTTCCCTCCTGACTGACGATAATTTTGAAGAATTGTTCCCCCTCCTCACAATTAAGTCCTCCCGCGTGCAGACAAAACCTTTCCCCTTCCCCTCCTCCTGTAAATGCTCTTCCCCTCAAGCTCCAGCCCCTGCGGCAGACTTCTTTCCCCCCCCCTCCCCTTTTAACCACGGAATCATCTAAGCTTTTTCGCTTCCTTGTGATCCAGCGTAACCCTTCCCTCCCTTCTTGCGGGAGCTGTATCTCTTTTTCTTTCCTTCTTCTCTTGAACAAAAAACAGCTCATGCCTGTATTGGTTTTGATCCGCAGTAGGGCAGAACTTTTTTTCCGCTTTCGGATGTTTGTCCCCCTTTTTTTTTTTCTCTTAGGCGAGCCATCCGGGGAACCTTTCTGCGGCCGGTCACAATATCCTTTCCCTCCCGGCCATCTATGGATCTTTTCCCTCTCCCTTCTCTCCCCACTCGCAGCGGGTACCCCCTGTAAGGGACGCAATTAATGTATTTCCCCATCGAGTAGGGGGGCGGCGATGCTTCTTTTACCCTTGTTTCCCTTTTT
>Ga0179593_1376267_pt1 | contig 11748 bp, 8 predicted proteins | sample CZODoug2_1_08_16_FD_185931 | JGI IMG/M metagenome (GOLD analysis project Ga0179593, IMG submission 185931) | Vadose zone soil fungal communities from Angelo Coast Range Reserve, California, USA - CZODoug2_1_08_16fungal (PacBio error correction) | ecosystem: Environmental > Terrestrial > Soil >... | reverse complement strand
CCCCCCCGCCCCCGACGGTCAACCCTTCCCCCGTGGGCCCCCCCCAGATCTTGACCCCCCCCTTTTCCCTCCCCGGGCGCGTAAAAAGAACCCGAACGAACCCTCCCAGTTTTGGGCCCCCACACAAAGAGATCTTGCTTCGCCGCCGCCGGGGAGACCACTCCCCAGCAGGCAACGCAGGGGGGAAAAACCCCAAGAGTTCTTTTTTTCGATCCATCAAGTTGGTTCCACCCTTCAAAGCATTCCGGAGTCTGTGGCCCCCCCCAACCACCTCGAGATTGATTCGCCTGCTTTCCCCCTAGAAACGACTACAGACCCTTTCTGCGGCGCTTCTACGACGCGCTTTTCGTCCAGCAAAACCGTCCATTGCTTCTGACTACTGGTCGGTGACGCCTGATGGTAGTTCCTCACTCGGCATTACTCCACGCGTGTCGCACCGCAGGGTTTTTCCGTACGGGGCACTTTCCCCCCGGCTCCCGGAGTTTCGGCCCCCTGTTTTCGCCCCCCCCGACACCGTCTTAGTGATCGCAATGGACGGGTTCGTTTCCTCCGCAGTTCTCCGATCTTCCCCTCCGTCTTTATCCCTCCCACACCAACGGTTGTTCTTTTTTTGTGCGCTCGACGGCAAGATTCCGCCCTTTTTTTTTTGCCTGATCCGTTCCCGAAGATGTTTTTCCATCTTGCGTCAGGTGGAAATTTTTAATCACCGATTTTGACCAGAGCGTGGTCAGCCGTCCGAATTATTTCCCTGAATATTTCGCCAGAGAGGACCTAGCCCAATGAGAGCCACGGTGAAGTGTTCGTCGGGCTCTGTTGTCGCGACCGCGAACATCTGGTCTCTCTCCCGACAGACCAAGAGAGGGACCCATTAGCCGATCGCCGACGAAACAAGAGTGTTTTTATTCGAATTTTGCTTGAGAATGGGTGGGAACAGAAGTCCCCTCGGTTCGGGGACGAGCTTCTTTTGGTTCTGAAGCCTCGCGTCTGGTGTCTGGACGCCCCGCGTCCTCAGGAATTCGAAATTCAACGCCGGAGGTTTCGTGCATCTTTTGAATGCCGGATTTTTCTATGTAATGCCCGGCGGTCCTTGGTTTCCCCTCTTACGTAGTTTTTTCGATGAAACATTCGTGCCCACGTACCCCCCAGTACTTTTAATGAACATCTTGTCCTGCCATGACTCTAGACAGACTCCCGAACTTCCGCTGATGCTCTTATGAGAGGACATTTTTTTACATTTATTTGGGCGCTCCCGATTAGGGTAGCTCTTTCCCTTTTTTTCACCACTATCACCCCAGCTGCAACTCCCTTAGGCCTCCTACACGACCCCTATTTTTAGGTTTCACTAGGTTAGGTCAACTTTTTGACCATACTGGCAAAATGCCTACATTTTCTCGAGTATTCCTCTTGTCTTACCGCTCTCGTCGTAGTTTGTTTCGTTTGTTTCGACCTCGCAACTTTTTATCCTAACGCTCTCAAGCCTCATTATTTTATGTAGACTTCTACTGGGTAGGGGTTTTAACCCCAAGCCTCTCTTGCAGTGGTTTGGCCTTTGGCCACAAGCCACAGGTTCCGCCTGGGTGACGCGAATTTTTGAAAAAAGTTCCGCCACCTCCCGTCGATTTCAGACGCCTTTTCGGTTTCCACCTTTTTCAGCTCCCGGAGCAAAGTCCCACCCCCGACCCGTCCTTGTTCGTCTCCCTTTTTTTTACTCTCGACACCAGTTCCCACCATCTTTTTTTTCGAGTGCTGATCTGTGCCATAACCCCTCCCCTGTTTCCCCGTGAGCTCTCGAAGCTCCAGTCACTATTGTTGCCATGGTTTCTTTCGAACCAGATAAATAGACGAAACCGCCCCCCCTTTTCCGCAATCGCCAATTGTAGTGGAGGGCGGATTTTTTATGCCTGACCAGGAATTGCCCTCTCCCACCGGGGTGTGCGCTACTCCCCTTTCAATCCTCCGTTGCTGCTAGATGAAATTGATTCTGGACAAGATCTATTGAGCTTCCGACCCATAGTCTGAATACAGGAGGAGACTAGTAGAGTCCGGGTGTATCGTCGCTATTCCTCAATTAGCTCCCCCTCCCAAGACCTTAGCTGCTTCCCCGCAGTGAAGGCTTGTATTCACTTCTCCCCATGGAGACCCGTTCCGATTCCTGCCTCCCCTCCCAACTACCACCGCACACATCAACCCCCTTTTTCCTCAGCCTATAGGGCTATAAGATCCCGCCGCTTCCTGACCATACCCCAATATCTTTCGGCAAGCCCCGTGCCAAACGACCCAAACAAGTCTAACCCTCCTTCCCCTGAGATGTTTTAATTTTGACCTAATCCAGATTCTTTGCACTCCTCCTCCGTTGTTGGTCTTTTTCTCCGGTATTATCCAAGATATCTCCGCGGCCCCATTGCGTTGCAGGGGTTTGTCCTTCTTAAGCCAGGACACCCACTTCGAGATGTTCGTTGTACTAGTAATTTTCCGTTTTTTTCTTGTGTCCCGTGATTCTGCCCTAACTCGGATGAGGCGGGAGTTTGTTGGTTTTCTCTGCCTCTCCTCTCCCGCTAACGTCTCGGATTACCTCGTACGTCTTGTAATCAGGGTCTTTTTCTACGAGAGTTTGTTTTCCTTGCATACATTCCCCTTGAGATTACTCCGTATTCCAGTTCTGGAGAACTAGACTCCCGTTTACGCCTTACCCTAGTCAGGGTCTGTCTCCCGAGATGGAAATCCTTAATTTTTTTCCCTTCCCAGTCACTCTCTTGCGGTATTCGCTTCAGCAAGTGTTTAGTACATTTGTCAGGCCTTCACCCTGAACACTCCTTTTTGAGATTGGTATTTATGTTGAGTTTAGAGGGGTTCGACTACCCGGATCCCTAGTATCGGATGCCCTTCCAGCTCAATTGATTGGAACCTCCCTCATGTGAATTAGATCCCCCTTTCGAAAAAGGTGGCGTTTTTTCCTTTCGTAAGTTTTCATTTTCCAGCCCCTTCCAGTTTACTTTTTTTGGAGGGTTTGTTTTTCGCACCGTCACCCTGTGAGAAGCTTTCGGCCTTCCGACGGGGCTCCGAGGTTTTTTTCCTTGCTTCGAAGTGTCCCCAAAGAGAAACGTGTGACGTAGTGTTTGCCGCAACCCTTCACCGAGTTGCATAGTTGGATTGATTTTTTTTACAACAAAAAGTTCTTCTTGTACTTCTTTCCCCGGGCGTGGATCGAGTTCGTTCCCATGTTAGGATGGTAATTACCACGTCCCCAACCCCTCCCTCCGCCTATCTGATCCCCCCGCCCTTCCCCTATATGATCGGAATTTTCCCCCCAGTTGTTCCCAAAAGATGACGCACCGTCTTCAGCTTTTCGAGGGGTATTGCCCCCCCTTCGCTGAGGAAATCCGTGGGGCCGGACAGTGTTTTTCTCCCGATCGCGAAATCGCCCTTTCGCGCAAGCTTAGCTTTCGCCCGATTGCTGCGCGCTCGCGATTTCCTGGCGATGCTTGACAGGCGCGTCGTGGCGATTGGAAGAGGAGGGTCAGGTCGTAGTCGTCGGACCTCCCCTTGTGTACTCGTACAACCCCAAGTCGATCCGAGTGTTTTTTTCCCAAGCCCCCGCCCGGAGACCTAGGAGCGGCGCACGTACCAGTTTTTCACTTGGCGAGAAGGCGCCCTTGTTTTTCGCCGAAAGCTTCTCCTTCTCGGATCTTGCTTCACCCAAAGACCTTTGGCTCTTGCCCCTTCGCCAGGAAAAACTGGCTACATCGCGACCAGCGCTATCTTTGGTGATCTTCTCCTCTTCGGTTCAATCGTTTCGGATGGCTATACGCTCGTAGCGTTTCTAGGAACCTATTCCTTCGCTCAATGGGAGATACTTTTCGCGGGTCCCCCCCGAGAGAGGTACTCTGTCGTCGTACCTTCGGCTAGGTTTCCACCTTCCTGGGACCCCTAAGATCGTTTATTCCCCTGCTTTCCCCCAGTAGCCTCTTTCCTCCTTTCTTGAACGGTTTATCGTGCATCTTCTATGGCCTAGATCGCCGGAGCAAGTACGCCGCACCTTTTGGTGTGGTCCGTAGGGAGAGACGATGAGTCTTGGCCCTATAGCTTATCTACTTGCTGCGAAACCGTGGAATCGATTATTCAGCTCTTCATTTTTTCCCGGGTTGTCGTCCTCGGCGGTTGGTACCCCGCAACTCCGGCTCCCGACGAGTGCCCCGTCACTTCCTTCTATGTGATCCCCTCACCTTTCCCCTGCCGGGAAGACATAGGCTCCCTTCCCCGACCTGGTTGCCACTCGTCTTTGACTTCTTAGAAGAGTGGCGGTAGATGTCTAAGCCCCCCTGCCCCTTCCTGTCGGTGTTCTCGATAGGAAGAAGACCCGGACTTTAGCGTGTGTGTTTGTCCCCCACGGAGGCTGGTACACGGATTGTTCCGGGTTTTGGCTCCCCGGGGTATCAGACTTCGTAAGCACGATCTCGGGGGGTGGGTCCTCCTTTTGCATTCCGGTTTTTGTTACCAACTTGGGATCTTTAGCGAATCCTCATTTTTGGTGGGTTTCCCCCCCCTGACCCCGTGAATTCGTTCTTGTTCCTCACCGTGGATAGATAGGCGTCCCTCCCCCAAAGACGCGGGTTGTTGGGTCCCCGTTCCGTTTTTTGAAGTCGGTTCTGTTTATTCCTCATTTTTCACTTCCCTCCGTTTTTTTGTTTTATGTTTTTCACCCCCCCCCAATAACGAACTGCACCTCTGGGCACCACCCCCCCCCTCTATCTTGATTGAGATAGTTTCCCCAAAAGGTTCGGAAACCCCCCCCTCCACTCAAACTCCTTTTAGGGTCCCACCCCCTCCCTATTCCCCCTTCTCAGATTATCCTCCCCAAGGGAGGTCCCCCCCCCGCCCCCTGGAAGGAACCTCCACTTCGTAAAACCCGCCCGTTCGCCTGATTCGATTTCCCTGGTATGACTAAAAGACGGCCACGCACGGACTGTGAAAACCCCCCGCCTATCTGGTATTTTTCGATGATCCCCTCCGAAGTTATGTGAGTCCGGATCTCCGCCCCCCAGAGATGCCTCCTTCCCCGAAAGAGTTTGGATTGAGGATACTGGAGGCACGGACCTACTCGAGGTCGTTAAGAAGAGGCTCAGGTACCTGTCCTTTTTGACCCCTCCTCCCTCCCCGAGTCGGAACTTCAGGCTTCTCGCCGGAGTTAGGAACCAGCTCGCTCAACCTTCGAGTTATTTTTAAGGCTTCGAGTCTGTTCCACTTGTTCTCCGAACCCCCGCCCTATATTGGAAGCTCCCCCTTTACCATCCCCCACCACCGTGTATGAGTCCTTCTCGGCTATTTCGCCCCTAAGAGAGTTGTCCCTCCTTTCCCCGGTCCCTCCCCGTAGTCATCTTTTCTTGGGACCTCCTTGGACAGAGATCTACAACCGTTTCTTTTTGTCCTCCTCAGCGTTCTTTCCCCCTGCTATGGGGCTCCTTTTTCCCGTGAAAGGAGTCGGTCCCCAAGTTGATTTAATGCCATTCCCTTTCTATATTCCCCAAGAAGCCATCTCTGCGACCTCCCCTCCCCCCTGTACAATCCCGGCGCGCGAACAACCCTCTTTGATCCAGAGGGACTATGGACGCCGGGGCATGTTCTCTCTAGATTCCAAAGTAGGTTCGTGGCCATGCGTTTTTATTTGGCCGATTTTTTGGAGGATAGCCCACCATCTCCTCCTGCGATCCCCCTCCCTCAGATTCTTTCCCGCTTCAGTAAAGTGATTACCATGCTCGACTCGTTTGTCCATTTATCGTCTTTGGTGAGTTATGACGGCCGGCCTACGAGGGTCATATTACCAATCCGAGCCGAAGCCTAGAGCTCCATTTAGAAAGGGTCTGGCTCTTCGCGTTTTACTTCTTTAAAGATTGCCCTGCTGGTTCCTTTTTTCGGATAGTTAGGGTTTGTTCGCAATTCTCCGACCCCCCCATGCCTTCCACACCTCTGGTTTTCACCCTCCCTTTGACGCATCCGAACATGTCTCTTCTGCGAGTCATCGGTTGGTCCACTTTTTCTCCCTCTGTTCAATTGATTTCTCTTTCGGGCGTTTTGGCTGCGCGGCCTCTCTTTGAGTGTGACCTCGTCCTCCCACCCCTGCACCTGGTGGCTCCCCCCTCCCCCCCGAGAGCCCGCCGTTGCCCCCCCCCCCCGAGCCGACCTGGGGGGTTATTTTCTCAATCCACCCTCCGTGTCAGTCGTGGGCGGCGCCCTGGCACCGTTTTTTCCCCAGATGGGTCAATTCTATCTTTTCATGCAAACTTTTCGACAATATTTATTAGCAGCCGCCCGATTTTTTCGCCCCCCCTTTTGACCCGTTTAAATCCCGAGAAAATCCAAGATCTGCATGAGCTCTTAACCTTCACTTCTCCCCCACTGAACCCCTAAAGGTTGTGGACACTTGACGTTTTGATGCTGTTTCCACAGTTCTCCATTACTTGAGCGGAAAATGGTCCCAGCTCGGCAGTCGATGAACGGAGATACGGTGGGCGCGCTCCTTGGTGGGAGGATCCCCACTATCCCAGCCTAACAATAAAACCCCCTGCGCCCCTCGACCCCCCGCGGGGAGTCCCAATTTTTGTCTCAGTGACCCATCTTTTCTAGTCAAACGTGTTTCCCTTCCTCCTTCCCCCAAGTAAAGATCTTTTTGATCTCTCCAGGCTAGTAACAGCAGCTGTCTATCTATCGACCTTCTGACCCCTTTCCATTTAGCGTAGTCGTCGAGTATCCCTTCTGTGTCTTTTAATAGTCTTTCCGTCCCATTTTCTAGTTTAAGACAAAGAGACTCCTTCGAGACGATTCCACTCCCCTTGAAGGAGTTTTTACGAGACCTGTTGCTGAGTTTTCTGAAGCAGTCAGACCCTACTAGAAGAATTCTTCCCTTTATCGGTCGTCTCACAACGCGTTCTCCACCAACCCCGACTCTCTCGTCCCCGTGCTCCCTCCAACCCGCGCCCTTTGCTCCCGTTTTCCCCCTGTCATCTAGAGCCCCTCTTCGTTTTGGTTGCTCTCGATTCGGTCCAAGCGCTGCATTTTGCTCCGGGTTTTCCTTTTTTTCAGTTTTTGCGAGAAACTTTAGTGGGACTGAGAACTCCGATCGGTGGTACGATATTTTTTCCGTGATCCAAGACAGACGGACTGCGATCGGGCTTGGTGGTTCACCAGGGACCAGCAGCAAATGGTCCCGGATCAAGCTTCCCTTAGTGGAATTATCTTCATTTTTTTGTAGGCGACTCCTTTGGACTTGACCAGCTTGATTGTCCACAACTTAGAGCCTCTTTCAGAGAGCATGTATGTACTGGATCGAGTGCTCCTATTCTATGAGAACCCCATTTGCAGTTTCCCCTTTTCGGAGGTCTCCGTCGCCACGATTTGCTTACAGGATGGCTTATTCCCTCTTTTCAACATCCGTGGATGAGTCGCGGTATGTTGCGGGTCGCGTCTGCTCTGTTGAACCAATGAGAAAAGGTCGATCGTTTTTTCCCGCCTCTCCTTTCCCCGAGAGTAAGCTTGTCCAGCCTCTCTTTTTCGGTCCCAGCTCCTCCGGTACCCCGCTCAACCTGGTCCGTTTTCAGTTTGTGGACAGTTTTTTCTTCTCCCGGTCAGGTTGCATTTCCGGCGCCGGCTTTTTTTTTTTGCCCCCCCCTGTGAAGACGATTTCGTTTGAGACTCTCAGATGTTCAGAGTTGCGTCAACTGACGAAAGCGCACAATTGGTTTCCCGTTTTTCTTGTTTTCCTCCGCGAACACCTTTTCAACTCTGTGGGATGTGATACCCCCAACCCAGTCAGAGGGCTACCGCTTGGTTTGAGTTTAGGGTTTTTTTCAGCCCGTTTACATTATTGTATTTAAATTCACCCCCCAATTCATTAGCCCTCTAGGACCGCCCTCTTTCACTCGGAGTATCTTCCCTTTAACGCCTTCTTCAGGTGTCCCAACTCTTGCACCTTGCCACCCCCCCCCCCCATAGTCGTCTTAGGAGGATGTTCCAGCGGGGTCGTGGACAGGGGGTTAGTCCCCTCTCCTTTTGGTCTTCTAGGAGCACCCCTCCTAGCGCTCCCCGCTCCCCCCAGAGGTTCCCCTCTTTGATTTTTTTTTTTTTCAGTCCAACGGCATGGAGATGTGAGTATATTCCCTTCTCTTAGGTGCTGTGATTTAAGTTTATTTTAAGGTCCTTCCTTGAAGAGACACCCATGCCCCCCCAGCGGTGCCCCCCCCCCTCCCGCCTCCATGTGATAGGCTGAAGAGAACCGACATCTTTGGCCTTTCTTTTTTTCGCTTTAGAGCCCGCCCCGAGCGCCGCGAGCATTTCCCAGCACCTCTTTGTATGGACTTAGCCAGGAAAAGGAGTAAACGAAAGCCCTATTGTTGCTAGTGCCGGAGAGGGTCTTCTTGGGCGGTCCCCCGCTCGCTTTTTCGCGGGTCGAGAACGTTTTTCCCGTTTCTAATCCCCCTTGCAATCGCTCGGTTTCGGGCATTAGTTGAATTGATTTAGCTTGCCCATTGGACCTGGGATTACCTGTTCCGAAGATTCCTCGTTGGGCACGGGTATGCCCTTCGGTTTCCTCCTGCTCTGGCGTCCTTTAGCGCCGTACTCTTTTGTTTTATTATGGCTTCTTTAGATATTTCCTCTCTCTCTGTCGACCTCCCACAGCTTCGTAGCGGTCAATGTAGCTTGAGGTTGCCGTCTCAGTAGTTCCCAACGTCCTATGCGCGGTTTTTCCACCGCGGCGTTAGAAACGCCTCCTTTTCCGACCGGTAAGACGCACCCCCCATCTTCGGGTCCTCCTCGAGCGTGTTCGCCCCGACCCAATCCACTCTAACTTCTTTGATCTCTCTCGCGACCGCAAGATCGGTTTTTTTTTGGTTCCCCAGTCCTGGCGTTTCTGGAACACCCCATTTTCATCGACGGTCCTTTTTCCGCAACTTTTGGTCGGGGTTTGTTTTGGGCAAACTTACGTGCGTGGGAGGGGAGGGTTGTGCACCCCATGGGGCCAGCTTTCTTAGCGAAGCTATCGTGGGGGTGGAGCCCCAACGGGTTTGTTTTTGGCCTTGTGGGGGGACAGACCTGTTCTAGAGGGCGAGCACTCTCGGGGTGTCCCCCGGCCTTTTTTTTTGTCTCTTGGAAAACCCCCCCCGTGTGGGTTGGAGATACCCCGCCCCGTCCACTCTTTGGTGCCCCACATTGCCACGGTGTGGATTTTTTTTTTTTTTTTTTGTTTCTTTGTGTTTGTTTTTTGTGTTTGTTTTTTTTTTTTTTTTTTTTTTCTTTTTTTTTTTTTTTTTGGTTTTGTTTTTGGGGTTTTTTTTTTTTTTGGGGTTTTTTTTTCCACGACTCCCCTTTTCACCGCCCAGTCTTTCCCAACACCCCCTCTCCCTTGTCGTACTCAACCGTTTGAGGACCCCGCCCCGCGGCAAAAGAGTAGGTTGCCCAACCCCCCTTAAGATCTTTTTTTCCTCTGCCCCCCTCTAGTCCCTTGGGAAAGAACGCGTACAACGAATGAGGGGGGCCCCCCCCAGCGATCCTTCGGTTTTCTACCTGAAGAAGTATTGCGGTCCTTAACGCCCCCCCGTCGAGGCGTTAACGACGATTTGTACGGTACGTCCTTTTCCTCCCGTTTGACTCGTAGCAAGTTATGTGGTGGTCGCACTACTAATTTTTCTGCGAGGCCCTCCGGTTTCGAAGGACCTGTTTTTTTACCCCTTTTGATTCCGGTTTCGTGATTCCTTTATAGACTCTGTTCCGGGTCTGATAGACAGTATCGTACTCGCGCCTCTTTATCCCCCCACTGGCGGCTCGGGGCTCGATTCCAGTCAGGATGGCTGCCCCCTTTCAGAAAGTATAATATGAGCCCGGCGGTTACTTTTTTAATAAAAAGGCTTTAGAAATTTACCCGATGTCCCGCCGGCTTCGTTCCTGCCCTTCCCTCGAGGAGTAGCTGGTGACGAGTCAACTTCCCCTTGAATTGAATCGTGATTAGTTACCTCCTACTATATTGCCGCGCCGCGTTTTTCCCCCGTTCAGAACACCTCTCCCCCCCCCACGCAGGTCGCTTTTCTTTTCGTTGTACTGGGGTGCTTGGAGATTCCAGCTCGGAAAAAGCATTTTTTTCCGTTATCCATGCTCGCCTTTCAGGCCTACTCTCTCTGGTTGGATTTATTCCCCTCTCCCTCCGGCTCGAGTTAGCTTCGGAGGCAGACATTCTTCTCATCTTCGGTCTTGGCAAAACGGATCTCGTAGTTAGCTTCTTACGGCCCTGGTTCAGACTTCCCGGAATAGAAAAATTCCCTTCCGTAATTCAGAATTGCCGCTCCCCTCCATTCTCAGAAGAGTAGATTCGAGATTTTGATAGGTCCCTGCTCGTTGAGTTCCTTTCGATTGGTATCGACTTCTGCCAACCCTCACCCAGCTTTAATTCTTTGAAAAGTCCCCTCCTGCTATTCGTTCGGTTCAGAGGTTTTTCCCCCCCAGTTCTTTTCCAGATGGACTTAGATTTTCTCCCGAGGCGTGTTCCGCGAAGTCTAGTCTCGTTGTGGAAGTTCAAGCCCATCGCACAGGGTGCTCCTACTCCCCCCCTTTCTGCCGCCCGCGTTAGAACGACATGTGGTTTTATCTCCCCCCTACCCACAGGCGTGCATTTTGGGCTCCCTTCGCACACCCTGTTTTCTTTCCTGTCGATCTGATTCTCGTCTTCACGCCGACATTTTAGTCACTTTTTGGTTTGACGAGACCCAGTCTCACCGGTTCCAATCTCGTGGTCCCCTCTTCTGCAACATGACTTTACTGAACCCCCTGACACTTTTATGTGCGAGAAGTGCGTAGCGAACATTCCCTTCGTTTTTTCCAAGCTGGCGCTTCGGATATGCTCCCCGCGACCCCCTTGTCGGTGGTCGTTCGAAACGAGCCTCTTCACCTCACCATCCCGCCCTTTACAGTTCCGGAGTGGGGCAGTCCGTTTTGTCATCGCATTACCTTCTTTCCTGAACCAACTGTGTCGATCGGTAATCCCGCAAAGCGAGTCTTTCTATTCAATTCTTGGCCCTGCTCGATGCTCTTCCTGCGCTCCCATGCGCGGCTACAGTTTCGTCGTAGCGAGTTCTCGTTCGGGGTAGATCTCGTTTTTTATTTACTTCCCCCAGGTCGGCCGACATCCGGCTCCCCCCTCTCCACAGAGTTCCTTCTTCTCCGAGACCATGGTCGCTGCCTTTTTATCGCTTAGCCCAGCCCCTCTCCCCCTTGAGTTTTTTCAGAAGCTGCCCGTCGTTTCTTTCCTAAGAGCTCCCCCCTTCCTCCCCGGCTAAAGACAACCCGTCGATACGCTTGTTTCTACCGACATCCCCTTCTTTTTTTTCTATAACTCTTTTGGTGTTTTTGTAATTCTGTCTTGCCCCGCGTCAGCGGTGCGCGGGGTTGTAGGTGAAGTGACTTCGCTATTCTTTGTGCTCAGAGATTTTCGCCCCTGCCCTATCCCCTAAATTCTAGGGTGTGGAGTTGGCGATCGTCCTGAGAAATTGTATCGTTAGTAAAGACTCTGGCTTTTCAGCGATCGCGAGCGGTTCGGTGCCTCGGCTTAGAGTTTCCCTCCCTTTCTGACACCGACGTAAGAGAAGAAAGTTTGTAGTACGACGCAGGGTCTCGCTTAGAGCATCGCTTTGCTGGCCCCCCTTTTTTTTTTTTTTTTCCTCTTTCAATACAGTTGCGTCGTCGACCAGTGTGCGAGGTCCCTTGCTG
>Ga0179593_1375204_pt1 | contig 11748 bp, 7 predicted proteins | sample CZODoug2_1_08_16_FD_185931 | JGI IMG/M metagenome (GOLD analysis project Ga0179593, IMG submission 185931) | Vadose zone soil fungal communities from Angelo Coast Range Reserve, California, USA - CZODoug2_1_08_16fungal (PacBio error correction) | ecosystem: Environmental > Terrestrial > Soil >... | reverse complement strand
CCTGCGTACCCGATCAACAGATTTGCCTTCCCCCCCCCCCTCTTTAAGTCCTTCTTCTTTTTTGACCCTCTCGCCTGCGGGCCGGGAGGCTTTTTTGTTCTTTTCCCTGCACTGAGCATTTCCGAGCACCCGCTCATCTTTTTTCCAATCTTCGGTCGAATAATCATGTGAGAGGAGTATGCAGTCTTCTGCTTCTTACCGCGTTTTGTTTCTACCCCTGTCCCATGTCACGTTTTAAATTTCCCCCAAATCCTGTCCCTAGTAGTCACTCTAAGTCCCTATTCCCTCTGGCACGTGAATTACGCCATGCTTTCAATTGATCGTTCGTCTAAATTTAACATTCTAGCCACTTCTAGGCCGTCGCCTTGCTCTCCTATTTTAGTTCACCTTTTGATTCTCATGAAGAGTGTGATCCAGCCCACAGCACAACGTTTTTTTCCTGGAAAATGAGGTTTTTTTTCTTCTCTTTATTGTTTTTTACACGAAAGGGTAGGGGCACGACCTAGTGCGTATATGTGTACTGCTCATGCTTGATGCAATTAAGTCCCCACCCCACCAAACACCCCTCCCCCCCCCCCCTTCATTTTTCCTCCTCTTGCAATGGAATAAGACCACAGAATCCTAAACACAATAGCCGCCAGCACCTTTGTTTTCGTCCTTTTTTTTTTCTTTCTGCCACCATAGCTTTCGCGATCAGTGCACCTCACGTGGCCCGTTTTTTTTTGTCTTATTCCCAGTAGCTCCCCACCTTCTCCCTCTTTGTCCGCAGCTTCCTTCCTCATTTCCTAAACGGTGGTTACCTCTTCGTCCTGAGCCCATATTCGCCCTCTCCTATCCGGCATGCCGACGCTTTTCGATTCTCGTCCTTTCTGCATGTACGGCTTAGGATTATGCGCCTGCTCTTTATTTTTGCCCTTAGCTAGTTCCTTCCCCTTTTTAATTACAGAAGCTGTGGCGGGATGACCTTCCTGTTTTTCTATACTTTGTCCCTGTACTTTTATCTCAGCCTGCTTTGTCGACTCCTTGTTTCGAGCAGCCAGTTCTTTTTCTCCCTCCCGTCCGATCCTTCAGGCAGGCGCTATCATGCCGAGTGCTCCGTTCTTTGTCTCTCTCTTCAATTACTTCGAAAACCGCCTTGCTATTCCTCCTTCGTGTTTTCTTTCCCCTAGGCCTTCTTTCTTTCTCTTATTTCCACTCGGCCCCACTGGCCTTTCTTCCTATGTTACCTCCTTTTAGCCCTCCCGGATTTCTTACGGATACATTCCGCTTTTCCAGACATCGTCCCCTCCCTGCTTCGGGCTGTGGGGTCCAACTCGCCGCATTTCCTTGTCCTTGTCCGTCCCTTTCAATGAACAGTTCCCTCGCAACCGGCCGCCCACGTACGTCAACACGGGACATCCCGCATTTCATTTCGCTCTGCTTTTTACCTCCTTTTCCTCTTTTCCCTTCTCGGTCCCGACTTTTTTTTTCCGAATTTCCATTGCCGCTCAAGGCAGCCTCCCGTGTCCATTCTCTACCCCATGGAACCTTTCTCTTCCGCGCGACCCTTGTCCTTTGCTCCTTCTCCCTCCACATGTATTCCCTGCCCTCTTACGTGCGTTTAGCCCAAGGCTGACTTTGGACTTTTTTTCCTCGCTCGCTTGCTGCGGCGCATTAAAACTGACGAGGCGCCATTTCGTTATCCTTCGCAGCTTCCCTTCCTTTTCTGAACAGGACAAGCCTTTCTTTGCCGAGGAGGCACTCTTCACACTCTCGCAAGGTGCTGCCAGCAGGCAAGCACGATCTCCGTTGTTTCGGTATAGTTTTTCCTCTGCCTTTCTATCAGATCCACCTGTCTGTCGCTGCAGTCCCCTTCGGCCCGTCTTGCAGCGCAGTGTCCTTTCTATATCTCTTTCCTCCTGCACTCCGAGCGTGGAGTCTCTCCCTCTTTGATATGATTTCCTTCCCCCCCCCCTCCCTACTTGTTGGACTGGCTCGAAGGTCAGCTTTTGTTCAGAATTCCTCGTTCTGCGGGGCCTTTTCGCACCGCTATGCTTTTTTGCCTGTGTGGTGCGAAGGTTCTTGCGGATCTATTTTCGCTGGCCTTTACCCGATATTCCGCCGCGTTGCTCGTGTTTCGACTGGTTGCTTCCTTTATTGTCCCTTCAACGCCATGGCGCAGAGACCGCAGTGAAGGCGCCGTTACCCGAACGCGCGTCCGCGTTCCATTTTTTTTTTCCCCTTGTCAGCTCCCTTTTTCTTTTCCTCGATTTTTTTCATTACGTAGGGTCTTCGAGGGCGCCACTGGTTTCGCTCTTTTTCTCTTTGCCACAGTGGAGATTCTCGGTTGATTCGTTGCCCTTTTCTCTGATTGCCACACAGGCACTTTCAACGTCCTTCAGCTCTTTTAAAGTACTATATCCCTTCAGGCCAGGCCCCTCTTCTCGTGGGAATTCAATATTATACTCGTTTTCCTTCCTCTTGCGATTGTTTAAACGGACAAGTGACATCCTGCTATTCTTTTTATGCCCCCCCCCCCCAATCACTGTAATAGGATGGCTAGAGTTTACGACAGGTCTCTCTTTAGCTTACCCCTCTTTCTAGTCTGCAATCGAAGAGGAATAACTCTCACACTTTACTGTGGTTTTTTTGAGGGTGGCTAACCAACGAGTCCTCTAAAGAACTTGTTAGTCCGCGCCTAGCATGCTACTTGCGTTTTGTATTCCGATTCATGTTTTGGTGTCGTTTGGGGGTCAATTCTACCCTCACCCTCCTTCTGACTCCCTTCCAGATACTCAATCGCCTGACCTGATCTTCTTGGAGCTGACCGATGCGCTCTCTTTTCTCCTCTTCGTTAGTATAACAACGCGCTTTCCGAGACGCCCACAGTCCAGACTTATTACGGTCCCTCTCTTGACTCCCCCTCTCTGTCCTTTTTGTTCCTAAACCCCCCTGTGTACTTCAACGCCTGCCCATATCCTCTCACTTCTCTGCCAATTCTTCGATTTTATTCTACAAAGATCGTCCCTTCTCTCGTCATTCAGGACCCGGCTTTGAGTTCGCGGTGATCGCTCCCACCCCGTCTTATCCATGACGGCTATTATCTTCCCTTTGGTTAGCGCATTACTTTCTATCAAACAAGGCAAATTTTGGCCTGCCAGAGATCGTGGCGTGTTTTGCTGTCCCTGAGCCTATGTTACGAAAAGCCCCGTCAAGGGCTATTGGTCTCTATTGCTTTTTTGTTTTAGTTCTTTTTTGCTCTCGGACATTGCGACATTATTCACCCTTCCCCGAGGAAGCTTTCCGAAGGTTTGCCTGACCCCTAAGACCTTGTTGTGCGCGCGCTGGGTGAATCGAGGTCGCCTCTAACGCCCGATAACCCTACTTGTTGATCCCCTCCTTCCTGATGTTTTTTTTGGATGATTATGGTTTTTGCGCCAGTGCTACGATCCCGGTGCACGCCCTGGCTTGCGGACACTCGTTCGGTCTAGAAACCTGATGCCAAATTGACGAAAGATCCTCTCCAGTCTCCCCCGCTTCCTTCCTTTACCTGCGTCCCATGCTTTTTCTTCTTGCTCGCGCGATATGGACGATTTTTTTTTTTAATTCTTCCTTGCCTGGACGATCGTGGAAGACCGTTCAGACTTTCATCAATACTCCCTTTCCCCCTTTACTCTCCGTACGTTTCGGACGAGTCCGATAAACCTTGATTTCGACCCGCGTTGGTTATGTTGGTCGAATGATCTCTATTTATGAACACGAGAAGGCTAGCCTCTGTCTCTTGTTTCTTTCCCCCTGGATAATCAGTCCCTCTTTGGTGGTCATTTTGAAGTCGTTCTCATCGGCTGAAAGATAACTCTATTTTCCTAATCCCCAGAAGTTGTTTGATATAGATACCTCACTTGGTTGAAGATGTTTCAACCCAGATGAGTCCCCAATAGGGACTTAATTTCCCCTTATTATTTCCATTGGGCCCTTTTTTCTGAGAGACGGTTTTCTGTTTCCTGTGGGTTCAGTGCGACACTGCGACGCGTCGATTATGTCGACCATTCTTGAAGTTATCTCGTCCTGCACGCGAGTTGCTCCGTCGCTTGTTGCTTAGTTTGTCTTTTCCCCTCTTAGTTCCACTTCCTTCAGCCATTTCCCCCCCCGAATCTTCCCCAAAAGACGATAGCTGTCGTCCCCGGGACCCCTGGTCCGAGCAGGAGGTCCTCCCCTCTGTAATGTCCCTTTTTTCCTTTCTTCCATTTGGTCCCTTTTTTTAGAGCATCAGCGCTCGCCGGTCGCCGGCAGCGCCGTTAGCCAATTCCTCTCCTTCTCCAGAAACAGCCGGCCGATAAATGATCTTGCCCTGGTGTTCCTTTCGCCCCTTTCGTTCCAACCAGGAACCTTTCCCGATCTCTTTAAATTCCCAGCGATTGGCGCGGTGCAGGCTCCCTCCTCTTGCCTGTCTCGGAACGATCGTGCCAGCGACTTCCTTTCGTTGACAACCCCTACGCTATCCCCTACTTCCCTTGTTTCCCCTTATCCGTTTTTCTTCTGCACAATCGCTGCTGGCATTCCCCCCCATTTTTTTGGCCCCCATGCTTGGGGAAATATAGCTTCGAACCGCGCGATGTTCCCTGTTAATAGCTCCTTTTCCATACGCTTTTTCGATTCTTCTTAAAATCTTCACATGTCCCTCCTGGAGCCGGTACCTGCATGTTATTATGTTGTTTTCTTGATGCATGTCGAGATGCTGTAGGGCTTGCTCGTTACGGGCCGATCTTTTTCTTACCCCCTTTCTGACCCTACGATGTGGCTCGTGGTCATGGAGGCTCTCATGTACGGTCGTGCGTGGTAAAGCGCGAGAACGGAACGCGTCGTTTCGACCGTTGACAGTCGCCCTTTTCTGCCCCTCCCTCCTTCTTCCGTTTATTATAGTCTTCCTGATTTTCGCCGAGCGGTGTCAGAGAGGACCCCTTCCGAAACAGCGGACAGATCATCGCTGCTTGTCAGGCTTTTCTGCGTCTCTCTTTTCTTTCTTTGGTTTTGCCTTCAAAATCCTTATGCCAGTGATGAACTATGACTGGGCTCTACGGTTCATGGTCTTTTTCGCCTCTGCGCCAGACCTGACTCGGATTTTGTTGCTTGCCACCTCTTATTGGTCGACTTTCTGGCCCCGCCGAACCGGGACCCCGGCTGCAGTACTCGTAAACGATCCGGATTTATACGCCTTGTGCCCCTTCAATCTTTTCCCCTAGTTATCCCTCCTTCCCGATTCTTTAACCGGCGCGGGGCGGTTGACGATTTTTTAGTCAACCTCTCCAAGTCACCTGCGATCTCCAAATGTCCAGCGCCCATATCGCGAGCGCCCCGTGTTTTCTCTGAGGCTGCCGCCCCTTCCTCTTGCCCTTTCTGTTTTCAGGAGATCAGGGCCAAGGCTCATGTTACAGGATAATCGCGCTGTGGGCGGCGAATTAACCCGCAAGAGGCTTCGTCCTCCCCTTTTCTTTTCCTTCACCCCCTTCCCCCGGAAACTCCTCGACTAACAGTACCTCTGCGCTTGCGCTGCCTTTCGCCAGCGAATGCAGCGCTTCGCACCTTGCAAGGCCCCCCCTTCCAGCACCCTTTTTGCGGCGCGCGCGCGGAGCAAACGGTTCAGCCGGCCGGCGTCGTGCCAGTCAGGTATGTTTCATCTCTTTTCCAATCCTCCAGTTTTTTTTCTTCTATTCTCCCCCTTTTATTTTACTTCCCCTGATGGACGAGGTCGGACTGCAGCCTGCGGCGATTTGCTTGCCGCGGCCCGCGCACGCATTGCTTGCCTGTTCCTTTTGTTTATCCTCTTTTCGATTTTTTTCCCCCGTTCTTTCCTTATTCCCCTCTAGAGCTCGGCTCCTTGTTAGCGCGTTTATTGTCCTCAACGCCCATGGCGAAGAGATCGTTCAGTGCCTGTTTGCCGCCCTCCCCTTCTTCCCGACTTTCCTGTCCTTTTCCCAATGGCGGCCTTGGGCTTCGCCTCTCCTAGGCTGTTCGCCTGATCGGCCGAGCTGTCTTCGTCTCTGGTGCTGCAAACTTTTCCTGTCGACCTTTGGTCCTGGCGCTGCCTGACTGGAAATGTACAGTCCCCTGTTCCATTCTGTCCGAGGCCTGGTGTTACGGATATATCTTTCATTCGAGTCAGACTCCCCTAGTGATGTCCATGTCGCTTTCTTTCCGCGTTTTCTTGTACTGCCGGTGGCCCGTTTGGCCGAGACAGCTGCGGCTTGCTTTGGGTCAGCACCCAACGAAGCTTCTTTTTTTTTCTCTTGTATCTTGCTGGTCGGGCGCGCAGCTTTATAGAGACAGCCGGTCGAGCGCAGCGTCAATAATTTTTTGCCTGAGTGGGGCCGACACGAAGACGACTCGACGAAACGGGACCTGCCCTGACTTGACTCGCTTTATTTGACTTCTGGGTTAAGGTCGGGTCAATCGACGAAGTTACTCTTGCTTCCTCCCTCATCCCTGCTGAGAGGACGAGGGGCGGCGAGCCCTTGCGAGGACGATTTCGCGTCACACGCCGCGCACGCGACGCGCGGAAGGACCACACTTCTGCCCCCTTCTGAGGTCATCCCTCCTGTTCTGGTACCAACCCTTTTTTGGACTTCCCAAGCGTTCGGCACGATCTACGGTCACGCGCTCTTTTCTGCATTCGACTCAAACAGATCGCAAAGGCGTCTTCTTCAATAAAGGCGATTATTCTCCTATTCTGAGTGTTTCAAGGTGATACACCCCCGCTTATGCCCATGCGCATGCACCGGTAGGGGTTTCTCTTTTATAAACCAGTCACTTTGTTTTTTCCCAAGAGATTTGCCGCCGGATGGGTGCAGGAAGAACGATCATATTGACAGCGGGCCGTTGCTGGCACTATGGTTTTAGGCTCTTGCGGCGCGGCCATCTTCTAAGATATTCCATTGCTGGAACGCTTTTTCATTCGAATTTTTTTTTTCATCGGCATTTCTTGAAAGCCTTGCTCGTTTGTGATCGTCGACGCACGCTGAACTTTTCATTCTGCGCCGCTATTTTTTTCTTCCTTGGAATTTTCGAATTTGCCCCTTCCTCTCGCTTGTCGTCTACCGGCGAGCGGATGAAGGGCGGCGACAACCTGATTCCCACAGCTCTGATGCTGTCTGCGTCCAGGCGGCAGGGGGGGTGCGGGTTTGACCTCGGTTCCTTGACTCGAGGCCATTACCCTCTCTTTGTTTGTTTTTTTTTTTTTTTTTTTTGCTCTGACCGACAGAGCTGGGAGACCAGTATATCATCTCGACGGATTTACCTTCTTTTTGATCCCTCCATTCGTCCTCTTTGGAGTTGCACATTGTCCCAGTGTTTCGCCTTTTAGCATGGTCTCGACGGCAACGGCAACGTCGTTGACGCGGCCCGCCGGCGCGCTTACAGTCAGGCTTTTCATTTGGGGGGCCCGTGCTTGTGGATGTTCTATCTGTTACTCCTTTCCTTTTCTTCTTATACCTTTTTTTTTTTCTCTCGAACTTCCCCCAAGGTAACTGAGAACGTCACCCCCCAGGATGCCGGCCCCCCCCAATTAGGGACTAAGGCATTATCGTGCCTGGCTTGCCGATTCTCGCCTGGTTTTCCGGAGTCGAGATTCTTGCATCGCTCAGCGTCAGATCTTCCCGTCCCCCTCTTTTCTAATCAGTTTCATGTTTTCTATGGACTTTAGTTCAGCGGCGTCGGATATTGGGTCAGATGTGTTTTAATTACACTGATCGTTTCGTAGAACTTTTCCAACTCAGCAGGTGATTTAGTTTTTCTTCCCTCCTGGTAATCTCCTTTTCCCTCTCATCTTGTACCGGACAAGGCCTCATGTATAGCCCTTCAGCACTCGCCTTTCGTTTTTCGCGAGGAGTGTCCTTCCTGTCGTAACTGCCGAATTCTTATCCGCCAGTCATGGCCCTGTTTCTTCCGTGTATTTGTGTGTGAAGCTTATTTTCCTTCCTGAGTCAGATCGAGAGCGGCACGACTCGTAATTTGACCTGTCCGGACCGAATCATTGGGCAGGTTTTACGATGTCGCAATGTTTAAGGTCTCCCTCCTCCTCCCCCAACCAACCTCCCACCTCTTTTTCGCTTCGAATCTTCTCGGGTTTATGCCACACACTCGTTTCTCTTTGTCCACTTTGGAGATAGAAGCCTGCTACTCTTTCGCTTTCAGCTCCTTTCCTGCATTTCACATAGGTGTTTCCGTATTCCCCGAGTTTTTTTTCCCGATCCTTGAGACGGTCGTCGCATGCCGATCGGTTTGCGGTCTTTTTTCCCTCCTTTGAATCGAGGTTCGATTTTTGTTTTGCAGATAGCCTCGCTCTTTGAAGCCAACTGGTTTATTACAAGCTTCTGTCTGATTTTATCGACTGGCAATGTAGGGCGGCGTAACTTCGTCTTTAGAATCCAGGCCTATCCGTCGCCCGATCCTCTCGCAAGGTCGCTCCTCCTTACTTTTGAAGGAGGAGGCTATCGTCGATTGCCAGTTCGCTGAGCGTGCGGTCGAGTCAGACCTTTCGCGCATTCGATCAGCGCGATGAGAGCTCTTTTTCGTCTTCCTTCTTTCTTCTTGGTAGGGTAGGCCCCCTTCCAACCGTTTACGATGCCCTCCCTGCTCTGACAGGATTTGTCCGAGCCCTCGTCGTGCTCCGCCCGCTCTGCAGTCTATGATTCCTTCCTTTTCTTTGTGGATCCCCCCCCCCCTTCTGTCCCATTTTTTCCCCGGTGTTTTTACGGCCCCGAGCAGTACAAAGAACAACGAATTCCTTTTTCACTACTTCCTGTTCACTCGATTCTTAAGATCTTACGCTGTTCACCTTTTTTAAGACTTTCCTTTTCCTCTTTGTTCCTGTTTTTGGCCATCCTTCCTGAAGCGCCGGTCACCGATCGCCAATTTGGCCAGCGGCCAAGCCGAGAGAACAACTTTCCTTCTTTTCTCCTCACGGCCTACCTGACGATTAATCTCTATAAAAGTCTATTCCCTTTCCCCGGGCATTTTTCCGTCCACGCTTCTGCGCGCTGCGAGGCACGTTCTGCTCCTGTTGACAAGTTCAGGAAATCAGCGCGAACAGGGAGCCGGAGCTCTTAGGCTTTTAGAATAGTCCCTCCCTCCGCCTAATACCCCTTTCGTCCCCGAGCATCGAAAGGTGCGCGCGGCCCGCCGGGCGGTAACGCCCTTTCTCTCCTTCGAGACCTCCATGCAGTACTACGTTGCTGCTCCGCCCCGCTTTCTTTCTTCTCCTCAACTCTTTTCCTTTGTTTGTTTCTTGAGACCTACAGCGCTGTTGGTGCGACGCCTGCCTTCGTTTTCCTGCTCGCGCTCTTTCGTGCTGCTCGCATTATATGCTTGCTTCCTCCTTGGCCCGCTCCCCCGCATTTTATCCTGCTGTGGGTGCGCAGCGGTTTTCTCTCTTTCGAATGGCGAAACGATCTTTCGATCGGCTTTTTTTCCCTGGACTCCCTGACATTGCACGGATCGCAGAGCTGATATGCGCCGGCCACAAAGAGGAAATTTGCATCCTCTTGTCTATTTTTCCAAACATGGGAGCGGGGGCTTAGCGCTCCGTACTTCTTGTAGGTTTTTTTCCTTCTTTCGTCAATGGTCGCGGTCCGTGCTGGACATCGCAGGTTTATGATGGCGCAGTATGAGGGGCCCCCCGTCCATTAGGTTCCCCTTCCTATCTGCCTATTTTTTTTTGGATAGAATGCCTCTTCATTCCCTTCTTCCTCTTTTTTCATCCTGGATTAGACGTTTCGATTGTAGTTTGGTTCCTTTTGCCATGTGGCTTCCCTACCCCCCCTTTTTTCCCTGCGATTTCTTTGATACCCCGCGACAGTTATTTTTTTCTCTTATCAAGTCTTGATTCCTGTCCTGCGGACACAGAATGAGCTCTCCGTTTCGTCCATCAGGAAAATTTTGTTCTTGGGGGAAACGTGAAGACTCTCCCCTGTTTTACTCTATCCATCCTCTTCTGATTCCAGCGCTGTTTTCTCGTTAATTCGACAGCACGTCCCCTTTTGCAACCCCGGCCACCTCAGTTTGTTCCATGCGAGCGTTTCCCACTTTTCTCTCTTGCCCCCTTTCTTTTTTCTCGCATTGCTCCCGTATACATGACCGCGCATTGGCCAAGGCAGAGCCGGCACGTCCCACTTTCCCGGCATTTTAACCCACAATGGTGCCTACAAGAGTCCCCCCTTCCCTTCATGACTCCCCTTCTCTTCCCCCTGAATCCTACTAGCGCAACCGGATCTTGCATCGAGTAAAGGGATCAAAGTTCTTGCTTTGTCTGTTTTTTTTTGATTGCTACAACATTATGAAATGGCGCATTCTTCCGGTGTTTCATCTCGCCTCTTTTCTCCAGCGAATTTGCTGGCCACGTAGTCCGAATCCTCTTGGTTTTTTCACCTGCACGAGCAGTCGACAAGCACTTCCCTTCCTTTATACTTCGTTTGTTTCCTACTTCTTGGGCGCTTCCGCGCCTCCGGGTGCGCTTCGTTTTGAATTGCGCAGTGTCCCGCCTCCACTTGCGCTTCTGAGCTCGAAATTGTCCTTTTTTCCTGACTTCCCTCCTTTCTTAACCTCACTTGAGCGCGATTTTGGCCCTGAGGCGTAACGTGCCTATGATTCCCTTTCTTGAAATTTTTCTCTCCCCCGCTTCGGTCTTGAATTAGATAGGTTCTCCTTTCTTTTCCCTATTGCCAATTCTCCCTTCCTAAAGATCAGCTTTTGGGCAGCCTCAGTGGGGGCTAAATGCGTTTTCGTGCAGACTTATTCAGCTCTTTTCTTTATGTTCTCTTCTCTTCTTTTTGTGACTTTTGTCCATGGATCCTTTTGCATATTCCACTCTCGACTGTTGGCTTCACTCGCGGTGTAGGCACTTCCTCCCCCACAGTTTCCCCGCTTTTCGTATGCATCTGACGCTTGTTTTTTGTCTTTTCTTGATTCCCTCGGAACATTTCGGACGAGCAGCGGTAAGACGGCGCGATTTCCCCTTCCTCCGGTCAGTTCCCTCTTTCTCCCGTTTTTGAGTCATGCAAGTTTCTTTCTCCCCCTCCTTTGTGTTGTTGATCTCTCTTCCCCTATTTGGACTCAAGACTTTGTGCCCCTTTTCCCGTAAGTTTTTTTACATGGGTCAAGAGTCCGGCTGTCCTTTTTTTGTTCCTTCATTTTTTCCCTTTCTAGACGACCCGCCCTGCGTCCGCAAGTTGTCGAATCCTTCTACTTTTCCGTCTGACACCGCAGCTCTAGCCTTTTTTTCTGATGATGCCTCTCTACAACGATTTGTTGCCCTCTTGACAAACTTATCCCGAAGATATTGCTTCCGTCACCTGCCAACAGAATTTTACATCCCCGCCCTAATGAGATGTAATCCTCCTTATTTATGTCCTGACCCCTTCAAACCATTCCGCACTCATTGCTCGCGGTTCATCCTCCCCCTCCCTCCTCGGCGTAGAGGGATTTTTCTTATCCTGTAACTCTCAGCCAGGCTTCCGTGATGCTCCCTTATTTTTTGCCTCAAGTTTTTTCCTTTTTCCGACCGCGAGCCCCAATTCAATTTCTGTCTCGTTTTTCTTCCAGGCTTTGTGCTCGCGCCCAGTACACTTCCTCTTTGAGTTTTGAAGATCCCCGGATCTTTGCCACTCCTCCTGAAGACGACACCATATATTTTTTCTCTAGACCTGGCATTTTCCCTTCTCCTCTTCTAGGTGCTTTCACCGCTGCGGCACCCTTTGACGTGCCCCGATTGCCATG
>Ga0179593_1343639_pt1 | contig 11748 bp, 15 predicted proteins | sample CZODoug2_1_08_16_FD_185931 | JGI IMG/M metagenome (GOLD analysis project Ga0179593, IMG submission 185931) | Vadose zone soil fungal communities from Angelo Coast Range Reserve, California, USA - CZODoug2_1_08_16fungal (PacBio error correction) | ecosystem: Environmental > Terrestrial > Soil >... | reverse complement strand
AATCAGGCCCCCTCACTACCGTAATCTAATGTAAGTACCCCCTTTTTTCCGACCTCTTTCTTAAGGAACGCTTTGCGTTCGACGCCCCAACTTTTGAAGCTTTGGCGCTTCTTCGGTTTATTTCTTCGTCCCGTTCGCAGCCCGGACCAATGTTTTTGAGCGACGTCTTTCAGCCCTATCGCGAGAAGCTTCCTATTCTCTGATGTGATTCACTTCCGATACCCTTTTAAAGCCACCTTCCCTCCTCCCCCTTGCTTTCTGGTCCTTACATTGCCCAATATTCCGTTCTCGATGCATATGCGCGACTATCCCTCCTCCCTTGACTGCGCAACTTGCGGAGCTGTTTTTTTGACGCATCTTCTTGATGACACCTTTTGTACCAAGATTCCCCCCCGGGGTTAGAAGGGAGTCTTCCGAGTTTCTTTCGTTTATTTCATCGATTCGGCTGCTTTTCCCCCCCCAGTCAAGTTTTCAGTTTATGTTACGTCCTTTCGTTACCTATGTTTTTTTTCCTTATATTTTCTTCCAGGACTCAACGTAATCCAATCTCTCCCTTTCGTAAGATTAAAACGAGGGCCTTTTGTAAGCAACATGGCTTTTCTTCCCCCCGTTCTTTCCTTTGGCGAAGTAGTGTTTTTGCCTCGGTTTTCCAAATTCTTTGCTAGCGACGTCCCTCTTTTTATCTCTCTTTCTTTCTGTTGGTGTGTGTCGTCTACCTGAACCTTTTGGCCCCAGGGACGTAGACAGTGTGGATTTTTCCCCCCTTCCAGACGTCCCTTCCTTCCCCTCCGGTTTCTCACGTGCGCTTGGTGCTGAAGCCCATGCAAGCGTTCGGTGTTTTTCCCGCTTACTTGCTTGTTGCTTTTTGTCGCTCCTACCCAGTGACAAACCTCAATTAGGTCCCCCCAAAGACTCTGGTACCTGGCCATACTAACCACTTCATTACCTCTTTCACAATTTTGGACCGGCAGTCGGTCCAGACTTTCTTAGGTTCAAACTAAGGGACTTCCAATTTCCTCGACCCTTCACACTCCTCGAAGAGACGCCCCCAACCTTACGTATATCCCCTTCTTTCGGCTGTTTACGCCGGTTTGTTCTTTTGCTCCGACACAAAAGGCGCCCCCCCTTTTTTTTTTCAGTCCACTTATCTCGTTCATATTCCTTTTCCTGGGCTCCTTCCTTTCCATGGTTTCCCTTCGTCCACGAATTATTTTCGTCATGGTTCCTTTGTCGCTGGTGATCGTGGCTTCTCTTCTTGCCTTTTCAGCTTACTCTATCTCTGTCCCTACTCTAGCCACTTTGTTTCGGGAGCAGTACCCGCTATTCTCCTCTTAAAACCTTTAGTCCCTGTAGTATCGCGTACTCCGTCCGACTTATTTTAGAATTCGCCTTCCGTAGTGTGCTTTCTTGTTACTTCGGTTAATTGGGTTTCCCACCCCTCAATTACTGCCGTTCTTTTCCTCTTCAATTTCTGCCTTCCTTTACGACTTGTCAGTTTCCCTCGTACCCCGCGTACAAATGCTTGCAGGCGCCCCTTGGATATTGAAAATTTCGAGATTCTTTCCCCCCCCCTGAGTTTCGGCTGGACCTTTCCGTAGGATGTTTATTTTACTAAGGTTCTTATTGGTTCATTTGGCACTGCATTGTCTGGCCCGTCTTTCTGAGTCGGTTGTTTACCCCTTTTATTGATTCGTCGTCCTTACTTCCCCCCCTCTTCACAATAGTCTCTACTTTGTTACGTTTTTTTTTGAGTTTGGCACCCCCTTTACCCTAGCCTTTTGTTTGCACCCTTTTTGTTTTCCCAAGTTTGCCCCTTTCCCATGCTTTTATAATACTAGTCGGAGAATTGCACTGTTTTTTTTTCCATTTTTTGAGATCCTTCCCCCGTCTTTTTTAGCACTTTCCCGTACTTCGTTAACCCCGTGAGTCTAACCCTAGGTTGCGCGCCGTGTTTCGATATGCCACGACTAAGCCCCAAACATGCCTTTCCTACTTTCCGTCTTCCGCCGGCATTTCCTTCAAATAGACTTTCATTTACAAAAATCTTTCCATTTGCTTTTTCCTTTGGGTTTCCTGCTTCAGTCCTTTACAACTGATCGAGGTTCCCTTCTGCGTCCAGGTCGGTTCGCGTCGGAACACTATTCCCTCTTTTGAGGGCAGACCGTCACAAATCTTTGGTTGCCCGTTTCCTTCAGTACCTATTCCTTTTCTATTTCCCCCCGCCCTAGATCTTATCTTTCCTCATGTTTTTTTTTGGATCTCGGTCCCCTTGGTAATCGACAATAAAATTGATATGGGAAGACTTAAGCGACGGCTGGTTTTTTTTTCGTGACCCTTTGAATATTTCCTGGCTTTTGCCGCAAGAACTACTTGGGTCGTTGGTCGGACGCTCGCCGACGCAGCACTTCCCACAGGTTCTGCCCCTTCCTTGGTGTCAGATTGAAGTCAACCTCCGCCCCCCCCTCTGAGGGTTCTGTGTGTTTTTTCAGTTTTTTGTCCTTCCCCTGGTTCCTGCCGTTTGTGGAGCCTTCAGAGCTTTGTATACATGTTGAGTCTAGGAGTGCCCTTCCTATGCTCAGACAATACGTTGTCTTCGTCCTGTTTTTTTGCAAGACAGCTTCAGGGACCCTTGTTTACAAATTTCTTCACCCCCCCTTTGCCCCCCCGGCACCCTCTCCAAATTTCCCCCCTACGAGCATACACCCTCCCCCCTTTCAACGCACGCCCTTTAAACCAAACCTTTTTGCAACCCAAACCTCTTTTCGATTTTTTTAATTTTTTTTTCACCTTCTCCCGGCCTTCCTTCTGGGATAAGATGCAGGCCGACCAAGACCTGTCCTTTTGACTCGATGCGTTAGGCGCTCCCCCTCAGAACTCACATCCCATAAGTCCCGAACCTATTTACTTTAGGTGTCCCCTATTGTCCTCCATTCACGGTCTGCCTTTTTTCCCCTTTCAACACGTCTGCACTTCAGCACCTGCCATTTGTAGCCAATCTTCCTTGAGCCTTTTTTCCAGAATTCGCTTGTGGCTTCCCTTTTATGTCCAGTTGCGTGTTCTTTGCACATTAGTCGGATGCTTCTTTTGCTGCATAGGGCAGTTTTCCCTTGTCAAAAACCTTTTCAAGACCCCGCTCCTTTCGCCTTTTTTTGCCTCCCATCCTGTAAAATAAGCAACCCCCCTCGCACCCTCGGCAGGCCGGTTAATTCGCTTACCACCCCCCCTTGGCTCGCGCTACCTCGCCTTCTTGGACCCGGCCCCCTTTCCCTTGCTAGCTTTTTTTCCGCGCTCTCGCAGACCGCCCCCTGGTCTCTTCTCCGTTTACAGTTTTGGACAGGAGATTCAAGAGATGCAGAACTCCCCCAGCGAAACCCCCAAATCACTCTCCTCAAAAGAGATATTGGCTTCCAGCCCTTTAAGAACAGGTTTGGATGTTGAGTTACTCTTTCCACGTGGGAGTCTCCTTTTTTCTTCTCTGATTCACTCCATCCTCAACACGCATCAAGCGTAAGGGATATCTTGAAGTTTCCCCCTCTCTTTACTTTGCGATTCTCCTACCCCTTTGACTCCCTTTTCCTTTTTGTTCCCCTAATCTTACCAGTCAGCATTTTTTTGCCCTCCCCTGTACCTTTCCTAGTTTACCGCGTTAGTTTCCTCCCTCAATTGTATTTTTAATTTGTGACTTAGTCCCCTCCAAGTAATCCCCAAGCAACTCTTCTTCCATTATTTTACCCCCTCTTCTCTTTCAATTGAGTTTCTTCCCGCGCCGGTTCCCAGTTTTTCTGATACGAGTCCCCGGCAGGTGTGTCACCGCACCGTCTTCACCCCCTTTCCCGTGTCCTTTTGTTTTTGGGTGTTTGGTTTTGGTGGGGGTGGTGACATGTGTATTTTCCATCACTGACTTTTTTTGGTTAGAGATCATTTTTTTTCCGTAGATCGCGCTTTCTTTTTAGGAACCTGTCCAGCGACCCTTCTGGGCACCTCCGGGCCCTTTTTCTTGTTCTGAACACCTTGCGCATTTTTGGATCGTTCCTGATGCTATTTTTGCTTTCCTTTCTTTTTCCCTAGCCCCCCCTTTTTCTAAAACCCCTTGATTTTTTCCCCTCCCCGAATTGATGGCTCCTTTCAAACATTTTCTTCTTAGGCAAACTTTTTTTTTCCAGGACTATGGGGCTTACGGGAAGATTTTGAACGCCACCTCCCTAGTATTAATAGCTTCTGCGCTCCCCCTGGTCCGCGGGACCTCCGAGGTTTGCACCTTCTGGCTTTCTTTCTCTTTCTCCTAACCCCCTTGCTTCCATGCCTGATACATCCTTCGGCCTTTTCTGGAACTTGCTCCCCACCTTTCATGATTTTTTACCCATGGAGTCCCCCCCCTCCTCCCTTTTTCTTAGATTGGCATTGGTCGGACTGGCAATCTTCGACCCCTGTACCCCTCTCTCCCCCGCCCCGGTTTTTTTGCCTTCTCTGCTCGGCAGCCTCAAAAGTTGTTCTCCCCTCAGGCGTCGTCGTCTGCAGCGACCTTTGCGTAGGCGCATAACGTTTTCCCCTTTTTTATTGATGTTTGTCTTATGTTTTCAATCATTACACAGTCCGTTTTTTATGTCTTACTGCCTGCTTTTTCCTGCCAAAAGCTGTTGAAACCTTTCAGGTTCTGCCTCTAGGAATTTTCTCGCCACTTACTTGACTTTCCAAAAAGGTGTCCAATTTCTACTCTCCTCCCCGCGCTTAGTGGTCCTTGGTTAGTCCCGGTAACGGTGTTTGCTTCACCATTTCATTTCGGCACCTCTTTTTCCCTTTCCCAGGTTTTTTTATTCCAGAGCGTTTCCCCCCAAGTCAATGCCTCGCACATAGGTTTTTTTCTTTTAGAATCTCTGAATCTTTTCCAGCGGCGGGAGGGATCCCCTCATAGTTTCAGATTTTTGGGCGCCCACTTTGGTTTTGGTTCCCCCTTTGCGGGGTTGGAGCAATTCTGTGTCTCGATAGAATAAAATGGGATCAGTTCACCCCTTTTTTGCCGTCATTGCAGCTCTCGTACGTATGTTATTTTTTATGCCCTCCTTACAGTGGAGATCCCCGAGGCCTTTTCCTTGTTTCGCTCCCGTTCTTTTTTTTTTTTTGACTGCGACTATTTTTTCCCCCATTTTATCGATCATAAATCATCCCCGACCTCACCGGATTTGGCAGTTCACCTCCCCTTTCAAAACCTTCTTTAACCTAGTACAAGAGGGTGGGGCTTTTGTTGAATTCTCGCTTGACCAGCTTTGATCCCAATCGTTTGAGCACCTGTTCGTCCCGTGCCCCCCCAGACCCGCCTCCTTCTGGCCTCATGTCAACCTTCCCTTTTTTGTACGGTCCCCCTTCCCTCCTCGAACGCCCTTTCATGAATTTTCCCAAACGCGACATCCTTCCTCGTGTTTTTTTTTTTTCTGGCTCTCTCCTCCCTCGTCTGAGACCCAAGAAAAATGCTATGGGATTTTCCCCTCCTAAGAGAGCGATTTTGTTTGGTGGCCCTGTATCACCCCTGAGATTTGAGGCGGCCCTCCCTCCTCCTTTTTTCTTGGTCTTTTGCGGCAAGATTCGAACCTCGTTTTTCAGATCTTTTCTCATCTGAAGGCCAAATTTTAACCCCCATTCCCACCTCCTTCCCGGTGGGAATCTAAAGGGGACAATTCCACTGAAGTTTGCGGTTGCCTTTTCTTATTCCCCCTTCTCAAGAATCAATTTTTTCTTTCCTCGTCTCCTTCCTCCATCAATGTACAGTCTTGCTTTGCAGTCCTTCTCCACTTTAACTCCCAGAATTACCCGAGTCCTTTCCAATTTGATACAACCCCGACGGCTCCCCCCATGGCTGAAAACCATTTTTCCGACCCCTTTTCTTCCTCTAGACTAGTTTTACCCCTCCCCGCTGCTTTTTCCACTTTGCACCAAAACCCTTTTGTCTCCACCCCCCTTCATTTTTGGGTAAAGCCAGACCTACTGTTAGATGCACGCTTTCCGTGGGTTCGTAAATTTTTATTTTGTGATTTTTTTCCCAAGCTTGAAAGAAATGTTGACCATCCAAGCAGGGACCCCCTCCCATAGTTCCTTTGTCCCAAAAAGCTTTTCCCTGAAATTGCCAAGGACCCCTTCCCCTCTTTTGACCCCGAACTCCTAAGGAGCCAGCCAGTTAAATCCTTTCTCCTTCCTCAAGTGTGACGCTTATTTTTCCGAGCCTGCAATGGCCCTTTTTCGGATAGATAGTCATTCAGGTCGGACGAGTCCTCTTCTTGCTTCTTCAAAGTTTCTCCCTCCAAGGTTCATTGAATCCCTTTAAGCGACTTAATTCGTTTATTTTTGCCTTCCCCCAATCTTAGCAACCCCCCCTTGAAGACTCCCCCCTCTTAGATTTTTATGCGACAAAGCGTTTTCAGTTTTTTCTAAGACTATTCTTCCCTACTCATTCCTTTTGCAGGACTAGGATAGTCTGTACGGCGTCCCGTTCCTATGCCCTCCCCTTAGTGGCTTCGTTTCCCACAGATCTGCTCTTCCGCTTCCTCTTCAAGAGAAACTCCCATAAATCTTCCAACGCACAATCCCCCCCCCGAGCTTTATGTGGTCCGGCCCCTTGACCCCTCCCGGTTATTAAGAATTGATTTCTGATCTTCGACTTCCCTCTTACCCCTTGGGGTTGAGCTTCGCAGGCGAGAACCTGTTTGATGTCACCCGTCCCTTTACCCCGATTTCCCCATGACTTCTCCTTTCAGTTTTCTCTCTTTTTAGGAGATTGCGTTCTGTTCGCTCTTCCCCTTTTCCCTTGTCAATGGATTGCCATCCCTTTTCTGTCTTCCTAAATCTTAATTCCCTTTTTGTTTACCTATCTTTCCCTTCCCCTTTTTTTAATCTTTTTTTCTTTTTTTCCCTTTGTATGCCTCTCGGATAGCCCCGAGAGCTCACTTAGGACCTCTCCCAAGCTTCTTTTTTCCCCCATCGGAATTTTTTCTTGAGTTTAAGGGGACATTTTTTTGACTTTGTTCCCAATAGTCACGTTTCTTATTTCACGTCCTTTGCTGGTTAGCATATTGTGGTTTTTGTGAGACTCTGCCCCCTCCCCTCCGTCAAGTCGGTTATCCTTTTTACTTATTTGTCCCCCCCCCCCTTTTTTTCCCTACAGGTTTTTTATTTTTTGATGACCCCCATTGCAAGGAGACTTTTTTCCTTACCCGAGAGCCCTTACTCTGGATGAAGGGCTTTTTTTCCTTTTTTTACAGAAAAAACCCCCCTTGATTCTTCCCGCAAGAATTGTTACTTTTTCCTGTGTACTCACTTTACACTGGGACATTGCTTTGGACTCCTGAAATTTTTTCGTTCCCCACCCTACTTGACCTTCCTTTTCATTCGCGAATACTTCCCCCTTAAACTCGCTCCCCTCCCCTTTTTTCGGTCTGTTTCCCTTTTGTTGCCTCCGTCTTGATGAAGTCCAAAATGCTCCAGTTTCCTCCAGTCATCTCTTCCTCCCTTCGGCATGTTCGGCTACTCTTTTTTAGCTACAATGGACGTCCCATCCAGCTTTTTTATTGGAGTTTTTCTTTTTTTTTGTTCATCTCCCCGGGACTCTTTCTCTTAGAGTTTATAGCTCTTTCTTGGGTCTGCCTCTCTCTGTGCCGTCCCACTCCCTTCTCATTTCCATATTCCAATTGCGTATCCCTTTTTCCCCTTCTCAGCGCGTTCACTCTCGTTTTTTTTCTCTAAAAGCGACGTCTTTTTGAATGTGATTCTTTTTCTTCCTGGATTGGGGACGGCCCCCCCCCTCCTTCAGTTACCTTTCATTTTGATAATGTGCTTTGACTGACCTTTTCCTCTGAGATGTCCTATCCGTCTTACCTTTTCCCTTCCTCCTACAAACCTTTGGCACCCATCATGAGATCACTTTCTTTCGTTTTTCCCCTTTCCTTTTATAGCCTTTCCCTTCCCTTCTTAGTCTTTCATCATTCTGGGATCATCTTTTACCGGTCCCTTCCCTTCTTCTTTGATTTCCCCCTCTTTTCGTTTTCCTCACCTAGGCTTGAATTTTAGAAAGAATCTACATGACAGTAGCTTGTTTTTATCACCCTTAACCTATTTTGCTCAATTTGGGGTGGCGCCCCCTGTTTGTGAGTTGACGGTGATCAGCTGGGCTTTGTTTTTTTCTTCTCTGAACCCTAGTTTTCCCCCCTGTCTCAATAGTTTATCCTCTTTTGTCTCCCCTTTCCCTCCCTTTAATTAGGTTGGTGAAGAACCCGATTCCCCCTTTCTCGGGCCTTCTGTTCTCTTAGGTTTACCCTCCTTCTTTGAATCCCCCTTTTCATCCTTTAATCCAAGGATATAACCTTGACCTTCCCTTTCCTTTTTTCATTCCTCCACTTTTCCCTGGAAACCCCCCTTTGCAGGAAATAGGGTGGGTGCTTTTTTTTGTTTTCCTGTCTCGTCTCACCTATTTTCCAAGTTGACCCCCACTCTCTTCGGGTCCCCCTTTCGAAGTCACCAAAGTCCTCCCTTTTTTCTGTGGTTCATGTTTCAAGTCCTTCTTTGTGATACGTCCACGTCCCTCGCCCTTTTTTCCGTCTATTGTAATTAACCAGATTTATATATTTCTCCTTCCTTTCTGTTTTATCTTCCTTCTCTTGGAGTCTCAGTTTTGACCCCTTCTTTTCATCCCGAATTTGGGGTGGACCTTCTTTTGCAACAACCCTTGTTTTTTCCTTTCCCCTAGAAAGAAGCTTTTCTTTTTTAACCGGAACTCCCGAACTGCGGCCTCCCTTTCTTTTTCCTAACCCTTTTCTCCTCCTCTGGGTTTTTTCCGGTGATCAACCAATAACCCCCACCGACCCCTTATTTTTGGCCCTTTTTTTTTTTTTATGAACTTTCCACTTGCGGATGAGGTCCCTTGAGACTTCCCCCCCTTTTTATTTCGGTTTTCCTTCCCCTTTCCAACCATACTTTAGAGCGCAATGTCCTAGTTGTTATTAAATGTTTCCTACCCCTTCCTTTCACGGTCATTAATTTTCTCCCCCTTCCCCTTCACGGAAAAAGTTTCCGGGCTGACCTTGTTTTCAGTTTTGCTTCTCCCCTAACCTTTCTGCAACAAAAGCACCCTTCTCCCACCCACCAACCCCCCGGTGCGTCCCCCACAAATTTTTCCCTCCCTCCTTTGATTTAATTTATACCGACTTACTGTCATGGGTATATTCCCTTGATTTCCCCTCATTTTCCCTGCCCCTTTCCTATTTCCTCTGTTCGAAGGACGGAAATCAGGAAAGCCTTTCCCTTCCGGGCCCCTTCTTGTTCCCCCCTCACGGATTCCCAAGGACCCGTTCTTCCCGTGCTTTCCCCTCCCCCCTCCCAAGTCCCTTTCTCTCCGGCTTTCGAGAAGTGAAGCGAATGTGTTTTTCTTGCCTCATGGAAGTGCGCTACCTTTTTTCTCAGGGTTTGCCCCTTTTTTTCCCTCTCCCCCCCCCCCCCTTTGCATTTACTCCAAGGCAATTCATACACTCGCTGACCGTCCTTGCTTCTTTTGTGCCTTTCCCCCCTCCCTTGAAGGGCACGAGAAATACGGTAATTGCCCTAACCCATTTTTTTCCCCGTTCTTAGATGTCTCTCCTATGAATTTCCTCTCGACCGAAAACTTTTCTTTTTAATCGTCTTCCCTTTGCCCTCCTTTTTCCCCCTTTTTTTAGGATAAAGTACCCTGAAGTGGGGCTCTTTTACCCATCCTCCTCGAGGGCTGCCTGACCTATCCCCCCTATCGCCACTCCACACGATATAAAAGCAATCTTTTGATTGTACGGCCCCTTGTCCCCCCCCCTTCCCTTTTTCCTCTCCCACCTCTCTCCCTGTCAACCAATTCGCCAATTTCCTCTTCCCCTTTCACATCGCAGTTGTGTGTTATCTTCTCCAGCATCCTTCCCTGACCCCCCTTTTCCCCCGCGAAAATTTCATTCGATGAGGTTTTCCTCTCTTTTCGCGATTTTTCATTTGAAGGTTCTTTGAGAAAAGCCCGTCTCCCAGTATGTGCCTTCCCCCTTTCCAGTACTTCCTTTACCTCTTTCTCCCCATTCTTTCAAATTGTTTTAAAGGGGCTGCTCGTCTTAACTCGAAAGTCCAGGATCTAGCGTTAAACTTCACGATACAACCCTCCTCTTTTCATGGTCCGTTATACCCTCTTCCCCCTTTCTTCCCGTGCTGTGAATTACAATAGTAAACGCCTTCTTACGTTGCGAAGTTACGCTTTTCTTTCCCTTCTTTTCCTTAGTTTGATGTTATATCTACCATCCGATCCTTTAGATCTTGGAAGTTTTTTCCCCTCCCTTACTAGCAAGGTTAGCCAGCTTGGTGATCACCCGCCATTGCAAGTATTCTCTTCTCGTTCATGTCGATAATCTGGAGCTGCGGCTTTTACAAACCCTCTTTCTCCTCCCTCATTTTTTTTACTTAATAATCCTACATTTCAAAAATGTGTTGGGTACATTCAGGACTTTTTTGACCATCCCCCCCTGACATTCTTCAGACGACACGGTGTCCCCTTTTTCCTAGAGTTTCTTTTCTTCGTCCCTTTTCTAACGTTAACTCTCCCTCCCGAAAGTTCTCTTCGAGGTCACCCTTAGGGCTTGATGCTCGCATAACCCACCTTCTCCTCTCCCTAACAAGTCCCAATTAGGTTGTTCCCTCCCTCGTTCTTCGAGACCTTTCCCTCTTTCCCAGCTTCCCTCTTTAGAGATATTCTTTTCCAGTTGTATCGGGCTTTCATCTCGTCTTTCTTTCATTCTTTCCTCCCTCTTTCCTTTCCAAAGGTCTCCTCCTAACCCAATGTCTTCCGATATTTTTAGATCTTAATAGGTTTCCATTTCCCCCTTCTTTCCTTCAGTCAGTCAGAGGGTATAGTTTTTTTTAGAATTAACTTTTCCCCCCTTTCTTTTTCTTCTTTATGGATTACCCTGTTTTGTTCCGGAACTTGCTGTCAGCGTATTCTCCAGTTCCTTTTCTCTTCCCTCCCCTCTGGCCTCATCCAAGTGCCCGATAGGACCTTTCTCTCCTTTCCTTTTTGAGAGTCTCCAAGGATTGCACATTCGCCGATCTTCCCGTTTCATTCTACGTTTCTTTCTTATCTTTTCTCCCCTTGGTCAATATTGACCGTAATCCAGCTTTCCCACGGACCAAGGTGTGAACTTTTTTCTTGGCTCGTCAGACACCTTCCTTTGTGAAATAGGCCCTTCTTTCTCCTCTTTCCCTCTACATTTGAGACCCAACTTAACGTGTGTGTTTCTCAATTGGGGGTTTTGTTTATCCCCCCGTTTTCGTTTTAGGTGATCCAGGGTGATCCATCTTTCTTAGAATTTTTACTTGAGCTTTCCCCCTTTGATCCAATATTTGGCCTGGTATCATTTTCTTCCGTTAATTCTTGTCGGTTCCCCATTTTTCTCCCCATCTTTACTGAGCCGCTTATCTGATCTGAATGTCTCACCCCCCCCCCCCCCCCCGCACAACAAACCCCCTTCCTCATTTGTAGATCTACAAAAACGAAAGGCCCCTTTTACAGTCAAGCAAACTTTTTCCCAGCACACTTATTTTCCCCCCAAGAGGAAGGGTCTTCCCTGATCAAAATTTTTACACCCCCATCTCTTTTTTCTAGTCTCGGAAACACAAAAGAACTTTTCTTCCCGCGTGTCCGCAATGTCCCCATATTATCAGTTTTCCGGGCCCCGACGAGTCTGATTCTTACCTAATTTTCTG
>Ga0179593_1279369_pt1 | contig 11748 bp, 14 predicted proteins | sample CZODoug2_1_08_16_FD_185931 | JGI IMG/M metagenome (GOLD analysis project Ga0179593, IMG submission 185931) | Vadose zone soil fungal communities from Angelo Coast Range Reserve, California, USA - CZODoug2_1_08_16fungal (PacBio error correction) | ecosystem: Environmental > Terrestrial > Soil >... | reverse complement strand
AGCTTCCTAAATACACTTCCCCTACCGATGCACCCTTCTGGCATCCCACCCGGTTATCTTTGACATCCCCCATCGGGAGTGAACACTATGACTGCCTAACGCGAGACTCTTGACTTGGATCCCCCCCCTCCCTGCTCCCCTTTATATTGCACTACATGATCGTTTTTTTTTTTGTCCCCCTTTTCCTCACGACTTTTTTTTCTACGACCAATACCTTACGGTACGATCATATCGTCGCTCCATAAGTCAGTACTATTAGAATCTCTCTTTTAGGACCTTTGCCATTGGTCGCCAGACTCTCTAAACACCCCCCACATCCTTGCAAGATGAACCCCTCGGGCTGTACAGTTGGTCCTTCCTTAAATCAGCCTTCGCTCCCTTCCTTCCGTTCCCCCCCCTCCCCCCTCCTCGTAACCGACCCGGTGAGTTCTTTAATTCCCCCCCCCTAAAGCGAGTTTCGATGCTACCGTTTTTATGAAACCGTGGGCCAAAACGCCTGTTTCAAGCCATCCTTCACTCCTTTTCTTTTTCGGTTTCCTTCCCCCCAGAGGTCGTTAACGCAAAATACTAACTTGCCTTTTTTTTCTATTACATACTCGCCATTTCCCTTAGGCTTCTAGTAAGTTTACTTTTCCCCTTTCGGTCCCTCCGCCCCCCTGACAGCCTTAGGGGGTATCACTTGCTCCTGGATCTTTTCATGTCTCAATTCGGATTCCCCCACGATTTTCCCCAACATTATTTCACCCCCCCCTTTTTAGTCCCACCCTTTCCCTCCTTTTTCCCTATTCATGTTACAGTGTTCACCCTGATACAGAACGCCTTAATGGTAACCCTTTTTCTACTGCGGACACCGACTCGTTACCTAAGGCTCTCTAGTACCACACCCTCAAAAGCTTCAGGTGGATGGTCAGAACTTTCCCCCTTTTCAAGGCGTATCTCTTTTGGGCGCCTTTTCAAACTCTTTTCCCCCTCCGGCAGTTCATTTTCAAAAAGGGGGAAGAAAATCATCAATTGGCGACCCCTCCAAGTTGGACATGTTCTCTTTTCCTTCCCACCCCACCCCGTGCAGGGGTGTGTTTCCCCTCCCCAATACAGATTATTTCTTTCAGATTTAGTCGACATGCGCCCGTTGGCTGTCGACAATCCAGTACGTCATTTTCAACTATTCCCCGCCTATCTCCCTTCCCCCAACAGGTGTTCTTTACCCTCTTTTACGGACCCTTTTCTTTGTTCTCCATTCGGTTGTCGCTCGTTTTTGGTTTGGTCCCAGTCGGCGCCTCTTTACCTTCCCTGCGCCGGTTGGCCACCTCCTCTTTTGCCCCTCCCCTTTTTTCCGTATACCCAGCTTCCGACTTAGTACGATTATCACGGTCAACGTTTAGCGTCTCCTGCCTTCCACTTATTTCCTTTTACATTTGATCTGCTCCCGTCTGGAACACGTACCGTTTGTGGGTCCTATATCCGACCTTTTTACTTCGGTGTTAGCTATTATCCCGTCTGCTGACCCCCCCTCTTCTTTTCAAATACACCTTCCATTCCTCGCCCCTTAACACCCTCAGGACCATTTACCTTTACCCATATTCAGGTCACCCTCTCGCTGGGTCCCCCCCGTGATTTTTTTTATCGTACTTCTGTTTTTTAGCCGTCAACCCCCTCATATTTGTGAAATGCGGTAATTTCTTGACAACTTAACCGCGACTTAAAACTGTCTTCGCCATGGAGCACTTCTGATTCGTATTATGACTGGTTCATTTAAGCCTCTTTCTTCCTTCATTCCACCTTTTTTTCAAATTATAGATCAGTTGCCACTATTATGATTAGTCTGGGCCGGTTTCCATTTGGATGTTTCACACCTACCGGCTACGATGCCTGATGTAAATCATCCCTCCCCCAGCCTTTCCCTACCCCATTTTTCGTATCTGGGTCCTTTCATTATAACCAGCGACGGGGTACTTTTACTTGGGGGCACTACTAGCACCAGATCGTCGAGTTCCTTGTGCTTTTCTTGCTCGCATTTTATTGGATTTTCTTTTTTCTTCTCTCTCCGTTCAGGTTTCCCTCAATTATCAGTTTGTCCATGGATTCACTTTTGGAATTATGGTTTCTTGGAACAACAACCCGTCTCCCCCCCGGGATTTTCCTTACGTCTCGGATCTGTTTTGTTACTAACCTGCTGCCGGCGGATCAACGTCGACGAGTCCCGTCCTCTTTTACCCCCGGGGAAAGACCAATCTCCCAATTCATTTTCCTTCCCTTTCCTACTGGCGCCCGATAATTGGCGTTTCCTCAGTTCATCTTCTTTTTTCCGGGGCGGCGTTTTCGATGCGCTGTCTGTTTTACAGAATTTTAGCTATCTTTCTTTCCTTTGAAGCTTTCTTTTCGATTTAGTACTTTGACTTTACCCTTGGCCTTTTTGGCTTGAGGGTGCATACCCTTAAATCACGAATCTTACGTTGCCCCCCCTTTTCTTTTGGTTTCCCACTATAAGTTTTCCGGCCCCCCCCCCCATACACTGTGGGGTCCGATGCCGATTTTGGGACGGCAACTGAGGTCTTTTTTGGCGGTCCTGCCTTTGTCTTAGAGGAACTCCTTTTTCTCTCTTTTTTTCCCATCAGTAGTTGGATGTTGTGGCAACGGCCTGTGTTAATTACCTGCGTGGGACCGACCAAAATCTATTTTTCATCTCCCGTTGGTTTTTGATCTGTATTCGGATCCACCCTTCATTTCTTGCCTTCCCCATTCCTTTCCTATTTGGGTGCCGCATCTCCCCAATGTATTTCTTTCGATCGAAAAGCTTCTCCTCCAGAAAGGACACAGGCCTGACCCGCCGCCGATCCAGCTCCGTCACAGCACGGCCCCTATCACACAAGTTGACTGTGAAATGTTTGTATGTGTTTCTTCTCGATTCTTTTCTTTCTTACCCCAAATTTTACCCTTCCCTCCGTAACGTCCTTTCCCTCCCCCCCCAAAAGGCCCCCTGTAATTTCAAAACGACCCCCCTTCTTCCCGTGCCTCTCCACCAAATCTTCGCTCTTTCTTTTTTAACCTTCCACTCTCAGCCACATTCCTCCCCCGTCCATGCTGCTCCCTCTCGTGACTTGCCGAAAGATTTAGCTGTAGGGTCCGGAGACCAGCCACCCGCTTGGGGTAGCTTGTCTGCCTTGTACCTGAGCGCCGTCGTCTAGCATACCTTTTCATTCCCCACCCCCCCTCTCTCGGCAGTTAGCAATTCGTCTTTTTGAGGATTTTCCCTTTTTTTCCAATGACATCCGCGCCATAGGATTTCCCCCCAAGTTAACCGGTCAAAGCCCCTCTCTATAGTCCCCGGCCCCGCCGTTCTGCATTCTCCTTCCTATCAGTCCACAACCTCTCGACGGATTCCTGCCGCGTGATAGTCTTTTGGTTGAAGTTACTTTTGGTTTTGAGGCTTTATCTCATTTTCCTTCCAATCTCCCACAAAGGATCCTTCCTGGTTTAGCCGGCACTTTCTTCTGGACCTTATTATCTTGTTGGTACCAAGCCATCTGCCGTCAAGTTCCCTAACTACTTCATACATGTCACCTTTCCCTGTCTGATTTGGTGGCCCCCTGTTGTATTCGGCAATGCCCATGCCCTCTGCCCAAGTTCCAACATAATCAAGCAAGGACCATTTCGCTGGTTTGCTGGCTTTAGTTTTCCTTCGAAAAAGTCCCCCTCACTTTTCCGATTCATCTATGTGCATTAATTTCCTAGTTCACAGGGAATATCCTTTTACCCAGTTTCGTACCTGCATTCTTTCCTTCTTCCGTTTTTTTTAACGTTGCAGTTTTTTTTAAGTGTCTGGCTCCTTCTCCCTTTGTTTCACTCCTGTTTGATTTAGCACCCCTACCGTTCCCCCTGAGTCCTTCTTCCCAACGGTTAACATTCCGTATCGAGCACGTCTATAGCCTCCAAGTAAGATTTACCGTTTTTCCTTTCCCTTTTCTCTCCCCCTCCCTTTCATTGACTCGCTTTTCTTTCGAACGCTGTCGACACAAATTGCTGGTGCAATACTCTTAGAAGTGCCTTTCAGGCTGTTTACGTAAGCATTAATTTGTTTCCGGCACTATCTGCCCCCCCCCATGGAATAAAACTCAGGGTTCGTTTTCATCCTGCTGTCAACCTACGGTTGCCCCCTTTTCCTTGATTATGCTTACAGTCTTCCATACTGTCTGTACTCAAACTCCCTGTACGTCGACTGGAGCTCCTTTCTGGTCGTAATGTTGACAGATAACCCGCGCTTCGGTTTGTTTTTTTTGACCGTTGAAAAATCTCTGCAAACGTGAGTGTCGAAAAGTGGATTTATGTCGACAACCCCCTTTTTGCCTCTGAGAACTGTCTATCCCTCTTATTTTAGCTCTCCCAAATACCAAGTTTTCCTTCTATTGACTTGACAAGATCCCCGTCGAGGTGTATGTTGCTTGAGCTGTTTTCAATCTTTTCCGTGTTTTTCCGTCTTTTTCCGTCCCATGTGACATGTCCCCCGTTCCCTGTGATGTTACCGTTTTTTCGTTCAAACCTCCTAGACTTCTTGTCCGGTATTCTAGTAGTTTTTGTGTAATCCTCCCCAAGTGATCCTGGCAAGTGTAATACATTTTACCTTTTTGGACCCCGCCCTGTTCGTTTTGCCCCGAAAGAGTCACCCCCTACTACCTTAGTCCCGACGCCTACGGATTTTTCTCTTGGGGAGGGTAAGTTTGTTAGTTGACCGATCCGCTGGTTCACCCGAGCCGCCTACCTACTATTCCCTTTCCTCCCTGCTTTTTTGGTCCCACTTCAAAGACCCCTGCAGTGGTTCCGTAGTTTTTTTGAATTATGCTGAAAAGTTTACTTGGGCTTGCGTGTTTTTCCCTCAGTGGGTTTAGCTCGGTTTCGGCAGGTCCCCGACTTAAAGGCACATGGTTTTCTGAGGGTCTTGTGTTTTTTTGTTTGAGCCCTAGTTAGATGGCCGATCCCGGGGTATTTTTCTCCCTCGAGTCGTATAGGACGTTGATTTTTTCGACGCCACCGAGTCTCGTTCTTCTTGTCTTAGGTATTAGACAAGAGGCGTTGTTTAGTGTCGACTTGAGCGTATGGTCACAGCGGCATACGTTTCGAGTCTATAGGTTATACGCTTGCTTGTTGGCGCTGGGTTCGATTTAATCCCCTCTTTCCTCGTCCCATGCAATTTTGATGCCGTCCATCATGTTTTTGCTTTAGTTGGTGATGTTATCTCTCTTTTCTGTTCCCTGTGTTGTTAGCCGCTCTATGCTGACGCCCTACCGTCAGTCTGCACTCTGACCTCCCTCCTGGTGCCCCCCCCCTTTTGCGAGTTCTTGAACAAGTATGCGCTAAAGGCCCGCGCTTTCCCTACGACTCGTTTCCAAGTAAATGGCTTTCACTACTTAGTCGTGCCCTACATCGGACGCACTTCTTCCCAGACACTTTATACGACAATACCTTCACTCTCGTTTCTTCTTCCAAGTTTCTATACAGAACGACGCGTACATGTCCCCTGACGTCCTTGGTACATCGAAAGATGGCTCAAACCCACACAACACACACTCGACCCCTTCTCTTTCTGACCCCGTTTTCCCGTATACGGCGATATCCCCGAGTCTACGGCTCTCCCCCGCCCCCTTTTACCCCGGTCACGCCGACCACGTTCCCTGTTCCATAAGTCTAAAGCGGAGTGACCTCTCTCCACGTTTCTTGAACAGTGGTCCCCCCCCTATTTCGTTCTCAACCGGATTCCTGCGGTTTTCCCCAGCGGCGCGTTCCGACCCACAACGTACCGTCCCCGATGGACATCCTTACATTTCCATTTGTAGGCGTTAGCGGCTCCCTTTTTTATTTGTCTTTTCTTCTCGCGCCCTCCGAAACCAGTGGCGGCCAGGACCCTGTATGCAGCTTGGATCAATTGAGTTTACCACTTCCATCCCTGAACACCCTATCCCCCCCTCTGAGTACCTGCACTCCGTTCTCTGGACATGTTTGCCCTTAACTGACGGACCCCCCCCCTTCCATTTCTACCTGCGGAAAACACGTCGAGACGAGATCCGGTCCTTGTAAAGTTTGCCTCTCGGTGTCCCTTTCCCCTTTCTAACATTGGAACAATCTCGCGTTGTTCTTTCATACCACCACCTCTTCTTTTCTACCTTGATAAGCGCATTGCATCAAACATTTTTTTTCATCCACTTTGGCTTTTGGACCCTTCTCTCTCTGGCGCTAGGACACCACCGTCCGCCTTGGGTGACTCCCCCCGTACTCCATTAAATGGACTCTTAGAAGTCTCACTCGCCCGTGTGATCCCAGTTATGACAGTAATCGTACCCTCCTCCCTCTCCTGCAAAATGGTTTTCTTTTTCCACGTACCTTTTGGTGTCCATTTCTTTGTGGGGCCACGATATGCAAGGTGTGAAAACTCGGATCCCTTTCCATGCTCTCGGCCCTTCATCCCTGAAAACGTATTGCCTGCCAATTCACTGGTTTACCCCCCCAGGGTAGTTCGTACGAAGATTCATGCACTAGCTCTTTTCCCACCTTCATGCCAATCCTATGCTGCATCCCCCCGGGATCGGCACAGGGTACCGGGGGGATCCCTGCCCGTTAGTCCATCGGTGTTAGTGCTATTTATTCTTGAACCGCCATACACCCTTTTCCCCTTTGACCCTGACAAACCGTCATTTTACGTACCCACGTACAGTCCTTTAATAAGGCTGTGGCCCCTTTTATTACCTTTTTTTTTTTTTTTTTTTTTTTGATCGGTTTCATTTAAATTTCTTTCTCTTTTTCCCCTCCCAGAATTGGAAGTCGGTCATTTCCTAACCGCTACCCTTTCCCCCCGGATGCTGCTTGTATCCTTTCGATAATTTATGAGTCCCGGGCATGAAGTTTTTTTTTGAATCTTTCCGTTGAATTAATCAACCTTTTTTCAACTCACTCCAACGTACCCAGTTGCCACTGGAATTATATTCCGGAGCGTGCTTTTTTTTCAAACACACCCCGCAAGAGGAAGATGAAAAGACATCAGCCAAATTTTTTCCCCTTCGGCTGAGTTAGTATCCTCCGGTCTGGCCCGCTTACGGGGGCCCTCCTTTCCTCACCAGGTCGCTCGTAGAGTATTTTGCTTTATTACTTTCTCCGTCTTTAGTCAGTTGGCCTTTGGGGCCCCGCTCTTTTTGTGCCCTTTTTTTCCACTTTGGAATTTGGATGGCTTTTTTCGCTTGGAAAAAAACTCTCACCCCACTACCTCTTTTCCGAGCGTCCCGTCTCGGTTTGTTTACTCCCCACCGTGGATGCGGAGACCCGCTCCCATGGTTGCCTTCAATACGTCTTCCCCCCGGGCAGGTGTTTGATCCTACATTTTTGCGGACCCCTTCTTCCCAATCGTCTGTCATAGTGATTGGCCGGCCGTTGGGGCGGGCTTTTTTTTTTTTTGAGAATCCTGTCGTATAGATGTCTGTTCGTTTGACGCTTTTTCCCCTGCTTTTCCAGGCCTATTGTTTTGGGTCACCTCTTCCCCCCGCATATTTGAACACAGGGGGAACCTTTTCACCGATAGTCAATGCACTCATTTTTGGATTACCGTCCCTCCCACTCCTGTCCCCCTTCTCTTCCTCGTTTTTCCCCTCTTCGCTACCCCTGTCACCTATTACTTATCTCGCATTTTTTATGTATTCCTGCGTTTGGCCTTTCAATGTCTCTTGCTCGTCTTTGCTGGGCCTTCTTTCGAGTACGCCCTTTCCCCCTTTTCTTCTAGCTTTTTGGCCCACCTCTCCCTTCTTGTTGAATCCTTTCCCCTGCCGTGGGCTCCTCCTTCCCCCAAATTCTTCCATCCCTTTTTTTGTTGTGTTTTATTCCCACCGGTTAACTTCCTTCCCCACCACTTCTGACCCTTTGTCCACAAGCTCCCTTTTTTGCTATAGAGCAGTGGAACTCCTCTTCCCTCGACAAAACTTCTTCCCCCGCAATCCGTACCCCCCCCTGTTTTTCCCCAAGAATGGTCATTACCTATTCCACCCCGTTTTTCCTTTCATTTTTGAGTCATAGTTTATATGGTTACCAAAACTTTTTTCATTCTCCATTGCTTCTTTCCTTTTGTGTCCCCCACCAAGGCCAGTTGAAGACCCTCCGGCCCAGCTCTGAACTTCACACCTATGCTCTCTCCCTTCTTTTCCCAAACCTGAGATATCTCCTCCTCCAACGGCAATCCCTTGAGGTTTACCTGCTTTCCCGCAGGCTTATCTCTCATGTATCTTTCCTTCTCAGTAATCTGTTTTATGTTCCCCAGGTCCGACTCTTCCCCTTTTTCTCTGATACGTATTTCTTAAACCCCCCCCTTCTCCCTATTAAGTAATGTTCCCTATCCTTAGGGGGTTCTTACTTCTTTTTTTCCACTGCTACCTCAGACATTTTCCCAAAACCCTATGGTAACCTCCCCTCTTACTTCTTTCTTACCAGGCCTAGCTCTCTCCACTCTCTCTCTGGTCCCTTTAATTTTACGGCAAACCATGAATAGTTCTATTCTTTATCTGGTTAGGAGTTTGCCCCCCTTCTGAATTTACTCGGTCGCATTTTAGTAATTTCATGGACCTCTTTCCTTGATTCGTGTTCTCCTTCTCCCTTTTTGGGCTCGTTTTCCTTAGTGTTTCAAGCCATGAGTCACTTTCCCGACGAATCCCCATCACCCCTGGTTTTTTTTTTTATGATTTTTTTGGTTTGGTCTACCTCCCTTTCCCCTCTTTTGTACGCCCCCCTTTTCCTCTAACTTTTCTACGAACTTCTCCCGAGCGAGGGTTTGAGGCGGGTTTAATTTTCCCATTCCTCAACCTCCATTCCTTCGCCCAGGTTGAGACTCCCCTACTTCTGACGTTTTTCCCCGGTCCTCTCTGTGACAATAGGTCTTCTCTATGAAGCTAGGTCATGTCCTGCCGGGTGTAACTTTCTCCCCCGTGCCCTTTTAGTTTTAGCGTAGCGGTGGTGAACCTTCTCCCCTTTGATAATCTCCTCCCCCCTCTTCCGACTTTCACCCCTAAATGCGACCCTTCTGAGATCATTAGACTTTTTCAATTTCCCTCTTCCCGCCTGTTCTAAGATGGTTTTCCTTCTTTTCCCGTCGCTCGAGGCCGGGTATACTGAACAATGTTTGGTCATTACTTTCTTAAAGGCCGCTCAGGTTGGTTCCCTTTCTTTCGCCGAACGTTCCCCCCCTTTCACTTTCGTCGACCCCCCAATGTTCACAAATTGTCTGTGGGGTCCTTTGTCACCTCCTTTCCACTTTTGAAGGGTTTAGATTCGGTCCTCTATCCCAATCTTGTCTTTGAATGGCGACTTAAGTCGTTCATTTTTACACCCTCCTGTTTCAGTGTTTTTTAGCCCGTACTGGCAAGCCCGATCCCTCCTCCCTGTCTTCTTGTTCACCTAGTCCACAATATTGCTTCCATTTTCCCCATTACCATTCTTAGTATAGTTCGTCTCGACTGTAGTCGTCCTTAACTTTTCCCGCCCCCCTCCGTATTTTTTCCCCATCACCTCTAGCTTGAGCTGTGAAGAACCATCATTCCGTCTAACCCCTTGTACGCTTGCTTCCCTGTTTTCGTACACCTATCCCTGATTGTGTATGTTTGCGCTTTCCCCTATTCGTTTGTGTTTGGTAAACGGCGGTGTGTTAAGCCCTGTTCAGTTCAGCCCTTTTTTTGTGTCCCTTTTTTTTAAAAATGTAATTTCCTCCGCTTGCAGGTGTACTCCCCCATCTTTGGACTTGTTAGTTGTTCGGGAATGTGAGTTGTCATCACGCAATTGTGTTTTGCCATTTCGATTGAGGCGCTGTGTGTCTTTTTTTCGTCCGAACTCGTCCTGCCCAATTAAGATGGCGCTAACGCTGGTCTGCATGTCGATTTACATCCCTAGCTTTTTTTTTGGTCCTGCTTTAGGTGTCCCTAGTGCCAGCACCCGCTGCATTGGCACTTCTTTGGAGACGACCTCGTGCCCCTCGTGTATTGCGTTAAATGATGGTTTTGGTCCCTGTTTCAGCTCCCGGTTGCATCTTTCCCGTTGTGCGAATTCTTAAACCGGTTCCCTGTTTTTCTGCGTGCCCTCTTTTGTTCCCAATGTCGCGTTGTCTTAGCGCTCTCTGTCGTGTCTAGTAGCCGAGAGGTCGTCCCCGAATTTTGTTACAACAGCCCGGAGTCAATTATTCGTTGTGGTTTTGTTGTTGAGCCGTTCTGTCTGACCTTTCCTTCCTCGGTTCCCGTTCCTAGTCTGCGGACCGGACTTAATTGGAGACGAGATCTAGTAGTATTGTCCGTAGTATTTTTTAGGACCTTGTTTTTTCGTGGTCGTCCGATAGTAGGACAACGCGCCCATTTACGTCCTCCAGAGTCTATTCTTTCCTCGGTGTTGCTTGGTTTTTGGCATAGGCCCGGCTCCTACCTCCTCGAAGAAGATGTCAGTCCACTGCATCACCATTTTTTTCTCTGTTTTCTTTTTCATCTCTGTAGGCGGGATCTCACCCCCTCGCTTTTTCCCTTTTTTTTAGTCTGTGGACTAACTAACTTCCCTCCTTCCCTCGTTTTTCTGGCATTGTGATGAAGGGTCCAACATAGTCTGCGAGGTCGAACCCCTTATCGCTACGTTCGCAACCGCTTTTTTTTTTCCGACTTCTGTGACCCCCCTCCTTGCGCGCGTATTGACCATCTGCTTCGGGGCCCCACCAACTTCTTTCTCCTCCCCTCCCTCTCAAACTCGTTTGTCCAATAAGTCCTCTTCAGAACGATTTCCCGTCCAACTTTTTTTTTTCCCCCTCGCGTTTTTCAAACCAAAACAGTCTGTTTCTTATGACAGTCTTACCTCTTTTTCTCCTCTCCGACATCCTCCCCCGCTGCTCGGGAAAAGAACATTGTACATTCGGTTCCCTCCTTTCACTCCGGATAATTCTTGTTATATAAAAACCTTGATTTTCTTGAACCCGGCCCCCCCCCCCCCCTCAGGTACCCCCCCAACCCCAATGATAAGACGGTAGTAGAGACCCTGGTGAGGCCCCCCTTGGTTTCCCGACCCCCAACCTTCAGAGTCCGGTCCTAGTACCTTCCTTTTCTTGTTAGTCTTGCCTAGGTTAATTTGCTGACTCTTTACCTTACTCGCCCCGACCCGGACCTTTTTTTTGCTAAAGTATTGGCCCGGTCAATTGCGTCCCAAATCCCTTCCCCCACCTCTTTCTTCCCCCTCTTTGTGTACCCTGAAATACCAGGTATTACCTTTTTTCCCCTTTTCCCCCCTGTTCCAGCACTCTTGTCACCTGTATCTTTACTAGGACACGCCGTACCCGTCCTAAGTCTCCCTTGCCTTCAAGCCCCTTCCCCCCCCCCGCGCGGTGATATTTTCAAAGGTTCGACAAGGACAACCCTTCGTACTCTCTTTGAGTCCGGTACTAACCTTACGATGGTTTTATGACTTCCGCTTTCAATCAAAAACTTTTTTCGGACTACAATCATCCAATTTGAGCCCCGAAAGTTTGCTATGTTCGCTCTTTCTTTTCAACTCTTCCCCAAATCCTTTTCCTGGCGTAGTATTTCCACCTTACATTAACTTTTTTTTCATCTTTTCCAGTCTACCATCCTACCTTGTGAGGAGTACAGGACCGGATGATTTAAATCGCTTTTACCCATAATCCTGCCAACCCTTTTCCACCTCCCTCTTCTTCCTCCCCCTCGCTACTCTCCCCCCCTCCTCCACTTCACCCCCCCCCCC
>Ga0179593_1277606_pt1 | contig 11748 bp, 15 predicted proteins | sample CZODoug2_1_08_16_FD_185931 | JGI IMG/M metagenome (GOLD analysis project Ga0179593, IMG submission 185931) | Vadose zone soil fungal communities from Angelo Coast Range Reserve, California, USA - CZODoug2_1_08_16fungal (PacBio error correction) | ecosystem: Environmental > Terrestrial > Soil >... | reverse complement strand
TGTCTGTTTCCTTGATTTCTGTTTGTGGAAACAGGCTGTCTACAGGCTTTCCTTTTTTTGAGTTGCGTTGCTGCCCAGGACTTTTAGTGCAGGTTCCCAGGACTCTTTTGTTTTTGTCTCCATTTTTGTCTGTTTTATTCTTCTTGCTTATATAAAGAATGATGTTTTCCCCCCCCCTTGCCCCCCAGCCCCATTTTATTTTTTTTATTTTTGGTGTAGGTAGCCGAGGGTTACCCTTTTTTCGGATGTTTTTTTTTACACCCTTTCCCTGGCCCCTTTTAATGCGTGGTTAGGGGGCGTCCGTTTTGATCCCAGACCCTTTTGCATCCCTCTTGGCCGAATGTTCCCGGGGTGTCAGGGTTATTTGATCCCTTCCTTGTTCTTTCCTGTTTGTCCCCCCTTTCTGTTACCCCCCTGGCTTGGTGGTGTGTAAGGTCCTTTCCCGGGCCCCCTGTTGGCTTTGTTTTTTCTTTGGTGTGTTTTTCTTCCTGCAGGGATCACGGCGTGTCGCTCATTGCCGGTGGCCCGGTACATTTCCTGTTGTCAGTTTTCTGCAACCCCCTTTCGGCTTTTTTTCGGTTCCGTTGGCAGTTTCCCCCTTCCTTGGACCCTTCCGAGTTTCTGAATATTGGCTTTTTTTAGCCATGCCGCCTGCCTTTTTTCCTTCCCCCCCCCATCCTGCCGTTCGGCGTGGTGGACCACGGGACATTCCTCTTCCCGTGTTTTTTTGGCGTTGGTTCTTTGTGCGTCACTGGCCTCTTTTCCGTGCTTTTTTTCCATGGACGGGCGCATGACACCTCCCTTTTCGCTTGGTTTTTTTTTCGTAGAAACCGTTTAACCTGCGCAGCCCCCCCGTTGACCAAGTTTTTCTTCTGATTGGTTCCGTTTTTTGGTTGGGGTAGTAGGTGCGGACTTTGGGTCGCGTCTCTTTTTTTGTTCTTCGCATTTTGTGAACACGGAGTGGAGCGGGGGATTCCTTTTTCCTGTATAATTGTGACCTGATAGAGAATTCGCTTTGTTTCCCCCCCATATTACTCTCCTACCCAACGCATTTTTTTCTTCCTTTTTTATTTTCGTTTGCGGCACCGGTTTTTTTCTTTCTTTTGCTGCGGAACGGAAATTTTCACCCGTTGTAATCAGCTTTTTTGCAACGTTTTTTTTCCTCTACTGACGACTATCCCTTCCTCTTTTAAGACAGTTTGTTTCTGTTACCCATTTTTTTTTGCTTTCACCTTTCCCTTCGCAACAGGGACGTAGAGTACCTTCCCCCCCCAGAACCACTTTCCTCCCCCAGTTTGACCGGCAACTGCGATTTGGTGTCTTCTCGGCGGGAGACGGTTTCCTTCCCTTGGTAGGTGGGGGGCCGCTTCACCTAAGTCCAAGGCCGGTCGCGTCGGTTTCTTTACTGCCTAGCTCAATCCGATTCGGGGTTGCCTTTTCTCTCTCCAAATAATACGGTATCCCCAGTGGGGTTTTTATCAAGCCCTTCCTTGGAACCCCCTAGAGGGGCCAGGCGACGAGACATAAAGAACACCACCGGACAAGAAAAACACCTCATTTTGTTCTTTAAGCTTCAACCTTTCCTTTTCGATCGCTTATTCTTGATGAGTTTTTGATCCTATGGCTGGGAGCTCTTTTTCTTCTTCTGCGATTTTAGTTTTTTAAACGGAGACGCCGATCGTGGTGCTTTCGTTGTAGGTTTTTGGTCAGGTCTGGGTTTGTTTTCCCCTTCTCCCCAGGGCTTTGCAGTTATGTCGGGCTTACCCCAACCGAGAGTTGTCGTTCTTTTTTTTTTATTGTTCTTCCTCTTCTGCTTTTTTTTTTCCCCCTTTTTTCCCCTTTGCGGCCGGATCTCATTCTTAGAGGCTTCCCTGTTGGGAAGTTTCTCGTTTCGCTGAGTTGCGGTGGGTGATTACGCAGGATTGCCTTTCTCCCCCAAAGTGGACAATGCTTTCTCCTCTTCCTTTGTCGTTATAACAGTAGGGGGCCGAAGGTACGGATGAACCTGACTCTTGACAAACAGTACGTCGTTGTTTTCGGTTTTCCTAATCTTCAAGAAAACTCCGACAGGGTCAGGGTCCGTGTGTTTTCTTTTTGCGAAGGAGGAGAAGCCGAAGACAGTCTTTTCTCCACACTTGGCCCCCCCCAGGGGTTCTGTGGCTAACCTGTTTACCCCTTTTACGATGGGGGGCAGGGGCAACTGCAGCGACCCAGGGTAAGTTTCTTTGGCCAAGTGCTCCTTGGTTTTGTGTGAGGAGGCGGCCCCCTCCCCCATGCGCGCATTTTTTTCTTTTCCCTTTATTACAAGGACAGGCGGATGTTCCCTCCTTTCTTTTTCACACTTTTCCCCGACCTGTGCTGCGTTCTCATGACCTTCTTTTTTTTTCCCAATGGGTTACGGCTTAAATCGGGTTTCCCAGCCACCGTGTCCCCAATCGGTTTGTTGTTTTGGGGGTGTTCTTTTTACCCCTTTTTTCAAGGGTCGTTCCCTCCCGTCTTTCTCTAGATAGGCTTGCAGACCCTAACCCACTTTCCGGATTTACCCCTCCCGTTAGAACGGTTTATCCATTTTCGACCTGCGACCTTTCTTTTCCCTCAGGTTTTTTTACTCATCCGTTTACTGTCTCTTGGCTTTTTTTCAAGAGCCAGGTTTTTCCCCCCTTTCACTTTCCCCCGGTTTTTTTTTCAATACAAAGGAGTTCGCATTTTTTTTTCCGTCCTCCCTTCCGCCATCCAGTGTACTGCCCCGCATCGTTGTTTCTTTTTTGGCTTTTTTGGCAATGTTAAGTTCAAGTTCGTTTCGCATCCTTTTTCGGGCACGTTTTTCTCCCTTCTTTCTTTTCCCCCCTTGCCTGGAATACCCTTCGTTTTTTTTCTTTTTGTAGGAATGTTCGCAATGGACGGTTCTGTTTTCTGGAGGATGTTTTTTACCTTGTCATTGAGTAAACCGCTTCCTTTCATATCAACCCGGCCCTTTTTCCTTTCCCCCCCCCCTTCGAAGGTGTAACGCGGTGTTCCCCGGTTTCTTCCCAGTTTTTGCTCGACGCCCATCTGGTCTTCCTCTCTCGGTTACTTTTCCCCTCGTGGCGGTTGCACCACCGATTCCGGGTCATCGACAGTCCCTCCCCCCTTTGACATACTCGGGGACCACGTAAACCCACATCAAACAACTTGAACTTTTTTCCACCCCATGTTCCCCGCTCCCGCTTGGGATTTCCCCCGTGTTCCTTTTTCTGACCGAGGAAAGCGGTCCCCCCCCCCCCCCCTGGACCCAACTTTAACCATTTTGAACTTCTTTTTGATGTCCCTTCCCCATCCTTTTCGGTTGGCCCACGTCAAACGATATTAGTTTTTTTTTTCCCCATCCTTAAATTTTCGCGGCGGGCGGAATGGTAAGTTTTTTTCCCGTTTCCCTTGCCCTTTCGCGAGTTTTTTCTTCAGAGGGCGAAAGAACTAAGTTTTCTTCGCTTTGTCCCCTGTTCCCCCCGACTTTTTCTCCGATTTGTTGGTTTCAAGTTTTTTTTGAAACGGATTTCGATGGGAGTCCCTCTCCTCCTTAAACGAAACGGAGCGATATTCACCACGGAGTAGCTATTTCCTTTGTTAGAGGAAACGTCTAAGTTAGTGATCGATCCCCCTTTTTTTTTCGACGTGGACCAGTTTTCCCCCCCCCCCCACGTGCTTGGCCCCGGCTTCAGGACCGTCGTACCTGTTCCTTCCCTTTGATCTCCCCAGGATCCACGCCACATTCCTTTTCCTACATGGTCTAATGATCTCCGATCTTTTTTCCGAAGGTCCAACTGTTCTTTCAGTTCCGGCACTTCTTCTTTTTGCCCACTTTTTTCCTCTGTGTCAAGGAAGAACGAATCTCCCCGTCCTTTCTTTTCTTGGAGAGGGTAATGAATTCACGCTGACAAGTCTTTATTACGTAATCCAGTTTGCCTTTTAGTAGTGCAGGTCCTCTCCGGGTCAGAATACTAGTGACCCTCCATTTTCCCTCTTTTCACTAATTCCTCAGGTGTTGTTTTTTGTTATTATCTCTCTTCCTACTTCTTTTTTGAGTTTTGGGTTCCGCTTTTTTGCTCTCCTTTTCTTTCGAAACCGGGGCCTTTTGGCTCGTAATCACGATGCTGCCGTTTTCCCTCCCTTCGGGTCCGCCCTAATTCATCGGCCTCTTTTCTTAGTTTTTTTTTGACCCCAGTAGCGGGGGTCCCAAGTGGGCCTTTTTTTGGGACTGGATTTGAGACTAGTCCTGCATGGACGGTGGTTCCCTTCTCCTTTTTGTCTCGCCCATACGGTTTGGTTGGGGTCAGTCTGGGTCTTTGACCGGCTTTGCTTTTCAGCGGTAATCGGCCGGTCCCTGTTTGGTTTTCCCGGTACCAGTTTCAGACCATATCGTTTTTTCTCGCTCCCTCTGTCTTTTTTCTGTGCCCCCTCGCTACGCCGTCCTGTTTTTTTTTTGTCCGACAATCGTATTCTTTTTTCACGGCCCCATGTGGCGAACTTCGGGTGTTACCCCCCCCCTTCCCTCAGCGGGCGGTTGTTTTTTTTTTTTTTTTTTTCCGCTGCTCAACTCCTCTTCTGAGAGTTTGGTTTTCCCTTTGCCCGCCGTGCTTGGACCCATGTGTATGGGCAAGCTAAACCAATATCGGTTTTTTTGCGGTTCCTCTTTCTGGTTGCGGTTGTGGTCAATCGGGGAAAAGTGCAAATTTTCGTTTGTTTTTTTTTCCGGATCCTCGTCCCCTTCGGGGAGATAATTTGTCCGGGCGGCCTTCTTTTTTCCCTTCCCTTACCAATCGGGAAGTGATCTTCTGTGGTTTGGTTTCAGTAGAGTAGTCTTTGTGGAGTTAAGGAATTGGACCATGGGGAATAAGGTGCTCCCGCTCTTTTTTCCCTTTTCCTGATCGTTCTTTTTCTTCCCCCTCAGGTGTTTTCTTCTCACCCCTTTTCTTTTTTCTGTGTCATTCCGGGTCTGGTCGAACCCACCCTTTTTCTTTTGTTTTTCGTGTTCGTACCTTTTGTCAATACGGGACGGCCCTGGTTAAATTTTTTTCCCCCTTTCCCCCCCCACCACCACCCCCCAACCCCTCCACCTTTGTCCTTCCCTTTTGTCCCCACGCCCAACTACGGAACCTGAGTTGCTTTCTTTTTTTTGAGGTAAAGAAGATGTAGGCCACCATCGTCCCTTACCCACCGTGTGAACTAATTGCCCAGTTTTCCCCTTTTGGCTTTTGGCCAGGCCTGGCTGCTGACGGGGATGTTGGGTACAGTCGGACTAGTGATGGCCCCAAGTTTCCCCTTCCCGGTTACTTTCCTTGATGGGAAGCGGCCAAAGCTTATATTCCCTTTCTTGCCCGAGACTGATGACGGGCACTTTTCAGCCGTTCCTTTCCTTAACCAGGTTTTTTTTTGCTGAGCAATGTTGCCCGCCTTGTTCCTCGTCCAACGTCTGTCGTGTTTTCTTTTTTCTCCACCTGGAAAGATTTTTTTTCGCCCTTTCCTTTTAAAGGTGGGCTGTCACTTTTTCAGTTCAACCTGTTCCAGCAACGAGTTTTGTTTTCTTTTCTCCCTTGGGCAGGGGGCAGTAGTTTGAGATTTCCCCCCAAGGGCAGGACGGCCGGTTAAGGCCAACTGACGCGCCCCGGTTTTCTTTCTCTTCTTCCGTCTCTTCCACTGGAATGACCCGGTTTTTTGGTTTTCTCTTCCTGGAACATCGGTACTTGTTTTTGGGCTTTTTTGGTAGAGAGGGCACCTGTTTCCTCCCTACCTTACTTTCTTTCTTTTCTCTCACTTCCCATTTCCCCCCGGGGATCCTTCGGGGAGGTGGCTTTTTTTTTTTTTTCAAACATCACAACACAGCCGCAACTGTGTCGCCTTCCTTTTTTTTTCTTTTTTTTCCCATTCTCTTCCCCCGAATGGATTTCCTTTTATTTTTTTTTTTTTTTTTCAAGCCTTGACCAGCTTTGCCCCATTGCTTCCCTCCCCTTTTTCATCCAAAAACCGCGATAAAAAGATATCCCTCTGCCCCTTTCGTGAAATTCTGTGTTGATCTTCCTTTTCCCTTTTCTGAATGCACAGCGACATCTCCTGGTCCCTCCTCTCTTCTCTATAAAACCATTGGGATTTGTGTCGGAGCCCTACTGCCCACCCATGTTTCTAAATTTTTCACCAGCTTCTTTGCCCGCCCCTCAAACGAAGTCCACGACTAGTCTCCCCTTTCGGACCAAGGTGCAGCTTCTCCTAATTACCTCCTTCCCCATTCCGTTCCTCCCGCTGAGCCGTGGTTTGATCCCCTTTTTCTTTTCTTTCACGACAAGTGAGTGGTTGGGCGGGTATTTTTTGATTGGATGGATTCTTGTCCCTCGCTTTTTCAAGCTGACTTTTTTTTTCTGTTTTTTTTGACATGGTCGCCACTCCTGGGGTCTCGATTGACCATTGACACAGTCTTGGGATGCCTCCTTTTCATTTCCTTTCTCTATCCCGTTGATTGTTGTAACTCTTCATGCAAGGCGGCCTTCGTCCCCCTTCCCCCCTTCCCCAATAGCAGTTTGACCGGCACTGCGATCTTGTTGGTGTTTCTCCTCTATTTCCCTCCCTGACGTTTGTTTTTTTCCCCCGCACAAAAGTAGGCGGACTTCCCTTTTCTCTCTCTTTTTACTGTCTGTACGGTTTTCTGTTGTTTTTTTACTTTTGTTGGCAAGGGCCTGCGCCCCAATCGTCCCCCAAACGGGGACCCCCGACCCACTTCTCAAGCGCAGCCTTTTTTGGTTGCCATTTATCTTTTTTTTTCCTCCCTTTTCCCCGCGAATTCGACACGATACGGTACCTTCCCTCCTTAGGATTCCACGAGCGCCGATACCCACACCCCCTCCTTAGCCCCACAATGGTGATTTTTCCTTTCTCCTTTCCTCCTCCCAAACTTTATAGACCTCACCCCCTGGTAATTTTCATGTTACACTTGTTCGTGCGTTCCCCTCCTGCTCCTTTTTTTGTTGCATCATAGGAACCTGGACCGCTTCCGTTTTTCCTTTCCGCCCCAAACGCCCACAGCCCTGCTCGCGCCCTTCATTTTCCCCCCCACCCGCCGACCAAGGGAATTTTTATTCTTTTTACTTTTTGCGCTTTTTTTGGTCTTTTTTTGTCCTGACCCCCAGCAGCCTACGTATCCCCTGCTGGCCTGTGTCTTATCCAGACGCCACCATACAACTCCCCCTCCCGTTTTACCCTGGGCCCGGCCCTTGAATTCACGTCTGCTGCCCCTTTTTCCTCTTGGAAGTTACTCCGCCCCATCCTGTTGGCATTCAATGAAACCGCACGGGAAATTTTTTTTCGTCTTTCCCCCCACGAGCAAGACCCTAACCAGTTTTTCCATTTCCCCCCCCCCCCCCTAGGGAAATAGACGCCGCGTTTGTCGCTGATTTTTTCTTTTTCTTGGCAGAGGGGCAAAGGCGCGACCTCCCTCTCCTGCGTTCTTCACAATATCCGCATTACCTCTTTTTTTTTTTTCCCCCCCCGGTCCTGAACAGCGTGGTCGGTCTTTTTCACCCTCCGTTTTGGAGATCATAACGAGAAGTCACGCCCTACCCTTCCCTTTTTCTTCTTCTTTGACAAGTGCCTCCGGGTTTCATTTCTACTTTCTTGTTTTTTTCTGTTTTCCCCTGACTGTTAACAAGGGAACCCCTCTCTCCTTGAATAATAATCAAGTTTTTGTTGTTGTGATCTCTGATTCTTTCACTTGTACCCTCTGCTCTTGCGCGCTGAGGGTTGACGCGGTTATTTTCCTGGAGGCATCGCACCTGGCTTCCGGGACCGCTACGGGACCATACGTCTGTTGTACGTCCTTCTTGCTTCTATAAGGCAGTCTTTAGTCTGTGCCCCCCCTCCCACCCCATTGGTCAGGTTAATGGTTGCGTTTCTGGAGCCCGGAGTTGCGTGTTCATCGTACTTCTTTTTTGTTTTTCCTTTTAACTGCATTGCCCTTCGCGGTCCCTGCTTTGGAGTTTGACGCGAATTTCACCCCTCACATTTTCGTGCGAACTTCGGTTAGCTATGGGTTTGAGGGTCTGGTTTTTTCTACGCTTGTTTTTTCGAGGGTATCTTTGCTCTTGGTTTCCCCCCGATGTCCCAGGGCGGGTTTTTTATGGAAAAGGTGTTTTGCAACGCTGGGTCTTACCCCCTTCTTACTTTCCTGGATTTTTTTTGACGGGCCGCCCCAACGGGGGAAGTGGGACCAGACCTTCCCCTTCGGGTTGGTTTCGCCTAGTCTTGGTCACTCCCTACGTTCCCCTATTTCCTGTAGGGATTGCGTGTTTCCCATACCCGACGGACCTTTGCCTCCTCCCTTCCCCTTTCTTGAGCCGCGTGTGATTTGACATTCCGGACTCGTTATCTTTGGTTTTTTTTTTCTCTTGGGATTGTTTTTTGTTCCCTTGACTCTCGTTTTCCTTTTCCTTTCCACGGGTTTGAGACAGGACGATGCCAACTCCCCATTTCTTCCGTTTTTTTTTATCTTGTCCACGGTAACCTGTCGACTTGTTTTGAACACGTGTTCTTCTCTCTAACTGTGGTTGGGTCGTTTCTTTGATTTTTTTTTTCTTGGGGCCGATTTGTTGGTTTCGCCCTGTGGAAAGATGGCGACGGTTCGGATCCCTCATTCTTATCCCCTCACGGTTCTCTTTAAAGTTCGGGTCGGGCGGTAACCTTATTTCCCTTGCTGAACATAGTTTTTGTACCAGTTTTTTCCTTTCTGGTTTTCTTTGTTTTGACAAGGTGGGGAGATATTTGCTTATGGGACCTTCCAGGAACAGTTTTCTTCCATCCTGGTCCGGCCCGTGTTTTCCTCCGGTAGTTTGCTCTTTTCTAGTTAGTAGAAAGAGGGGGGGTGGTCCCTGCCAAAAAAATGTGCAGGACTTTTTTCCCCCCATTGGAGCGAACTTCCCCCCCCTCACAGGGCAAGTGGCAGTCTTTGTTTCTTTGGTGGCTTGTTCCTTTTTCCATAACTTGACGCCTGGCGTTCTTGCCCCGGTGCTACTCCGAAGAAGTAAGGCCCTCGCGTTCATTCTCCTTTTACAGGCAATTCCCTCCTGGGTGACATTTTTCATAACTGAGGTCCAGTTTTTCTTTTACGTCACGCCATCTCCCTTTTTAGAGGGAACCCCCCTCTAGTTTCCATTTTTCTCAGTCATTTTACAGAAAACCCGCCCCCGCCACCCCCCCCCCTTTTTGGCTCTTTCCATGCTTCGGCGGGGCTTTTTTCTTCATGCTTTTTTTGTGGCCGTATTACGCCTTTGGCTGGCCCTAGTGCCTGTCCTTTGACATGAACGCCATAAAATGGCGTGGGCTTTTTTTGTATGTGTGGCCTGGTGTCTGGTTTTTTTTAGTCAGGATGGTTCACACCGCATTTTTTTTTTTCTTTTTCTTTCTTTTTGCGGCTGTTTGGACACCCTTGAGGCGGTTATGTTTTTCTATGTTTTTCTCCTTCTTTGGCTGTTTGACGAGATTCCCCCTTTTTTGGCTTTGTGTTCCATCTGGAACCTTTTTTTTTTTCTCTCTTCTAATTTTAGGAGGTCGGCTCTCACCTTTCCCGTCTGATGACTTTCCCGATTTTCTGTTCATTCTTGTGTATACCTAGGTCCTTGATCCATTTTCCCGATTTTGAACGTGGCTGCAAGATTCATGTTTTCCTTCTCTCCATTTTGGGGTCGAATGTTCTTCTTGCCCTTTTCCTTTTCTCTTTTCGACCCACAAATTCCGTAGTTTTTTGTGTTTTTTTCGTTCGAAAGTGACAGAACCTCGGACGGGCTAATTTTTTTTTCTTTTTCACGCCGGTGGTTTTTTGATGTGAGTCAGGGGGAGGGTGCCATCCCTTTCTCCTTAGGTCATGAACCTCACCATGGGGAATTTCTTCTCCACCAGCCCGTTCTCAGGAACTTCTTATATTGGCCATTTTTGCCCACCTTTTCGAGATCTTTCTGGTTTTTTTCCCTTTTTGTAAGCCGAACCTTTCCGTTCCTTGAGGTGAACCCATCAACACCCATCTCTTCTTTTGAGTTTTTTACGTCACTGGACTGCTGTGTCCTTTCTTCTCTTGTCCCAGACTGAGTGTTATTTTTTTAATGAACCTCCGGTGGATTTACTGGCCTTGTTTTTCGTCTCCAGTTTCTTTGTGGCCTCTTTCCACATCTTGGCGGTCACCCCCCAATGCTTGTAAAGTTCGGACCAGCCGTCTTTATGAGAGATTCTGGTCTGTTGCCCGTTCCCCCCCCCCCCCCCTTAGTTGACCCTTGCTTTTCCCAGAGACGGGTTTTATTGAACCCTTGCTGCCAAAATGCAGTGTCCGCAGGTCTCTTTTTTCTCAGAAAGATTTATACGCGGCTTTGGCCCGTGGGCCCCACTTCCCCAGTTTTACCTTTCCCCCTCCGGTTCCTTTGCCCCCCCCTAGGTAGAATTTTTCTTTTCCGGTACCCTCCCTTTTTTTTTCTCATCCCCCTTTGTTTGCCGCCTAGGTTTTCCTGGTTCGGTTGTGCGGTGCCTTTCTTCCCCGTAGTGTTTTGACGATATGGCCGAGCATCCTTATCCCCATCTCCCATAACCGCCGTTTCGTAGTTTTTGAGGTTTTTTTTCGTTTGTTCTCATTGAAGCAGGTGATTTTTTCTTGGGGTGAAGTTTACATGTGTAGGGAACCGTGTGTGTTCCCTTTTTTTTTCTTCTTACCGTCCCCTACTTGCCAATTTTGTCAAAGCTATACACCGGTTGGTCAAGGTGTCAGGCGCCGACACGTGCTGTCACTTTCCCTTCGTTGTTACGGCCCCAAGGTGGTTTCTTCCCCCTTTTATCCTCCTTGTTTTCTCGCCCTGAACTCACCGCGTGAACCCCCTCGAAGCGTACCAACTCTTCTTTCCCCCGGACTCTTGGACCCCCTGTACGTTCTTTTGTGCTTTTTTTTTTTTTTTTTTTTCCCCCCCCCTGGAAAAGTGGAGCGGACCTTTCCCTTTTGACTGAGGCCCCCTTTTCCCCCCCAATGCAACCCCACTCACTTGCAACGTTCCCCCTTTGCCTTTCCCCCCGCCACTCCTTCTGCCCCCTGTAAACCCCCCGAGATTGCTATGGTTCTTTGCCCATCACACTTCTGAAGTTTTCGGATGAGGTGCTTGCCGCGCCTCCCTCCCCTGATGATTTGCGAAACTTCGTGGTTGCTGATCCTTTTTAGCTGCCTCCCTTTTCGTTCTCACTCTCAAAACCTTGTTTTGGGCCGGTTTTTGACAAAGTCTTCTTTTTCTTACTTAATTGCGTCCCCTACTCACCCGTCATCCTCCTTTTCTCTCTGTCGCAGGTAAACGTACGAATCTGTGACGATCCTTTTTTTCTATGGGGAGGTGACCTTGAACCTCCCCTCTTTTCCTTTTCCCTGCTCACCCTTTTACCCCGGTCGAAATTCTTTTTTGTCAGACTCCCCCTCCCCCCCAACCCAAGGCCTTTTAATGGGTTATCATTTTCTGCTCTAGGGATTGGGAACGCCGGTACACCCAAGGCGTCGAGTTCCCCCTTTCCCCCTAACCATCTCTGGTTGACACTTTTTTTTTTTCCCCTCCCTTTGTTTTTTCACTCATTTTAATAATGAAGACCGTGAGTATTTCCTTCTGCCTGAATACTTTTTTTTGCGCCGCTTGTTAGTTTTATTTCACTTTCGCCAATGGACCTCGTAGCCTTCCTCCTCCGGTTTCCCCTCATCATCGTTTTTCCCTTCCT